>ERZ1673742.236-NODE-236-length-78960-cov-32.023256_pt1 | contig 78960 bp, 60 predicted proteins | sample MGYA00580208_ERZ1673742 | MGnify/ENA primary metagenome ERZ1673742 (study PRJEB41218, sample SAMN15661774) | gut metagenome | host: Homo sapiens | place: Canada: London | collected 2015-08-20/2019-03-30 | study: EMG produced TPA metagenomics assembly of...
CCAGCCTGTCACGCTGGGGGTCGTCGGTTCGAGCCCGATCCGGGTCGCTTCGTCGAAAGTCCTGCTGTTCATCGTGCAGTCTTGCAAGCAAGACTGCCGTGATGAACGCCAGACTTTCTCCTCTTCCCCACAAAACTTTACTTCGCAAATTTTTGCGGGGGCCCCGAAATTCGCAAGAATCGCTCGGGAGGGTGCAGGGACAAATGCACCGAATATGCGGCCGTAGCTCATCTGGTAGAGCGCCACCTTGCCAAGGTGGAGGTAGCGAGTTCGAGCCTCGTCGGCCGCTCCATTGGAGTGGTATTCATCACTCCCTTATATGGTGACGTGGCCAAGTGGTAAGGCAAGGGTCTGCAAAACCCTCATCCACCAGTTCAAATCTGGTCGTCACCTCCAAAAGATTCCCGGAAGCTTCGGCTTCCGGGATTTTTTGTTTTGCACTGTCCCCTGCCGTGGGCAAGGCCTGTGACTGTTCAAAACACCCTTATAAAACTCTATTACTACTATGGACTTTTGAACAACTAGAACTTTTTAGCTTATCTACGTTTATTCCTAGTTGTTCAAGATGAACAACTAGAGCAAAAAGCACCGTTTTTGTTCGGTTAGCGTTTCTAGTTGTTCAAAACCCCTCTGCTTTTTGAACAACTAGAGATACAACGTATATACGCCATTTATTTTTCTCAAGGCTGAAAAGTCGCCGAAAGCTACGCTTTTCTGCGCATTATTTTTTAGTTGTTCAAAACCCCCTGTGTATCATAGGAGACTTTTGAACAGTCGCCCTTGCCGGGAAGTGGGACGATTTAAAATGTGCTCCGCTATCGGGTTGCGGCACCCAGCATCCGCATCGTGCCTTGGGCGGCACTTGCGTCTTGCTGGCCGCTGCCCCAACAACTCCTCCATGTTTCCGCCACTGGCGGCGGTCGTCGTCGTTGCACTCTAGCCATCTTCAGCGGAATGATTATTTTTATTTCGCGTTTGGAGCGACCGCGTTTGCGCAGCAATGAAAGCCCCAGTGGGGCTTTTAAGCGGCAGAGCGGTCTGCGTTAGCAGATGGAGGGGCTTTGCCCCGACAAGCTCTGCGGAGCGCTCCAAACGCTATTTTCACAGAAGGGCTGCAATGATTAAAGTGCGGTCTGAATTGCAAATGCCGTTTTCCTCCACGACCCCTCCCGTGAAAAGGGGATTCAGAAAAGCCCGCAGGCTTTTCTGAATCCCGAATAAAAAAACTAATTCCGCTATTTATGCGCAGAGCGCACGCGGCGCGCATTCCAAACCGTTCTCTCAGAACCGCAGCCGCATCTGATACCACACCACCCCGCCGTGGGTGGAAGCGGAAACGCCCTCGTTCACAAAGCCGAACTTTGCATAGTAGTGCAAAAGCTTCTCCTTGCAGGTCAGTACCAGCCCCTTGCGCCCCTGTGCGCGGGCATCTGCAATGGCTCTTTGCAGCAGCAGTCCGGCATAGCCCCGGCAGCGGCAGCGCGGGAGGGTGTTCACCCCAAAGATCATCTGCCATGCGCCGTTTTCATCATGCAGGGCGGCGTCCGCGTACATCTCATCTGTCAGGTCGGGTGTGTCGGTGCAAAAGCCATCCACAAAGGCCACCAGCTCCCCCTGCTCAAGCAGCAGCCAGAAATGACCGGCATAGTGTGCCAGCCGTCCGGCAAATTCTTCCGCTGTGGCAGCCTCCGCTGCCGGAAAACAGGCTGCCTCCACGGCGGCAATGGCCTGTAAATCATCCATAGTTGCGTTGCGTATCTCCACAGTATCTCCCCTCTCTTTTTTCTGTGCTACCAGTGTACCACAGCTGCCGCACAAAGGCAAAATATTTGCATCTGTTCCCCGTCCGTGTTACAATGGCTATACTACGCTTGGAAGGGAGTTGAAACGCCATGCCCACCGAAAACCGCACTACCTTAACGCCGGACACCCCGGTGCGCTACCTGAAAGGGGTGGGGCCCAAGACCGCAGAGCGGTTCGAGAAGTTAGGCATCGTGACACTGGCAGACCTGCTGTGCCACTACCCCCGGCGGTACATCGACTTTTCCAAGCCCTACTCCATTGCAGAAGCTCCCGCCGACACCGAATGCGTGGTAAAGGCCGAGGTGTTCGCAAAGCCCGGCGGGCGCATCCTGCCGGGTGGGCGGCGAATGGAGCGCATCACCGCCGGGGACGATGTAGCCAGTCTGGAGATCACATGGTTCAATAACCCCTACGCCACCCAGAAATTGCAGCTGGGGCAGGAATACTATTTTCAGGGCATCGTGACCGGTGGGATGCTGCGCCGCCAGATGGTCAACCCGCAGGTGCGTACTGCTGAACAGATCCAGGCCGCGCCCTTTGAGGCCGTTTACCCCCAGACCGAGGGACTGTCCAGCAGCGCCATCTCCCGCTGCATCCGGCAGCTTTTGCCCCACGCGGAGCTGCTGCCCGACCCGCTGCCGCCGGAGATGCTGCAAAAATACCGTCTGCTGCCCAAGGCCGAGGCGGTACGCGCCATCCACTGCCCTGCCACCGAGGAACAGGCCGCAGCAGCGCGGCGGCGGCTCATTTACGAGGAATTGCTGGTGCTGCAATTGGGCATCGGGCGGATGCGCAGCCGGGGCGCTGCGGCCACCGGGGCACCCATGCGCCGCGCCGATCCATCCCCTTTCTGGCAGAGTCTGCCCTTTGCCCCCACCGGGGCGCAGCGCCGTGCAGTAGAGGAGATTTTAAACGATATGGCGGGCGATACCGCCATGAACCGCCTGTTGCAGGGCGATGTGGGCAGCGGCAAAACGCTGGTAGCTGCTGCCGCCATCTGGGCGTGCATCCGGGCGGGGTATCAGGCCGCGCTGCTGGCGCCTACCGAAATTCTGGCCGCGCAGCACGCCGAGGGGCTCAACCGGCTGCTTGCCCCCTTCGGGATGCGGGTGGCCCTGCTGACCGGCGGCATGAAGGCCGCCGCCCGCCGCACCACGCTGGCTGCCATCCGCAAGGACGAAGCCGACCTTGTGGTGGGCACCCACGCCCTGATGAGCGAAGGGGTGGAGTTTGCCCGGCTGGGTCTGGCGGTCATTGACGAGCAGCACCGCTTTGGGGTGCGTCAGCGCGGCGCACTGGCAGAAAAAGCCGCGAACCCGCACCTGCTGGTCATGAGTGCCACCCCCATCCCCCGCACGCTGGGGCTGCTGATCTACGGCGACTTGGACATCTCCATTCTGGACGAGCTGCCCCCCGGGCGCACCCCGGTCAAGACCCGGTGCATCACCGGCAAGCGGCGGCAGGACCTGTACCGCTTTCTGGACAGCGAGATCGACAAGGGACGGCAGGTGTATCTGGTCTGCCCCGCCATTGAGGATGTGCCGGACGGCGGGCTGAACGCCGTCAAGACCTACTATGAGGACATTGCCAAGACGCTGCTGCCCGACCGCCGGGTGGGGCTGATGCACGGCAAGCTGAAACCCAAGGAGAAAGCTGCCGTCATGGAAGATTTCAAGGCCGGGCGACTGGACGCACTGGTGTCCACCACCGTCATCGAGGTGGGCGTGGACGTGCCCAACGCCAGCGTGATGGTGATTGAAAACGCCGAGCGCTACGGTCTGAGTGCCCTGCACCAGCTGCGCGGGCGGGTGGGACGCGGCGCTGCCGAGAGCTGGTGCTTCCTTGTCAGCGACAACACCAGCGAGGCCGTGCAGAAGCGGCTGAAATTCCTGTGCTCCACCACCGACGGCTTTGCCGTGGCACAGTACGACCTGGAGACCCGCGGCCCCGGCGACTTTTTCGGCAGCCGCCAGCATGGTCTGCCCACCTTACAGATCGCCGACCTGATGAATGACACCCGTACCCTGCACGCCGCCCAGAGCGAGGCCACTGCATTGCTTGCCGCCGACCCGCTGCTGGAAAGCCCGGCACACGCTTTGCTGGCCGCGCAGGTGCAGCAGATGTTCGACAAGGCCGGGCCGATGAACTGAGGACGATTTTAAGTGCGCTCCGCTTTGCTTTGCGCAACTTCAGCGGAAATAATATTTTTATAGTTCGCGTATATCGCGGCCTGCGGGCCGCGATATACGCTTTTTTCACAGGAGGGGCCGTGATGGCAAACGGCATCCATTACTACAACTTCACGCATAAAAAAGCGGGTCAGAAGCGCTCAGGCTTCCGACCCACGATAGAATATTATTCTTTGCTCCCAACAATGTTTTGCAGGATGCGGGTTGTCAGGGCGTCCAGCTTTGTTTCCAGTGCGGGCAGGTGCAGCAGGCGGTAGAGCCGCTGATACACGGCATCCACCGCGTAGCCCGCAGCGGCAACCAGCAGCACCGCACCAGTCAGATACGCCAGCGAGGGCAGCAGCGCCCCGCCGAACCGGGGCAGATCCACCAGCTGCCATAGCAGCGCCCGGGTAAAATCGCTGTCGTGCAGCAGATACACCCCAAAGGACAGCGGTGCCAGCCGAAAGACCCAGCGCCGCCAGTAGTCCGAGCGGATACGGATATTCTGGAACAGCAAAAACATTGCTGCCGAGGCGATGACCGTAGCCAGTGCCTGATAGCCGTTGACGGTATTCGCAAAGCCGTTCAGGTGCAGGGCGTTTTCCACCCGCAGCGCCAGCATCCGGTTGAACAGCCCCGCCGCCGAAGCTGCCAGATATGCCAGCAAACACAGCCCGCTGGGCACGGTCACCCGGTATTTGCGGAAATAAGCGGCCATAAAATACAGAGTGTAGAACCAGATAAAGCTGTACCCGTTATTCACAAAGGTTTCATCCGTTGCCCAGTAGAACAGCGTGCCCCACACGCTTTGCAGCAGCAGCGCCACCAGCAGCAGCGTTTTGTACTGCCGCCGGTCAAGGCTCTGCACCACCGCATTCAGCACCGGCACCGAGAGGTACATCAGAAAATAGGCCGAGGCAAACCAGTAGCCGTTGGAGGTAAGGGGCAGCAGCGCCCGAAGCAGCTTGACCGCCGAAAGCGGGACTGCCCCCGCCCTGACCGCAACGCAGAAAGTGAGCATGGAGTAAAACCACACCTGTGCCCCGATGCGGAACAGCCGCCCGGCGCGGACAGCCCCCTTGCGCTCCGACAGATAATAGCCGGAAAGCATTACAAAACAGTTTGTGGATACACGCGCCAGAATAAACAGCAGCCAGTAGATCCAGAATGCCGCCGACCCCTGCGGTGCCGCACTGCCCAGCCCGCCGTGCCCAATGCCATGCATCAGAACGATCATCACCATACTGAGAATGCGCATCGCCTCAAAGCCGCTATGCCGTTTCTGCTCTTCCATACCCCATTTTCCCCTTACATTTCCCCTGTTTCCAGCTGCCGCAAAGCCTGCCGCACCTGCTGCTCCGGCCGCAGCCACGCTTGATAGTACGCCGCATTGTGCTGTGCCATGGCTAAGATCGCCGCCGGGTCTGCCAGCAGCTGCCGCAGCTGCGCCTCGCACTCTGCCGGGGACGTATACGTTTTATAGTTTTTGCCTTCTTCAAAGCCGCCCGGCAGGGTGTACCGCAGCGGCTCGGTGACAATGGCACGTCCCGCCGCCACATACTCGGCCAGTTTCCAGCCGGTAGAGCCGTGCAGTCCGGTAGAAGCCACACAAATTTCCGTGTGCTGCATCCGGTGCAGATAGGCGCGCTTGCCGGTCAGCTTGTCCGGCAAAATCAGTTCCGGGCACTGCCGCCGGGCGCAGGCGTTGTCCGATACGCCGCCGGTGAACTGCGCCGGGAAAGCACTTTGCAGCCGGTGCAGCAGCTCAATGCGGTCTGCGTTCACCTGCCGCCACTCTGCCTGTAACTCCGGGTATTGCTGCACCGCCGGTTCCTCCGGGTCCCACAGACGGGTCAGGAAGAGGATGCGCGGCTTTTTGCGCACCCGGGTCAGCCGGGCTTCAAAGTCCTGCGGGTAGCAGCGGGTGGAAAGCGCCCACTGCTTCAGGCGGCTCTTTGCGCTGCGCTCCGCTTCCAGCGGCGAGCCCGGACAGGTAACGTAATAGTTCAGCCCCAGCGGCCGCAGTTTTGCAGGGGTATCGCCCGGGAACTGCCGGTTCTTCTCGGCTGAAAAACTGCGCTTGAACACCACATCCGCCCGGTGGAACAGTGCCAGCACCGCCGCCGGGTCGTTGTAAAAGTAGCCGTCCATCAGGTCGAACACCACCGTGCGGCCGTCAATTTCCGTTTCCAGCAGCGCCTCCCGGGCAATGGGACTGCCCTGCCGCTCGTCCTGTACCCGCAGGGTCAGTTCCCCGCGCTTTGCCAGCAGAGTAAAGCCCGCCAGAATGCCGCTGATGTGCGCCGCCCCCTCCCGGGAGGATAGTTTTACCGTGACCTGCATTTTGCCTCCTATCGGTGGAACAGCCCGGTTCGCCGCTCGCCCATGGGGATGACGTCACAGAACACACACCGGCTCTTGGTGGAAAGCTGCACATCCTTGTGGTAGCAGCCGAAAAACCATTTTTCGTAGGTCAGCTTGAGCAGGATCTCGTCCAGAAACAGGTGCAGACGGTTGCTTTCGCCAAGGGCAAGGGCGGTAAAATCCAAAAATCTGCTTGGTGCATCGTGGGTCAGCACATAATCTACCTTGTAGTCTACTTTCTCTAAGTTGCGGCGGCAGGTGTCGTACTCCTCGTCACTGGGCATCTCCTGCTTCCACCAGTTCACGCCCGGCTCCCGGTCGTCCTTATCCTGACTTTCCGCACCACCGAAGCAGAGATAGGTCTTGCCCTCCAGCTCCAGCACGCTGCCCCGGCACACATGGTACACGTTGCCGCCAAGGCTCTGTACCCTGCCGCCGAACAGCTCGGTCTCCGGGTACTGCGCCAGCAGGTCGTAGTTTTCGTGGCTGCCATCCAGAAACAGAATCGTGTAGGGGCGCTTGCGCAGCCAGTCCAGCCGCTTGCGCTCTGCGGCGCTGCCGTCCCACACAAAGCCAAAATCCCCCAGCACCACCACGGTGTCCTTCTTGCCCAGCCAACGCAGCTTGCCCTGCTTGAAGCGCTGGATATCGCCGTGGGTATCCCCTGTAAGATATACCATTCCTGCCCTCCTTGCCGGAGCGAAAGAACGGTGTAAAACACCGCAAGGCTCTTGTAACGCCCCGGCAAACCTGTTATTATTATAGAACACAGCACGCTTGCTGCAAAATTGATCTTCCGGCGCGCCGCACAGCGCAGCCGTATCTTGTATATTTTATCGCTTTTTAAAGGAATTGTCCACATGAAACGTATTTTTGCATTGGTTCTTTCATTTGTATTCCTGCTCAGCTGCCTTGTGCTGCCCGCCGGGGCCATGTTCGACCCCAGCCCGGTGTATCAGGTGCAGGCTGCAAGCGCCTATATCGTGAACACGGATACCAACATCATCGTCTATGATAAGGACAGCACAAAGCAGGTATCTGCCGGCGGTCTGACCAAATATATGACCCTTGCCGTGCTGCTGACCAACTACGCCGACCAGCTGGACAACACCTTCCAGATGCCCTTTGCCATCTCGGACTATGTTTATAACACCAATAACGCAGATATGCGCTCCAACGAAACTTTCACCTACCGGGAAGCCATGTACGCCATGCTTACCCGCAATGCCAACGAGGCAGCCATGGGTGTGGCGTACACCCTTGCCGGCGGCGATCTGGACGGCTGGGTGGCGCAGATGAACACCCTGTCCCAGCGCATCGGCACCACCGCCAGCAACTGGACGGACGCCTGCGGCATCGACAGCGGCAACACCACCTGTGCGGTGGATATGTACTTGATCCTGCGTTACCTGATGAGCTTTGACGCCTTTGTGGAGGTGTCCGGCGCGCCCAGCTTTACCATGCCCGCCAAGGAGAAGCACCGTTCCTCCTCGGTGCTGGTCAGCCAGAACGCCGCGCTGAGCAAAGCCAGCGGCGGCAGCTACTACCGCAGCGCCATGCAGGGCGGCATGTGCAATGTGACCGCCTTTAAAAACGATACCGGCACCCAGAGCTATGTTTCATGGGGCAACAAGGACGGTGCCACCTATATCTTCTGCGTGATGGACAGCCCTGACAGCTGCGATACCCTTGGCTACGCCAACCGCCGCCCCGCCCTGTTCGAGACGGTCAAACTGATGGACTGGGTGTTCGACAGCTTTTCCATTCAGGCTGCGCTGGACACTGATTTGACCATTGCGGAGATCCCGGTCCGATATTCCTCCGACACCGACACCTTGCAGCTGTACCCCAACGACAGCATGATGACCCTGCTGCCCTCCACCAGCGACGGCACCGTCACCCAGAAATACTTCCACCTGCCGGACTACGTCTGCGCCCCCATCCAGCAGGGCGATGTGGTGGGCACAGTAGAGCTGAAGCTGGCGGGCGAGACCATCGGCGTGGTGGATCTGATCGCCGGGCAGGACGTAGCCCGCAACCCGCTGCTGTTCGGGGTGGACAAGGTGAAGGAGTTCCTGACCAGCCTGTACCTGAAGGTGGTGCTGGTGCTCAGCCTGATCGCCGCCCTGATCTACGGGCTGTGGCTGCTGTGCTCCAACTGGAACCGCCGCAAGCCCACCAAAAAGATCCACCGCCGCTATTAAGTAAAGCAAAAGCCCTGCACCGGACACCGCCGTGCTCTGACCGTTCTGGTCAAAGACACAAAGCGCCTGTCCGATGCGGGGCTTTTTTCTGTATTGCAGCGCCTCAGGCGCGGTTATTCAGAAGTTCTGTCAGGCTGTGGAAGGTTTGGCCGTGGTTGCCGGTAACCGTCTCGGCGTGGAGCAGGCTGCTGAGAACGCTTTCCTCCACGCACTCTGCCACCGCCCGGAACAAAGGGTTGATGGCATCATCGTGGAGCAGGGTCATGGGCAGCAGGGCTTTCTCCGAGTAATGCGGCACCCGGTTGGCGGTGGTGAAGGCGATGACGATCTCGCCGCTGCCGTTGCCGCAGTAGGAACCTGTGCGGGAAAGCCCCACCAGCGCCCGGCGGCACAGCCGCCGCAGCTGCCGCTCGCTCAGGGGGATATCCGTAGCCAGCACCGTGATGATGGAGCCTTTATCCTCGTGGGGCGGGATGCTGTTATTCAGCAGGGTGTGGATAGGCGTGCCCGCCACGATGAGGTCATCGAACAGCGCATGGTTGGAGAGCACCAGTGCGCCCACGGTGTAGGGTTTGCCGTCCAGTTCCACCACCCGGGAGGCGGAGCCGATGCCGCCTTTCAGCCCGTGGCAGCGCATTCCCCGCCCGGCGCCTACGGCACCCTCGGCAAAGTCTGGCTTGCAGTCCGCCAGCGCGGCAAAAACGTGCTGCTCGGTCACATGAAGCCCCCGGATATCGTTCAGGCCGCAGTCGTTGCACTCGCAGACCACCGGGTTCACGCTGCCGGTGGTCTCGCAGATGTCGGGGTTTTTCTCCAGCATATACTTTACCAGCGCGGTCTGTGCCGTGCCCACGCTGAGGGTGTTGGTAAACAGGATAGGCGTTTCCAGCGTGCCCAGCTCGTCGATCTGCACAAGGCCGGTGGTCTTACCAAAGCCGTTGATGACATAGCTGGCTGCCAGCACTTTTTCGTGGAACACGTCCCCTTGGTGCGGCAGCAGCGCCGTTACACCCGTCTGCACTACGCCGTCTGCCAAGGTGCAGTGCCCTACCGTCACCCCCGGCACATCGCTGATCTTATCCCGCGCACCTTTGGGCAGCGTGCCCACCTGAAAACCCCATTCGTTTCCTGCAATGCCCATCGTAGCTCCTCCTTGCTTTTTCTAAGGTGTATCATAGCATTTCTCCTGCCAAAAGTAAACCGCTGTAACAGACCGGGGCGCATATAGAAAAAGAGGCTGCCGCACAGCTATCTCACTGCGCAGCAGCCCTTTGCTTTTTACGCCGCAGTGCGGTGTTCATCAGGAATGCTTCACCAGACGGAAAAGCCCCTTGAGCTTTTCCCAGCAGGCCACCACCCGCTCCCGCGCTGCACAAAATCATTGAGGTGCCGCTGCATTTTCCGTCGGCCACGATCTTCTGAGCGCCGCATAGGAGACCAGAAAGTTTGCCAGCCACCCTGCCGGGACGGCAAGCCAGACAAAGGCAATACCAAAGCGCGGTGCACAGATCAGGGCAACAGACAGGCGAATGGCAAGGTTTACCATGTTGGCAATGAGGAACGGGCGCATGATGCCAAGCCCGCGCAGCACGCCATCAGTCGCCATCTTGATGCCCATGAAGATGAAGAAGTAACCCAGCCACCGCATATAATCACCGGACACCTGATAGGCCAGCGCCGTTCCGTCCTTGCCCAGAAACAGCGAGGAGATCTGGGTGTGCAGGGTTTCAATGACCGCAAAGGCAATGACTGCAAAGCACAGGTCCAGCACCAGCGCAGCGTGGTAGCCTTTTTTGAGGCGGTCGATCTTCTTTGCACCAAGATTCTGGGAGATATAGGGCGAGACCGCATTGCCGATGGAGACAAAGATCAGCGAGAAAACATTTTCTACCCGCATCGTTGCTGCATATCCGGCAAGCGCCTGTGTGCCAAAGGGGTTTACCACCGCCTGCACGATCATCATGCCGATGGACACGGTGGACTGCTGCAAGACCGACGGCACAGCAATGCGGAGCATGGAAGCCAGCTCCTGCCGGTCGAACTTATTAAAGGGGCTTTTATACTGCCGCATCCGGTGCAGGAAGATCAAAAACGAAAAGACCGCAGAAATGCCCTGTGCGATCAACGTGGCAAGGGCTGCGCCAAACACGCCCAAGCCAAGCCCCGCCACCATCCAGAGATCCATAAAAATATTCAGGATGGAGGAAAAGATCAGCAACCCCAGCGGGATCCTGGACTCCCCAATGGAGGTAAACATGGTGGAAAGAATGTTGTACATGAACAAAAACGGGAAGCCCACAAAATAGACCCGCAGATACAGCACCGCGTCCTCCAGAATATCGGCGGGGGTCTGTAAGCCGCTCATCATAGCACGGGAAAAGCTAAAGCCAAAAACGCCAAGGACAACGCTCAAAACCAGAAAGCTGAGCAGGGACGTTGACACGATGGTTTTCATTTTGCCATAGTTTTTAGCGCCAAAATAGCGGCTTACCAGCACACCGGCACCCACACCGGCACCCAGCGCCACGCAAATAAAAACATTGGTCAGCGCAGCACAGGCACCGACAGCCGCCAGTGCCGAGGAGCCGACAAACTGCCCGACTATGATGGAATCTGCCATGTTATAGACCTGCTGAAAAAAGCTGCCCAGGATCATTGGCATTGCAAAAACCGTCAGCGCTTTCAGCGGCGCATCTGTGATCAAATATTCATCTTTCGACATGATCTATTTCCTTTCAAGCTGTGTTTCTCTCAATTTTTTTAAATTGCTCTGGCCAAGTATACCACGCTTTTTCCCTACTGAAAAGCTCCCGCTTGCATTCTCGCAAACTGCTTTTATAACGTCCCGTTTCCCTTTCTCTCGTCTTGACAAGCCCTTTTCTTCCGATTACAATACCAAAAAGAGCCGGCGGGCGGTCTTTTTGCTGCCTGCTGCCACAATCTTCCGGGAAAGGAACTTTTTCATGGAACCAAAAACAAAACAATCTCTGCTCGTTACCGTGGTAGGGGTAACGCTTTTTGTAGCGTTGCTGCGGCTTTCTGACGTTCTGGCCTTTGCCGCAAAGCTGATAGATCTGGTACTGCCCATTCTGGCGGGCGGCATTCTGGCGCTTTTTATCAACGTGCCCATGACCGGTCTGGAAAAGCGGCTGAACCGCCTGTTCGGCAAGGCCAAAAAGCAGCCCTCGGCGAAAGCCATCCACCTTCTCAGCTTTTTCATCACCCTGCTGGGCGTTGTGCTGGTGCTGGTATTGGCGCTGACCCTACTGATCCCGGAGCTGGTGCAGTCCTTCCACAGCCTGTATGTGCAGATCGAGGCCAATATTCCCCGCTGGACTGCCTATCTCAACGCACAGGATGCTGACATGGGCTGGCTGATGAACTGGCTGGAGGGCATCAACTGGGAGCAGCTGCTGCACAAGGTCACCGCAAGCATCGACACGGTGCTGGTCAATGCGGTAGGGGCTGTCTCTGCCACGGTGAATATCGCGATCACCGCCTCGTTTGCGCTGATCATCTCCGTCTATATGTCCCTTAGTACGGAGAGCCTCGGCCACCAAGCCCGCACGCTGGTGTGCGCCTACCTGAAGCCTGCCCACGCCGCCGGGGTGCTGAAGTTCTGCCGGCTGTTCCGGCAGTCCTTTGCAAACTTTTTAACGGGACAATGCAGCGAGGCAGTGATCCTTGGCGTTCTGATGGCTCTTGCATTTTCCGTTTTCAAGATCCCCTACGGCAGTCTGGTGGGCGTGCTCACCGCCATCTGCGCCATCATCCCCTATGTGGGTGCACTGATCTCCTGCGTGGTCAGTGTGTTCCTTGTGCTGTTGGTAGACCCTGTGCTGGCGGTGCGCTGCCTGATCGTGTACCTTGCCGTGCAGTTTGTTGAAAACCAGTTCATTTATCCCCGTGTGGTGGGCAAATCCGTGGGGCTTTCGCCGCTGTACACCCTTATTGCCGCCATGATCGGCGGAAAGCTTTTTGGCATCATCGGCATTATCTTCTTTATCCCCCTGACAGCGGTGGTCATCGAGCTTGTAAAAGAGGACACCTTTCGGCGTCTGCGCGCAAAAGAGCCCCTGCAATAAAACAGCGTGCCCGGAATACCATAACCCCTGATACCCTTCCCCGGTGTCAGGGGTATTTTTATGCCGTGCAGCTGCAAAGCACGCGGTTGTTCGCCCTTTTCCATGCAAAATCCTTCAAAAAAACAGCTTGAAACACTTTTGTTACAATGATACAATATGATTGTTATTTTATGGGAAAATCGGCGTATGCCCCGTGCGGACAGGCCGCGAGCGTAGGGGTTCCTGTGGGGTGTGTAAGAATCGCTAAGGTAGCACTGCGCTCCTGCACTTGCGCAGTACTGCCTTCCGAAAATGTGAGGAAAGTATATTTATATGATAAAAAAGATCTCCCGCCGCTCCTTTTTGCAGGCTTGCAGCGTTGCAGCTGCCACGGCAGCGCTGACCGCCTGCGGCGGCGGCAAGGCTGAAAGCAAAACAGCAGATGCGCACGAAGCCGTCACCTTTATGGCACCTTATAAGGAGATAGAAGCCTTTATTGAGCAGGTGCACAGCGTTTACCCGGAAGTGAACATCGAGGTCGTGCCATACAGCGGCGATAACACCACCACCTGTTTGCAGAATATGTTTGCGGCAGGCGACCTGCCGGACGTCTGCACCTTGACCTACTACGACCCCCAGATCGATCTGGTCTCCGACAAACTGCTGGACCTTTCCGGCTACGATTTTACGGATAACTATGTGGAGTCCCGTCTGCAGGACGTGTTCGACAACGGTGCCATCTACCTGCTGCCCTCGACCTACAACTGCTACGGCATCACCTACAACAAGACCCTGCTGCGGGAACACGGCTGGGAGCTGCCCAATTCTTTCGCTGAGCTGGAGGTGCTGGCTGCAAAAGCCAAGGAAGCCGGGGTCGATCTCTGCCTGCCGCAGATCCAGTATCCGGGCTACGGTTTCCAGTATCTGTGCAACATTGCAGATGCCGATTTCCTTGGCACGCTGGACGGCAGACTGTGGCAGAAGGATTATCTTTCCGGCAAGGCAAACGTCAGCAACACCCCCGGCATGATGCAGGCAATGGCGTATGTAAAAAAGTGGAAGGACATCGGGATGCTGAACGGCTCCGGCGATGCTCTTGACGACAATGTGACCCTGCAGAGGATGGCCGAGGGAAACACCCTGTTTTTGATTGGAAACACCAACGGCATTGTGGAGGCAGGCGGCAACGCCGATAAATTTGGGCTGATGCCGTTTCTCTCGGAGGACGGCACCCAGAACGTTTTTGTGCTGAATGTGAACCGCTTCTACGGTCTGAATAAAAAGCTGAAACAGAACCCCCAAAAGCTGGAAGATGCGCTCAAGGTGATGCGTGTGCTTTCCACCGTTGCAGGCACCAGCGCTCTGCAGCCCGCAACGGCGCTGAAAAGCAGCCTGTTGCCCTTCAAGGGTGCAAAGGCAGATGACACCTACTACGCCGATGTCGCCGATGCCCTGAACGCAGGCAACACCGCGCCCTTTATCTATTCCGGCTGGGAAAACACCATCGTGACCACCGGCCTTAAAATGCTGGACTTCATCAAGGGCAATGCCACCATGGAGGATGTCATCCGTCAGCTGGACGAGGATCAGGACAGTGTGGTGAACAACACCCCGGATGTCATCACTACCGTTACGGAGGAGCTTTCGCAGCAGGACTGCGCCATGCTGGTAGGCCGCTGCTTTGCACAGGCTACCGGCAGCGACCTTGCGCTGGTCTCGCTGAGCACATGGATCCCCGGCAACCCCACCGAGCAGAACCACCACGGCGTAGCCGCCAAGCTGTACGCCAAGGGCATTACGGATTACGACCTTTCGGTCATCCTGCCCACCGGCTGGAACCGCACCATCCAGACCGTTACCCTGACCGGGCAGCAGATCAGCGACCTGCTGGCCACGGGCTACGATGCCTACGGCAACGGCAAGGGCTACCCCTATGTGCTGGTAAGCCCGGTGCAGCCGGAGGCGGGCAAGACTTATCAGGTTGCCATCTGCGGTGTGAGCGACCAGCTGGCTGCCGAAGCAACGGTGACAGACAGCGGCGTGGTGGGCATGGATGCCGCAAAAACCTTCTTTGGTGCTTACACCACCATCAGCCGGGCAGACACCGCATGGAGTTGAATAAAACGGACAGGAGATACTGGATGTGAACAACAAAATCTATAAAAAGCTGTTTGTGGGCTTCGGCTTTGTCAGCATCGTGTTGATCCTGACCCTTTTTGTCATGAGCCAGACCTACATCCAAAACCTTGTCTACCACGAGCGGCTGAGCCAGATGGAAGAGGTCACTCACCAGATGTTCCACAGTCTGGAGGATGTGATCGACAACCACTGGGACGAGGTGGATGTGCAGTGTAATTATTTATACTACACCCCGCTGGAGACCGATACCGATCTCTACCGCTATCTGAAAAAGCTGTCGGAGCTTTCCAATTACCATGAAAAACAGATCGACCTGATCGCCGTGGATGCTGCCGGGCGTTATTATACCGAGTATGGCCGCACGGGTCTGCTGCGGGAAATGAACTATCTGGAAAACGCGCCGCAGCGGGTCAGCTATGTTTCCAATTCGCTGACCGTGGACGACTCCCGGATGGTGTTTCTGGAACAGCTCTCCACCCCCATCACACTGCAAAGCGGAGAGAAAGAGATCACCCTGCGCTACTTTGGTATTTCGCAGAGCATGACCCAGCTGAATGATTATTTCCACTGCGACGCCTACGAAAATAACAACAGCGTCTATGTGCTGGACAACAACGGTTTCAAGCTGTTCAACGCCAATGATACCGAGCTGTTGAAGGGGCACAACGTATACACCGTGCTCTCCCAGATGTCCTATCTGCACGGTTCTTCCTTTGCAGCAGCAAAGGAGCGGCTTGCCCGCACAGGCTCCTGTTATTCCAACGCTGTGCTGGACGGAACTGAGTATTACTACGCCCTGAAGCAGATGGAAAACGCCCAGTGGACGCTGGCGTTCCTTGTTCCAGCAGAATATGTGGCCGTGAATACGCAGAAGCTGGTCAATATCGTCATGGCCGTTATTGTAGGCTTTGCAACGGTGTTTTCGATCATGGCAGTCATTGCTGGCTGGTTCCTTTTGCGGGAAAAGCAGCAGCGGGAGCTGCAGGCTGAAAAAAAGACGAACCTCCGTCTGGAGCAGTATAACGTCCAGCTGACGCAGGCCAACGACGAGATGCGGCGGGCGCAGGATGCTGCCGCCGAGGCGCTGCAGTCCGCCGAGCGTGCCAGCAAAGCCAAGACAGACTTCCTCTCCAACATGAGCCACGATATCCGCACCCCCATGAACGCCATTATCGGCATTACCGCCCTGATGAAAAACGAGCTGCACGAGCCGGAAAAGCTTGCCGAGCATCTGGGCAAGCTGGAAAGCTCCGGTCAGCTGCTGCTGGGCATCATCAACAATATTCTGGATATGAGCCGCATCGAGAGCGGCAAGACCACCCTGCATGTGGAAAAAATGAACCTGCCCCAGCAGATCAGCCAGCTGGACAGCATCATCCGGCAGCAGGCAGGCCAGCGCAGTCAGACCTTTACGGTAAGCACCAATCTGCAGCACGAAAACGTGCTGGCCGACCCCAACCGTCTGAATCAGGTGCTGATGAACATCCTCTCCAATGCGGTCAAGTATACGCCCACCGGTGGGCACATCCGTTTGGAGGTGGAAGAGCTGCCCCGGAACGAGCACTACGCCCGGTACCGCTTTGTGGTGCAGGATGACGGCATCGGCATGAGCGCGGACTACCAAAAGACCCTTTTCGACCCCTTTACCCGGGAGGAGCGCTCCGGCACCAACAAGGTGCAGGGCACGGGTCTGGGTATGGCGATTACCAAAAGCGTCATAGACCTGATGGGCGGCTCCATCAGCGTAGAGAGTGCCACCGGTAAGGGCACCCGCTTTGAGGTGGTGCTGGAATTCCCCATTGACACCGAAGCGGACACGGTGCAAAAGGCGCAGGCGCTCCCGGAGGAAGAAGAGACCACTTCTCCCCTGTCCGGCATGAAGTTCCTCTGTGCCGAGGATAACGCCATCAACGCCGAGATTCTGCAAATGCTGCTGGAAACAAAAGGCGCAAGCTGCACCATCTGCCCCAACGGTCAGGAGATCGTGGATGCCTTTGCCAGCGTGAAGCCCGGCGACTATGATATGATTTTGATGGACGTGCAGATGCCGGTGATGGACGGCTTGGAAGCCACCCGCCGCATCCGCAGCGGCGAAAACCCGCTGGGACGCACCATCCCCATCCTTGCCATGACCGCCAACGCCTTCCTTGAGGATATGCAAAAGAGTAAGGAAGCCGGCATGGACGAACACCTGTCCAAGCCTGTGGACATCAGCGCACTGGAACAGGTGGTAAAGCGCTTCCGCGTTACCCCCCCCCCGAAAATAAATAGCGGTCTGCAGCGTTTTTGCCGCAAACCACCGCATGACCTTGCATAAAAAATCTGCTGCCCCTTTGCCCGGATATTCTTGCATCCGGTACGGGGCAGCAGTTTTTTGCGTTATAGGGGGAATGTTACGCTCAGATGGGCATGGTCTGGTAGAACCAGTCCGAAATGGCCTTGCGAGTGTCGGCGAAGAACTTTTTCACCGGGCAGGCGGCATCCCGTGCTTCCTGTTCCAGATCCGTGCCTGCGGGGAAGTTGCGGATGACGGTATACGCCACCGACTGCGGCGGCAGCGACATCATCACAGCCGGGTCGTGCACCACGCAGATCTGCTCGCCTACCGCAAGGGTAGCGGGGTCGGAGGTGGTCTTTTCGTCATGGTCCTGCCAGACGGTGCTGTCGGTAACGATCATCTGATAGGTCTCCTGCTCTTCCGCAGTCACCAGAATAGACTCCACCTTGCCTTCCACGGTGCGGCTGACACCCTCTACTACACCATAATAGTAGAGCTTCTTGGAAAACAGCGCCGAAGCAGAGGGCAGCACGCTGACGCTGAGCAGCAGCACCGCAAGCAGACAAAAGAGCGAGCGATAGGTCTTTTTCATAGAAAACCTCCATTTTTCATGTTGCAGCGGAGCGCCCGGCGCTCCCGGATGCCTTATTTTACCATAACTACCGTCGGATTTCTATATCCGGGCTTAACCGGCCACGGAAAATCAGCTTTTACACAAAAAGGACTGCCGTGCATAGCAGCGCACAGCAGTCCTTTTTATGCTTTTATCCGTTTACTTGCTGATGGAAAGGGTGCCGAATGCAGTCTCTTCAAAGTGGCTGCTGTACAGCTCCTGCATCAGCTTGATGAGCGAGAGGGTATCCTCTGCGCCGGCGGTCTCGTAGCAGGAGTGCATCGCCAGCTGGGGCAGGCCGATGTCCACGCAGTTCATGGACACCTGTGCCATAGCCAGATTGCCCAGCGTGCTGCCGCCCACCTTATCGGAGCGGTTTGCAAAGTACTGCAGCGGCACACCGGCGCGGGCAGCCAGCTCCCGGGCGGCGGCAACACTCATGCCATCGCTGGTGTACTTCTGACCTGCGTGGGTCTTGATGACCACGCCCTTGTTCATGTAGGTGCAGTTGTTCACATCGGTGTGCTCCGGGTGGTTGGGGTGCACGGCGTGGGCGTTGTCGGCGCTGACCATAAAGCTGGAAGCCACCGCACGGTGGAAGTCATCGTCGTTGCCGCCAAGGCTCTGGGCAATGCGGTGCAGCACATCGTACAGGAAGGTGGAAGCTGCGCCCTGCTTGGTGCCGGAGCCGACTTCCTCGTTATCAAAGAAGGCCGCCACGCCGATGGAGCGGGCGTTCTTTGCGGTCAGCAGTCCTTTCAGGATGCCGTAGACGCACTGCTGGTCGTCCAGACGGCCGCAGGAGATGAACTCCTCGTTGCAGCCCCAGACGGTGGCCTTTTCCCGCACATAGAGGAACAAATCGCTGCCAAGGATCTGCTCCTCGGACACCTTCAGCTCCTCTGCGATCAGCTTTTTCAGCGCGCCCTCCTCGCAGGCACCGCCCAGCACAGGCAGCATATCCACCTGCTTGTTGAAGGAAGCCTTATCGTTGACCTCGCGGTTCATGTGGATGGCTACGCTGGGGATCATCAGCAGGTCGCGGTCCAGCGCCACCAGACGGGATACGATAGCGCCGTTCTCCTGCACCAGCACACGACCCGCCACAGACAGCGGACGATCCATCCATGTGGCGCAGATCATGCCGCCGTAGCCCTCGGTGTTCAGCTTGGTGTAGTTCTGCCCCATGTGGATCTCGGCGTTCTCCTTGATGCGGAAGCAGGGAGAATCCGTATGGGCGGCGGCAACGTTGAAGCTGTAATTTTCCAGCTGGTCGCCCATGCGGAAGGCGATGATGCTGGAACCGTTGCGGCAGACAAAGTAGTCCTTGCCGGGTTCCAGCGCCCACTTGCGGCTTTCCAGCAGCTCGGCAAAGCCTGCTTTCAACAGGATATCCCGCACAGCGGCGGTGGTGTGGTATGCGGTGGGGTTGCCGTCGATGAAGGACAGCATTTCACGGACTTCGGATGCGATCATAAAAATAAACCTCCTAATTTCCTGAGAAAAGAGCCGGTCAGTGCTGACCGGCCCCTTTAAAGCATATTCAGGTTACTTTTTGGCAGCGGTCTGCTCGCGCTTTGCAAGGGCGGGCAGAATGAATCCCAGCACGGTCAGCACCACGGGGGTGATGACGTTCAGTGCAAAGGTGAAGGGGTCCTTATCATACATACCCAGTACGCAGCACACGGCGGTAACGGCAAAGCACCAGCCGCCGAAGAACTTGGCCACGGCCTGATTTTTGACAAAGCGGTACTCGGCGGGGATGGTATCGTAGGCGTTGCGCAGGGCGATGTAGGCGGCAAACACCCACAGATAGCGCATAGGCATACACACAGAGTTCAGCTTGGTCAGCTGGCGCAGAACGGCAGCAGCACCGGGCACGAAGGACTGTGCCAGAATGATGGAGCCGGACAGCACCGCCACCATCTTGATGCCGTTGCTGTGCACGCCGTGGGCGTTGACCTTGTGCAGAGCCTGCGGGATGAACTGCTTGGTGTGCTCGTTATCCAGCAGCATACGCAGCGGTGCGTCGATGCTCAAGATCAGCACGGCGAGCTGGCTGATGACGTTGCACAGGGCGTAGATGATCATGAACAGATCGCCCACATGGTAGTACTGACCCAGCTTCTGGAAAGCCCAGTAGGAACTGTTGGCGACATAGGCATTGAAGCTCTCTGCGCTGGCGTTGATGACGGCGGGGTCGAACATACGGCTCATGGCTAGCGTGCCCAGAATGGCGCAGGTGACCACCATGACGGCCAGCGCGATCATGCCGCGGGGGAAGCCCTTGCTGGGGTTCTCGACCTTATTGACGTAGGGAGAGATCTTCTCGCAGCCACCCACAGCGAACACCAGAATGGACAGGGACGTGAAGTAGGTGACGTTGAAGTTGGGAATGAGGCTGCTGAAGCTCAGGTTGGCGTGGACGTACTCTGCCGTGGGGTTGATGACCGGGGCAGCGAACATCATCAGGATGTACAGCAGGGACATGACGAAGGTGCAGGTGCCTGCGGCAGTCAGCAGCTTTTTCAGGGGGTTCAGACCCAAGCTTGCAATGTAGCAGCCCAGCAGCAGGATGCAGAAGGTAGCCAGCTGGATGTAGCGGGTGGGGAAGGAATCGTAGGTCTCCGCGTTGCGAAAAACAGCCCAGCTCAGCGCTTTCAAAAAGCCGCTGCCCTTGCTGGCGATGTAGGTGATGTGGCAGGCCCAGTAGGTCCAACCGGCGTAGTAGGCCAGCTTTGCGTTGGTGGTCTGGTGCAGCCAAGAGCTGACGCCGCCGCCCTCGTTTTTAAAGGCAGAGCCCAGCTCACCCACCATCAGCGCATAGGGGATGAAGTACAGGACAAACATGAAAATCCAGCTGAAGATGACCTGCGGACCGTTAAAGTACACAAAGCCGTTGGTAATGTTGCCGAAGCCCCAGACCGTAGAAAAGGCCATGAAGGCAAGGGTAAGCCACGAGATCTTTGTGGCTTTTTCTTTGTTAGACATGCGGACAATTCCTCTCTTTCTTTTCCACACAGGGCGGAAGTTCCTGTAAGAAGGCCGAGGTTCCGCATACGTTTCGCAATTTTTACCAAAAATACAGCAGTACTCGACCGATCACTTTGATAGTATAGCATAATTGCAGATTGTAGACAATCTGCAATTCCCATAAAATGATTGGTCAAAATTTAGACGGTCAGCCAAATTCCCCTTATTTTGCTGCTTCGTCCGCTGCCTGTACGGCGCTGTTTGCGCTGCGCATCCGCTCCATAGGCTCCATGTAGTGGGCGTAGACGGCGCGGCAGGCAACCTCGGTGTCGCCGCTTGCCAGCGCCTCGTACAGCTTGGTGTGAATGCCGTTCTGCCGCTGTGCCAGCGTCTCGTGGTTGGAGCCGCTATTTGCCCCAACAAGCAGGTTGCCGTAGTTCAGGTCGTCCCAGAATTTCAGCAGTCTGGGCAGCCCTGCCCGCTGCACGATGACCGCATGGAAGCGGTTGTCGTTCTCCACGATCTGCGAAAGATCCCCCGGCCGGACATTGCGCATCTCCTCTAAGATGCCGCGCAGGGTGCGCAGATCCTCCTCCGGGAATTTGCAATCAAAATAGCGCAGCGCCGTCATTTCCAGATTTGCCCGCAGCAGATAGATCTCGTAGGCGTCCTCCGGCTTTACCCGGCGCACCGAGCAGCCCACATTGCGCGAATATTCAACCATGCCCTCCTGTTCCAGCTGCCGCAGCGCCTCCCGGATGGGTGCCCGGCTGGAGCCAAACTCCTCGGCCAGTTTCTGCTCGGCCAGCTTTACGCCCGGCTGTAATTCCCCGGTAAGGATCTTGCTCCTGATGGCAGAGGTGATACTTTCCCGTAAAGTCTGAAAGGCAAATTCGCCCATGACTTTTATCCCCCTTTTCTCTTCTATACGTTCTTTTTTTGCCGCACGCAGTCCGCAGCCGCTGCCAGTGCAGCCGCAGGCCTGTATTGCGTGCGCCTTATAAGGATACCACGAAACGGTGGAAAAATAAAGTTTTCTGGCAAAAACAGGTACTTTCTCCCCTCTCCGTCGTCGAAAGCCTGAACACAAAAAATGCCCCCGGAGGGCTTATTGCAGCTCTCCGGGGGCATCCTATATACGTTATGCCTTGGCGCACACGGTCGGCATTTACTCGATCTCAATCAGATTCGGGTTCTCAGGCAAAGCCTTCGTCTGCTGAGGAGCAGGCAGCTCGATGTGCAGGACACCATCCTCGAACTTTGCGTGGATGTCTTCCTTCTTCACATCGCCCACGTAGAAACTGCGTGCGCAGGTGCCGGAGAAGGTCTCGCGCCGCAGATAGCGGCCCTTCTTATCCTTTTCGTCATTGCTGTGGCTGCGCACTGCCTGAATGGTCAGGTAGCCGTCGTTCAGATCCATCTGAACGTCCTCTTTCTTGCAGCCCGGCAAATCAACGTCCACTTCGTAGCCGTTGTCCGTCTGCTTGACATCGGTCTTCATCATGTTTGCACCGCGCTTACCAAAGGTGTCGCGGGCTTCGCGGTTCATCGCACGCTCCAGTGCACCCTCGTTCCAGAACGGATCAAAGAGATCATCGAACAGGTTCTCATGAAAAACAGTCGGCATAAACATAAAACATACCTCCAATCCCGGCGTTCGGGTCGGGGCAAAAACTTTGAAGCGTCCATTCGGAAAGGCTTTCCGGGGAGCCTTGCGGCTCTCCTTTTGCCCTTCCTCCTGAGCACGCCCTTGTTATAACACCGAAAATTAGCAATGTCAAGCGTAGAGTGCTAAAATTCATAAAAGAATAATACTTTTGTCACAACTTCTGCGATTTCTTCAAAAATACCGCTTATCAACGCGTTTATTATATTGCAAGCGGAACAAGCATCCCTTGGATACACCCCGCAAAATACGCAACGCCTGTGCTTACAGCAATGCAGACGCCCCACAAGACCCATGCGGCAAGCTTTTTACCGGTCAGCCTGTAAATGGCGTTCCAATACTCCATATTGCACCATACAAGCGCCGCCGAGAACAAGACCGAGAACCACTGCGCACGGAAGGACAGCTCCATGCTGATAAGCAAATAGTTCGTCAGCGTATAAAACAGGCTTCTGCCCACGATCTCCGGCACGCTTGAATGCTTTTGCTGCATACCGGTCACCCGTCTTTCCGTTCAAACCCCAGATAGCGCGTGCCCTGAAAGCTCAGCTTTCCGGTATCGCCCTCGACAAGCATTCCGTAATCCGAACCATCTACTTCCAGTTCCATGCGGTCACCGCTTTCTACCTGAAAGGTGGCATAATAGATAGTGAACGTATGCGACATCGTATTGTCCGTATGATGGCGGGAAACGTTCATCCGCTTGGCCACCACAGTAGCCGGGACGGTAAGGCGCGGGGACGCATTATTTTTGCCCCATGTGCGCAGGTTGCTCACCACGGTAAACAGGATCATGCCCAGCACCACCAGAAATACCAGTGGGAACAGGATGCTGAAAAGCGCGTCAAACCCACTATAAAACATATTAGTCCCCCAAAATTTCTTCCAGCAGCTGCTTTACGTCCTCCAGAAACGCGTCCTCGCCGAGGGTGTTCATTTTAAAGAACACCGCCTGACTGCCGCCCGCTGCAATGGCCGACAGTCGGATGGGCTCGTCCCCGTTCTGGAACAGGGTCAGCGTCAGGCTGAGGCGGTTGCCGCCCACCATGCTGTACCGCTCAAACACCCGCACACTGCACCGGGCGCTGCCCTCCTTGAAATCGCTGCCGGCTTCCAGCTCTGCCGACCAGCTGCTGTCTGGGATGGCGTGTTCCAGCTTGCGGAGCAGGGTATCGAAGTTCTGGTTGCGGATGGTCTTTTCAAAAATAGCCATAGCTTCCTCCTTTTGCAAAATGCAGTCCCTTTACTCTGAATACGAATAAAAGCAGGCAACTATTGCAGCGCCCGCCCTTATTTTGCTGCGGTCAAGCTTTCTTTTTTCGCAGCTTGGATGCGGTGGCGTTGTAGCTCATGTCCAGCACCAGACGGAGCTTATCCTCCGGGGCGCTGCCGTCCAGCGCGGCGGTGATCCAGTTTTCCTTGTTCATGTGGTAGGCCGGGTAAAAGCCCGGTTCTGCCCGCAGAGAACCGATAAGGATGGGGTCACACTTCAGGTTCACGATATCCACCGGCTGCTGCCCGGGCAGACCCAGCTTGCTTTTGGGCACGGTGGTGACCAGTGCAAACCACTTGCGGTTTGCTGCATGGCGGAACACCGCCGACTCCGGGGTGTCCATCCACGGATAGTCCGGCTCAACGCTGTAAGTATCAAAAATGAGCTGTTCCAAGCCCTTGCGGTCCATGGGCTCGCCCCCTTTACGGCTGCTGTGCCAGCAGCTGCGCCAGCACATCCTCCGGGCGGGGGGTGTGGTTTTTGTATTTTGCCCGCAGCGGGGCGGCAGCGTTGTCCATGATGTAGGGTACACCCACCACGTCCAACATGGTCTCGTCGTTGTAGTTATCGCCAAAGGCCATGACCTGTGCGGGGTCGATACCAAGGGTGCGGCACACGCACTGCACCCCGATGCCCTTGTTGGCAAAGGTGGTATCGATCCAGAACGGCCCCGCCACGGCGCAGTTGGCCTGCTTCCAGCGGGGCACAAAGCGCTCTACATAGTTTTCCACGCCCTCGTGCAGGTACACCGACACCTTGGTGATGTCCTCCGGCACCTCGGCGGGGCTGTGGATGATCTGGTAGTGGTTGCCCACGAACTGCACCCGCTGCAGCATGCCAAGACCGCGCTCCATCAGGTAGGCGGTGTTCTGGCCGGAGAGCATCACCTCGCCCTGCCCCTCGCTGCGGGTCCACATATCGTTGGCAATTTCCTCTGCCAGTGCCCGCGGCATGGGGTTTTTGGCGATGCACTGTTCTTCCTGAAAGATGGTGCCGCCGTTTTCGCAGATAAATACGCAGCAGTCTGCCACCGGTGCAAAAAGCTTGCGCAGGCTGGTATACTGCCGCCCGGAGGCCGGGCAGAACCAGATCCCCCGCTGATGCAGCGCCCGAATCTGGTCGAATATCTCGCCCTCCAGCTCCTTTTTGCCGTATTGCAGCAGCGTACCGTCAATATCGCTGCAAACCAGTCTGATGTCCATGGCTGTTATTCCCTTTCCGTTTTTTCTTATTTTACCACGGTTTTCCGCTGCGGAAAAGCCCCGGGCACAGCTTTTGTGCCCTTTATCCTGTGCCGCTCAGCGCTTAGGCTGGTAGTGCATACTGGACACATTATAAATCGTAACAAAGGCCTTTGGGTCCTCGCGGTTGATAAAGTTCATCAGCTTCTGATACTCGTTTTTGTCCACGATGGTAATGATCTCGTTGTGCTTTTCAAAGTTGTATGCACCGATGGCCTCGTACATGGTGGCACCGCTGTGCAGGTCGTTGATGATGAACTGCCGCAGCGCCTCCTCCTTCTCGGTAATGATGCACACCCGGCGCTTGATGCTGTTATCGAAGATGAAATGGTCCAGCACGATGCCGTTGAAATAGGTGCCAAGAATGCTCAGCACCACGGTCTTTTTATCGTAGACAAGGGCAGCAGAAAGCGCCACACACATGCCCGAAAGGGACATGGCCTTGCCCAGCTCCATGTGCAGGTACTTGTTCATGATCTTTGCCACGATATCCAGCCCGCCGGAGGATGCGTTGCGGTTGAACAGGATGCTCAGACCCACGCTGACCACCAGAATATAGCACAGCACATCCAGTTCCTGACTATCGGTCATGGAGCCAAAATCCGGGAACAGCCGCTCAAAAAGCCCCAGAAACACCGGCAGCATCACGCTGGTATACACGGTTTTTGCGCCAAACTCCCTGCCGCAGGTAAAAAACCCGATGATGAGCAGCACGATGTTCAGCACCATAGTAATAGCCGAAAGCGGCAGCGGCACAAAATTAGAAAGCACGATGCCAAGGCCGGAAATACTGCTGACGGATGTATGGCTGGGCACCAGAAAAAAATAGACCGCCGCCGCAATAATGGCAACGGCCCCGGTCAGGATGGCCATCTCCTTGGCAATTGCAGGGTAGTTCAGCTTCTTGTTTGTCATTGTTGCTCCTCCAAGCTTTTGTTTTCAGCATTCAGTATACCATGCTTTGCGCTTGCAGGAAAGCACCGGGCGCAAAATAACAAGGCCGCCGCACAAAACGCTGTGCAGCGGCCTTGCCACCTTATCAAAATTCGTCTTCCGGGTCGCCGCGCTCCGGCATGGTGCGCATCTCCCGCACCAGCATGGCACGCAGATGATACTTGCGCTGCTCCTGCTCGGTCTCCGAACTGGTGCGCAGCTCCACCGTGCCATCGGGGCGGCTTTCGCCCGTGTACAGCGGAATGCGCACCACAGCCTGTGTGCCTTTTTCGGGCGCAGGCTCCAGCTGTAAGCTCCAGTCCATCCGGCGGCAGCACTCCCGGCAGAGCAGCAGTCCCAGCTGCGCCCCGCCCAGAAAGCTGCGGCGGTTTTCCAGCGCTGCCTGTACATCCTCACCGGGCAGACCGCAGCCATCGTCGGTGACGGTCAGCTGCCAGTCGCTCTCGGTGCGGCGCAGCGCGATACAGACGCTGCCGCCCTCCCGGCTGGCGCGCAGGGCATTGGAGAGCAGATGCAGGCACAGCAGCTCCGCATCTCTGCGGTCTGCCATTACGCAACAGGCAGTACACCCGCCGTAATCCAGCCGGATATCCACCCCAAGCTGCGCCCGGATCATATCAGACTGCGCCGCCACCTGCTGCAAAAGCTCACACAGGTCAATGGGGTACAGCTGCGGCTTTGTGTCCTCGTGCAGAAACTCCAGCAGGGTGATTGCCTCGCTGAGGGTGCGGTCCAGCTGTATGGCAGCGGTGTCGATATCTGCCACCGCCTGCCGGGTAGACGCGTCTGCACCGGTGCGGTCAAAATGCTGCTCCAGATATTCACAGTTGCGTCCGATCAGCGCCAGCGAACGGAAGCAGACCTCCTCGACCCGCTTGCGCTGCTCTGCGGTGATAGACCGCGTTTCTGTCTTTTGCTGCTCCATTGCTCTGCCTCCCCGGGCGATGCCATTTTTCTAAAGGAACGCCGCCGTGTTCCAAAGCCGTATGCAAGCCTTACAGGCGGGTGGATGGCACTTTTTGCCGCAACACAACGTCCCTGACCGCGTAGATCAGCTTGCCAGTGGTAGGTTTGCCGCTGCCCAGCCTTGTATCGGCCTTAAACGCCAGCCACGCAAGAGGCGGCTTTTCCTCCAGCTGATCCACCATCCGGCGGATGCCGCTTTCCACAGCAGCGACCGATGTATCAAACTGCTCGCTCACCGCCTGCAAGATTTCCTTGCGGATCGCCAGCTTCTGGCTGGTGCTGCATGCGATGCCGACCGCGCAGGATAGATATTCGGCGTTGACATCCCCCTGCGGGATGCCCCACGCCGCATACAGCTGGCTGCACCGCTGCTCCAGCTGCCGGTTCTGCCGCCCGGGCATCCGGTAAAGCTGCCACAGCAGCCTTTTCAGCTCGGTGCCCTCTACGCAGTAGCACCCCTCGCGGAGCTTTTGCAACGCCGTGCCGCTGCTGCGGCCATGGCTCTGTATCAAAAGCATCGGCCGCTCCTTCAGCTGATAAAACTGCCGGACAAATTGCTCCGCAGGCAGATCCGTCAGCTCGCTGCAAAGCACCACGGCATCATAACGGACACCCTGCCGCAGCTGTGCCAGCAGCTTTTCGCCGCTGCAAAAGCAGGTGCAGTCAATGGCGGTTCCCTGCTCCTGCAAATAACGCTTCTGGACACGCAGTTCTTTCAGATCATAGCTTGCAAGGGCGACTTGCAGTTGGGCTGTTCGCTCACTGTTCACGCCATGCGCCGCCTTTCTCGCCTACCAGCCCGGCAGCTGTCAGGTCTGTGACCGCATCCCGCCAGAGCTCCGGCTGAACTCCATTTTCACACAAGTAGCGCAGGAGCCGGTAACAGAACTCCGGCGCTGCCGCAACATGCTGACTGACGATCTGCTGTCGGCTGCCGATCTGGCACAGGGTCAGCCGACAGCCTTGTGTGCCCTCTACCTCCATGGCATACACCAGCGTATACGCCTGCTGCAAACCATCAATGGCAGAATACTGCCGGATCATAGGTGAAAATGTACGTTCCATTTCAGTTCCTCCTTACTACAAGGGCCAAATTTTTTCTGCCTTGTTTATCCTTTTATTATTGTATAATTGTATAAAGCAGGAGAAACTGTTACAATCCTAAAGAAGTGTTGTTCCGACAGCCTTTCAGGTAATATAACGCCGTTTTCTCCGGCGCAGCCTGTCTGTCAGCTTTAGAATATCACGTTCAGCTTGTAAATTCAACCGGTATCTTTTTCCGCTTTTCTTTTTTGCCCCATCCTTCCGGTCAGACCGCTGCCCAGACGCAAAAGCTCCGCAGCTTCATCCGTTCCGCAGTTAATTTCACGGTTTCTTCATTTTTATTTGCTAAACTAAATTAGATATTGTCTGCAAATGTTTCCTACTTTTAAACCACAGGCAGCAGCGCCCGGCGGCGCAGTACCGGAAAGGCACATCTATGCTCAAACTTAAACAGATCAACAAAGAATACAAGACCGGCGAGCTGGTGCAGCACGCGCTGAACAACGTCAGTCTGAACCTGCGGGACAACGAATTTGTGGCCATTCTGGGCCCCAGCGGCTCCGGCAAGACCACCCTGCTGAACATCATCGGCGGTCTGGATCGCTACGACAGCGGCGATCTGGTCATCAACGGCATCTCCACAAAAAAATACACCGACCGCGACTGGGACTCCTACCGGAACCACACCATCGGCTTTGTGTTCCAGAGCTATAACCTGATCCCCCACCAGACCGTGCTGGGCAACGTAGAGCTGGCACTGACCATCTCAGGCGTTTCCAAGGCCGAGCGCCGCCGCCGTGCCGCCGCTGCGCTGGAGCAGGTGGGGCTGGGCAACCAGCTGCACAAGCACCCCGGCGAGATGTCCGGCGGGCAGATGCAGCGCGTGGCCATTGCCCGTGCACTGGTGAACAACCCCGACATCCTTCTGGCCGATGAGCCCACCGGCGCACTGGACAGCGAGACCAGCATTCAGGTGATGGAACTGCTCAAGGAAGTGGCGCGGGACCGTCTGGTGGTCATGGTCACCCATAACCCGGAGCTTGCCGAGCGCTACGCCACCCGCATCGTAAAGCTGAAGGACGGCGTGATCCGCTCCGACACCATGCCCTACGAACCCGAGGACGAGGCTGCTGCCGTTGCCCCCGTGCACCGGAACATGGGGCACTCCTCCATGTCCCTGCTCACCTCCCTTTCCCTCAGCTTCAACAATCTGCTCACCAAAAAGGCACGCACCCTGCTCACCGCCTTTGCCGGTTCCATCGGTATCATCGGCATTGCGCTGATCCTTTCCCTTTCCAACGGTGTGAGCCGCTATATCAGCAACATGGAAAAATCCACGCTGGCCGCCTACCCGCTGCAGATCAGCAGCACCGGCGTAGATCTGGCCAGCATGATGGACCCGGACACCTACACCAGCGTCTCGTCCGACTCCTCCGCACCGGAAGGCATGGTCACGGTGAGACAGCTGCTGTCTCAACTGAACATCGGCGCTGCCAGCAACGATCTGCGCTCGCTGAAAGCATATCTGGACAGTGACGCCTGTACCATCCGGGACAACGCCACGGTGGAATACACCTACACCCCTGATCCGCTGATCTACCGCCAGAACCCGGACGGCACCGTGCAGAAGCTGAACCCGGACACCACCTTTTCCGATATCGCCAGTGAGAACACCTCGGTGACCAGCCTTATGACCTCCATGGCCAGCCCCTATGTGTTCTGCGAAATGGCCGAGACCCCCGCCCTGTACGAGGATCAGTACGATGTCAAGGCTGGCCGCTGGCCGGAAAAATACAACGAACTGGTGCTGACCCTGAACGCGGACGGTAGCGTTTCGGACTATGCGCTGTACGCCATGGGCCTGCGGGATCAGGCCGAGCTGGACAAGATCTTACAGCAGTATGCGCAGAACCAGAAGATCGATCTGCCCACGGACTACGGCACCTATACCTATGACGATTTTCTGGGCATGACCTTCAAGCTTGTCAACAAGGCCGACTGCTATGTCTACGACACTGAGCACAATATCTGGCTGAGCAAGCTGAATGATGAAGCCTACATGCAGCAGCTGGTGGCCGACAGCGAGGAGCTGACCATTGTCGGCATCGTGCAGCCCAAGGCAGACGCCACCTCCACTATCCTGCACAGCGGTCTGGACTACCTGCACGACCTGACTTATTACGTCATTGATCAGGCGGCCAACAGCGAGATCGTGCGCCAGCAGCTGGCAGACCCGGACATCAACGTGCTGACCGGCGAGCCCTTCGATGCTGCCGGCAACAGCATGCTGGATATCGCCTCTCTGTTCTCGGTGGACACGGACGCCCTCAAGGACGCTTTCCAGTTCGACACCAGCGCCCTGCACTTTGATCTGGACGGCGCATTCGACCTGACCGACGATTCCTTCGATCTTGCCACCCTCATCGACCCTTCCAGCTTCAAGCTGGACCTCAGCGGGCTGCCGCTGCCGGACATGGAGATGGACATGAGCGAGCTGTTCGACGGCGTAGAGCTGAATATCTCTCAGGACGGCTTACAGACGCTGATGAAAAAGATCATGAACGGCTACAAGCGCTATCTCATCAGCAACGGCCTGCTGAATCTGGATAAGATCGGTTTTTCCTCCTATATGCAGACCGAGGCCTTCCAGACGCTGCTTGCCGAATCCATGGGTGATCTGCTGGACACCTCCGGGCTGGAGGAGCAGTTTGCCGGTACCCTCCAGCAAAATCTGCAGACCCTGATGGAGACCTACTCCGTCCAGCTGGGCGAGGCGCTGCAGACCCAGCTCACCGCCGCTTTGCAGGAGCAGATGGGTCCCGCCATCCAGAAGCTGGCCGGGCAGCTGGAGCAGAAGATCGCGCAGGCCATCCAGAGCAATATTGCGCAGCTGAGCACGCAGGTGGAAAGCGCACTCAAGATCGACCCCACTGTGTTCCAGCAGGCTATTCAGATCAACATGACCGGCTCCGACCTGACCGAGATGATCAAAAGCACCCTGCTCTCCTCCGCTTCCAGCTACGAAAAGATTTTGGACGACCTCGGCTATGTGGACTACGCAAAGCCCGATGCCATCTATATCTACCCCAACAGCTTTGACACCAAGGCGCAGGTGGTGAACGAGCTGGACGCCTACAACGCCTCCATGCGGCAGCAGGGCGAAGAGGATAAGGTGATCCACTATACCGATATGGTGGGCACTCTGATGAACTCTGTCACCGAGATCGTGGGCATGGTCAGCAATATGCTGGTGGCCTTTGTGGCGATCTCGCTGGTGGTGTCCTCCATCATGATCGGCGTCATCACCTATATCAGCGTGCTGGAGCGCCGCAAGGAGATCGGCATTCTGCGCGCCATCGGTGCCTCCAAGCACAACGTCTCGCAGGTGTTCAACGCCGAGACCTTTATCATCGGCCTGTGTTCCGGCGTGATGGGCGTGGTGCTCTGCCTGCTGCTGCTCATCCCCGGCAATATGCTCATCCACCACATCGCGGGCGATGTGAACGTGGTAGCCTCGCTGCCGCCGCAGGCTGCGCTGATCCTGATCGTTCTGGCCACCCTGCTTACCATGCTGGGCGGCCTGATCCCCGCCCGCAGCGCCGCAAAGAGCAACCCTGTCAAAGCGCTGCGCTCTGAGTAAACTATTCCGCATTCAAATCCCTGCTGTGCTCTGTGTGCAGCAGGGATTTTGCATTCCGGCCCGGCTTGTGCTACAATAGAAAAAACTTCATTTCAAAGGAGTCTTTCCATGCCTGTCATTCATGAGATCACCGACCTTACCGCCCCGGAGCTGGACATCTACGCCCGTCTCACGCAGGCGCAGCTGCGCAACCGACTGGAGCCGGAAAAGGGCATCTTTATCGCCGAAAGCCCCAAGGTGATTGCCCGGGCGCTGGACGCCGGTTACCAGCCTCTTTCCCTACTGATGGAGCGCAAGCAGATCACCGGCCCGGCACAGGAGATTTTGACCCGCTGCGGCGATGTGCCGGTATATACCGCTGACCGGGAGCTGCTGGCACAGCTCACCGGCTTTGCGCTGACCCGGGGCGTGCTGTGCGCCTTCCGCCGTCCTGCGCCCCGCACGGTGGAGCAGGTTTGCGCCCATGCCCGCCGGGTGGCTGTGCTGGAAGGCATCGTAGATTCCACCAACGTGGGTGCCATCTTCCGCAGCGCTGCCGCGCTGAACATGGATGCCGTACTCATTACCCCCTCCTGCTGCGACCCGCTGTGCCGCCGCGCGGTGCGGGTAAGCATGGGCACCGTGTTTCAGGTGCCGTGGGCGCAAATTGGCACCTGCCCTGCCGACTGGCCGGAAAACGGCAGTGCCCAGCTCCACGCGCTGGGCTTCAAGACCGCTGCCATGGCACTGAGCGACCGCTCGGTCAGCATCGATGACCCCGCCCTTGCCGCTGAGCTGAAACTTGCCATCGTGCTTGGCACCGAGGGTGACGGTCTGGCAGGCAGCACCATTGCCGCCTGCGATTACACCGTAAAGATCCCCATGTCCCATGGGGTAGATTCCCTCAACGTAGCCGCCGCCAGCGCCGTAGCCTTCTGGCAGCTTGGCCGCTTATAAGTCCCCTGCTCACGCTCTCCGAAATTGCTTGACAAACGCCCCAAAACGCGGTACACTATCAGCGTCATCATCATCATGGGCCTATAGCTCAGCTGGGAGTGCAAGCGTTGCATTCCCAATCTGGTGTTATAGCTCATTTGCCCCCATTAGAAATTGGGTGCTTTTTCGTGGGCTCGTAGCTCAGTTGGGAGTGCAAGCGTTGTATTCCCGATCTGGTGTTATAGCTCATTTGCCCCCATTCGAAATTGGGTGCTTTTTTGTGGGCTCGTAGCTCAGTTGGGAGAGCGTTCGGTTCGCATCCGAAAGGTCGAGGGTTCGACTCCCTTCGAGTCCATAAAACGCCGTATCGTATTAAGCGATACGGCGTTTCTTTTTGTCTTGGGCAGCTGTTTTTTCAATACAGCTGCCCATCGGGATGTGATACAAGCAAGTTGCTATCCAATGACCTCAAAAATAAATTGTACTACGATTGTTTTCAAAAGTTCTGCATCACTACTCGCACCAGACAAGGAAGATCCAAACCTTTTCTCGAAAGAGAAGGGTTCGGATTTTTTGTTTTTGGCGGCGTGCCCCGCCGCACAACAAAAGCATCCGCAGCGCATGGCCGGGCTGCTTCAGCTCAGGCGCAGTGCACTGCGGATGCTTATTTTTTATGCCGCGCCCCCTCTCCTGATGGGGAAGTCAGGGCATCGGCTGCGTTTTGATGTCATTTGCCGGAACACGCCCGCGTTCTTGGCTCCCCGGTCAGGGGAGCTGTCGGGCGAAGCGAGACTGAGAGGTTTTATCCTGCCAGCTTGCGGTAGGCGTTCAGCACCTGATAAGCCGGGATGCTGCTGCCCGGGGCAAATTTGCCGTTCAGGCGGCGCTTCATCAGGCCCTGCTCCACGCACCACTGGGCTGCCTTGGCGGTATCCGGGTCTGCCACGTCTGCAAAGGCCGGAGCGTCGGCAGGCTCGGGACGGCCTGCGGTGTTCCACAGCAGCAGCGCGGTCTGGGCGCGGTTCTCGGGTGCAGCCACGCCTTCCGGCAGCAGGGCTTGCAGCTTGCGGCCGAAAACATAATTGTACACGCCGTAGCCCACAACGCCAGCCGCCACTGCGCCTACTGCCGCCACGATAACGACCGCACCGCCGCCGTCACCGCCGCCGGAGGGAGGCGTCACCGGGGGTTCCGGAGGCGTTACCGGGGGTTTCGGAGGCGTTACCGGGGGAACCGTGCCGCCGGTTCCAGTCACATCCAGTGTGAAACTTGCATCCATCATACCAGTTATGCACCGATAACCATAGTACACTACGTTTGTGCCTTCATCGACTGTCAGAATGTTCCCATTGGCTTTGCCATGCTCCCATCCTGTAACCCGGTTTATCTCAAAGTCCCCGGGCAGAGAGCTCAGGTCAAACGTACGGTCAGGGTTCAGGGTAACGGTGTAAACATTATTAAAATCGGAATGGTAAATATCCGTATAAGTGGTGAGTTCGAGTTTCGGATTGTTATCCAGATTCAGGCTGGTGAGATGGTTATTCTTAAGCACCAATTTAGTCAATTCTGGACTATCGCTGACATCCAACACGGTTAGCTGGTTGTTGGAGCAGTTCAGCTCCTCCAAGGAAATCATATTGTTCAGGTTTAGCTGGGTCAACTGGTTATGGGCACAATTCAGTTTCGTCAGCCCTTTATTTTCGCCCAGAATCAGCGATGTCAGCTGGTTGTTTTGGCATTCTACACTTACCAGACGGGACTTATGGGTCACATCTGCGTCCAGCTCTGTCAACTGATTTGCAGAACAGTTGAGGGTTACCAGAAATTTACTATTTTTGACATCCAGTTGCTCCAGATCGTTGTGCGAGCAATCGAGCGTCACCAAATCTTTCAGATTCGATACGTCCAGTTGTTTCAATTGGTTCCAAGAGCAAATCAAATAGTCAATTTGGGGATTCTTGCTCAGGTCCAGCTGGGTCAGTTGATTCTTATTGCATTTCAACGTTTCCAGCTTTGGATTCTGTCTCAGGTCCAAATTCTGGATAGAATTGTTTCCGCATTTCAACTCTTTCAGGTTGGGGAACGCCTCAATGCCTTTTAAGTTGCTGATGTTCCTTCCTTCGACTTCAATTTCCGTGACATTTTTTTGTTGTTCGACCGTGAGGACCTCTCTGCCACCTGCTTTATAGGTTTTGATGTAGTCTCTAAAGTTATCGTCGGGAAAATTTTTCTCATTGATGGGCAGACTGGTTTCAAAGATGAATGTGGGGTTTACTCCATTGCCGCAATCGTATTGGTAGCTCACTTCCTCTACGCCCGCATTCACACGTAGCGTTGTGCCATAAACAGAACCGCCGTTCCAGCCGGTTGTCTTGCTCACGTCAAAGTCGGGCAGTGTGGTCAAGTCAAACGTTCCGTCTGTACGGACAGCAATGGGACACCTGTTGCCATCAGCTGTTATCGTACCGCTGATTCCAGTAACGTCTACACAAGCCAACCGATTCCTTGCACAATTCAGATTACTCAAACTGTGATTTTGGCTCAGGTTCAGCGTTGTCAGCTGATTATCATTGCATATCAGAGATGTCAAGCCGCCATTCTGTTTCACGTTCAGTTCCGTCAATTTATTATTGCTACAATCCAGCTGTGTCAGCTGAGTCTGGTTCCCGACATCCAACTCCATCAATTGATTTCCGGCGCAATTCAACTGTTGCAGCTTGGAGCATTGGCTGACATCCAACTCCATCAGATCGTTGTTGGAACAATCAAATTTGACCAGTTCCCCCACGCTATCCATTACGATCTTCGTTATATTGTTATTGGAGCAATTCACCTCCTCAAGGTTCAGCCCAGAGAGAATGCCCAGATTCATGTGGGTCAGTTTGTTATTGGAGCAATTCAGTATTTTCAGTCCGCTTGAAAGAATAGGATAATACTCTTTCAGTTGATTCTGGGAACAATCCAGCTCCTTCAGTTTGAAATTTTTGCCAACATTAAGTGTTGTCAAGCCGATACCGTGGCAATCCAGCTTTTCGAGATCTTCAAAGGAACGGATTCCTTCAAGACTTTTGATTGCATAACTGGTTGGAATCGTCATACTCTTGATATCCACATCGAGCTTGCCATCGTTGTTTGTGTCACAATGATTTATGAGAAAGCGCCGAAATTCCGCATCCGGGAAATTAAGCTTAAAATCCGGCGAATCAAAAGCAATTCCTGTGCTCGCCGTGTTTGCCGCCAACGCGCTGAAGGGCAGGAAGGTACATACCATGGCCAGCGTCAAAAGGGTGCTGACAAGGCGCGTTCGTTTTGAGAATCGTTGTCTCATGGGGTGCTCCTTTCTGTTTAGGGGGTGTATTGCTGCAGGGCGTTTTTCTGAGCGGCGGCGGTAAGGTCGTCCAGAGCGCTCATCACGTCCCGGTAGTTTGGGGGAAACTTGTTTTCCCCGTGGGCTTCGATGCGGGTGCCGTCGGCAAGAGTGGCTTCCAGCCGGAAGCTGCTGCCGTCCAGCACGTTGGGGTCGTGGCCGGAGAAGCCTGCCCAGCCGCCCACGCCGTACTCCTCCAGAATGGCCCTGGCCTGCTCCAGAAGCTCCGGCCCGGCCTGCTCCTGGTACACTTCTTCGTGGTACAGCTCCAGCTCCACCAGGGTGCCCTCGGGGGTGCGGGTGAGGCAGGTGCGGGAGATGGGCTGGATGTAGCTGCCCCGCTCCCAGAACTCCAGCGTTTCCACCTCGGCCAGCGCCGGGGCGGAAGCCGCAGGCTCCGGGGGCGTTGGGGCGGGGCGGCGGCTCAGCAGCGCCGTCCCCACCGCCAGCCCCAGCAGCACCAGCGAGAAGGTGCGCATGGTTCGTTTCCTCCTTTCTGTGCCCATGGGTCAGTCTCCCTCTCCTGCCGCCGGGGGCAGGATGGTCATTCTGCCGTCCACCACCGCGTCCAGCATCTCGTGCTCCCGGAAGTATTCCATCAGAATATCCTGACAGGAGGTGGCCACGCTGCGGGGCTTCTGGATCTTGCAGATGGTATCATAGGAGATGTTGAAAAAGCTCTCGATGTTTTTAAAGTGGTAGTTCTGCAGCCCCACGGTAAACAGGGCATCGTCGCTGATCTCCTTGCCCACCTCCTTGCCGCAGTAGGTAAAGTAATCAAAGTCGCCCTTGGCGCGGTCGTAGCGCAGCCGCAGGGTGGAGGGCAGCTGGTAGAACTCGGTGTGGCCGGTGTAGGCCTCCTCCCGCAGCATGTAGTGGAGCATCTGGCGCAGCTGCTGGCCTGTCACCTTGAACATGAACACGCCGTCGTCGTAGGGGAAGCCCTCGATGAGGTCGCCGTAGGTGACAATGGGCCCCAGCTTTTCGGCCCGGATGCTGCCGGAGCCGATGAGCATGACATCAATGCCAAGGCTGCGGGTGAAGATGTCCGCAAACAGGTTGCCAAGCTCAGTCTCCCGGGTGCGCTGGGGGTGGGTGAGCTCCCGGCGGAACCTCCCCACGATATGGCTGTATTTTTCGTCCACCTGGCTGGTGAAGCGCTGCAACACCTGCTCCATGGCAGGGTTGCGGGGGCAGGTCTCGGCGCAGATGGGCACGGTGCGCCATGTGTAGGAATCGATGCAGTTGTTGTCGGTGTCCACAATGATATCAAAGCGCCCGATCTGGTCGGTGCCGGTGCCCGCCTGTGCAATGATCACGCCGTTTTCCTCCACCTCGTGTTCCAGGTAGGTGTGGCTGTGCCCGCCGATGATCAGGTCCACCCCCCAGGCCGGGTCCAGCTGGCGGGCCAGATGCCTGTCCTCCTCAAAGCCGATGTGGGTCAGCAGCACGGTGAAATCAATATCGATGCTGTTGTGGGCGTTGCAGATCTTGCCCACCTCGGCGGCAGCGGCGGCGGTGTCCACAAAGGAGCCTACCAGAGATTCGGACTTGGTCTGGTTGATCACGTCCTGCGTGATGATGCCGATGAACAGGATGTTCATGCCGTCCATCCGCAGGATCTTGTAGGGGGTGAACAGCCGGGTAGGGGTGTTTTTGATGTAGAGGTTTGCGTTGATGATGGGAAAGCGCGCGCATTTTTCGATGAACAGCAGATGCGCGATGCCGTAGTCCACCTCGTGGTTGCCTATGGTGACCACGTCCGGGGCAAGGGCGTTCATGATCTCGATGGTGGAAAGCCCCTTGTACTCGGAATCAATGACCGAGCCCCGGAACATATCACCTGCAATGACGTAGATGGTGTTGGGCTGTTCTGCCCGCACCTTTTCGATGTAGCCGGACAGCATGGAAACGCCGCCCACCAGTTTTTCGTCCACCTGCTCTGCCAGAAAATCTCCGTGCAGGTCGTTGGAGTGGAGGATGGTGATCGTTTTGGTGTGTTTCATGGTGCATTCCTCCCGGTGTGGGTCGGCGGCGGTGGTCACCCCATGGCCTCCTGCCGTGCAAAGTAGACCGTGTTGACAAGGCTCAGGTAGCTCTCCTGACCGTCCAGATAGAACTTCAGGGCAAGGGTGTCCTCGTCCTCCAGCGTGACGGCGTAGCGGGAGCCGTCCTCCCCGGTAAAGGTGGCGTACCACTCCTGATTGGAGCGGAAGGGTACCTCCGGGGTGCCCTCCTGATAGAACAGGTCGGCTTCCTCCACGTTCAGCTCCGGGTAGGGGGTGATGTAGCTGGCGGTCAGGGGCAGCTGGCTGCCCTCGGTGTCGGCGTCTGTGGGCAAAAAGCACATCCGGTCGGCGTCTGCGGGGTCGGTGTCAAAATAGCCCTCGTCGGTGTCGCGGCCGGTCTCCAGCCAGTTGCCCTCCAACGACCATGGGCTGGTGTCGGTCTCCCAGTCGTCCCCTTCCGGGTAGATGGTAAAATCGCACACGCCCTCGGCTTCCACCACATGGCCGTTCTCGCCGGAAAGGAAGGGGCTGAATACTAGCTCCTCGCCGGCGCTGGGGTACAGTTCCACCTCGGTGTTGGGGGCGATATCGCTGATGTTGCACAGCAGCAGGATGGGCTGACCGTCCTCACTGTAATAGAGCTGTTTGCCGCGCTGGAGCGGGTTTTCGGCATCGTCTGTCAGGCTCGTCTCGTAGACGAACAGGGTGGCATCCGGGTCCTGCGGGAAGATGCAGTACAAATCGCACCCGCCATCCGGTGCCACGACCCAGTGATCCTGCGGGATGTCATAGACGAAGCTCCACAGATCCCGCAGATCGGTCTGGCTGTCCAGCACCTTCTGCACATCGGTGGTCACCTCGTAGGAGCCGCCCAGATACAGCACACAGGCGCGGTATTCGTCCTCCCCTGCCAGAAGGCGCATGTAGGTCACGTCCTCCGGCTCGGTGTACTCCTGTTTGGCGGAGGACGATGCGATCATGTTGTCTCCGTCCAGCATTTTTTCGGGCTTGGAGCTGGACGCGCTGCTGCCTTTGGACGACCCGCCGCAGCCTGCAAGGCCGATGGTCAGCGCCAGCAGGGCTGCCAAAAGTTTGATCTTTTTCATAGGTTCTCCTTTCTCATGCCCTGCCGGGGCGCACCTCAGGGGGCAGCGCCGGGCGTTGGGTGTTGGGAAAAATCGTCTACGCCCTCCACCGGCACAGGGCGGCTGGTCTCGGCGGAAAGCTGCGGGTTCCAGTCCAGCGGGCGTCCGGTGCTGCAATAGACCGTTACCATGGTGTCGGTGTCCTCCCTGCTGCCGTTGCACAGCAGCAGAATGGGCTGGCCACCCTGCCTGCCGTAAAGTTCTTTTCCCAGCTGCGCGGGATACGCGGGGTCCTGCTTTTCATAGACAAAGAGCGTATCTTCCCTGCGCACGGCAAAGATGCAGTACAACTCGCGCCCGCCGCCCGGCGCTGCGACCCAGCGGTCTGCCGGGATGTCCGCAACAAACTGCCACGGCTGTTCCGGTAAGCTGTCCAGCACGGCGTGCACATCGGTGGTGCGCTCCGGGACGCTGCCCAGATAGAGCACCCCAGCAAGGTCTCCGTTTTCCCCGGCCAGCTGCCGCATTGCGGCAAGCTGCTCCGGCTCAGCAGAATCGGCACCGGAAGCCGCTGTGCTGCTGCCCTGCCCGGCGCTGCCGGGGGCGGGGCGGACGGGGCTTCCGTCCACTGCACCGCACCCCGCCAGACTGAAAGCCAGTGCAAGCAGTGCTGCAAAAGTTTTCATGGCTTTCATGTCAGCCCCTTTGTTTTATGCCCACGGGTCGGCCGATGTCGGGATGCGGATACCGGTCATCAGGTATTGCTCCCACAAGAACCACTGCCCGTCGCCCTTGCGGCGCAGCTTAATGGGGCGGGGGCTGTCGGCGCCGCCGCAGGGGATGAACAGCTTGCAGTAGCCCTCCTCGGTGTTGGAGGTGTGGTTGCTGCCCACCAGCAGGGTGAAGGGCTGGCGGGGGGTATAGCCGTTTTCCGGCGACGCACCCACAAAGTAGGAGAACGGGATATAGCTCTTGCCGTCCCGGAAGCGGTCGTTCAGGAAGGAAATCTCCTGCCCGTTCAGCGGGCGGGGGCCCCGCAGCCAGTTGAGCATCTCCAGCCCGATGTTTTTATCGGCACCATAGGCGCACAGTGCGCAGACGGTGAGGGCTGCGGTCTTAAAGGGGGTGTCCAGACTGGCCTCCGGCAGTGCCTGCATCTGGGCAAGGCTTTCCGGCAGTGCCTGAAAGGTAAAGGTGACGGTCTGGTTGCCGGAAACATTTGCGGCGGCCTGCTTCATCTTATCAAAAAGTCCCATGAAAATACTCCTTTCTGTTTCAGCTGTAAAGGGTTCAGCTCCGGTTCGGGTCATGGCGGGGCACAGTCCGCCTGCGGACGATCTTCTGGTTCAGATCCAGACTGAGGTTTACAAAATAACCGTTTTCAAAATACCATGCAAGGTCTTTGGTGTCCATGCCAACGCTGTTGCATAGCCACCGCAGGGGCACCTCCGGCCCGGAGTAGCTCTCCACCCTGCGGGCGATGGTTCTTGCATGGTAGCGGCGTTTTTCGTTGCGTGCGAACAGAACAAGGGGCACTGCGCCCACCACGATCCAGAACACATACCCGACAACGTGGGAGGTGTCCTTGACCTGCAGGTCCAGGCAGAGGGTATACAGCCCGCCGACAGAGCAGAACACGCAGAAGGCAAGCCCCGCGTTCCGCAGCCATTTGAGGACACGGGGAATCTCGCCGCGGGCTTTTTCCGAGAGATAAGGGTTCATAAACATACTCCTTTCAGAACGAGCCGCCTCCACCGCCGTGGGTGGTGCCGCTGGAAGAGGTGTGGGTGGAGCTGCCGCCGGAGCTGTCGGAGTCCTTTTCCTCTACATGCTTCGTGCGTTGCACATTCCGGTACAGGAACAGCTCCCGGCTGTTGGTCAGATTCATGCTGCCCTCCCGCACATAGCTGGCGGCATTCTCCTGGAACGCCACGCTGCGCAGCTGGCTTTTCATCACATGGACGACGACCCATGCCAGCACAAGGCCGATGCCCAGCGCAAGGAACAGGTACATGAGAGACAGCGGCTCCCGGGGCAGGTTATTCACGTCATAGGGGTGGCCCGCCCGGGCAGCGTCAATGTAGGTATCCGACCATTGGACAAAGGTGCGGAAGGCACCGGCGTAGTCTCCATCGGCCATGAAGGGGGTCATCTGCTCGCCAAGGTACTGGATGCCGGCATCCGTAAAGGCGGTGATGCCGTAACCGCAGGTGGAGATGTGCCATTTGCGGTCGCCTACGCTCACCAGCAGAAGCACGCCGTCCATATCGGAGCCGTAGCCGAACTGGCAGAAGTCATACAGGTCATCGGCATAGGCCTCCATGCTGTCGTAGTCCACGCTTTCCAGCGATTCGACGGTGGCAATGGTCACATCGAAGCTCTGGCGCAGGCTCAGCTCTTCCAGCGCATCCTCCAGTTCATTATCCTCGTCCTCGGTCAGAACTTCTGCGCTGTCGTTCATGCGGTAGTACAGGTCGGCAAAGCCGCCCTCCACCGCAAAGGCCGGAACAGCCAGCGCCGCCACAAGAATCAGTGCTGCCAGCGCCGCAAAGAGGGAGTGCAGTCGGTTGGAAGTCTTTTTCATCGTTCGTCCCTCCTTTACAGGATCCGTGCCAGCCACAGCAGCCACATCACGCCGTAGGACGCGGCGGAAAGGGCAGCCGTAAGGCCCAGCATCCACTTGCGGGCAGCGCCCTTGTCCACGGGCAGGTCACCCACGAATTTGCCGGTCTGACCATTCATGGCAAACAGGTAGTTTTCGCCCCGCCAGCTGGTGCTCAGCAGCCAGACCGGGAACAGGGCGTACTTTGCCTTGCCGCCGTGCAGCTGGATGCTGCTGTTTTCCACCTTGACCGAATCGTAGCCGGTAACGGTCTGCTGGAACGTTTCTTCGGTGGAGCGGCGGATGCGCTTGTTGGCCCGCTCGATGCTGTCCTCGGCGTTCACATCGTATTTGTCCGCCACATAGCCGGCCAGATAGGCGGTCTGGAAGGGGATGGCATCCTGCATGGCAAAAGGCTCGATGGACTCCATCAGGTCGTCCTCGATCTTGGACGAGCCGTCCACCGGCACTGCGTCAAATCCCAACGTACCATCCCGCCGGACTGAGTAGTAGTTGGTCTCGGTATAGTCGTATTTGCTGTCCGACCAGCAGCGGGTCCGGGTAGCGGTAAAGCGCAGCTGAGCGTCGGCGTCGCTGTCGAAGAGCCAGAAGGGCACATACACACCCTTGATCTCGTCGATGTGGTTCTGGCTGCGGAACACCCGGGGCAGCAGGGTCTTGCCCTTGAGATGCTCCTGCAATTTGGCCTTGGCGGCCTTTTTGTCCAGCTTGAAGGGGATGATGAGGTCGGGCCGCAGGGCCCCGGCAAACTGTCCGGTGAGGACGATGGGATTGCCGCAGAAGGGGCAGGCCGAGGCGGCCATGGTGTCGTCGCCCACGATCTCACCGCCGCAGCTCTTGCAGCTGTAAGTATGCAGACCGGCGGTCTCGCCCTCTGCCCAGCTGCCGCCGGGGGTGGCCCAGTTCATCTCGCTGGGCTTTTCGTCCTTCAGCTCCTCGTCGTAGCCCTTGAGCGTATCCACCTCAAACTCAGTGTCGCAGTAGGGGCATTTCATCTTCTGGGTGGCGCTGTCAAATTGGATGGCGCCATCGCAGCAGGGGCACTTGTATTCCAGCATTCCTGCCATAGCGTTTCCTCCTGTTGTTCCAAAGGGGGCCGAGGGCTTTTCCCCGGCCCCGCTGTTTTTGCGTCAGTCTTCCCGCCAAAGCGGTCGGCTCAGAAATCCGTAGTGATGCGGAACACCACCGGCTCGTCCGGCTCGGTGGCTTTGCCGTGGTGGCCCACTGCCAAGAAAGCGTTTTCCTCCAGCGGCAGGAAAACATCAAAGGTGCAGAAGTCGCCGCACAGCTGGCACAGGGTCTCGCGCTCACCCACGGGAAGGGACTTTTCCAAAAAAGTGCCGTCCGGCGCGTACAGCTCCCACATATAGCCCGTGTCCAGCAGATAGCCGTTGGGGCGCTTCATCATCACGGCGTCAAAGCTGCCCACCGGCTGTGAGCTGCGGGCCAGCTCATTGCCGTCCAGATCAAAGGCGGCAAAGTAGTAGTCGCCGCTGGAGTCCGGCTCGCCCACCGTCAGCAGCTCGTCCCCGCTGAGGTTCAGGGAGGGCATGCTGCAGAAGGGGCCGATCTCGTTGTCGCCCTCCAGCGTCAGCTCGGTGTACTCGCCGTCCTGCACCAGCACCGGTGCGGAGTCGGTCCAGTAGATTACGGTCAGATCCCGATCCTTGGAGGAATAGCAGCTGCCCATGTAGTCCAGTGCGTCGCCGGGCTCTTCCGGGTCGCTGCTGTTCAGATCGTAGCAGTAGACATCAAAGTTGTCCATGGCGTACAGGATGCCATTGCGGTCGATGCTGAGGGCGTTGCTGCCGTCAATGTTGTACTCTTCCACCGGGGTCAGCCGGTCGTCCTTGATGGCATACTCGAAGATCTTGGCAGACTGCTCTTCATCGTCCTCGTTGTAGAAGCTGAAGAAGTAATTGCCCCGGTAGCTGTCCGCATGGATGCAGTGATGCGCTCCGTCCAGTTCCCGGCGGACGTCAAAGGGGATGTACTGCGCCTTGAAGGTGTATTCGCCGATGGTCAGCTCCCCGGTCTGGAACTGGGTCACAGGGGGCTCTGCAGGGGTGGCTTTGTCCTCTGCTGCTTCCGGCGGTGCCGAAGCGGACGGGGCACTGCTGCTGGAAGCCGGTGCGCTGGAAACGCTGGATGCGCTGGCAGCACCGGAGCCGCCGCAGGCGGTCAGCCCGAGGGCGGCGGTGGCAAGGCCCATGGCCTTGAGGAAATCTCTGCGCTGGATCTTTCTCATATCCGTTCCTCCTTTTGGGGTCACTGCACTTTTGCAAAGGCTTCGTCAGCACGGCGGCTGTACAATGCCATGCCGCCGGTCTGGGCGTCGTTTGCCAGATTGATGTTCTCCACAAAGCGGGCCTTTTCCTGCTCAGAGAGCTGCCCGCCCTTCATGGCGGCAGATGCCACGGCACCCATGGCACCGATCATGCCCATCTGGCCCTTCAGCTCCCGTTCCTCGGCCTTGGACATCCGGCGGCCGAACATACTGGTCTCCTTGTCGTGGACTCCGAAGATGTGGTCCAGATGCTGCCGTGCGATGTGGGCATAGCCGATCTCCCGCCGGTCCCGCTTGCTGAAGCAGATGACCAGCTCCTGCTTGATGTAGGGGTGGGGATGCATGCCCCGCTGGGTCTGGGCCTCGGTGATGCTGCGGGGCTGCACCAGCTTCAGCTTCAGGCCGCCGCCGTTGAGGGTGGGTTCCTGGCCCGGCTCCTTGGCGGGGGTCTCGTCCAGATACTCCTCATAGCTGGCGATCTGGTCGTAGCGGATCAGCTCCGGCATCTTGCCCCGGCCGCCGGTGCGGTCGTCGATGTACAACATTCCAAGCTCATCGCAGAACACCAGCCCCATTTGCGTCGGGGTGGAGGGGTATGCGTTGACCCGGAAGTCGGTCTTGTCGAACACCTCGTCGAACACCCGCTTCATCCGGGCCATATACTCCATGTGCTCCTTGGCCTCGTCCAGCGTCAGCTCGCTGAGCCGGATATATTTGGAGCACTTGTTGCCGCAGTCATCGCAGAGGAACTGTCCGTCCCGGAGCTTGGAGCGGTGCAGGGTGCCGCACTCCTTACCGCAGACGGCGCAGTTCTGTTTTGCGAATAAATTGGAAAAGAATCCCATCATGGTATGCTCCTTTCAATGCTCTGTATTTGTCAGGTCAGGTCCGGTCGCTGTCGTCAAAGGGGTCGCCGCACTCCGGGCAGAACTTGGGCGGGTGGGCGGGGTCTTCCGGCTCCCAGCCGCACTTGTCGCACTTATACTTGGGGGTACCGGCAGGCTTTGGTTTGCCGCACTCGGAGCAGAAGCGGCCCTTGTTCACTGCGCCGCAGCTGCAAGTCCAGCCTTCTGCTGCCGCCGGGCGGGGCTTGCCGCACTCCGGGCAGAACTTGCCGGTAACGGTGGCACCGCAGCTGCAGGTCCAGCTGTCGGCAGCGGGCTTCGGCTCCGGCTTTTTGCTGCCACATTCCGGGCAGAATTTGCCGGTAACGGTAGCGCCGCAGCTGCACTGCCAGCTGTCCGCCGGGGCGGGTGCGGGACGGCTGACCTGCTGGGGCGCGTCCACGCTGTCCGGACGGGCCTGCTGGCCCATGGCAAACAGGTTCTGGGCGCTCATGCCGCCCATACCGCCTGCACCGGCTGCCATGCCCATGCCCATAAAGCCGGTCATGGCACCGGCGGTGTTGCCGGCGGCGGTCTTCATGGCGTCGATCTGGCCGCCCACCAGACGAGCTGCGGCGGTGGTGGGATCGGTGGTCATGGCGTTCTCTTCCCACTCGGTGATCTTCTTCTGCTGCTCCTCCGGGATGGACAAGGAGTTGATGTTGAAGGAGAATACCTCGATGCCGCGCTTTTTGCGCCAGACATTGGACAGCTGCTCGTTGAGGGCCTCGGAGATCTCCAGCGTGTGGGCGGGGATCTCGTAATACTGCACCTTGTTGGCAGAAAGAGTAGCCAGCGCGGGCTGCAAAGCGTTCAGCAACTCACTCTTCAGGCGGGGAGCGATCTCGGATGCGTCATACTGGGTGGAGACGTTGCTGCACACGTTGGTGTAGAACAGCAGCGGGTCGCAGATGCGGTAAGTAAAGCTGCCGTTGCAGCGGATATTCACCGAGAGCTTGTAGCCTCGCTCCTCGCTGACCACTACGCGGAAGGGGATGGGCGTTGCGGTGCCGTACAGGATCTCACCCAGCTCCTTGGTGTTGATGTAGTACACCCGCTGATCCTTGCCGGTGTCGCCGCCGTAGGTAAAGCGTTTGGCTACGGTCTGGAAGGTTGCTGCCAGACTATCGCCGAAGTTGCCGGTGAACACGCTGGGCTCGGTGGATGCGTCAAAGGTGAATTCGCCCGGTTCGGCGCACACCTCCACCACACGGCCCTGCTCCACGATCAGCATACACTGTCCGTCTGCCACGGCGATGCCGCTGCCGTTGGTGATGATGTTGTCCTCGCCGTTGTTGGAGCTGCGACGGGAGGTGCGCTTCTGGCCCTTTACCATCAGCACATCTTTGTCCAGAGAATCGCAGTAGAAAAATTCCTTCCACTGGTCTGCAAGAGTTCCGCCCAGTGCGCCCATACCTGCTTTGATAAGACCCATAGTAATTTCCTCCTGTATGTTTTATTTGTGCAAACGATAACTTTCTGTTATCGCACGGTTTCCGGTTTTGGTCACGGTACAAGGGTTAGATCCGGGGAGTCGTTTTTCCAGTAAATGGGACGCGTGTCCCGGTCAAACAACTGCTCTCCGGCGCGGTATTTCAGGCTGCAGCCGCTGGGGCTGCCGTCATCGTTCAGCAAAATGGCCCAGAACTCGCACGGTCTGCCATCCGTGTCGGTCAGCGTGAAGTGCAGCTCGGTGCCGTCCTCTGTCCGGCCCTGCGTTCCCTCTGCGGTGCCGGTCAGAATGCCGTTCCACCCGACCCATTCCACGCTCATGCAGCAGCTGCCGTCCGGCAGGAAGGTCATCCAGCGGATGCCATTTGCGGACTCGTCTCCGGCGCGGTAAGTGCCCCACAGCCTGCGGGGGATGGCGGTGAAGCCGATGTCGTCCCATGCCTCGGTGCGTTGAAAAACGTACCAGACCTCACTGCCCTTTTTGGGGCCGGTGGACTGCATCCGCAGCGAACCGTCCTCCATCATGGAGATGGTCCAGCGGCTTCTGCCGTCCTCGCTGAGACTTGTCAGGTTCCAGTCCTGACTTTTTTCCCCGTCCCAGCCGGTCACAGCGCCGGCATTCAGCTCTCCGGTGCGGGTCTCGGCAGCGGACTGGATCTGCGGGCTGACGTATGTTTCCCGGATGAAGGAGACGGTCACCGTGCCGGTGATCTCGGCCTTTTCCAGCCGCAGGGTAAAGCTTTCGTTGCGGTCGGCGGGGGCATAGCTTTCACCCTGCGTCACCGCCGTGACTGCCATCCACTCGGCCAGCACCTGCTGCTCCCAGTCCTGCGGCAGCGGCTGCGCGTCCAGCGGGATGGTTGGGGCATCGTTCTCATACTCCTCCCGGGAGGCGCTGAACCGGCGGACGAAAAAGGTAACGTTTCCTGTTTCGTCAAACGAAAGCGGCAGCTCATCCAGTGTAGCCCACCATGCGGTGTTGCCCTCTTTCAGACTGCCGGGGGGCAGCAGCCCCCGCTCACAGGCGGTCTGCCGATCCAGCTCATCCCGGCGCTTCACGTCGCGATACAGTGCTTCTTCCAGCGCGGCGGGATCTGCCCCCATGCGCTGCAGCAGCTGGGTGGCGGTGAGCTGGTTTCCGCTTTCAAAGTCGAAGCACCAGCCATTGTGGAAGGGCGCATCCGTACCGCCGTAGCAGCTGCTGACCACAAGGCTGACGCAGTCGCCGTACCAGCTGGCATTCCAGTTCATCTCTATGCAGATGTCCCACACGTCCGGATCGGCTGCCGCCGGGCAGTCTACATACTCCTGCACATCGTATTCGTAGAGCCGGGCGATCTCGGCGTTGATGCGGGCGGCATCGGCGCTGTCGCTTTCCAGCCGGGGCAGATGGATGTTCAGCCGAACCTTGCCGCCGTTTTCCGCCCGCACCACCTTTTCAAGGGTGTACTGCTCGGTGATCGCCGCGGTGGCGTGCATGGAATCCGGCGGGGTCGATTTCAGTTCCCGGCTGCCAGCCGGGCGGGCAGAGGCTGCGGTCTTTGCCCCGCAGCCTGCCAGCAGCGCCGCCAGCAAAACTGCCGGTATCCAGCGGAACGATTTGTGTTTCATGGTGGTTCTCCTGTGTTCTCAGCGGCTCCCGCCGGGGTCAGTTATCCGGGCAGCGGATCAGCTGCAGTTGGGTCTTTCCCTCGGCAAAGGGGTTTTGACCGTCGAGCATGGTCAAGGTCAGGGTCTCGTTGTACAGGTCGTACTTCATCGCCGCCACAAAGGTGATGCCGGGTGCCCCGTCTGCCGTCTCGTTGGTCCAGACGCCCAGCACCATGCCCTCCGGCACTACGCCCAGATAATCGGCATAGCCCTGATAGAAAACGCTGTTGTCCTGCACGCCCATCTGGACGGAGCCGTTGCTTTCCACGTCCATCCAGTCAAACTGGTCGTCGCCCATATCGTTGAACGCACCTGTGACCTCGTAGGGGAGCTCCTGCGCGTTCCACTCTGCCGTCAGGGGAGCCAGCTCCAGCACAGAGCCATCCTCCTGACGCAGGTTCACCTCGCTGCCGCTGCGTTCCAGCGCCACGCCCTGATTTGCAATATAGATAGGGTCCTGACAGACCAGAGCGCTGCCGAACATGAGGCAGTGCAGCACATCCACGTACTCCACCACGCCGTCCTGCGTCAGCAGATAGACCACCGGGTGGAAGGACGCGCCGAGTTCTCCGATGCACAGGTCGATATACTCATTATAGATGCCAAGGATGGGGTAGGTGCGGTCCTGTTCCAGCCGGATGCCGTAATCCGCGGCCCATGCGGCGGTCTTCGGCGTGCGGCGCAGGGTGATGGTGCCCTGTGTTCCTTCCAGCTGCACCGAAGCGCTGCCGTAGGTATCGGTCAGCACCGTCTGCGGCTGCGGGTCAGCAGCCTGCAGCGGGATCTCCACATCCAGCTGCCGCCAGCCCGACCCGGCGGGGGAGTTGCACCCGCCCCGGAGCACCAGCCGGTTTTGTTCCGGCAGCAGCAGGCACAGGTCCTCCAGCTGGTTGTTTTCCAGCGTGTTCATCCGCATGCTTGCCAGATTGCCGCCGCTGAGCAGGCCCTCGTAGTAGCCGCCCTGCGCCATGTGCCGGTCAAAGGTCTGCATGGCCTCGCGCAGCATCTGCTGCTGCACGGCATCCGGGTCCAGCCCCATGCGCTGCAGCATTTCAGCCACGGAGACCTGCTTTCCGGTGGCAAAATCGAAGCACCAGCCCCGGGAATACCCCGGGTCGGTACCGCCGTCGTAGCGGAACACCACAAGGCTTACGCAGTCGCCGTACCAGTAGGCGTCCCAGTTGATATAAATCTCCGGGCTCCACTCGTCCTGCTGCGGCTCGATCTCCGGGCTGTCCTCGTACTGTCGGAAGTCTGCCGCATACATGGCGGCAAGCTCATCGTTGAGATAAGCAGCGTCCGAGCCGTCGCACACCAGCTGCGGCACATGGATGGTCAGCTTCTGTGCGCTGCCCCACTCGTACAGCTGGATGGTCTTTTCCAGCGTGAACTGCTCGGTGATGCGGTCTTTTTGTGCCGTCTGCACCGCCGTGTCTGCGGTGCTCTGGGGGACAGTGCCGGAGCCTGCGGGAGCGGGGCCGGAGCCTGCAGGGGCGGCACGGTTCGCCGCGCTGCCGCACCCCGCCAGCACCACCGCCGCCGCCAGCACCGCAGCGGCAAGGCGTTTGTGTTTCATGGTCGTTCTCCTTGTCTTCTCAGCCGTAGCTGCGGGTCATTTGCAGCTGGGTCTCGCCCTCGGCAAAGGGGTTTTGCCCGGCGATCATGGTCAGGGTCAGGTTCTCGTTGTACAGGTCGTTCTTGAACGCCGCCACAAATTCGAGCTCCTCATCGGCTGCGATGCCCAGCACCACGCCCTCCGGCACCACGCCCAGATACGCGGCATCGCCCTGATCCATGCGGCTGTTGTCCTGAATGCCCATCTGGACGCTGCCGTCGCTGGTCAGGTCCAGCCAGTTCCAGCCGGTTTCAGAGGTGTAGTTGTAGGAGCCGGTGACGGAATAGGGGATCTCCTGCGCGCTCCACTCTGCCGACAGGGGAGCCAGCTCCAGCACAGAGCCATCCGCCCGGCGCAGGTTCACCTCGCTGCCGCAGAGTTCCAGCGCCACACCGTTGTTGGCAAAGTAGATGGGATCCTGGCAGATCATGGCATTGCCGAACATGAGGCAGCGCAGCACGTCCACATACTCCACCACACCGTCCTTGGTCAGCAGATAGACCACCGGGCGGAAGAATCCGTCCTCCTGCTCCCCGATGCACACGTCCACATACTCGTTATAAGCGCCAAGGATGGGGTAGCTGTGCTCCTGTTCCACCCGGATGCCAATGTCTCCCCATTGGTCGGTCTTTGGCGCAGGGCTCAGGGTGATGGTGGCCTGCGTTCCCTCCAGCTGCACCTGCACACCATCGTAGGTATCGGTCAGCACCGGGGTGTCAGCGGGGGGCAGCGAGAGCTCCATATCCAGCTGCTGCCAGCCTTCTTCGCAGCTGTACTTTCCCCGGAGCACCAGTTGATCCTGCTGTGGCAAAAGCAGGCACAGGTTTTCCAGTTCATTGTATTCCAGCGTATCCATTCGCATTTGCGAAAGCTCTCCGCCGAGACGCCGGCCCTCGTAATACGCGCCCTGCGCCATCTCCCGGTCAAAGGCCTGCATGGCCTGCCGCTGCACCTGCTGCTGCACGGTGTCCGGGTCCAGCCCCATGCGCTGCAGCATCTCGGCCACGGTGATCTGCCTGCCGGTGGCAAAATCGAAGCACCAGCCGCTGTAACGCCACGGGGCGGTGCCGCCGTAGCGGCTGCGCACCACCAGACTGACGCAGTCGCCGTACCACCAGTCATCCCAGCCCACACCGATCTGCGGGTACTCGCCGCCCGGCTGCCCGGCCTCCTCGCTGTTCTCGAACTCCCGGAAATCCGCCGCATAGATGGCGTTCAGCTCATCGTTGATGTAGGCGGCATCCGGGCTGTCGCATTCCAGCTGCGGCACATGGACGGAAATGCACTGCACCGCTTCCTCCCCCCACACACCCGAAACGTTCTTTTCCAGCGTGTACTGGTCGGTGATGCGGTCTGTCTGGGCGGCCTGCGCCACCGCGCCGGGGGTGCTTCGGCTGCTGTCGGAGCTTTGGTCTGCAGCAGCGCTGGGGCTGCTCTGGGTGCCGCCGCAGCCGGTCAGCAGCAGCGCCGCAGCCAGTGCAAGGCTTACAAGGTGTTGGTATTTCATGGCGGGCTCCTTTTCTATGGTATGGTTCAGCCGTCTCCTATGCCTTGCCACTTGTCGATGATGTAGGCGGCCCAATAGGTCTTGTCGTTGATATCCACCACAGTGATGCCTACCTTATTCACCACCGGGTCGTCCTCATGAAGCCCCGGCACACCGCCGTAGTCCTTGATCAGTTCATCCACCAATTGCTGGAACTGGGCCTCGGTGGCGGGGTAGAGACGATCCATGCTGTAAAGGTGCTTTCCTTCGTGGTCAAAATCCACGCCTACCCGGTACTGATTGAGCATACGGAAGATGGCTGTGGAGCCGGAGGAGCAGCTATCGTCACAGGCTGCCAACGCCAGCATCACCGCCGATGCGCCGGAGAGCTTCAGGAACGTCCGTCGGTTCATCTCTTTCATGGGGGGTGCTCCTTTCTATAAAGCCCCGGACACAGGGGGAGTGTGCCCGGGGCAAACAGGGGGGCTTGTTATCTTATGCCTTGTTATTTCGGAACACAACAGCGGTCATGTAGGTCTTGCCCTGAACCACCGGGAGATAAATGCTGATGAACTCTGCCTTGGCGCTATTAGAATTGTCCAGCAGTTTTGCTACAAAAGCCCGAACGGCAGCATCCTCGCAAGAATACGCATCCTCCAGAGCCACCACATTCTCGGGAGACGGTTCGGAGATGCCGGCCATACCTGCCAAACTGTCCTTGCCATACTTGTTCCGTATCTTGTCCTCAAGTCCATTGAGTTCCCCAAAAATGATCTTGTGGTCAGGGTCTTTCAACGTATGCGGTGTCTCGTTGGCCTCTTCAAAAACACGTCCGTAGCACCTTATGGCACCCACCGCATCCTGATTGAGGGTCAGCTGCTCGTGGTCAACCAGACCTGCATCAAACTTTTCCTTCCAGACCTTGTTGATGGCTTCCAGCACCTTGGCTTCTTCGCCGGTAGTGGGTACTACGGGCGTGGAGGGTGCACCGCCGCAGGCAGCCAGTGCCAGCAGGGCGACCGATGCGCCGGTAAGGGTGAGGAATTCGCGTCGGTTCATCTCTTTCATGGGGGTGCTCCTTTCTGTTTGTCCCCCTGCTTTTTAGGGGGGCTGGTTTGGGTATTCTCTGCACTTGCAGTCCGCTCCATCTTATGCTATCCTTATGAATAGAATCCGCAGTTGCCTGTTGACGCGTTTTGTGCACAGCGACAGGCTTTCTGCACCGGCGCGGGACCTCTTCTGTTTGTACTGTATCATACCTGGGAAAAAATTGCCCCCTCAGAAAAGCCGTTTTTGGGGGGCAATTCCAAAAAAATTTTTGGGGTTTGGGGCTTTCCCCTCAAAAAATCCCCCCAAAAAGCCCAAAATTGGGGGGATTTGGGGGTGGTTTCCCACCAAAACAGGCGGCTGCAGCCCTGCCTGTGCCGGTTTCCCCCTCTGGCTGCAATGTGCGGAAAGGAGTCATGAAAAATGGAACGAAGGACATTTTTAAAGCTTGCGGCGCTTGTCCCCGGTCTGGCTCTTGCGGGCTGCGGCGGCAGCAAGACCCTGCTTTCTCCCAAGGACCCCACCGTGCTCAGCATCTGGCATGTGTACGGCGAACAGGCGGACTCGCCCATGAACCGCCTGCTGACCGAGTTCAACGACACGGTGGGCAGGGAGAAGGGCATCCTGCTCAACGTGACCAACATGACCAACAGCGCCGCCATCGGCGGCCAGCTGCAGGACGCCAAGGCCGGCAAGCCCGGCGCGCTGGACCTGCCGGACCTGTTCTCGGCCCACTCCGCGGACGCCAGCGCTCTGGGCATTGAGAACCTTGTGGACTGGAACGACTGGTTCACCGCCGAGGACATGGCGGCCTATGTGCCCGGCTTTGTGCAGGACGGCATCATTGAGGGGCGGCAGGTGGTGTTCCCGGTATCCAAATCCACCCAGCTCATCTTTTTGAACGGCTCCCAGTACGCCCGGTTTGCGGCGGACACCGGGGCGCAGCTTTCCACCCTTGCCACATGGGACGGCTTTTTTGAAATGGCGGGTGCCTACCGGCAGTGGTCGCAGGGCAAGCCCTTCTGCGCGCTGGATTACCCCCTGCGTCTGGTGGAGCTGAACGCGCTGGAGCAGGGCAGCGGCGAGCTGTACAAGGGCAGCTGGTACGATCTGACCAACGAGACCTTCCGCGCTTCGTGGATGGAGTTTGCCCGGGCGCTGGTGCAGGGCGATATTCTGGTGTCGGACCTGTACTCCAACACGCAGGTGATGACCGGCGAGACGCTGGCGGGCCTTGGCAGCTCGGCAGCCATCCTCTATTACAATGATTTCGTCACCTACCCGGACAACACCACCGAGCCCACCGACCTGCTGCTGGCTCCCCTGCCCCACGCCGCAGGCACCGCCACACCCCTGATGCCGCAGGCCGGTGTGGGCCTGTGCGCCTTCAAGACCACCGACCAGAAGGCCGAAGCCGCCGCCGTGTTCCTGCGCTGGCTCACCGAACAGCAGCGCAATCTGGAATTTGCCGCCGATACCGGCTACATGCCGGTGTCCAGCGCCGCCTTTGACGCCATTGCGGACTATCCCTTTGAGCAGCAGAGCTATCAGCGGCTGTACGACGTCTACAACGAAATGCGCATCCAGAACACACCCCTGTCCGAACCGGGCATCGTGGGGTACCACGCCAAGGCCAAAACCTTGTACGACAGCCTGCGCCAGCTCCAGAAGGACTACCCCCAGCGCCTTGCGGACGGCGAAACGCCGGAAGCCCTTGCCGAGGAAACATGGCAGCTGCTGTGTGACAATGCCTGAGCCTGCCGCTCAGCCGGAAAGGAGGGACTTTGATGCACTTTGTTGACCGGCACCGTGAAAAGATCCGCCAAAGCCCCATGAGCAGCCGGCTGCTGTGGGCCTGCCTGCTGCTGGTGGTGCTGCTGGTGTTGACCTTTGGTGCGGCGCTGTTCCTGTTTGCCAGCCTGCACAACACCAAAAAGGACATCAGCCGCAGTCTGCAGATCCAGTTTTCGGTGTTCCAGAACGATATGGAGCGCTATTTTGACCAGCTGGCGGTCATGGGCGTGAACCTGTCCGAGGACATGAGCGCAGAGGTGGACAAGGAGCTTGCTCTGCGGCAGATGTCCTTTGCCCAGCTGAACGACTCCCCCGAGGTGCTGAACGCGCTGGAGGAGGAAATGATCGAGCCGCTGTGCCGCCGTCTGCGCCAGACCGGCTGTTCCGGCGCTTTTGTGCTGCTGGATGCCACCGTCAACACCCGCATGGAGGGAGCAGAGCATTCCCGCGCCGGGCTGTATGTGCAGAAAAGCGGTGCCGACACCCCCACCGTGCCCCTGCTGCTGTACCGGGGCAGTGCGGAGGTGGGCAAGGCCCACAGCGTGATGCCCCACCGCAAGTGGCGCATGGAGTTCCAGACCGACCAGTTCCCGGACTACGACCGCTGGATGACCCCCGGCAGCACCCCGCTGTACCAGTCTTACACACTGACCGAGCGGTTCGAGCTGCCCGGCACCTCGGAGGAGGTGCAGTTGTTTTTGCTGCCCCTGCGGGGGCGGGACGGCACGATGTACGGACTGTGCGGCTTTGAGATCAGCGAGAGCTATTTCAAGCAGAACTTTGCCCAGCCCACCGGCTTTGACCGGCTGAGCTGCCTGCTGGCCCCGGCGGGAGACGGCCTTGCCGCCGATGCCGCCCTCAGCAGCGGCACCACCGGCGGCTACTACCATGCCCCCCGGAACACGCTGGTGCTGCGCAGCATGGGCGGCGGGCTGACCCAGTTGACCGGCCCCGACAGCGCCTATGCGGGCATCTCCCAGCTGTGCCGCCTGAGCGAGAGTCAGTCCTACCGGCTGGCGGTGTGCATCCCCATGGCAGACTACCGGAGACTGGTCTTTTCCGGCAATCTGCAGATGCTGCTCATCGGCCTGTTCATCGCCTTTTTCGTGGTGTTCTGCTGCATGAACTTCCACCGGCGCATCCTCTCGCCTGCGTTCCGGCAGTTCGAGGAGGACCGGCGGGAATCCCGGCGGCGGATGGACGAGCTGCAACTGGAACGCCAGCAGATGCAGACTGAGCTGTCCCGGCTGGCGGACGTGTGCCGCAACGAGTCGGTGCCCGATGCCTTCCAGACCTTTGTTGCGGGCATTCCCACCCTGACCAAGACCGAACGCCGCATCTTTGACGGCTACGCCGCCGGGCTGCGCACCCGGGAGATCGTGGAGCAGCTGGACATCAAGGACAGCACCCTGCGCTTCCACAACAAGAACATCTACGAAAAACTGGGTGTCAGCTCCCTCAAGCAGCTGCAGCAGTTCGTGGCGATCCTGAACTCCGGCAGCGGCAGCGCCCCGGACGAAAAGTGACCCAGCAAGCAGTGTCTTCGTATATACAAAGACCATCTTGCGTTGCAAAACGCTTGTTGGGGAATGCCCCAAGCCCCTTTGATCTGCATTTTCATTGCAGGCTGCGCCTCCCTGCGGAATGCTTTTGAGGATGTCAATCGTCACATCCTACGAAAAAGCCTGTACCTTTTTGGCGCAAGGGTCAATAGAAGAATTTGATGGTTCATGGTACAATAGCAGACGTTGCGTGTTGTGCGGTTTGCACACGAACATAGTGAAAAGGAGCTGTTGAACGTGGATACGATCTATCTGCTGCCCGGTGAGGACCGCTGCGTTGATTTTTGAGATGCCAATGGAGTCCCGAGAGTACACTACACTTACTGCTCTATCCGTGGCAAACTTTTCAACTGCACCTGCTGCACAAAGGATGAAGCGCAGCGGCTGTGTGAAGATTGGCTTATAAAACAGGACCGCTGCTATATAAACTAAAGAACGCCGAGGGTTCCTCCCATATGGGAAGGGATTCCTCGGCGTTCTTCATTTCATGCTTTTTGATTGCCCGGTCAACAGTATCACGCGCCTTACGGCAATGCACAGATCACAGCCACTGTTTCAGCACATCGTTCAGCTTATTCAAATCAAGCGGTTTTGCGATATGCTCGTTCATGCCGGTGTTCTTTGCCAGCTGCACGTCCTCGGCAAAGGCATTTGCCGTCATGGCAATGATGGGCACTTTGCCCCGGCTGCCGGCAAGCGCACGGATCGCAGCAGTGGCTTCGTAACCATTCATGATGGGCATCTGGATGTCCATAAAAATGAGATCGTACCACTTTTCTGGCGCTTCCATCACCTTTTCGACTGCAATTTTTCCGTTTTCGGCGCTGTCGATGGTCACGCCCGTCATGCCTATGATCTCGGTTGCGATCTCACGGTTCAGCGCATTGTCTTCCACAAGAAGGATCCGCTTGCCCGCATAGTTTTCCTTCGCAAAGTCTTCCAGATAGTTCCGGGCGTTTTTCTCCTTCTTCCCGGATGTAAACTGTCGCAGAGTTGCCGTCAGACGAGAACGGAACAGCGGTTTTGCCATAAACGCATTCACGCCCACTGCTCTGGCTTCTTCTTCGATCTCGCTGAAATCAAAGGAAGTCAGGATGATGATCGTGACGTCCTCCCCGACGCATTCCCGAATCCTTCTGGCGGTTGCAATACCGTCCATCTCCGGCATCTTCCAGTCCAGGATCACCGCAAAATAGTCGCGGCCGGTCTTGTGCCGCGCCGCGCAGCGTTCCACGGCTTCCTTGCCGGTCAGGACCCATTCGCCCGCTATGCCGATCTCCTGAAGGGTTGCAACGGTGCTTTCGCAGCAGGTCTTGTCATCGTCCACGACCAGTACCGGCAGATCGAGCAGTTCTTTTTCCTGTTCCTTCTCGTTCTCCTGAAGCTTCAGATAGACCGTGACCGTGATCTTCGTTCCCTTGTTGGGAGCGCTTTCGACCTGAATGTCACCATTCATCAGGTTGACGATGTTTCTTGCAATGGCCATGCCAAGACCGGTGCCCTGCACCTTGGTCGTCCGGTGATCGTCTGCCCGGCTGAACGGCTCGAACATGATCTTCTGGAATTCCGGCGTCATACCGATGCCGTTGTCCTCGATGGAAAACTCGTAGCAGCCAAGCTCCGAGAAGCCGTTCGGTTTTTCCTTGATCGTAAGGGTGATGTTTCCGCCATCCGGGGTGTACTTGACGGCGTTGCTCATCAGGTTCACAAAGACCTGCTGGATGCGCAGGCTGTCGCCGCAGACAGCTTCGTGCTCGATGTGCTCAACATGGACTTCGAGCTGATGTTTGTGCTCGTCGATTGCCGGTTTTGTGAGGGTGAGCAGGTTATCGACCAGCTCCGGCAGGCTGAAATCCTCCTCGGCAAGGCTCATTCGCCCGCTCTCGATTCTGGCCATATCCAGCACTTCATTGATCAGTCCCAACAGATGACGGCTCGACTTTGTGATCTTGCCAAGGCACTCGACCACCCTGTCCTGACTCTCGATATTCGCACCCGCAATGGCGGTCAAGCCAACGATTGCATTCATCGGTGTACGGATATCATGGGACATATTGGAGAGAAATTCCGTCTTGGCGCGGCTTGCGTTTTCCGCCGCCCGGTACGCATCCTTCAGTGCCTTATGGGATTCGATCTCGGCCTTTTTCTCCTGTGACACATCCATAGATGCCAACAGTGCTTTGACCAGCTTTGTGCCATCCCACTCCAGCGGAATGAAGGAAGCGATCTTATAGGTGTTCTCATCTATGGAGCAGTATTCAAATTTGTAGATGTCGTTCTCGCCCTGCAGATTCTTGCGGATATTTTCCGGCGAAATCAAAGCAGCCAATGCGTCCGGCGGTTCCAGTGTCTTATACTTTGCAACCACCTGCTCCACAAAATCATGGTAGGTTCCCGTCGGCGCGTATATCATTTCACCTTGCAGATTATAGAACCGATACCGGTCATTCTCCAGATCGCAGACGACAAAGCGATCCAGCAGACGCACCATACTCTTGATCAAAAGATCCATCGATGCGTTATCTGAGGCCATCTGCATCCGCCGTGCCGTCTCTGCTTTGGACTCTGTGATGTCCCGCAGAAAAATCATCGCATATTCGGAATCTTCGATTTCGCCGCGCATGACCACGTTGCTGACCCATCGTTCCTCCCCATCCAGAACGATGCGGCACTCCTGACGCAGCTCCGTCTCAAGCCCCTTTAATTTTTCCGTGATGTAGGCGCGATTGTAGAAATTCGTTACAGACTTTTTGTCCTCTTCAACCACATAGTTATCCACAAGGAATCTGACTAGTCCATCCCATGTGTGGTTCTGCTCAAAGGCCGTCATCAAAGAGGGCTCCACTTTGAAAGTGTCAAAGGTGTTCTTTTCCAGATTTACATAGTATTCGCAGAGGTTTGCGCTGGTAAATGCACGGTGAAATGCCGCTGCCCGCTGCGCCTGCATCCGGCTTCTTTTTTCCGCGTCAATGTTGCTGATGATTCCGGCAATTCGATTGGCCGAACCATCCAGACGGCGTATCACCTCCGCCGATGCCCGGAACCAGTGGTATTGGCCATCCTGCATTTTCAGTCGGTACTCAACATTATACTTCGTAGCATTGGTTTTGTCCGCAATCGCTTCCAAAAGCAGCTGCATTACCCGGTCATAGTCCTCCGGGTGCAGAAGGTTCGACCACGAATCCAGTTTGTTCGGAAAATCCAGAATGTCATGATATCCAAGGATCTGCCGGAACGCATGGCTCCAGTTCACATGAACGATCTCACCGTTTTCATTACACTCAAAATACCATAGTGCAGAATGGATGGATTCATTAACCAGCGCAAGGTTCTCATACGCCCAGTTCATCTGTACTGACATGATCCAGATCGGTGTTCCATCCGTATCGACTGCATCTTTTTTGTAGAGACGCACATAGACGGGAGCCCCATCTGCCGTGAGGATCCGGCCTTCCCCTTCGCCTTGGAGCTGACGAAAGCGTGCATTGTCGAGGAATGCGGCATCTTTCTTATAGAAAAGATTCTTCAGCGAACCCTTTGTCTGTTCCATCAGGGATGCATAGCTGTGGTTCAGATTATGCAGCAACAGATCACTGACCGACAGGATCGACAATTCGGCATCATAGTACCCGGTAATGGTTCCGACACCGCCATTATGATAGATCGTCTCCTGCATGGCCTGAAATGCATTTTTTCCCAGCCTTACCGTATCGGAAGTGTAGATTTCATCTGTAAGTCTTCTATCGAATTTCATTTTCATCCTCGTAGGGTTTTGACCCCGCCGCACGCTTCAATTCTGGTATGTCTTTTATGGTCAACTGGCATACTGATTTGTGATCAAGCTTGTACAGTATAACTAGTATAGTATACTTGCGCAGCGTTTCGTTTTCAAGCGCTAATTGGCATTGGTTGTGTAAAAAAGAGAGGCCAATCTGCGTGAAAATTTACGCAAGTTGATTCCTGTACTTTTCCACGATCCGGCTATCCGTATAGACAGCCGCCCTGCGATGCGGTATACTCGAACCAGATCAACATTTTCAGGAGGAAAATCATGGTGGGAGAAAACAACAAGGTGGTCATCGTTACCGGAGGAAGCTCCGGCATCGGGCGGTGCACGGCATCCGCTCTGAAGGAGAACGGCTGCATCGTCTATGAGTTCAGCCGCAGAAATATCCCTATGGAGGGTGTCACCCATCTGTCTGTCGATGTGACCGATGAAGATGCGGTCAACGCCGCTGTGCAGCAGGTCATCCAAAAAGAAACTAAAATCGATGCAGTGATCAACTGTGCAGGCTTTGGCATTTCCGGTGCGGTGGAGTTTACGTCCATGGAACAAGCCAAAGCACAGTTCGATGTGAATTTCTTCGGAACGGTCACTGTAAATAAAGCGGTTCTCCCCTTCCTACGCCATCAAGGGAAGGGGCATATTGTGAACATCAGCTCCGTTGCCGCCGTAGCGCACATTCCGTTCCAGACCTTCTACTCCGCAAGCAAAGCCGCCGTTTCTTCTTACTCTTACGCTCTGGCAAATGAAGTCAAGCCCTACGGCATCCATGTCACCGTCGTAGAATTGGGTGACATCTGTACCGGTTTTACAAAAGCACGTCAGAAAAGCATTCTCGGCGATGACGAATACGGTGGACGTATCTCCCGGAGCGTCAGTCAGATGGAGCACGACGAGCAAAACGGCATGGACCCGGCACGCATTGGACGGTACATCGCCGGTATTGTGGAGAAAAAGAACCCGGCAGTCGTTTATGTTGCCGGTGCACAGTATAAATTCCTGAGCCTTTTGTGCAAGCTCCTGCCCGCCGCAGCACGCGGAAAGATCGTGGGGAAAATATACGGGTAACAGGCGCATTGCTCCGCAAAGCTGCTATATAAACTAAAAAATCCGCCGAGGATGCCTCCCAACAGGGAAAGCTCCTCGGCGACTTTTTTAACGTGTCTGTGTTTTCTCGGTGGTGTTCTTTTCCTCTGCAAAAAAACGTTCTACATTTTTCTGTGCCCGAACCAGTTCCTGCATCTCGTTCCGCGCCTTGCGGTAGTCCGGGTATCGTCCTCATACTGGTCAACCACCCTACCAAAAACAGCCCTCCCGGCCGTCATGGTCAGGAGGGCTGTTTTAGTCGATAAGCTTTACAATTCCAGCCGCATGGAGATCAGTTCCTGATATCCAGCGTTCCGAGAGCGAAAACCTTTTGGGTTTCTGCCATATTCCACAAACCCTGCCATCTGGTACATGGAAATTGCTCTTGCGTTCTCCGCCACTACCTCCAGCTCCAACTGAGCATATCCGGCGGTTTTGGCGCAATGGATACAGGCTTCCATCAAGGCTCGCCCGATCCCCAGACCCCAATACTCTTTTAGGATACTGACGCCAAATTCGGCACGATGCGCCACTTTATACTGCGCTCCGATTGCATCGATCCCGGCAGTTCCTGCCACTTTACCGTCCACAAAGGCGATCAGTTCGATCTCATTCGGACTGGTTTCTTTTTTCTCTAAGTAGCGGCTTTCCTGTTCCGCATCAAAGTGATTTTCATCGGGATAACTCAGCAGATAATCTGTTTCTGCGTGTGTCAAATCAAAGTTTTCAAGCACGGCGCTTCCATCGGATGCCACGCCGTTTCGGATGTGGACTGCCAGTCCTTTTGGTGTGATAATCGTTTGATCGTATTGCATTTTTCCTCCTGAATCTCTCAATCCGCTGCGCCTGCTAATTTCAAAAATCTTTTATCCGACTGGATGCCCTGTGTCACGAATTTCCCATCCCGGAACAATGCGTATGTTGTGACCGGTGCGGGCACATTCTGTGCCGTCTCTTTCTCTGTGACGTGGATGGCTTTGAATGAAATCCCATGTTCCTTTGCGGCCTCCTGCACCTTTGGCACCCAATAATAGGTGTAAGGGCACTGGTCGGTATAGTAGAGGACAAAGCCGTTTTCCTCCACCTTGGGATGCTTGGCGCAGGCCTTGAATTTTGGCGGCTGGGCACTCTCTGCAAGGGGCAGATACATGAGGTTGATGCCGCAATCGGAGATGTCCGAAACCTTAAAGCCCTTATGGGTCAAAAACTTTGGGTCAGCGAGAAACTCCCGTTTGCGCCCCTCGGCACACAGAATGCAAACGCCGTTTTTGCCCTGCGCCTTGGCATCCCGAAGGCATTCTTCCAGCAGCTCGCTGGAATAGCCGTGCCCTTTCAGGGAGCCGGAGACCCACAGGCAGTTGATGTACAGATAGCCATCGGCATCAATGGGCACCCATGCGTTTTCCGCCGGGATGTACTCGATAAAGCATTTGCCGCGCTCCGCACTGCGGTAAAAAACAAGTCCCTCCTCAAAGCGCTGCTTAAGCCATTCCTTCTTGGCAAGGCTCTGTTTGCCGGACATGGCACAACAGATGTGTTCCTTGTCGATGTTTTCTTTTGTGATTCGGATATACTCCATCTTGTAGTTCCTCCTGCGGCTTACCGCATCCGTCCATCACCGCCCATCAGGGCGGTCATTTCCTCAATATAGTCCAGCGGGAACGGCGGAGAGCACAGCGGCTTCATGGCAATGCTCATGAGCTTCATGGGGTTGTCGTCTGCCGCCACACGGTTGGAGCTGAGTTTTCCGCAGCGTTTGCAGCGGTGGATGATGGCCCACTCGCCGTCTTTGCGTACCCAGACGGCTACCGGCTCCATGATGCCGCCGCAGGCTTTTCAGAGGTTTTGGCCTCCGGGCGCAAATACTGCGGGTGCATTCTTTTTTATTCACCTGACCGGCGTTTCATTTACAAAATTTTGCGCAGTTCCTGCACAAGGTCGTCGATCACGATGGGCTTGGACAAAAAGCCGTTCATGCCGCTTTCCAAGGCGTTGCGGCGGTCCTCGTCAAAGGCGTTGGCGGTCATGGCAATAATCGGCAGCTTTGCCCGCGCAGGGTCGTCCAGTGCGCGGATCTTCCGGGTGGCGGTATAGCCGTCCATGATCGGCATCTGCACATCCATCAGTACCAGATCATAGCTGCCCGGCGCGGCGGTACTTACCTTTTCCACCGCTACGGCGCCGTTTTCAGCCGTATCGACAAGGAAGCCGTACTCCTGCAGAATCTCCTGCGCGATCTCGCGGTTCAGTTCGTTGTCCTCCACCAGCAGGATGTGCTTGCCCTTGAAGTCGGCGTTCTTTTCCGGCAAAAGCCTCTGCACCGCATCCGCCGGCTTCTGGCCAAGGGCGCTCATCAGGGTCTCGCGCAGGTCGGACATGAACATGGGCTTGGAGCAGAAGGCGGTCACGCCGGCTGCTTTTGCTTCTACTTCAATATCCGACCAGTCGTAGGCGGTCAGGATGATAATAGGCGTATCATCGTGCAGGCTGCGGATCTGGCGGGTGACCTCGATGCCGTTCATATCCGGCAGACGCCAGTCGATGATATAGGCGTGGTAGACATCGCTCATCTCAATAGACTGCCGCGCGCGCAGCACCGCTTCCTTGCCGGAAAGGGTCCACTCCGCCCGCATGCCCACCTTGACCAGCATCTTTGTCACGCTGTCGCAGGTGTTGAAATCGTCGTCCACCACCAGTGCCTTCAAACCCTCCAGCTCGGTGATCTTTTCCACCGGGCGGTGCTCTGCCTGCACGCGCAGCGGCACACGAATGATAAACTCGCTGCCCTTGCCCTGCGCTGTCTGCACCTCGATGGTGCCGCCCATCATATCCACGATGTTTTTGGTAATGGCCATGCCAAGGCCGGTGCCTTGGATGCGGCTTACCGTGGAGGTGCGCTCCCGCTCGAAGGGCTCAAAGATCTTTTGGGCAAACTCCTGGCTCATGCCGATGCCATTATCCTTGATGCGGAACTCGTACTGTCCGCAGCCGCGCACTTTACCGGCAAGCTGCCGCACCCGTACCGAGACCGTGCCGCCCGCCGGGGTAAACTTGATGGCGTTGGACAGCAGGTTCAGCAAGATCTGATTCAGCCGGGTCTTGTCGCAGTAGACGTCCTCGTCGGTCACGTCCATGGCATCCATGTAAAGTTCCAGCTGTTTTGCATAAATTTGCCCGCTGACGATGGTTTTTAAATCGTGCAGCACATCCGAAAGGTTAACTTCCACCTCTTCCAGATGGATCTTTCCGCTTTCAATGCGGCTCATATCCAGCACATCGTTGATGAGGGAGAGCAGATGGTTGCTGGATGCAAGGGTCTTGGCAAGATAATCCTTCACCCGGTCTGTATCGTCAATATTGCTGAGCGCCAGCGTGGTAAAGCCGATGATGGCGTTCATGGGGGTGCGGATATCGTGGGACATATTGGAAAGGAAGGTGCTCTTGGCGCGGTTCGCGCTCTCTGCTTTTTCCACGGCGACCTGCAATTTTGCATTCAGTTCCTGCGTATCGCTTGCGGCTTTCCTTGCAGCAGCTTCGGCTTTACGCGCCTTCTGGAGCAGCATCAAAATCGTGAGCAGAACAACTGCAACAGCAATGCTGCTGATCAACATAACTTTAAAGAAGTTATCCTTTATAAAATCGCTCAGGGTAACCTTCCGCGCGGAGCTCTTATACATCGCAAGCGCGCCGGCAAGCATATTAACAGGCATTGCCTTGATCGTTTTGTTCAGGATGGACAGCAGGCTGCGGTTTCCGCTATTGACCGCAAAGCAGGATCTTACAGGGTTTACCAGCGGAACGCTGTAAAAGCTGTATTTCTTGCTGTATTTATTCTCACTGCTGATCCCGGTAACAAAGCAATCTGCCTGTCCGTCTTTGACCAGCCTTGCCGCATCCTCCTGTGTATCGCAGTCCACGATCTCCCACTGCGGGTAATAAAACGCAAGGTACTTTTTCAGGGAGAGTTTGTTTTGGGGAACGGCAATGCGGTTTACATTGTTTTCGTTAAAGTGCTGTTTGTTCGTGACCGCCATCAGGTTGGAGGTCCACGTTGTGTTGGTACAGGCAAAGTGATACTCTTCCGCCAGATTGGGGTTCTGGTCGCAATGGAAGATCATGTCGATCTCGCCCGATTTCAGCGCATCCAGTTCTGCTTCCTTGCTGTCATAGCCGACCAGCTGGAATTCCAGTTCCTGATTGCCCAGACAATCTGCTGCAAACTGAATATAGTCCGTGATTACCCCGGTAAACTCCCCGGTGGCAGGGTCAAAGGTGCTGACGCCGCTGTCGCTCGCCAGAAAGCCCATCCTGATCGCACCGTGCTTTCTGAGCCACGCCTTTTCCTCCCCTGTAAGGATGGGCGTATAATCCATTGAGAAATATCTTTTGTACAGATCCGCCGTATAAAAAGGCACAGCTTCGTCCAACGCGCGCATCGCATCGTCAAGTTCTTCCTTGATATCAGGCCGGTTTTTGTTGATCGCATAGTAGATGCCGGATTCTCCCACACGGGTTATGGTCGAGATGCCACGCTCTGCCCAGAAGGATTCTTCCAGCGAAACAAAGCAGTCGATCTCGTGGTTTGCCAGCTTTTGCTTCACATCCTCGTTGTTGGAGATGTTGACGTGTTCCGTTTTCAGGCCGTATTTTTCTTCCCACTCGGCCAGCATCACTTCCGGCTCTGTTCCCATCAGAACGCCGATCTTTTTGCCGTTCAGCGTCTTGAAGTCGGAGGCGGAGATGTCTGCGCGCGAGAGATCGGCGTAGAGGTAATATTTTTCCACTCCCATCGGCTCGTCTGAAAACAGCATCTCCTGAGTGCGGTCCTCCGTATAAGAGATACCGCCAATAATGTCGATCTCGCCGTTTTTGAGCTTTTCGAAGCAGTCTGACCAGTCGCAGGTCACATACTCGAACTGCCAGCCTGTATAGCCGGACAAGGTCTCCAGCAATTCGTAGCCGTAGCCCTTTCTTGCGCCCTTCTCGTTGACATAGTTGAAGGTGTCCTCAAACGAGCCGACACGAACAACCTTTGCAGAGGCGGTTTCCGCGGCAGCTTTCACAGGGAGCACGGCTGACAGTAGCAACAGTAGGCTCAGCATCACACAGGCGCTTTTCCGTGTCAAGGTCTGCATGGTTTCGCTCATTCCAGAGTTTTTCATTTTATCCAATCTTTCTCCACCCCAGACGGTCTCATTCCGGCTTTATTTTCACTTCACCGATTTCAGGAAGGTGCTTGCAATATCATTCTCGTTCTGCTGTCAGCAGCTTTTTTGAATATCTATCCTATTATGTAGCATAATTGTAACATTATAACAGAAGCGTTTCAAGATTTTTTCTTGTAAAGAGCACCTATTTTCTATGGAACGCTTTTATCCCTTACCGGCAAAAAGCCGTTCCCGCAAAAATACTGCGATGACGATAAAAAAGCGAGCAGCCTTTTTCAGGTCGCCCGCTTATGGAATCTATGGTATTTTACCGCAAGGCAAGAAATGCGTGAAGCATTAAAAGGCGGTATAGGTCTGTCCTGTGCTTTTAATCCAGAATTTTTCCGTCAATGGAGATGGTGACCACCTGCCACGGAATGAACTTTCCGCTGGTCTGAAGCGCCTTTTTCGCCGCCATCTCCAAGCCGCCGCAGCAGGGCACCTCCATGCGGAGGATGGTCACGCTCTGGATATCGTTGCTGCGCAGGATCTCCGTGAGCTTTTCGCTGTAATCCACAGCGTCCAGCTTCGGGCAGCCGATAAGGGTCACCTTGCCGCGCATAAACTCCTGATGGAAATTGGCGTAGGCATAGGCCGTGCAGTCCGCTGCAATCAGGAGCTTTGCACCCTCAAAGTAAGGCGCATGGATGGGTGCCAGCTTGATCTGCACCGGCCAGTTGCGCAGGCGGGAGACCGGCTGCACAGGGGCGGCAACTGCACTTTCGGCAGCCTCCGGCTGTTCCAGCATCCGCATCCGGGAGCCGGGGCAGCCGCCCTCGTGGAGGTGCTTCATCTTCTCCTGCAATTCCTTTTTCTTTTTGTTCTCCTGCACCGCTGCCTCGTCGTAGGCAGGGGCTTCCCGCTCCTCAAAGGTGATGGCTCCGGTGGGGCAGCCCGGCAGGCAGTCGCCAAAGCCATCGCAGAAATTTTCCCGCACCAGCTTTGCCTTGCCGTTGATAATATCAATGGCTCCCTCGTGGCAGGCGGTTGCACACAGCCCGCAGCCGTTGCATTTTTCTTCGTCAATATGGATGATCTTCCGAATCATATCTATACTCTCCTGTTGTGGGTGTTTTTTGCATTTGCAGGTTTATTATAGTATACTAAAGCCATCTTGTATGTTTGAATTCCAACAAGGAGAGCATTTATGCAAAAATATCTGCCTGTTCTGCGGAGCTGCCCCTTCTTTACCGGGCTTTGCGATGATGAGATTTTGTCCATCCTGCACTGTGTCAGTGCAGCGAAAATCACCCGGCCCCGGGGCTCCTACATTTTCCGTGCCGGAGATTCCACGGAGGTCATGGGACTCATGTTGTCCGGCTCCACCCTTGTGATACAGGAGGATTTTTGGGGACACCGCAATATCCTGTCCAAGTGCAATACCGGAGACTTTTTCGGGGAGCCTTACGCCGCCACCCCCGGTGCCATCCTGAACATCAGCGTGGTGGCAGAGGAGGATTGCGAGATCCTGCTGCTGAACGTCAAGCGGCTGCTCACCGCCTGCCCCACCGCCTGCGACCATCACCAGAAACTCATCCGCAATCTGGTCAGCGTTCTGGCAAACAAAATACTGCTTTTTAACGATAAAATCACCCATGTCAGCAAGCGAACCACCCGGGAAAAGCTGCTGTCCTACCTGTCCGCCGAATCCATCCGGCAGTCCTCCCTTTCCTTTGATATTCCCTTTGACCGTCAGCAGCTGGCGGATTTTCTCTGCGTGGAGCGTGCCGCCATGTCGGTGGAGCTTTCCAAGCTGCAAAAAGAAGGGCTGCTGGTCACCAAACGGAATCACTTTGAGCTGTTGACCCGCTGACCGCTTGGCACATTGCCTGCAAGCACCGGCTTCTTTGCGGAAACCGGTGCTTTTTTGCAGTTGCACTTTTCCCGGGAGATTATTATACTTATCTTATAAAAAAGACCGGGTGCTGCAAGGGCAGGAGGGAAAGCGTATGGCACGGAACAAAACCACGCAGGACGGTATTTCCCTGCGCAGCAGGGTCACGGCATGGCTTGCCGCGATTTTGCTGGTCACAATGCTTTCCACCGGCATTGCTACCATGGCAGGTCAATGGACGGTGCACTCCTTTGATACGCTGCTGGCCGACAACGCCGTCTGCTACACGGTGCAGAACGCCCTCAAGGACGAAGCACAGGCCTTTGCACGCTATGTGCGCCAGCCTACTTCTGAAACCGAGCAGGCCTATACCGCCGCCTGCGCTGCCGCCGAGCAGAGCCTTGCGGCCCTGCCCTTCGATTACGCCCGTATCGGCGAAGAACGCTATGCCCGTACATGGAACCTTTTACAGGGGTACGCGGGCTACCGGCAGGAGCGGGATGCCTTTTTGCAGCTTTCGCCCTCGGCAGATACCTATATTGAACAGATGTATCATGTGATGGCGCTGCAAGACTACCTTGCCGAGTATGCACTGCGGCTGACACAGGCCACGCTGGAACAGGAAAACACCCTTTACAGCAGCACGGCGACCCGCCTCCGGCATCTGCCGTGGCTGTATCTGGGGCTGTTCCTGACGGCGGCCGTGCTGATGCTGCTGCTCATCCGGGTGCTGAGCCGTGCGGTGGTGCGTCCGCTGCTGCGGCTGGCGCAGGCTTCTCACAGCATTGCCGAGGGAGATTTTTCCAGCCCGGATCTTCCGGTAAAAAGCAGCGACGAGGTGGGGCGGCTGACGGCCACCTTCAACCAGATGAAACACGCCATGGCGCAGCAGCTGACCACCCAGCAGGCTTTGCACCGGGAAGAGGTGCGGAACCTTGCACTGGAAAAAGATCTGGAACACACCCGGCTGGAGGTGCTTAAAAGTCAGGTAAACCCGCATTTTTTATTCAACACCCTGAACATGATCTCCTGCATGGCGCGGCTGGAGGATGCTTCCACCACTGCCCAGATGATCGTGCATCTGGGCAGTTTGTTCCGGCACAACCTGCGCACCAAGCGCCAGCAGATCACGCTGGAGGAGGAACTGGACGGGCTGGAGGACTACATTTATCTGCAGCAGATGCGGTTTGATGGACGCATTACCGTTGAAAAAAACATTCAGGTGCAGCCTGCGGCGGTTTTCGTGCCGTCCTTTATGCTGCAGCCGGTGGTGGAAAACGCTTACTCGCATGGGCTCAAGTCCCGCGAGGAAGGCGGACGCATCCTGCTGCGGGCATGGATGCAGGGCAAGGTGCTGGTGCTCACGGTCGCGGACAACGGCAAGGGGATGACCCCAGAGGAGCTGGACGCCGTGCAAACCAAAATTGCCCAGAGCGAGCAGACCGGCCGTAACATCGGCCTTGGCAACATTTCCCGCCGCATCGGGATGCTGTATCCGGGTGGAAAAATGCAGGTGTACAGCCGCGCAGGTCATGGCACTGTGGTGCGGTTTGAGCTCCCGCAAACGCAGCAGCCGGAAGAAAAGGAGGGGACGCTCTCGTGAAGTGCAAATTGCTGGTAGCAGAGGATGAATTGATCGAGCGCAAGGTGCTGTGCCGGACTTTGCAGAAGTATCTGGGAGATCTGATAAGTCTGTATGAAGCCAAAAACGGCAGGGAAGCGCTGGAAATTTTTTCCCGCGAAGCGCCGCAGGTGGCGGTGCTGGACATTGAAATGCCGGGTCTCACCGGGCTGGAGGTGGCGCGTAAGATCCGCGAAACGGACAAAAATTGCGCCATCCTGTTCCTGACCGGCTTTGATAAGTTCGACTATGCGCGGCAGGCGATCTCTGTGCGGGCGCTGGACTATCTGCTCAAGCCCTACAACGAGCAGGAGTTGGTATTCGCGGTGGAAGATGCCATCCGGCAGGTGTCGGTGCAGCTGCCCTCCCGCCCGGCACAGCCCCCTGCGCCTGCAGAGCCCCTCCGCCGGGAAGAGGATGAGGATATGCGCACCGCCATCATCCGGGCAGAGATCAGCCGCTTCATCGACGCTCACTATGGGGAGGATATCTCCATGCAGGATGCCGCCGCTGCGCTGCGCTACTCGGACGCCTATTTCTGCAAGCTGTTCAAGCAGTGCTTTAAGGTGAACTTTTCGGCCTACCTGAACGAATATCGAGTGAACAAGGCGCGCCAGCTGATTTTGGACCCGCGCCTGAGCCTGAAGGACATCGGCGCTGCTGTGGGTTACAGCGACGCCAACTATTTTACAAGGGTGTTCAAGCGCCTGACCGGCCAGACCCCTTCGGAATACCGCGTAGCCGCAGCGGAAAAAGCGGTACAGGGATAAATCGGATCCAAAAGAAGCGCTCGTTCTTTTCTGCCTGTCAGCAGGAGAGGGACGGGCGCTTCTTTATTTTTGCCAGTTTCTTTCGTCAAAAAAACACAAAAATTGTACTTGGATACAACAAAGACAAAATCGTACTGCGTTTCACAAAATAATCCGGTTTCGCAAAAATGAACGGTTTGTTAAACTATAATCATAGAAAAACGCGAAAAGAGAGGATGCCATTCATGAAGAGAAGAACGTTTCTGTCGTTGATGGGCGCAGCGGCACTGACCAGCAGCATGATGCTTACCGGCTGCGGCGCCGGCTCCGATGACGACCGCAAGATCGTGCGCATCGGCCATGTGCAATCCCAGACCCACCCGGATCATCTGGGACTGGAAGCCTTCGCCAACTATATCAACGAGAAGCTGGGCGACAAGTACCGCGTGGAGGTGTACCCCAGCGAGCTGCTGGGCTCCCAGACCGAAATGGTGCAGCTGACCCAGACCGGTGCCATCGACTTTGTGGTGGCGTCCAATGCCATCATGGAGACCTTCAGCGCCAAATACCAGATCTTCAACCTGCCTTACCTGTTCTCCAGCGTGGAAGCCTATCACGAGGCCATGGACGACCCCGAGGTGACGGACCCCATTTTCAAGACCACTTCCAAGGCCGGTCTGGAAACGGTGGCATGGCTGGATGCCGGCACCCGCAACTTCTACACCATCAAGACCCCCATCAACCAGCCCTCCGACCTGAAGGGTCTGAAGATCCGCGTGCAGCAGTCGCCCACTAACGTGGAAATGATGCGTCTGCTGGGCGGCACGGCGACTCCCATGGGCTTCGGCGATGTGTACACCGCATTGCAGGCCGGTATTCTGGATGGTGCCGAGAACAACGAGCTGGCTCTGACCGATAACGGTCACGGCGATATCTGCAAGTATTACTCCTACGATATGCACCAGATGGTGCCGGACCTGCTGGTTGCAAACTACGCTTTCCTGAACGAGCTCAACGACGAGGAGCGTGCGATCTTTGAAGAGGGCTTCCAGATCGTGAAGCGCACCGAGCAGGACGCTTGGGAGGATGCTGTGGCTGAGGCGAAAGACAAGGCCGAGAATGAGCAGCATGTCAACTTTATTTACCCGGACACTGCACCGTTTCAGGAGGCTATGGCTCCCCTGCACGATTCCGTGCTGGCAGCAAACCCGGAATTGCAGCCCATTTATGACCTGATCCAGCAGCACAACGCTGCCCATACTGCGGACTGAGGAGGAGCATCATGGAAAAACTGAGAAATACCCTGAACAAGGTGCTCAACCTGCTGGCAGGTCTGAGCATGACGGTCATGGTGGTGCTGACCGCCTATCAGGTCATCGTGCGTTACATCTTCAACTCTCCCTCCACATGGTCGGAAGAGCTGGTGGGTTATCTGTTCGGCTGGAGCACCATGCTGGGTGCCACCATCGTCTCCGGCGAGCGCGGTCACATGAACATCCCCGTGCTGGTGGACCGGTTCAACCCCATCATGCGCAAGGCGTTCCACATCTTTGCCGAGGTCATCGCCTTCCTCTTCTCTGCGACCATTCTGGTGTTCGGCGGTTTTCAGGTGTCCCAGCTGGCTATGGGGCAGCAGACCTCCTCGCTGGGCGTAGCCGTGGGCGTGTTCTACTGGGTCATGCCCATCTGCGGCGTGATCATTCTGGTGTATTCCGTGCTGAACATTATCGGCATCGCCAACGGCTCCATCTGTCTGGATACCCCGGAGGATGCAGACTTTGCAAAAGTGGAAGCCGAAATGGCTGCCGATGCCGACAAGGAAAACAAGGAGGACTAAGCTGTGGCAATTCAAGCATTACTCGTAATTCTGGCAGTGCTGCTGGTGCTGCTGTTCCTCGGCGTGCCTATCTCGTACGCCATTGCAGTCTCTTCCCTGACTGCCATCCTTTCTTCCATTGATTTGAATGTAGCCGTGCTGACCGCTGCCCAGCGCACCTTTGTGGGCATGAGCAAGTTCAGCCTGACCGCCATCCCGTTCTTTATTCTGGCCGGCAACATCATGAATCAGGGCGGCATCGCCAAGCGTCTGGTGGATTTCGTCATGGCCATTCTGGGCAAGATGCCCGGCGCACTGCTGGTGACCAACATCGGCACCAACGCCCTGTTCGGCGCCATCTCCGGCTCTGCTTCCGCTGCTGCGGCTGCTGTTGGCTCCATGATCCGCGACGGTGCCGACGAGCAGGGCTACGACCCCGCCGTGACCGCTGCCACCAACGCCGCTTCCTCCTGCTCCGGCCTGCTGATCCCGCCGTCCAACGCCCTGATCACCTACTCTCTGGCGTCCGGCGGCACCTCTGTGGCTGCGCTGTTCATGGCTGGTTACATCCCCGGCATCATCTGGGCGCTGTGCTGCTGCGTGGTGGGCGTGCTGCTGGCGGTCAAGCTGGGCTATAAAGGCACCCCCGGCAAATTTGACTGGAAAAATCTCGGCGTCTGCACCCTGCGCGCTCTGCCTTCACTCTCCCTGATCATCGTGGTCATTGGCGGCATCATCGGCGGCGTGTTCTCTGCCACCGAAGGCTCTGCCATTGCCGTTGTCTATGCCCTGATCCTTGCTTTCTGCTACCGCTCCATCAACCTGAAAAGCCTGTGGAAGATCATCGTGGACTCTGCCAAGATGTCCGGCATGGTGGTGTTCCTTGTGGGTGTTTCCAACATTCTGGGCTGGGTCATGGCCTTTTTGCAGATCCCGGATGCTGTGGCGGCAGCCCTGCTGAGCCTGACCAGCAATAAGTACATCATCCTGCTCATCATGAACGTGATCCTGCTGGTGTCCGGCACCTTCATGGATGTGACCCCGGCCATCCTCATCTTCACCCCGCTGTTTTTGCCCATCTGCCAGAGTTTTGGCATGAGCACCATCCAGTTCGGTCTGATCCTCGTGTACAACCTGTGCATCGGCAACATCACGCCGCCCGTGGGCAACGCCCTGTTTGTTGGTATCAAGGTGGGCCGTACCTCGCTTTCCAAGGTCATGCCGTACATGCTTATGTACTATGTGGCCATCATCGGCGGCCTGCTGCTGGTCACCTTTATCCCGGCAGTGTCTACCGCACTGCCGCAGGCAATGGGCCTGATGTAACTGAGACATCTCCTTTTTCTTCTCCTAAAAGGTGGTACCTGCTTTGCGGCGGGCACCGCCTTTTCTTGTCTCTTGCACAAAGGCAGTCTTGTGCGCTATACTATCTGCAAAGGGAGGGAGACACCATGCGCAGACGGACCTTTTTAGCCGGGCTGGGCTTTGCAGCCTTGCAGCTGGCAGGCTGTGGCGCAAAGCCGCAGACCACACCGGACTATGTGCTGACCTATGCCGACAACCAGCCCGCCGGGTACCCCACCACACAGGGCGCACAGTATTTTGCGGATCTTGTGCAGCAGCAGACCGGGGGCAAGGTGGTCATTCAGGTCAAAGCGAACGGCGAGTACGGCTCGGAACAGCAGGTGTGGGAGCAGCTTGCCATTGGCGGCGTAGATTTTGCGCGTGTGTCGCTTTCGGCGGCCACAGACGATCTGCCCCGGCTCAACGTACTGCTGCTGCCGTATCTCTACCGGAATGCCGACCATATGTGGCGTGTGCTGGATGGCAGCATCGGAGCAGAATTTTTGCAGGACTTTACCGCGCAGGGGCGGGTGGGGCTGAGCTGGTACGACGCGGGTGCCCGCTCGTTCTATGCCCGTCAGCCGGTGCGCAGCCTGAACGATCTGCAGGGCAAGACCATCCGCGTGCAGGATTCGCAGATCGTGATCGACATGATCCGCCTGCTGGGTGCAGTGCCGGAGACCACGGCTTACAGCGACGTGTACTCGGCGCTTGAAACCGGGCAGATCGATGCCGCCGAAAACAACTGGCCGGCCTACTATTCCATGGAGCACTACAAGGTGGCGCGGTACTACATGGCCGATGAGCACAGCCGCGTACCGGAGGTGCAGCTGGCTTCCGGCCGCACATGGGATGCACTGCCGGAGGAGTACCAGCAGATTCTGCAGAAATGTGCCCGGGCATCGGCGCAATACGAGCGCCAACTCTGGGCACAGGAAGAAACTGCCGCCCGAGAAGCGGCATTGGCTGGCGGGTGCCGGGAACTGCCGCTGCCCAAAGAGGAAATGCAGAACTTCCGCCAGCTGGTGCAGCCGCTGTACCGGAAATACTGTGCCGACTATCTGCCGCTGGTGGAAGAGATACAGGCAGAATGACAACAGAGAAAGTCCTTTGAGGGTGCAGGGAACTGCTCCCCACCATCGTGCGCGATTTTCAGGCGATCATCTCCAAGGAGATCAAGGAGTTGCTGCTGGGAAAGCGGAGAGCGGCTTTTATACCGTTCTCCGCGCTTTGTTCTTATTTTATCTTCGGTGTTTCCTTTCGCTGCCGGGTGGATCTCAGATATTCCAGCAGCGTCTGGCTCACCACCGAGCTTGCCGTCTTGGAAAACGCCAGCCCCAATGTCCGGCAGCAGGCAGGCTCCAGCGGGCGGGACACCACACCGGGGCAGCCGAACGCCTGCATCACCAGTTCCTGCGAGATGGTCACGCCCAGCCCGCTGCGCACGAACGCCATGATGAGGGTATCGTCCCGGAAGCTGTAAAAAATATTCGGCTTCACCGGGCATTTGAGCATCAGGTGCTGGATGTCGTTATCACAGCCGGGCGTTTCGATGATGAGCGGATACTGAAACAGCTGCGGCAGGGTCACACTGGAATGTGCAGCCAGCGGATACCCCTCCGGGAACACAGCGCACAGCGGGTCGTCCCGGAGCGGGTAGAATTTCAGGTCGTCTGCCACAATGGACGAGAGAAAACCGCAGTCTACCTGCCCACGGATGATCCATTCCCGGATTTCATCATAGTTGCCGTCCAGAATTTCAATCTTCACCTTCGGGTAGTTTTCCTTGAAATAATGCACGACTTCCGGCATCCAGAGCGTTGTGATGCTGGAAATGCTGCCCACCCGCAGCTTGCCCTCCACCTTGTGGTTGATATTGAACGCCGCCTGCCGCAGCCGGGTCTTCTGGTTGGCCAGCTCCCGGATGTAGGGCAAAAGGCGGGTGCCGTTATCTGTCAGGGTCACGCCCCGGTTGATGCGGGCGAACAGCTGCACGCCCAATTCCTCTTCCAGCCCTGCCATCATCTGGCTGATGCCGGATTGGGTATAGTTCAGTGCCTCCGCTGCTTTGGAAAAACTGCCCGTTTCGCATACTTTCAAGAATATCTCGTATCGGTCTTTCTGTTCCCGCATTGCAAGCGCTCCATAAGTAAAATTTATAGGTCGTAGTAATTTTATTGGGTTTACTGATATGATACTTCATGTTATCCTATATTACAATAGGTTTTTAGGATAGGAGTTTGAGAATCATGGAAAAGAAAGCAAGCAGTTTCTCCGGACAAATCGGATTTGTCCTTGCTGCCGCCGGAAGTGCGGTGGGTGTCGGCAACCTGTGGCGGTTCCCGTACCTTGCCGCAAAGGATGGCGGCGGTTTGTTTTTGCTGGTGTATCTGGTGCTGGTGCTGACCTTCGGTTTTACCCTGCTCACCTCGGATATCGCCATCGGACGCCGCACCAAGCAGAGTGCCATCCGCGCCTACGAGACCATGCGCCCCAAGTGGAAATTTCTCGGCATCCTCACCTTTCTGGTGCCGGTTCTGATCATGACCTACTACGCCGTCATCGGCGGGTGGATCACGAAATATGCGGTGGTCTACCTCACCGGACAGTCTGCCGCCGCTGCGGAGGACGGCTATTTTACCAGCTTCATCACCTCGCCGGTGTCGCCTGTGGTGTTCGCTCTGCTGTTCATGGGCGTGACGGCTTTCATCGTGTACAACGGCGTGGAGGGAGGCATTGAGCGGGTGTCCCGCTACATGATGCCCATTCTGCTGGTGCTGGTGGTGGTGATCGCTGGTTACGCCCTCACCCTGCGCCACGAGGACGCTTCCGGCCAGATGCGCACCGGTATGGAAGGGCTGCGCTACTACCTGACCCCGCACATGGAAGGGCTGACCGTCAGCCGCTTTTTGCAGATCTTGCTGGACGCCATGAGCCAGCTGTTCTTCTCCCTCAGCGTGTCCATGGGCATTATGATCACCTACGGTTCTTACGTCAAACCGGACGTAGACCTGAACAAAGCGGTGAATCAGATCGAGATCTTCGATACCGGCGTGGCTCTGCTGGCCGGTGCCATGATCATTCCTGCCGTGTATGTGTTCTCCGGTACCGAGGGCATGAGCGCAGGCCCCAGCCTGATGTTCGTCTCGCTGCCCAAGGTGTTTGCCGCTATGGGCAAGGCCGGTACTTTCGTGGGCATCCTGTTCTTTGTCACCGCCATTTTTGCCACTCTCACTTCCTGCATCTCGGTGCTGGAATCCATCACAGCCAACTGCATGGAGATCTTCCACTCGGGCCGCAAAAAGACGGTGCTTGTGCTGACGGTCATTTATCTGGCCGCGTCCGCCATCATTGCGCTGGGTTACAGCATCTTCTATTTTGAGGTGCAGCTGCCCAACGGCTCTGCGGCTCAGCTGCTGGATATCATGGACTATGTCAGCAACAGCGTCATGATGCCTTTCATTGCCCTGCTGTCCACCATCCTGATCGGCTGGGTCATGACGCCGGATTACGTCATTGACGAGATGCAGCGGGGCGGCAAGACCTTCCGCCGTAAGAAGCTCTACCGGGTGATGATCCGCTATGTTGCCCCGGTGATGATGCTGGTGCTGTTTTTGCAGTCCACCGGGATTCTTGCTTAAAAGGCTACTCTTCCATGTATCAGGGCGTAAACTTCTGCATTCCCACGGAAATTGACGCCATTGAGGGTGCATATAAGTACCGGAAAGACTGATGATGCCAGTTTTAGCGGATGGTTCTGCGGAGCCATCCGTTTTTTCTTATTCAGATTGCATTTTTTCTGTTTTCTCTTGACGATGCCCCGCCAATGGAGTAGGATTGTGCTGCAAAAATGAATTGCAAAAGAGGAGTTCTAAATGCAAATCAGCCTTTTATTGATGCAGCAGATCGCGCAACTATTTCTGATTCTGCTGATGGGATATGCCGTTGTGAAAACCGGCCTGTTGAAGTCATCGGACAGTAAGGTGCTGTCTGTGGTCTTTGTCTATCTGGTCATGCCCTGTGTCGTTCTGAACGCCTTTCAGATCAAGGATACTCCGGAGATCCGCACCGGGCTGCTTTATTCCATGGGCATCGCCGTTGGAATGCACGTTGTATTTCTGCTTCTGAATGCGCTGTTCCGCAAATCTCTCAAGCTGGACGCCGTGGAGCAGGTCAATATCATTTACAGCAATGCCGCCGCGCTGGTCATCCCCATTGTGCAGGCCCTGCTGGGGGAGAAATATGTTGTCTACTCCTGCGCCTTTGTCATTGTACAGCTGGTACTGCTCTGGACCCATGCAAGCGCCTGCCTGCAGGGGTCTGCCCGGCTGGAATGGCGCAAGCTCCTTACCAATGTCAACCTGATCGCCATTGCAGCCGGTGCGCTGCTGTACCTGCTGCACGTCTCGCTGCCCGCCCCGATCACCAGCACACTGAGCAGTGTCGGCAATATGATCGGCCCCATGGGAATGCTGCTGGCAGGCATGGCCATTGCGGAAGTGCCCCTGAAAAAGGTTTTCTGCACCCCGCGCAACTATCTGCCGGTATTTCTGCGTCTGCTGGGTGTTCCGCTGGTCATTGTCTTGCTGCTTTGGGCAGTTCACGCATCCCTTTGGATCCCGGACGGCAAGTCCATCTTGATGACGGTCTACCTTTCTGCCATTACCCCCGCCTGTGCAACAGTCACCTCCATGGCACAGCTCTATGACCGGGATGCTTCTCATTCCAGTGCGATCTATGTCCTGAGCACGCTGCTTTCCATCCTGACCATGCCGCTGATGATCGGGTTGTTTGAGCTGTTACTCTGAAATACGAAAAAAGGCCGTCCGGCACCGCAGCAGGGCAGCCTTTACAACTACAAGGATGTGTCTCTATGAAACTACTCAAACAATTCATTCAGCAGGAAACGGTCCTCACCGCAGCCGCTGTGCTGGCCGTTGTCTCCGCCTTCTTTGTTCCGCCGGATGCGCAGTATCTCGGCTACATCGACCTGCGCACGCTGGCGATTTTGTTTTCCCTGATGACGGTCATGGCCGGGCTGCGGCGGCAGGGCTTTTTTGATGGACTGGGCCGGGCATTGCTGTCCCGCACCCACAGCACCTTTCAGCTGACGCTGGTACTGGTCGGGCTGTGCTTTTTCGGAAGCATGTTCATCACCAACGATGTTTCCCTGCTGACCTTCGTTCCCTTTACGTTCGTGGTTCTGAGCCGTCTGGGAGCGGATGTCCGCCGCGCTCTTCTGATCCCGGTGGTCTGTATGCAGACCATTGCGGCAAACCTTGGCAGTATGCTGACCCCCATCGGCAACCCGCAGAACCTCTATCTTTACGGAAAAAGCGGCATGAGCATCGGAGGATTTGTTCTTCTTATGCTGCCCTACACACTGGTCTCTCTGCTCCTGCTGCTGGCTTGGGCAGCGCTGGTCTGCCGGAAAGCCTCTGCCGCCCTCTCCGTGGACGAGCTTGTTTCTTCCTCTGCATCTCAGGGAAATCAGAAGATCATCCTGCTGTATCTGGTTCTGTTTGCCGTCTGCCTGCTGTCCGTGATTCGGGTGCTGCCCTATGACATTGCATTTGCCGCTGTACTCGTCTGCGCCCTTTTTGCAGACCCGCACACCTTACGGGCAGTGGACTATTCCCTGCTTTTGACCTTTGTGGCTTTTTTCATCTTTATTGGCAATCTGGGGCGCATTCCGGCCTTTTCCGGCTGGCTGCAGGAGTTTTTGACCGGCCGGGAAGTTCTGGTGGCGGTTCTTGCTTCGCAAGTCACCAGTAATGTTCCCGCCGCCCTGCTGCTGTCCGGGTTCACGGCAGAGACACAAGCCCTCATCATCGGCACCAATCTGGGAGGTCTTGGCACTTTGATCGCATCCATGGCCAGTCTTATTTCCTACCGGCAGATCGCACGGGAGCTGCCACAGGGGAAGAAGCAGTATTTTGGGCTGTTCACCCTGTCCAACCTGATCTTCCTTGCGCTCCTGCTGGGCGTGTGGTTCTTGCTCCGTTGAGTGTGGCAGATGACTTATGGTTTTTCTATAAAGCTAAAAAAGGGAGTTCCGTCACGGACGAAGGTCCGGGCAGAACTCCCTTTGGTTTTATCGCGTATACAGTTATCAAGTAAAGAATAAAAGTTTTGCAAAACAACCACTACAAGGCTCAAATCGTAAGCGGTCAGCTGCTTTTGAAAAGAGCCGGCAAACAGCACCCACATCCCCATGGGCATCCCGGCATATTTCATTGTCTGTCTCCAAATCCGATCTTCACGATCTGCATTTTCATTCCGTTGTCTCCAACCTTTGCGAGGAATCGGAAAAAGCCGCTGACGGAAGGATCTTTCAAATCGTTGTACCC
>ERZ1673742.238-NODE-238-length-78353-cov-9.324185_pt1 | contig 78353 bp, 57 predicted proteins | sample MGYA00580208_ERZ1673742 | MGnify/ENA primary metagenome ERZ1673742 (study PRJEB41218, sample SAMN15661774) | gut metagenome | host: Homo sapiens | place: Canada: London | collected 2015-08-20/2019-03-30 | study: EMG produced TPA metagenomics assembly of...
CCGATATGCCCTTCCCCGAGTGCGGCGCCATGAGCCAGGGCTACATCGGCTATCACCTGCAGAACGCCATCGGCAACGAGCTTGCCGCGCGCGGCCTGCAGAAGGACGTCGCCACCGTCGTCACGCAGGTGCTGGTGGACGAGAACGATCCCGCCTTCCAGAAGCCCACGAAGCCTGTCGGCGCATTCTATGACAAGGCCACGGCCGAGCGCATCGCCGCCGAGAAGGGCTACACCATGGTCGAGGACGCGGGCCGCGGCTACCGCCAGGTCGTTCCCTCACCGAAGCCTGTGGACGTCATCGAAAAGAACACCGTCCGCGCCCTGATCAACGGCGGCTGCGTCGTGATCACGGTCGGCGGCGGCGGTATCCCCGTTGTGCGCCGGGACGGCAAGCTCTACGGCACGCCCGCCGTCATCGATAAGGACTTTGCCTCTGCCAAGCTCGCAGAGCTCGTGCAGGCCGACGCCCTCGTCATCCTGACGGCGGTGGACCGCGTCTGCATCAACTGGGGCAAGCCGGACCAGAAGAGCCTTGCGGAAATGACCGTTGCGGAAGCGGAGCGCTACTGCGAGGAGGGCCATTTTGCCCCCGGCTCCATGCTGCCGAAGGTCAGGGCTGCCGTTTCGTTCGCCAAGACCGGCGGGCAGGCCATTATCGCCTCGCTCGCGCAGGCCGGAGCCGCCGTCCGCGGCGAGGCCGGTACGGTCGTCCATCTCTGATATCGTCTGTTCCCTTCCCGGGGAGCAAAGGGCCTGCTGCATGAACCCCGCAGCAGGCCCTTCTGCAATATGGGATAACACATATGCAGGGAAGCGGCACGCGGGAAATGAAACTGGAAAGTGGAAAATTTCACAAGGCCGCCGGTCATGCGCTGTAGGGGAGGGGCATGCCCCTCCCAACACCGCACCGGCGGGAAGTGCGGGTCAATGTTAAAAAGGCAATGGCCTCCTCGCAATGACAAATCGGGAGTATTTGCCATTTTAACGGCAGCTTGTTGATTGCGCCGGTGCAGCGCCGGGAGCGGCATGCCGCTCCCCTACAAGGCGGGTGCGGTCGACGATAGTGCCACAAAACCTGCAGCTTGCAAGGCGCTCCCTGAGCGCCGCTGCAGACGTAATCGGTTTGTACGTTTTATCGGCAGCCTGTGCGTATCGCCGGTGCAGCACCAGGCCCTGCGGCGAACCGGTTTTTCTTTCTTGCCTTTTTCTGCAAAATACGATATCATAGATATTAGAGAACATCGCAAGGCGTCCCCAAATATTGAAACAAGGAGCTGGCAACATGCTGGAACAGTCGATCCTGCAGAATTATCTTGACATCCTGCGCGAAGAGCTCGTCCCGGCGACCGGCTGCACGGAGCCGATCGCCATTGCCTACTGCGCCGCGACCCTTCGGGAGCTGCTGGGCGCTCTGCCCGAGCAGGTAGACGCCGCCGTCAGCGGCAACATTCTGAAAAACGTCAAAAGCGTCGTCGTACCGAATACCGGCGGGCGCAAGGGCATTGCCCCCGCCATTGCCGTCGGCCTCGTTGCGGGCGACGCGGCGCGCGACCTGCAGGTCATCTCCGCCGTGACGGAAGAGCAGCTTGCGGAGCTGGACGCTTACCTGCAGCGGGTGGATATTTCCGTCTCGTGCAGCCACTCTCCCTGCCAGCTCGACATCGATCTGCGCGGCAGCTGCGGCGGCCACACGGCCCGCGTGCGCATCACAAACCATCACACGAATATCGTCTGCCTTGAGCGTGACGGCGAGGTCCTGCGGGAGCTTCCCGTTGTGGACTCTGCCGAGGAGCATCGCGCGGACAAGAGTCTGCTGAACGTGGCGGACATCCTGCGCTTTGCGGCCGAGGTGCCGCTCGAGGACCTGTTGCCCCTGCTGGAGCCGCAGGTCAGCTGCAACTCCGCCATTGCCGAGGAGGGCCTCCGCGGCGCATGGGGCGCGCAGATCGGGCGCATTTTACTGGAGGATTACGGGGATGATATCAAGCAGCGGGCCAAGGCCTATGCGGCCGCGGGCTCGGACGCCCGCATGAGCGGCTGCGAAATGCCCGTCGTCATCCTCTCCGGCTCCGGCAATCAGGGCATCACGGCCTGCATGCCCGTCGTGGCCTATGCCCGCCACATCGGCGCGACCCGCGAGCAGCTCTACCGCGCGCTGGCCGTTTCCGACCTTGTCACCGTCCACCAGAAGACCGGCATCGGCCGCCTCTCCGCCTACTGCGGGGCCATCTCCGCCGGGGTCGGCGCGGGCGCGGGGATCTGCTACCTGCTCGGCGGCGACTATGACGCCGTTGCGCACACGGTCGTCAACGCTGTGGCTATCCTCTCCGGCACCATCTGCGACGGCGCAAAGCCGTCCTGCGCGGCCAAGATCGCCGCTGCCGTGGATGCGGGCATCATGGGCTACCGCATGTATCTGCACCACCGCGAATTCCGCCACGGCGAGGGCATCGTCGGCAGCAATGTTGACGATACGATCGCCAAGGTCGGCGTGCTGGCGCAGCAGGGCATGCGGCAGACGGACCGCACGATCCTCGATATCATGCAGGATCGCTGCAGCTGAACGCCCGCGTTCCTTCAAAAATCGTTTTCCGGTCCGTCATAATTTGGACATATCAGGCGGGTATACTACGAGCACAGCAAGGAGCTGAACACCATGGAGCATAACGAGCGCATCGACTCCAGTGCAGGCGAGCCGGTATTGGCCTGCAAACGAAGGAAGCACCTGCGGCTGGCGGCTCTCGCTGTATGCTGCGCCCTGCTCGGCGGAATCGCCGGAGGCGCGGCGACGGGATTGCTTCTGCAGGGCTGCGAGCGAGCGGCCATGCGGCCGGCCGGTCAGCAGACGGCCGTATCCGGGGGAGAAAGCACGGGCGCGGAGCCTTCCGCGGCGCGTGTGGCCTCGACTGCGGGAGAATTGACCCCGACGCAGCTCTATGAGCGCTATGCGCCCTGCGTCGTCGGTGTGCTGAACCTCAGCGCGGTCACGGACCTCTATGGAAAGGACACCATGCAGGCCAGCACCGGCTCAGGCGTTCTCCTCACGGGAGACGGCGAGATCCTGACGAATTATCACGTCGTGAAGGACTGCACGCAACTTACCGTCACACTGTTTGACGGCACGGAGCACACGGCAAAGCTCCTCGGCTATGAGGAGGACAGCGACATTGCACTCCTGAAGATCGACGGTACCGGCTACCGCCACGCGCGCCTCGGAGATTCCGACCGGCTGCGCATCGGCACGGAGGTTGCTGCCATCGGCAACCCGCTCGGCGACCTGGACTACAGCCTGAACGTCGGCTATATCAGCGCGAAGGACCGCGACGTCGATCTGGACGGCCCCTCCATCCGCATGATGCAGCTCGACGCCGCCATCAACCCCGGCAACTCCGGCGGTCCGCTGTTCGACCTGCGCGGCAATGTCGTCGGCGTGACGACGGCGAAATATTCCGGCGAGACCGTCACCGGCGCGACGATCGAGGGCATCGGCTTTGCCATCCCCATCAACGACGTCCGCGAGATCCTCTCGGAGCTGCGGGAATACGGCCGCGTGCCGAACCGCGCCCAGCTCGGCGTGATGGTCGGCACGGTCTATTCGACGAACACGGCCCGCAGCGGCCGGGTGCAGGTGCGGGATGTCACAGAGGATTCCGCCGGCGCCCATGCGGGCCTGCGCGACGGCGACTTTATCCTTGCGCTTGATGACTACACCGTGCGCACGCTTTCCGACCTCAGCGCGGCGCTGCGGCACTACCGCGGCGGCCAGCACGCGACGCTCACCATCGAGCGCTACGGCAAGACGTTCCGCCTGCCCATCGTGTTTGACAGCAAGGACGATGCGGTGCAGAACGAAGAGCCAACAACATCGGCCAATGCGCTGGAGCCGTCCGAGCAGGACAGTCCCCGGCCCTGATCCGATGTCTTCCATAGATCGCACCCCCTCTCTTTTTCATGCTTTTTCTCTTTTTTCTCTATCTTTCTTTCTTTTCTTCGAAATGTACCGTCCGGCTTGCCGGGCGGTACATTTCGTTTTTGCGTCTGGGTGTCGAAAAACCAGTCCAGCCGGAGGTTTCGGAGGGAAGAAAAGAGGGAAAGGAAACCGTCAGGGTGTCCTTTCGCGTTCAATAACCCGCCGCAGCGGCAAAATTGCAAAACAGTACTACAAAAAGTTTTGCAATTTTGAAGGCAGCTTGGCAAAAGACCCGAAGGGACTTTTTGACAAGCTGACCGTCCGGCTTGCCGGGCGGTACATTTCGTTTTTGCGTCTGGGTGTCGAAAAACCAGTCCAGCCGGAGGTTTCGGAGGGAAGACAAGGGGAAAACATCGGGGTATCCTCGGTATGGCAAAGAGCCTCCGCTTTGTCATTCCGAGGAGCGAAGCGACGTGGGAATCTCCGGTAAAATGTTTCGAATTCGCCGAGATTTTCCTGAAATTCAGAACAGTCCTGCGAGATTGCCACGGCCCCTGCGGGGCCTCGCAATGACAAGACTGGGACATTTGACAAGCCGGGAACCGTCTGGGAGTCTCAGACTGTCAAAAAGTCTCCGCTTTGCAGAATAATGCCGACGTCATATCGAAACAACCTGTTGCAAGGCAAGCGCGTGTATGCTATAATGCAGAAAAACGTTGGAACAATTTCGGCTTCCTGCCGTCTAATCTTGCAAAGAGAGAAGGAACGACCGGCGCGGCCGGCGCCGGTCCGCAAACACAGGAGGAGAGAGCATGAGACAGGGTGTCATCTGTATGCTGATCGCGGCGCTGGTGCTGCAGCTTGCGGGCGGCGTGGTCGCAGGCGGTGCAGAGCCGCTGGCCATGACAACACAGGAGACCATTCGAACGGTCGCCGTCTCCGGCGTGCCGACCGCGCTGATGCGTGGGGCCAGACTCCCGGAGCGTATGCCGTCGTTCCATACGGACGCGGCCTGCCATCTGGCGGACAGCTGGCAGAGCTGGTCCGGCATGGTATGGTTCTCGTCTCCGGATGGTGAGCATATCAGCAAGCCGCTCCCGGCGGGCACCGTCACGGAGCCGGGTGTGTATTATTATCTCGGCCTCGTGCTCGAGCCGGATGGCCTTGCGTCCTTTTCCGACGCACCGTCCGTAACGGTCTGCGGGACGACGGCCGCCGTGCAGCGGCTCGAGGACGGCAGGCTGTTCGTCTGCGTGCGCTACGGCAGCGACGACGGCCGCCTGGAGGGCCTACTGCCCGAAACGCTGCCGTTCCGCGATGTCTCGCGCCGTGCGTGGTATTTTGAGAGCGTCGCCTATGCCTACCGGCAGGGGCTGATGAGCGGAACGGGCACGACGGAATTCGAGCCGGATACGGCCACGTCCCGCGCCATGCTCGTGCAGGTGCTTTACCGTCTGGCAGGCCAGCCCGCCGCGTCCGGAAGCGACTTCTCCGATGTAGGCGACGGCGTGTGGTATGCCGATGCCGTCTCGTGGGCCGCCGGGGCGCAGATCGTCAACGGCTACGGCAACGGGCGCTTCGGCCCGGACGACCCCGTCACACGCGAACAGACGGCGGCCATCCTCTATCGCTATGCCGCGTGGTATGACCTTGCCGGGGACGGCGAGGCGTCCCTCTCCGACTATCCGGACGCCGGGACGGTCAGCAGCTGGGCGCGCAGCGCCATGGGCTGGGCCGTCGGCGCGGGTTATCTGACCGGCTCTGCCGAGGACGGCGCCGTTCTGCTCCGCCCGCAGGCGCTGGCTGTCCGCGCGCAGACCGCCGCGATCCTGGCCCGCTTCTGCCGCAGCATGCAGAAGCAGGAGCACGCCATGCCGCGCGCGGACTATTTCACGGCCCGCGGCACAACGGTACTCTACCTGCCGCTCGACAACCGTCCCGTCAACGACCTGCGCGTCGAGGCGCTGGCGGACAGCACCGGCATGAATGTGCTGCTGCCGCCGGAGGACCTCTATGCCACGCGGCTCGACGGGCAGACGACGAATGCCAACGGCACGCAGTACGGCGACACGCATGCTCTCCTGCAGTGGGTGCTGGACAATGAGGACGCCTGCGACATGCTGATCGTCAGCATGGACCAGCTGCTCTCCGGCGGCCTTGTGAACAGCCGCTGGGAGGACGGGACGGACCTGACGTGGGAAAAGGATGCCATTGATACACTTTCACAGATCGCTGCACGCAAGCCGGTCTATGTGTTCGACACGGTGATGCGCCTTGCCACGACCGCCGGCTATCAGGGACTCGACAGCGAGGCCTACCGCCTGTTCCGCAGCTACGGCATGGCCGAGCGCGGCGAGCTGACCGGTCACAACCTGACGGTCGATAACATCATTGCAGGCTACCCCTACGGCGCGGACGGCGAACGGATCGAAACGACGTTGGACGACGAGCTGGTGGAGCATTATCTGGCTGCCCGCGCGCGCAAGCTGCGGCTGACGGACTATCTGCTGCGCCATGCCGAGAGCTTTGCGGCCTGCGTCGTCGGTGTCGACGACTCTGCTGCGCGCATCTCCGTGCAGACAAATGAGATCCGCTATCTGCAGCGGCTGCTTGGCAAAAACTGCGCTCTGTTCTGCGGAACGGACGAGCTTGGCATGATGGCCTTTACGCGTGCCTATGCCGACTGCGCCGGATGGAACAGCCGCCTGGCCGTGCACTATTTCGGCGGCTATGAGGACAGCGTGGCCGATGCCTACGATACCTCGACGCTCCGCGAGTCCGTGGAGCAGCATATCACGGCGCTCGGCGCGGAGCTTGCGGACTGGAGCGAACAGTCAGATGCTGTCGTGCTGGTGCTCACGCGCGGCGCTTCCTCCACGGAGTGCAGCCGGTATCTGGCAGCTTGGGAGGACAACTGCCGGAATGGTGTCCCGACGATCGTCATCGATGCCTCGTCTGCCACGCAGCATCTGCCGCAGCAGCTGGAGGATACCTCGCTGCAGTGGCTCATGGGCTACAGCGCGTGGGGCACGGCGGCAAATTCCGTCGGCATCGCGCTCTCCATGGGTCTGACGCGCCTGCAGTGGCTGCAGGGCGAGCAGGACCCGCAGCCGGAGGACAGCGAGGCCTTTGCGCGCGAGCTGATCTTCGCCTATATGAAGGACATCGCCTACTGCCGCTATTGCCGCCCGACGATCAAGGACCTGACGCCGGAGGGCATCGAGCAGGCCCTGCTCAGGCAGAATATGACGACCCGTGTCGAGACGGCCCTGAAGGACACGGCGCTTGTGACCGGGCCGGACGGCGTGACGGACTATGTGATCCCGGAATTCCGTCTGACAGACTTCTCCGCACCGCTTGGACGAAGCTATGAGATCCGCTTCCGCATCCTGTTCCCGAATGCGGGTCCGTGGATCACGGAGCAGTAAAAAATGGGAGCTGCGGTTCATTGCCGCAGCTCCCTGCAGCTTGTCAAAAAAGTCCCTTCGGGATTTTTCGCCAAGCTGCTTTCAGAATTGCAAAATGAAATTTTGTAGTATTATTTTGCAATTCTGCCGCTGCGGCGGGTTATTGAACGCGAAAGGAAACCCTGACGGTTTCCTTTCACACTTTTCTTCCCTCCGAAACCTCCGGCTGGGCAGGTTTTTCGGCAGACTGATGGGAGCTGTGGTTTTGCCGCAGCTCCCTGATTTTTATTTTTGAATTCTTCACATGCGGTCCGGGGCGGAGAAGCCCAGCAGATCGATGCACTCCTCCAGCGCGCGCCTGGCAAGGCGGATGAGGGCGAGGTAGCCCGCCTGCTTCTGCTTGTCCGGCTCGGCCAGAATACGCGTCTCATGGTAGAAGCGATTCACCGCGCCCGCAAGCTCATAGGCATAGGCGCAGATCACGTTCGGTGCGGAGTCACGGTAGGCCATCTGCAGGGCGTCCGGCATCTGCGCCAGCTCCAGCTGCAGCGCCTTGGCGCTCTCGCTGTCGGCCGGGGCCATGGCCCAGTCGCCCTCGCCGCCGCAGCGGTTCAGGATGGACTTGATGCGGACGATGGTGTAGAGCAGGTAGGGGCCGGTGTTGCCCTCGAACGCGGCAAAGCGCTCGAGATCGAAAATATAGTCCTTCGTGGCGAGGTTCGACAGGTCGCCGTATTTCAGCGCCGCGATGGCGATGCAGCGGGCTGTGGCGTCCAGCTCGTCCTCGGGGACGGTCTGGTTCTCGCGGATTTTGTCCGTGACATAGGTCACAATGTCGGAAATGAGCGTTTCCAAACGCATGACGCCGCCTGCGCGGGTCTTGAAGGGCTTGCCGTCCTTGCCGTTCATCGTGCCGAAGCCGATGTGCTGCAGCTCCGTCTCCGGCGGGACGAGATGGCCCTTGCGCGCCGTGCGGAACACCTGCTCGAAGTGCAGACTCTGGCGCTTGTCCGTCAGGTACAGCAGCTTGTCCGGATGGTAATCCTCCATGCGCTGCACGATGGTGGCCAGGTCCGTCGTGGCATACAGCGTCGCGCCGTCGCTCTTGACGAGGATGCACGGCGGCAGCTCCTTGCGGTCGCCCTCCTCGGCCACGGGCACAACAAGCGCGCCCTCGCTCTCGACAAGCACGCCCTCGGCCTTCAGCTTCTCGAGCATCGGGGGAATGTAGGGCTGCGCGTCGCTTTCGCCTTTCCAGACGTCGAAGCTGACGTTCAGATTGTCATAGTTCTTACGCAGATCGGCCACGGAGACCTGCATGATGTGGCGCCACAGGGCATAGTAGCCGGGACGGCGCTGCTGCACGGCAAACGTGATCTCGTGAGCGCGGGCGGCGAAGGGCTCGTCCTCCTTCGAGCGGGCGCTGGCCGTGGGGTAGATCTCCTCCAGCTCGGAGATCGTGAACGGCGCTTCCTCGGGATACGGGCCGGTGAAGCTCTCGTCAAAATAGGGCAGGTCCGGCTTGCGGCGCTCCAGCTCGGCGATGATCAGGCCGATCTGCAGGCCCCAGTCGCCCAGATGAATGTCGCCGACGACATTGTCGCCGAAGTAGCGGTAGATGCGCTTGATGCTCTCGCCGATGATGGCGGAACGCAGGTGGCCGATGTGCAGGGGCTTTGCCACGTTCGGCCCGCCGTAGTCGAGCACGACGCCGCGGGGCTTGCGCTCACCGGTCACGCCGAGGCGCTCGCTCTGGCGCATCTGCTCCAAATGGGCGGCCAGATATGCAGGCTGCACACGCAGGTTGATAAAGCCGGGCTTTACGGCCTCGGCCGAGGCAAAGACGCTGCCGTCCTGCAGGCGGTCGACAACGTCCTGCGCAATGACGAGCGGGGCTTTGTGGTGCTGCTTTGCGGCGGGCATGGCGCCGTTGCACTGAAATTCGCACAGATCAGGGCGGTTCGAGACCGTCACGCGGCCGCAGGCCGGGTCATATCCGGCGGCGGAAAACGCCTCCGCCACAACGGCGGACAGCCGGTCGATCAGCTTTTCCATGGGCGATCAGACTCCTTATCGTTCGATAAACGAAATAATATACAATGATAGCAGAAATTCTGCCGCTTGTCCAGTGCGGGCAGAATTATTCCGGCAGCTCGCGGTACATGGCGGCCGCGTCGTCCTTGCGCACGGCGTCAGCCACGGCCAGCACCTCCACGGCAAGCGTCCGCTGGCCGAAGGCGATGCGCAGCACGTCGCCGGGCTTTACGTCGCAGGACGCCTTGGCCGGGCGGCCGTTCACGGTCACGCGTGCGTTGTCGCACGCCTCGTTTGCCACGGTGCGGCGCTTGATGAGGCGCGACACCTTGAGAAATTTATCCAGTCTCATAGTTCCTCCTGGTTGGGGTTCAGTCCTTTTTTCCGCGCAGCTCGATGATGCGGTCACGGAGCACGGCGGCGTATTCGTATTCCATCTGCTTTGCGGCGGCGCGCATCTCCTTTTCGAGCTTTGCGATCTCGCGCTCGCGCTCGGCGGCCGTCATCTTCACGCCGTCGCGCCGCTGGGCCTCGCCCTCGGCCTGCGTGATCTCGATGAGCTCGCGCACGTCCTTCACGATGGTCTTCGGCACGATGCCGTGGGCCTTGTTATAGGCGTCCTGGATGCCGCGGCGGCGCTCCGTTTCGTCGATGGCGGCGCGCATGGCGGGCGTGATCTTGTCGGCGTACATGATGACGCGGCCCCCGGCGTTGCGAGCGGCGCGGCCGATGGTCTGGATGAGACTCGTCTCGCTGCGGAGGAAGCCCTCCTTGTCTGCGTCCAGAATGGCGACGAGCGAGACCTCCGGCAGATCGAGTCCCTCGCGCAGCAGGTTGATGCCGACGAGCACGTCAAATTTTGCCATGCGCAGGTCGCGCAGGATCTCCATGCGCTCGAGCGCCGCAACGTCGGAGTGCATATAGCGCACGCGGATGCCGGCGTTCTGCAGATACGTCGTCAGATCCTCGGCCATTTTCTTTGTCAGCGTCGTGACGAGCACGCGCTCCTTGCGCTCGATGATGCGGTTGCATTCGCCGATGAGGTCGTCGACCTGCCCGTCGATGGGCCGGACCTCGACCTTCGGGTCCAGCAGGCCCGTCGGGCGGATGACCTGCTCGGCGATCTGCCCGGCGCGGCTGCGCTCGTATTCGCCCGGCGTGGCGGAGACGTAGATGGCCTGATGGACCTTTTCCTCGAACTCCGGGAACGTCAGTGGGCGGTTGTCGAACGCGCTCGGCAGGCGGAAGCCATATTCCACCAGACTCTCTTTGCGTGAGCGGTCGCCCGCGTACATCGCGCGCACCTGCGGCAGCGTGACGTGGCTCTCATCCACGAACAGCAGAAAGTCCTTCGGGAAGTAATCCAGCAGCGTCATGGGCGGCGTGCCGGGCGCACGGCCGGAAATGACGCGGGAATAGTTCTCGATGCCGCTGCAGAAGCCGATCTCCTGCAGCATCTCGATGTCATACATCGTGCGCTGGCGGATGCGCTGGGCCTCAAGCAGCTTGTCGTGCTCCTTGAACCAGCGCTCACGCTCCTCCATCTCGCGCTCGATCTCGAGAATGGCGCGGTTGAGCTTGTCCCGCGAGGCGACGTAGTGCGAGGCGGGGTAGATGGCCACATGGCTGATAACGCGCTCCGGCATACCGCTGACGGCGTTGATCTCGGAGATGCGGTCGATCTCGTCGCCGAAGAACTCCACGCGGATGGCCCGGCCGGACCAGTAAACGGGGTAAATCTCCACGGTATCGCCGCGCACGCGGAACGTGTTTCGGGTGAAATTCAGGTCGTTTCGCTCGTAGCGAATTTCCACAAGCTTCTGCATCAGCTCCTCGCGGGACTTTTCCATGCCTGTGCGGAGCGAGATGACCATGTTTTTATAGTCGATGGGGTCGCCCAGACCGTAGATGCACGAAACGGACGAGACGACGATGACGTCCCGCCGCTCGAACAGCGACGACGTCGCGCTGTGGCGCAGGCGCTCGATCTCGTCGTTGATGGCGGAGTCCTTTTCGATATAGGTGTCCGTGTGGGCGATATAGGCCTCCGGCTGGTAGTAATCGTAGTAGGAAATGAAATATTCCACGGCGTTTTCCGGGAAAAACTCCCGGAATTCCGAGCACAGCTGAGCCGCAAGCGTCTTGTTGTGCGCCAGCACGAGCGTCGGGCGGTTCAGGTTCGCAATGACCGAGGCCATCGTGAACGTCTTGCCCGAGCCGGTCACGCCGAGCAGCACCTGCTCGTCCAGCCCGAGGCGGACGCCCTCCGTCAGCTTGCGGATGGCCTCCGGCTGGTCGCCGGTGGCGCTGTAGGGTGCGTGCAGCTTGAAATCCATGGGGTCTCCTTTCGCTCAGTCAAAAACGTACATGCCGAAAAAGGCCAGCAGGCCCGGCCCGCAGTCATATTCCATGCCGCACTGCTCCGCGAGCCTGCGCACGAAGATGCAGTAGGCCGACATGCAGGAATAATACAGGTCTGGATAGCGGCAGGGCTCGTGTTCCACGATGGCGCACGTCTCACACAGGGCGCAGCCGCTGGCCCCGACGGGGAAGCCGGGCACGTCCGCGCGGCGCAGACGGCCGAGCAGGCGCAGCGTCGCGGCGTTGTGCTCCTTTTTCGCGGCCTTGATGGCCTTCGAGTCGCTGTAGTCTGCGATCTCCCAGATCGTCTGGAGCACGAGGGCATGGCGGTGCGCCTGAATGCGCGCGCGCATCTCGTCCGGCGTGCCGCAGTCGGGCGGACAGCTGTAATTTGCGCCGTATTTTCCGCAGAGATTCTCGGCGCACAGCGGCCGGAACGACGGATCGAAGGGAACGTCCTTCGTGTCGGTCACAACCGCAGCCGCGAAGCCCTCCTCGGCTGCCATGGATGTCATTTCTTCCCAGGTCATATCCTGCGCCTCCAATCATGGAATTATCATAATATTCTAGCATGTTCCGGAGAAAAATGCAACATTTCGGGCCGAATATTGTAGGGCCTGCGGCAAGCGGAAAGTTTCCGGTCGTGCGTTGTAGGGGAGCGGACAGCCGGGCCCGGCACAGCACAAACGATTTGTACCAGCTACCGTTAAAATGGAAAAAGCTATCGACTTGTCATTGCGAGGGCGCTTTGCGCCCGTGGCAATCTCGGGAAGGCACTTGCAGTCTGTACAAGCTACTGTTAAAACGGTGTGCACCAATTGCGTCTGTAGCGGCGCTCAGTGAGCGCCATGCAGGCCAGCAGCATGTGGCACATGGATTCTGTGGCGTGACGCCTCCAGAATTGTCATTGCGAGGGCGCTTTGCGCCCGTGGCAATCTCGCAGTACCTGGCCGGATTGTGGGAAAGCTGTCGGCGAAATCGTAATTGCCTGCACGAGATTGCCACGTCGGCCTCCGGCCTCCTCGCAATGACAAACCTTTGGCCTTCCCTGTTTTATCGACAGCCTGTTCGGATCGGCAGCAATGCGCCGGGCCCGGCACAGCACAAACGATTTGTACCAGCTACCGTTAAAATGGAAAAAGCTATCGACTTGTCATTGCGAGGGCGCTTTGCGCCCGTGGCAATCTCGGGAAGGCACTTGCAGTCTGTACAAGCTACTGTTAAAACGGTGTGCACCAATTGCGTCTGTAGCGGCGCTCAGTGAGCGCCATGCAGGCCAGCAGCATGTGGCACATGGATTCTGTGGCGTGACGCCTCCAGAATTGTCATTGCGAGGGCGCTTTGCGCCCGTGGCAATCTCGCAGTACCTGGCCGGATTGTGGGAAAGCTGTCGGCGAAATCGTAATTGCCTGCACGAGATTGCCACGTCGGCCTCCGGCCTCCTCGCAATGACAAACCTTTGGCCTTCCCTGTTTTATCGACAGCCTGTTCGGATCGGCAGCAATGCGCCGGGCCCGGCTGTCCGCTCCCCAGCTTGTCAAAAAAGCCCCTTCGGGCCTTTTTCGCCAAGCTGCTTCCAGAATTGCAAAATAGAATATTGTAGCATTTTATTTTGCAATTCTGCCGCCGCGGCGGGTGATTGAACGCGAAAGGACACCCTGACGGTTTCCTTTCACACTTTTCTTCCCTCCGAAACTTTCGGCTGGGCAGGCTTTTTGACAGTCTGGGGAGAGGCATGCCGCTCCCCTACAACGCTCCGTGTGCGCCCGGTGAGCGAACGGTCCTCTTTTTGTTTTCCGCATGTCCCGCCGCCCCTGCCGGTTCCTCTGTAACGGGCAGCAAAAACCCGCAGCGGCTGGCTGCGGGTTTCGGGCTAGGTCTTACGGATGAATTTCTCGCCGCATTTCGGGCAGCGGATGCACAGCTTGCCGCGGTGCTTCGGGACCCGGACGGTCTGCCCGCACGACGGGCAGCGAAAATAGCGGTTGTTGCGGTCGCGCAGCCGCATCCACAGCTGCAGGAACCGGCGGTTCTCCCGCTCGCGGCGGCTGAGATTCCGCGAAAACATGCGGACCATGGCGAGGATCAGCAGACCGTACATCAACAGCGACAGGATCGGCGCGATGATGCCGCGGTAGACCGTGCTGGTCCGCAGCGCGTAGGTCAGGATGGTGTTGGTGAGGCTCAGGATGACGGCCAGCACCAGCAGGAGCATATTCAGTTGATCAGAACCGTAGCGGCCGTACATCCATTTGCGGATGCTTGCGCCCAAACGTCGGAACATAGTTATCACCTGAGAACAATTATAATGCGGTGAGGCGGATTTACAACCCTTTCCCCGGAATATTTACGATTTGTTTACGAATTTATTGCAGGGCTGCCCCGGCGCAGAACGATCACCGCGACCTCCGGCCGGTTGAACAGGCGAAAGTGCACGTTTGTATAGCCAAGCCCGCGGCTGACATACAGGGCCGTTTCGCCCTGCCGGTAAAGCCCGGCATCCCATGCGGGGAACAGCCGCCGGTCCGTGCCGAACAGCCCGCCCACGAACGGCAGCCGCACGACGCCGCCGTGGCAGTGCCCGGCCAGCACGGCCTGCACGCCGAGGGCGCTCCATTGCGGCAATTGGTCGTTACGGTGCGCCAGCAGCAGGAGAAAGGCGGCCTCTCCGGCCTCCGCGCGGATATCCGCGATCAGCTCCGCAGGTGTTTTGCGCTCCGCCGGGCCGCAGGGGTCATCCGTTCCGGCGACGATGAGCGCATCTTCCCCGCGCCGGAGCACGCGCCAGTCATCCTGCAGCACCGTCACGCCGCAGGCGCGCATCTGCGCCAGAATGCCGCGCAGGCCGGGCACGCGCCATTCGTGATTGCCCGTCACATAATACACGGGCGCAATGGCACACAGACCGCGCAGCAGCGGCGGCAGCATGGCAAGGTCCGTGTGCTCGTCAAACAGGTCACCGTCGATACAGATGAGGTCCGGCTCCGCCCGGCGCACGGCCGCAAGCAGGCGGCGGCTGCCCCGGCCGAACACGCGGCCGTGCAGGTCAGCCAGCTCCACGATGCGAAGCCCGTCGAACGCGGGCGGCAGGGCAGGAGAGACGAGCGCGGTCTCGGTCGTCTGCAGGCTGCAGTTTCCCCACAGCAGGAACCCGGCGGCAAGCAGGGCCGTCAGCACGAGCAGGACGGCGGTTTTCCGGCGGCGCATGGCGGCTTCCTCCCTTTCAAGAGCTTTTTTGCACAGTTGTATTGTATGCCGGAGAAAAGTTTGCTATAATGAAAAAATAAAAAATAAGGCAGCACCGCACAATTGCAGCGAGAGCATTCAGCGAGAGATTTTTTGCCGGGACAAGGTTTGAAAAGTGCAGATGTACTTTGTGTACCCGCAAGGGGCATGCCGCATCCGTAAGGCGGCAAAGCCGCCAACGGCTGCGCAATACTTCAAACTTTTCGAACCGATGGATCGGCGAAAAATATCCGGTGAAGGCCGAAGCTGCAATTGCGCGGGGCTGCCCTAACTGGGATGTGTATCTGGTGTGAAGTACGGAATCTGGAACACCGCCCTGCCGGACAGCGCCGCGGTCGATGCGCTGCAGCAGGCGGGCTATTCGCCTTTGACGGCGCGCGTGCTGGCCGGGCGCGGCTGCGGGACTCCGCAGCAGGCGCAGGAGCTGCTGTGCGCGGACGCGCCGCTGTTTGACCCCTTTCTCCTGCGGGAGATGGACCGCGCCGTGCAGACGGTGCGGCAGGCGCTGCAGCTCGGGCAGCGCATCGCCGTGTTCGGCGATTATGACGTGGACGGCATCACGGCCACCTGCCTGCTGACGGATTTTCTGCGCGGCATAGGTGCGGACTGCGTCGTCCACATCCCCGGCCGTCTCGAGGAGGGCTATGGTCTGAACGCCGGGGCCATCCGCCAGCTCCGTGCGCGGGGTGTGCGGCTCATCATCACGGTGGACTGCGGCATCACGGCGCTGGAGGAGGCCGAGCTCTGCCGGGAGCTGGGCGTGACGCTCGTCGTCACGGACCATCATGAATGCAAGGAGCAGCTGCCGCAGTGCGCGGCCGTTGTGGACCCGCACCGGCCGGACCGGACGTATCCGCACACAATGCTCTCCGGCGTCGGCATCGCCTTCAAGCTGGCCGCCGCGCTCAGCGGCGATCAGGACGCCGTCGCCCGTCGCTATTGCGATCTCATCTGCCTCGGCACGATCGCAGACGTTATGACGCTGCAGGGCGAGAACCGCCGCCTTGTCGTCATGGGCCTCGAGGCCCTGCGCCAGCCGCAGCGGCTGGGCCTGCGCGCCCTGATCCATGCCTGCGGCTGCGACGAGCAGGAGATCACTGCCGGGACCATCGGTTATATACTCGCGCCGCGTGTCAACGCCGCCGGGCGTATGGAGCAGGCTGAGCTGGCCGTGCGCCTGTTTCTGACGCAGAACCCGCAGGAGGCCGACCGGCTGGCCGAAACGCTCTGCCGCCTGAACCGCGAGCGGCAGACCATCGAATCCGAAATTTACAGTGAGGCCGTCAGCCGCCTGCACGGCGCACCGGACGGCGCGATCGTCCTGGCGGGTGAGCACTGGCATCAGGGCGTCGTCGGCATCGTGGCCTCGCGCCTTTCCGAGGAATTCTGCCGCCCGACGTTCCTCATCTGCCTGGACGGCGAACGCGGCAAGGCCTCGTCCCGCTCCTACGGCGGCTTTAACCTGTTTGCCTCGCTGACGGAGCTCTCCGGCCTGCTTGAGGGCTACGGCGGCCATGAGCTTGCCGCCGGGTTCACGATCGCCCGGAAGAATATCGACGCCTTCCGCGCGGCCATGTGCCGCTGCGCCGCGGCCTATGCGGCGTCCGCTCCGGTGGAGGCCACGCTGCAGGTCGACTGTGAGATCGAGGCGTCCCTCCTGACGGAGGAGAACGTCCGCGGCCTTTCGCAGCTCGAGCCATGCGGCGCGGGCTGCCCGAAGCCCGTGCTCAGCCTGAGCGGCCTGACCGTGGAGCATGCCATGGCCGTCGGCAGCGGCAAGCATCTGCGCCTGCGTCTGCAGGCTCCGGACGGCACGCCCGTGCAGGCCATTTTCTTCTCGGCCGGGCGTCTGTCGGCAAAGCTCCGTCCCGGCGACCGGGTCGACGCGGCCTTTACGCCGCAGATCAACGAATTCCGCGGCCGCCGCACGGTGCAGCTCAATCTGATCGACCTGCGCCGCGTCGAGCCGACGAAGCTCTATGACCGTTTCCGCGCGCACGAGGCGCTGCGCCCCGACGAGCTGCGGGCGCTGGCCCCGGACCGCGAGGATGTGATCGGTGTCTGGAACTTCCTGCGCAGCGCCGCGCCTGCCGGAACGGAGCTGCGCGAGAATACCGACCGCCTCTGCCTGCAGATCGCGGCGTCCTCTCCCCGGCCGCAGGCGCCGCGCCGCGCCATTGCCTGCCTGGAGATCCTGGCCGAGCTCGGCCTTGTGTCTCTGCGGCGCAGCGGCAGCGCCATTGCGGTGCGCATCGTGCCGCACCGGACGAACCCACTGGAAAACAGCGTGCTGTTCTGCACGCTCCGCAAGCTCAAAGCAGGTGATTGAATGGAAACCTTTCAGGAACACTATCTCAGCATGAAGCGCACCATCGCGGCGCGCAAGCTGAATGTCGATATGGCCCTCATCGACCGCGCCGTGGACTACGCGCGCGTGAAGCACAAGGACCAGAAGCGCAAGGACGGCTCGCCCTATATCATCCATCCGTTGGCTGTGGCGGAGATCGTCGCGGAGATCGGCCTCGATACGGACGCCATCCTGGGCGCGCTGCTGCACGACTGCATCGAGGATACGGACTCGACCTACGACGACATCGCCCGCAATTTCGGGCCGACGGTCGCCTCGCTCGTCGAGGGCGTCACAAAGCTGACGCGCGTGGAGTATTCCACGCTCGAGGAGCAGCAGATGGAGAACCTGCGCAAAATGTTCATGGCCATGAGCAAGGACATCCGCGTCATCCTCATCAAGATCGCCGACCGCCTGCACAACACCCGCACCATGCAGTTCCAGAGCCCGGAAAAGCAGATCTCCAAGTCCCGCGAGACGATGGACATCTATGCGCCGCTGGCCCACCGGCTCGGCATGCAGAAGATCAAATGGGAGCTGGAGGATACCAGCCTCAAATATCTGGATCCTGAGGGCTATAACGAGATCATGCGCTATCTCAACGCCCATCAGGCCGAGGCGGACGCCTTTATGAAGGCCATCCAGAGCAAGATCACCACGCGCCTTTCGGCAGTCGGCATCCACGGCTCCATCTACGGCCGCATCAAGCATGTCTATTCCATTTACCGCAAGATGAAGGCCCAGAATAAGACGATCGACGAGCTCTACGATATGTATGCGTTCCGCGTCATCGTCGATTCCATCCCGGACTGCTATAACGTCCTCGGTCACATCCACGACCTGTTCAATCTGGTCCCCGGCCGCTTCAAGGACTATATCTCCACGCCGAAGCCCAACATGTACCAGAGCCTGCACACGACGGTCATCGGCCAGCAGGGCATCCCGTTCGAGGTGCAGATCCGCACCTGGGAGATGCACGAGACGGCGGAATACGGCATTGCGGCGCACTGGAAATACAAGCAGGGCGTCGCGGGCGGCGACGAAAAGCAGTTCGAGTGGGTCCGCCGCCTGCTGGAAACGCAGCAGGACTCCGATGCGGAGGATTATATCCACTCGCTCAAGGTCGATATGTTCGACGACGAGGTCTTTGTCTTCACGCCGAAGGGCAAGGTCATGTCCCTGCCGTCCGGCTCCACCCCCATCGACTTTGCCTATGCCATCCATTCCGGCGTCGGCAACGCCATGGTCGGCGCAAAGGTCAACAACCGCATTGCAAGCTATGATCAGCAGCTGTGCAACGGCGACATTGTCGAGGTTCTGACGTCGAAAACGGCCAAGGGCCCGAGCCGCGACTGGCTGAATATCTGCAAGAGCAACGGCGCGCGCACGAAGATCAAGCAGTGGTTCAAAAAGGAAAAGCGCGAGGAGAACATCGTGCACGGCAAGGCAAGCTTCGAGGGCGAGATGCGCCGCGCCAATGTCAATCCCGCCGTGCTGCAGGATGCCGAGCTGCTGCCGGGCCTTCTGAAAAAGCTGGCATTCGAATGCCTGGACGATATGTATGCCGCCATCGGCTATGGCGGCCTGACGGCGGCAAAGGCGTTTGGCCGCATCCGCGACGATCTGATCCGCGCCACGCGCCAGACGCCTGCGCCCCCGGTCCGCGAGGTGCAGAAGCAGGCGGAGCCCGGAAAGGGCGGCCGCCACAAGGATTCCGGCGTCATCGTCGAGGATATCGATTCCTGCATGATCAAATTCTCGCGCTGCTGCACGCCGGTGCCGGGCGACGACATCGTCGGCTTTATTACAAAGGGCTACGGCGTGTCCATCCACCGCCGCGACTGCCGCAATGCGTCCGGCGCATCCGACCCGAAGCAGGCAGGGCGCTGGGTCAAGGTCGCGTGGAGCACGGAGGACAAGCCGTTCTCCACCACATTTGAGATCGATTCCACGGACCGCAGCGGCATCTGGCTCGATATCGCCACGGCGCTGAGCGCGGCCAAGCTGAAGGTCACGGAGCTCTCCGGCCGAGATATGCCCACCGGAAAGGCGCGCACCGTCGCCACGTTCGAGGTGCGCAACGTGCAGGAGCTGGAGACCATCCGGACGAAGATCCGCGCCATTGACGGCGTGATCGATGTGAGAAGAGGGCAGAACTGATGAGAGCTGTAATCACGCGCGTAAAAAGCGCCTCCGTTTCCATTGCGGGCAGCGTCGTGGGCGAGATCGGCCACGGCCTGCTCATCCTGCTCGGCGTCGGCCCGGACGACACGCCGGAGCTGTGTGAAAAGCTGGCCGACAAGGCACTCGGCCTGCGCATTTTCTGCGACGAGGCGGGGAAAATGAACCGCTCTCTCGCCGATATCGGCGGGCAGGTGCTCGTCGTCAGCCAGTTCACGCTCTATGCCGACTGCCGCAAGGGCAAGCGGCCGAGCTTCACGGGCGCGGCTCTGCCGGAGCTGGCTGTCCCGCTGTATGAGCAGTTCCTGCAGGAGTGCCGCAGCCGCGGCTTTGAGCCGCAGCACGGCCGGTTCGGCGCCGATATGCTTGTCGCCTCGGAAAACGACGGCCCCGTCACCATCCTGCTCGATACGGACGAGCTGCTCCAGCCGAGGAGGGGCTGATCCCGGAAAACCGCAGACGCCATTGCCCACCGATGATTGCAGGGAGCGGCATCCTCGACGCCCCGTGGGGCACCCTGCAAATTTCCGACCGCTCTGCCGACCGCACGCGCTGCCAAATTTGACTGTAGCGGCGCTCAGTGAGCGCCTTGCAGGCTGGAAAGTTATAGGGCGGCATCGTCGACCGTACCCGCCTTGTAGGGGGGGGGCATTGCCGACCGGTACAGGCTGTCGTTAAAATGGTGATGGCCCCCGAATTGTCATTGCGAGGGCGCTTTGCGCCCGTGGCAATCTCGCAGTACCCGGTCGGATCGTGGGGAAGCTATCGGCGAAATCGCAGCTGCCTTCCCGAGATTGCCACGGCCCCTTCGGGACCTCGCAATGACAAATCTGGGTATCTCAAGCCATGGAATCCCTGCCAAAGGAATCGCAACTGCCTATGGCGCTCACTGAGCGCCGCTACATTTTCTCTCGCCCGGTGGGCCTGCGCAGGGAACGCCGCTACAGATGCAATTGGTTTGTACGCTTTATCGTTGCCCCTGTAAGCACAACACAGAAAAGAGCGCCCGGATGAAGAATTTGTTTCGAACCAAATTCGGAAAACGCGTTCTCATCGGCGGCATCCTGCTGCTAGCCGCGGCCCTCTGCGGCTTTGCCGCTGTGCTGTCGTCCTTCCTGCCGGAGCCCTGGAATGGCCTTGCAGCCAACGGCTGCGTCGTGCTGTTCCTCCGCCTGCATGCAAAGCACAAGGCTGAGCCGGACGGCGGTACGCCGGAGCGGAACGCCGGCGAAGCGTACGATAACACTACCGAGGCCGGAAGCAGCGTCTCGGCCTATACCTATGGAACCTCTGAATAAATCGGCTGCGGCGCTCAGCGGGTCTTTCGCCCCAACTTATCGGTTTGAAAATCTTGAAATACACAAAGTATTCCTGCAATTTCCAAACCTCAATTTGGAACAAAATCCCTCGCTGACCGCTCTTGCAATTTAATCAGAGGTTCCCTATTCCGGCGCGCTGGGGGTCCCCTATGCGTTTGTCCGATGACTGAAAAGGAGGATCCCATGAAGGTCTATTCCCTGATGCTGGGCAGCTACCAGACCAATTGCTATCTCGCTGCGGATGACGACGGCGTCTGCGCCGTCATCGATCCCGGCTATACGCCAGAGCGCGTGCTGGAGGCCGCGCAGCGCTATGGCCTGACCATCCGCGCTGTCCTGCTGACGCACGGTCATTTTGACCATGTCGGCGGCGTGCGCGGCGTGGCGGAGGCGGCGCGCTGCCCCGTCTGGCTGTGCGAGGCGGACACGGTCCTGCCCGAGCGTCTGACGGCCGGGCCGCTGTATTACACCGACACCTATGCCGATGGTGACACTGTCGAGGTCGGAAGCCTGCGCTTTACCGTGCTGGAGACGCCGGGCCACACGCCCGGCTCCGTGTGCCTCCTGTGCGAGAACGTCCTGTTCTCCGGCGACACACTCTTTGCAGGCTCCTGCGGCCGTGTCGATCTGGCAGGCGGCGTTCCGGCGCAGATGGGCACGAGCCTGAAGCGGCTGGCGGAGCTGCCCGGCAACTATGCCGTCCTGCCCGGCCACGGCCCGGCCACGACACTGGATGCCGAGCGCGCGGACAATCCTTATCTGCGGGAGGCGATGGCATGAAGCTGCTCCTGCGCGGCCACGACGACCGCTATGCCGTCGAGCAGCTCCAGCTCGCCCTGTTCCCGGAGGAACCGATGGAGCCGGTGACGGAGCCGTTTTCCGGTGACGGGGCGGTTTCGTCCCTGCATACCGGCGCGGTCTGGCTCACGGCCACGGCCGAGATCACGCTGCACGGCAAAACGGGCTGCGCCTGCCGCCGCCTGCGCACGGCGGAGGCCGATGTGCCTGCGCGCCGCCGTCTGCTGCAAAATACCTATTATGAGGCGGCCATGTGCCTGCGCGAGCCGCCCGCCTGGGGCAGTCTGTCCGGCGTCCGCCCGACGAAGCTCACGACGCGCGCCCTGCTGGAGGGCAGGACGCCCGCCGAGGCGGAAAAGCTCCTGCGCACGCGCTACCATGTCTCGCCGGAGCGCAGCCGCCTGTGCGTCGAGGCATCGGAGGCCACGGTACAGGCAGCGCAGCTGCTGCGGCCGCAGGACGTGTCCGTCTATGTCGGCATCCCGTTCTGCCCGACACGCTGCGCCTACTGCAGCTTTGTCAGCTCGTCCATTGAGCGCTTTTCCGGCCTGTTGGAGCCGTATCTCGACGCGCTGATACGCGAGATCGCCCATACGGGCGACCTGCTGCGTGCGTCCGGCCGGACGGTCCGCACGCTGTATATCGGCGGCGGCACGCCCACGACGCTCTCGGCGGCCCAGCTGCGCAGGCTCATGGAGGCGCTGCGGACACATATTGACTTGACAGAGCTGGTAGAATATACGGTGGAAGGCGGCCGCCCGGACACGCTCGATGCCGAAAAGCTCGAAACGATCGCGTCCATGGGCTGCGGCCGCATGAGCATCAACCCCCAAACCATGAACGATGCCGTGCTTGCGCGGGTCGGCCGCCGCCACACTGCGGCGCAGACCGTGGCCGCCTATGAGGCGGCGCGCGCAGCGGGCTATGACGCTGTGAATATGGACCTTATCGCGGGCCTGCCCGGCGACGCCCCCGGGTCGTTTGCCGATTCGCTGCGGCAGGTGCTGGCGCTGGCTCCGGAGAATGTGACCGTCCACACGCTGGCCCTCAAAAAGGGCGCGGACCTCTATGCCGGGCGGATGGAGCTTCCCTCGGCGGACGATGTGGCGCAGATGCTGGCCGGAGCGGAGACCTCGCTCCGTGCGGCGGGCTACACGCCCTACTATCTCTACCGGCAGAAATACATGTCCGGCAGCTTTGAGAACATCGGCTGGTGCCGCCCGGGAACGGCCGGACTTTACAACATCTATATGATGGAGGAGATGCATTCCATCGTGTCGCTCGGCGGCGGGGCCATGACGAAGATCAACCTGCCCGACGGCCGTCTGGAGCGCTTCCACAATCCCAAATTCCCGCAGCAGTATCTCGAGCGCATCGACGACGTTCTGGCTCAGAAGGACGCGGCGTTCCGCCTGCTGTGAGGCACGGAAAGGAAATTTATGGACACTTTATTTTCCAATGTGACGATCGTGACCATGGACGAGGCCATGCACGTCTACTTTGACGCCTACCTCGGCGTAACGGACGGCAAGATCAGCTATCTCGCGCGCGAGGCCCCCAAGGAGAAGACAAAGCGCCTTGTTCCCGGCGAGGGCATGGTGCTCATGCCCGGCCTCATCAACTGCCACACGCATCTGCCGATGTCCGTGCTGCGCGGCTATGCCGACGATGTCGAGCTTTCGAGCTGGCTCAACGACTATATCTTCCCGCATGAGGACCGGCTCGACGGCCGCAGCGCCAAGGCAGCCGCTCTGCTGTCCATTGCCGAGTGCGTCCGCTTCGGCACGACATCCATCTCGGATATGTATAATTTCTGCGACGAGATCGCCGAGGCCGTGGCCGAGTCCGGCATCAAGGCCAACATCGCCCGCGGCGCGACACTGTTCGGCGAGGACTTCGATTTTGAAACGCACCCCGCCTGCCGCGAGCTTGTCGCCCTGAAGGAAAAGTGGGACGGCTATGACAACGGCCGCATCCGCGTCGAGGCCTCCGTGCACGGCGAATATACCTCGGACTACCGCCTTTGGGACGCGCTGAGCGAATTTGCCATCAACGAGAAGGCCGGTATGCACGTCCACCTGTCCGAGACAAAGGCTGAGCATGAGCAGTGCCTCGAGCGAAACGGCCTGACGCCCGCGCAGGTGCTCGACTGCCACCATGTCTTTGACACGCGCGCCATTGCGGCCCACTGCGTCTGGGTCACGCCGGAGGACATGCGCCTGCTGGCCAAGCGCGGCGTGACGGCCGTGCACTGCCCCGTTTCGAACCTGAAGCTCGCCTCCGGCTGCGCCCCCGTGACGGAGATGGTCAAGGCGGGCATGAACGTGGCCCTCGGCACGGACTCGTCCGCGTCGAACAACAACCTCGACCTGTTCGAGGAGATGAAGGCTGCGGCCCTCATGGCCAAGGTGACATCCGGCGACCCGAAGGCGCTGCCGGTCGAGGCCGTGCTGATGATGGCGACGGTCTGCGGCGCGCGCGCGCAGGGCCGCGAGGCCGAGTGCGGCATGCTGAAGCTCGGCATGGACGCCGACCTCGTGCTGCTCGACTTCACGTCGCCGCATCTCATGCCGTGCCACAATGTGATGTCGCATCTCGTCTATGCCGCCTCCGGCCACGACGTCGTGATGACCATGGTGCGTGGGCAGGTGCTCTATGCTGCGGGCAAGTATCCGACGATCGACCTCGACAGCGTCGTGCGCGAGCTGTCCGGCTACGTCATGCCGCGCATTTTCGAAGAAGCGCGCAGCTGATCCCAACGGAAAGGACGGATGAATGTTGGAAGAAAAGACAACGAAGAAGCAGAATTTCCTGGCCGGTGCGGCGGTGCTGTCGCTGGCGACGATGATCGTCAAGGTCATCGGCATGTTCTTCAAAATCCCGCTCAACCGCCTCATCGGCGAGGCAAACTACGGCTATTTCACCACGGCCTACGATATCTACACCGTACTGCTCATGATCTCCACGACGGGCCTGCCCGTCGCCATGAGCCGCATGATCTCCGAGGCCCGCGCGCTGAACAACGGCAAACAGGTGCGTCAGATCTACCGCGTCTCCCTCATGGCCTTCCTGTCCATCGGGATCATCGGCTCGGCACTGATGCTGATCATCCCGAAGCAGCTGGCCAACATGATGGAGAACCCGAATGCCATGTGGTCCATCTTTGCGCTCGGCCCGGCCGTGCTCTTCGTGTGCTACATCTCCGCCTGCCGCGGCTTCTTCCAGGGGCAGGGGAACATGGCCCCCACGGCCGTCAGCCAGATCATCGAGGCCCTGTGCAAGCTCTTCCTCGGCCTCGGCCTTGCCTGGCTCGTCATGAATCGCCTCGGCGACGGCCCGCTCGCCGCTGCCGGTTCCATCGCGGGCGTGACGATCGGCACGGTGCTCTCGGCCCTCTACCTCTTCTGCAAGACGCGCCGCCGCACGCGCGAGCTCAGCCGCGCGGAGGGGCAGGCAAGACCCGCAGGCGAGACGCTCAAGCGCCTGCTGGCCATTGCCGTGCCCATCACGCTCGGCGCAGCCGGTCTGCAGATCATCAACCTGTTCGATGCGGCGACGGTCATGAACCGCCTCATCAATGCCGCGGGCTACACGCAGGAGCGCGCGGACGTCGTCAAGGGCGTTTATAACTACTGCCAGACCATCTTCAATTTCCCCTGTGCCTTCATTCCCTGCATCACCATCGCCATCATCCCGGCCATTACGAACAGCCTGACGCTGCAGGACCGCCGCGGCGTGCGCTCCGTGCAGAATTCGTCGCTGCGACTCATGGGCCTCATCGCCATGCCCTGCGCCGTCGGCCTCATCGTGCTGGCAGAGCCCATCGTCGCCCTGCTTGGCGGCTACACCGGCGCGAACCTCACGCTCGCTACGAAGCTCATGGCCATCCTCGGCGTCGCCGTGGTGTTCAACAGCATCGTGCTCATGACGGACGCCATCATGCAGGCGCATAACCACGCCGTCATCCCCGTTATCAACACGCTCATCGGCGGAGTCGTCAAGGTCATCGTCAACTACATTCTCGTCGGCAACCCCGATATCGCCATCACGGGCGCGCCCGTCGGCACCATCGCCTGCTATGCCGTCATCACCGTGCTGAACCTCATTGCCATGCGCCGCGTGCTGCGCCGCAATGCGCCGAAGCTCCTGCCGAACCTGTGGAAGACGACCATCGCCGCCGTTCTCATGGGCGGCGCGACGTGGCTGGCCTACTGGGGCCTCGGCCGCATCGGCATGGGCCGTGCCGTCGCCTGCCTCGGCTCCATCGTCGTGGCGGTCCTCGTGTACGTCGTGCTCATCATTGTGCTCAAGGTTTTGACCTATGAGGACTGCCTGCTGCTGCCCAAGGGGGAGAAAATTGCAAAAATTCTGCGCGTTCGCTGATTTTTTCCAGAAAAAACCTTGCGTATTTGCCAGGCATGTGGTAGATTTTATAAGCATGCGCTCGGGGATCTCCCCGGAGAATGATATACTGAGAAAAGAGGATACCCATTATGAACAAGACTGAACTCATTGCGGAAGTCGCCAACAAGGCCGGCCTGTCCCGCAAGGACGCAGAGAAGGCGCTCGGCGCCGTCGTTGAGACCATCACGGAAGCCGTCGTCAAGGGTGACAAGGTGCAGCTCGTCGGCTTTGGCTCCTTTGAGACGAAGCAGCGCGAGGCGCGCACGGGCCGCAACCCCAAGACGAAGGAGACCATCGAGATCCCGGCAACGCGTGTTCCTGTGTTCAAGGCCGGTAAGGCTCTGAAGGACGCTGTCGCAGAGTAATTCTTCTGATATTTCACAAAGATTTTACAGAACCTTAAAGATGAGAGGCTGCTCCGCTTTGGCGGGGCGGCCTCTTCTTTTGCTCCAAATGACGATAAAAAATGGATATTTTTCCGCAAAAAGCCTTGAATTCGACGGAGGATTATGGCATAATTATCTTAAACTTTTGCATGGTAAAGGATAATGGGATTCGTCCTTTCCTGTAAAAGAATGAAAATCAAAGGAAAGAGGTAAAAGCGATGTTAAAAGGCAAGGCGAAGCGATCCCTCGCATTTGTCCTGGCTGCCTGCATGCTGCTTGCTCTCCTGCCGTCCTTCGGCGCGGGCGCAAGTGCGGCAAGCGTGTCGTATACCGAGGTCGATCCTTCCGTGATCGATGCGGGTGCGGCCGTGCTGCCGGAAGCAGAGCAGGACGCGGAGCAGGACGTTCCTGCCGCGGACGAGGAGGTCCATGTGATCATCCTGTTCGAGCAGAAATCCCTGGCGAAGAAAGGCTTCTCTACCAAAGACCTGCTGGAGAATGAGAAGGCTGCCAGCTACAGCAGCAGCCTGAAGAAGCAGCAGCTGTCTCTGGTCGACCGCATCGAGCGCGAGGCGCTCGGCGGGGAGAAGCTGGAGATCCGCTATCAGTTCACCGTTGCCGTCAACGGCGTTGCAACGGTGGTGCCCTATGGCAGGATCGAGCAGATCCTTGCCGTGGACGGCGTGGCGGATGTCTACCTGGAGGAACGCTACGAGCTTGATGAGACGGTCCAGCCGGATACGGCGACTGCGGGCGAGATGGTCGGCTCCTACAGCGCATGGGCGGACGGCTATACCGGCGCGGGCAGCCGCATTGCCATCATCGACACGGGCCTTGATCTGTCGCATCCCTCGTTTTCGGAGGGCGGCTATTACTACAGCCTGGGCATCAGCGCGGCGAGCTTCGGCAAGAAGATCTCTGATTACAACCTTCTGACGAAGGAAGAGATCAAAAAGGCGCTGCCGAACCTGAGCATTTCCGCGGACAAGAACCCGCCCAAGGCGGACGACCTGTACCGCAATGCCAAGGTCCCCTTTGCCTATAACTATGTGGATGACGGTCTGGATGTCTCCCACGATGCCGAGGGCGACAGCAACGGCGACCACGGCACGCATGTCGCCGGTATCGCGGCGGCGAACCGCTATGTCCCGCACTATGACGCGGACGGCGACCTGTACTATGATAAGCAGGAGCTCGGCGTGACCGGCGTTGCCCCGGATGCCCAGCTCGTCGTGATGAAGGTCTTCGGCGTGGGCGGCGGCGCGTATTCTTCCGACTATATGGCCGCCATCGAAGACGCCATCTGGCTGAACTGCGACAGCGTCAACCTGTCCCTCGGCTCCGGCAGCGCAGGCCGCAGCTACGGCTCGAAGAGTGATCAGCAGATCCTTGACAGCTTCCGGAATACGGATACGGTCGTGACGGTCTCCGCAGGCAATAACGGCGCTTGGGGCGAGAACGTTCTGACCGGAACCGGCATGACCTATACGACGGATGTGCGCATGCACACCGGCGGCAGCCCCGGCTCCTATACGAACTCCTTCACGATCGCCTCCGTGACGAACACGAGCATGAGCGGCGTGATGGGCAAGTTCAACGGCGTCGCCGCGATCCCCGGCGACACCGGTGAGACCTACGGCGCAAAGAATTTCTCCACGCTCGATACGAGCGAGGACCAGAGCGGCACGACGTATGATTATGTCTTCCTCGGCGATCCCGTCAAGGGCGAGGGCATCTACGGCCTGCCTGAAAACTATGCAGGTGTCGACGTGAAGGGCAAGGTCGTCCTGATCTCCCGCGGCAATTCTTCGTTTGCGGACAAGGCCAACGCGGCCATTCAGGCAGGTGCCGCGGCGGCCGTCATCTACAACAACGCGCCCGGCTCCATCAACATGAACCTGACGGGCTATAACTTCCCGAACCCTGCCGTTATGATCGAGCAGAGCAAGGCCAAGGAGATCCTCGCGGCTTCGACGCAGGATGAGACGACCGGCCTCTGGGGCGGCAAGATGACCGTCTCCGCCAAGGCCGAAACGCTGCACGGCGTGGCCGACGGCTACAAGCCCAGCTCGTTCTCCTCCTGGGGCACGACGGAAAATCTCGACCTGAAGCCCGAGCTTATGACGCCCGGCGGAAACATCTATTCCACGCTGAACCACAGCAGCTACGGCATGATGAGCGGCACGTCCATGGCGGCTCCGTCCGCAGCGGGCGGCGCAGCGATCATGGCGCAGTACATCAAGGAACACAAGCTCAGCAAGCAGGAGGGCCTCACGGTCCGTGCGCTGGCCATGGCGCTCATGATGAGCACGTCCGAGCCGCTGACCGACCCGGACACCGGCGTGACCTATTCCCCGCGCCAGCAGGGCTCCGGCCTGATGCAGCTGCAGGAGGCCGTGACATCTCCGGCCTACCTGCTCGTCGGTGAGAAGGAAGGCAACGACGGTAAGGTCAAGCTGACTTTTGGCGACGATGCGGAGCGCACCGGCGTCTACACCGGCAGCTTCTCCGTCCAGAACCTGTCCGATTCTCCGCTGCACTATGCACTCAGCGGCAAGGTCACGACCATGGCCGTCGAGGAGATCGAGGGCGAGGATTACATGAGCGACAGCGCCTATGCGCTGGATGCGAACGTGACGTTCTCCGCCGACGGCAAGAGCGTCTATGTCTATGACCTTAACGGCGACGACAAGGTCGACGAGCAGGATGCGCTCGTCCTGCTGAAGGCCGCAAACGGTACGCATGACGCGCTCGACGCCGAGACCGTGCAGAAGTACGACCTCGATGCCGACGGCACCATCACCACGGCCGATGCGCAGCTCTATCTTGCGGCGGTCAAGGGCGACAAGAGCGTCGTGGACGTCTACGCTGTGACCTACGAGGTCCCCGCAAACGGCAGCATGAACGTCAACTTCACCGTCCGCCTGACCGACGGCGACAAGGCGTGGCTGAACGGGCATTATCCGAACGGCTCCTATATCGAGGGCTTCCTCTATGCCGATTCCTGCGACGGCGACGGCCGCCAGCTCTCCGTCCCGATGCTGGGCTTCTACGGCAGCTGGGCCGAGCCGAGCATGTATGACAAGTCCGTATATCTCGAGGATATGTGCACCGAGGGCGCAACGGGCTATGTTGCCCAGCGCACGAACTTCCTCGTGCAGCGCATGGCAGGCTCCACGTCCGGCTACTACTTCGGCGGCAACCTCTATGCCGAGGATGACGAGGCCATCGCGGACCGCGCGTCCTTCGCCAATGAGAGCGGCAATACGATCTATGCGGCCGTTCCGACCATGATCCGCAATGCGTCCGATCTGAAGGTCACGATCCGCAATGCCGAGACCGGCGAGGTCTATAAGACCGTCGACTACGGCACGGCGACCGGCGCATATTACTCCGCCTCCTCCGCCGCGTGGTCCGCGACCGGTACACAGGTCAACCTGAGCTGGCGCGGCACCGCGGCGGACAACAAGACGCTCCTGCCCGAGGGAACGCCCATCGAGGTCGTCGCCCGCGCCGTCCCGGAATACTACTGGGATCGCGAGACGGAGACGGTCATCGGCGGCGAAGAGAACCTGCCGGAGAGCGCCTTCTGGACGACCCGCTTCGTGCTGGACAACACCGCCCCGCAGGCCAACGACATCGTGCTGCACAGCAGCGCTGCCACCGGCAAGCGCTCCCTGAGCGTCACGGTGCAGGATAACCGCTATGTCGCGGCCGTCCTCCTGCTCAGCCGCAACGGCAAGCAGATCCTCGCGCGTCAGGCCGTCAACCAGACGGAGCCCGGCACAGAGACGACGCTGGAATTCCCGCTCGACGGCATCTACACCAACGACCTGCTCGTCGCGGTCTATGACTACGCCTGCAATGTCACCGCCTATCAGACGAGCTTCGGCGGCAATGTTGAGCAGCCTGCTGCCAACGCCACGCTCCGTGCGGCCGTTCCCGGCACGGATGACACGACCCTCTTCCTCGAGCTGAACACCGAGGACAAGAGCAGCATCAAGGCCCTGAACGAAAACAATCCCCTGCCCGCATCTGTCCTTTCCGTCACGAGAGGCCCGGAGGGAAAGCTCCTGCTCGCAAGCAACGAGCTGGATGATGCAAAGAACCTTGTTTCCACGCTCTACAGCGTCGATGAGACGGACTACACCGCTACGAAGATCGGTTCGCAGAGCAAAGCGGCCTACACCTCCATGACCTATCTGCCGCACCTGAACGGCGGCACCCTGCTGGCCGGTTACGGCTACAATCTCCTGCGTGTCGACACCGCGACAGGCACGATGACGAGCCTCGGCAGCTTTGCCTCCGTGATCGGCAGAGGTGTCTACATCGTCGGCATGACCTATGTCGGCCCGGAGGAAACCGACGAGTACGGTACCTGCGATGATTTCGCCATGCTGTGCAGCGACGGCAGCGTCTATCTCTTCTCCATGGCTTACTACACGAATGCCTACGGCCGCAAGACCTATGGCCTGTACTCCCGCTCGCTGCTCGGCAACGTGCCGGACGTGATGGCGAACTACGCCGCCGGTTCTGCGCTTTACTATGCGGATAACCGCCTGTACATCAGTGTGCTGACCACGTCGGCCTCCAAGCTCAGCTATGTGGACCTGACGGCCGACATCTTCTGGCCCATTTCGATCGGGCAGATCAGCGCGGCGCCCGTCGCCCTGTACTCCGCAATGCAGAATGCGGCTGCGGACGACGCAGCGGCGCTTGCCCCGTGGGCGGAGCGCCAGACCGGTATGCAGGCTCTGGAGCCCGCCGCAGCGGAGACGCTGACGGCCCAGCCTCTCCCGGCTCTGCAGTGAGCGCGGAACGGAAAGGAGACTTCCTGTTATGATGAAAAAACTCTTTGCGCTGCTTCTTGCAGCCGTAATGCTGCTGGGCGCCGGTGCGACGGCCCTGGCCGCCGAGCCTGAGGGCGCGGGCTATGTCATCAGTATAGCGAACAGCAGCACAACGAACAGCCTGACGGTCGACCTGCTTACCTGGGAAGGTATGAAGAACGGCCGGCTGGAGCTGACGTACCCCGAGGAACTGACGCTCGTTTCCGCCCGCAGCACGCTGGATGCCGGGGCCGGCATCACCGACCTCGACGCCTCGAAGCCCGGCACGGTGCACTTCGCCTGGGCGGCCTACACCGCGCAGAAGGATGGAACGCCGGTCCTGCGCCTCACGTTCCGCGGCCAGCACGGCAAGACCTATTTTTGGAACGTGATCGATACGGAGACCGGCTGGCAGAGTAAGTCCATGCTGCCCTTCGACTATCGCTTTAACGATGTCCTGGACGAGAACGCCTGGTATTACGATGCCGTTTACGCCGCCTGGGACGCAGGCCTGATGAACGGCGTCGGCAGAGACTATTTCGCGCCGAACGCCACGCTGGACCGTGCGACGCTTGCGACCGTTCTCTATCGTGAGGCGGGCGAGCCTGCCGCGAAGGGCACGGCGTCCTTCACGGACATTGCCGAGGGCCAGTGGTACACCGACGCCGTCAACTGGGCGGCCGAGCAGGGCGTGGTCAACGGCTATCCCGACGGCACGTTCCGCCCGGAGGCCCCGATCACCCGTCAGGAAATGGCCACGATGCTCTACCGCTACTGGAAGCTGCAGGGCGGCAAATACGCCCCGAAGGCGGACGTCCTTGCGAACTATCAGGACCGCGGTGAGGTCGCCGATTGGGCACTGGAGGCCATGAGCTGGACGGTGCAGTCCGGCATCATCGTCGGCATGACGCCCACGACGCTGAACCCGGCCGGCAGCGCAACGCGCGCGCAGGTCGCTCTGGTGCTCGTCAACTACCTGAAGATGAACTGATCCCGAGACCGCAGGCTCCCGCCGTCTTCCGGCGGCGGGAGCGCCCCCGAACGATTCTGAAAGGAAGGAAATCTGCATGAAAAAGCGGATGTTATCCCTGCTTCTGGCGGTCGCGCTCGTGCTTGGGCTTTGCCCGGGCGTCTTTGCGGCGGGAAGTAGCTATGCCGATGTGCTCGACACCCATTGGGCGCATCCCTATATTGAAGACGTCACGGAAAAGGGCATCATGAACGGCGTGGACGATAAGAACTTCGCGCCGGAGGATGCCATGACGCGCGCCATGTTCGTCACGGTCCTTGCCCGCCTGAGCGGCGACACGCTCACGGAGCAGACCAGCTTCTCCGATGTCCCGGCCGGTCAGTGGTATTCCGCTGCCGTGAGCTGGGCGGCGGAAAACGGCATCGTGCTTGGCTATCCGGACGGCACGTTTGCCCCCGACAAGGCCGTTTCCCGTGAGGACGCCATGACCCTGCTGGTCCGCTTTGCGGGCTGGAAGGCGCTCACGCTCCCCGAGGGCGGCGAGCTGACCTATGCGGATGCCGCGAGCATCCAGGACTATGCGAAGGAGGCCGTCGCCGTGGCGACTGCGGCCGGAATTCTGGCCGGTTACCCGGACGGTACGTTCCTGCCGCAGAAGTCCATCACGCGCGCCGAGGCCGCAAAGATCCTCAGCACACTCATGAAGGTCACGGATTATACGCCGGTCGAGCCGACGGAGCCCTCCGAGGAGCCGACGGAAGAGCCGACCGAGGAACCCACCGAAGAGCCGACCGAGGAGCCGACGGAAGAGCCCACGCAGGAGCCCACCGAGCCGTCCGAGCCGACGGAGCCGGGCAAGACCGTGACCGTTACGTTCCGCGGCGAGAACGGCTATGCCAAGTACCACGGCCAGAAGGTCGCGAGCATCGAGGTCAACACGAACGAGCCCTATGTGGAGTTCGGCCTCTACGGCGTGGCGGAAAACGGCTTTGAGCTCGACACCGCCTCCGCCTCCGCGGGCACGCTCGTCCGCGCGGAGAACGTGTTCATCCTCTCGGACTTTGATGAGGATGTTACGGTCGACTTTACGACCCGCTACCGCACGATGCAGGTCAATTTCGTCATCAGCCCGAACGCCAACGCCATGTACGTCGACACACCCGTGAGCGTGACGTGGGGCCAGCCCGTCCCTGTGCCGGAGACCCGCCGCGTCGGCTCCCATGTGTCGAACTGGTACACGGACGCCGCCTACACGCAGGTCTATGACTTCTCCACGCCGGTCACGACGAACCTGACGCTCTACGGCAAGTGGGAGACCAATGTCTATACCGTGACCTATATCGTCGACGGCGAGGTCTACTATTCTACGCAGGTCGATCATGGCGAGTATGTCACGAACCCGAAGAACCCGACGAAGAACAACTACGTCTTCGACGGCTGGTATACGGACGAGGCCTGCACGCAGCTCTTCGACCGTAATCAGAGCATCAAGGCTGATGTGACGGTCTATGCCGCATGGGCGGAAGCCAAGCTGAACTATGTCTATCTCGACGGCAAAAACGGCGACGACAGCAACTCCGGTATGACAGCCTCCTACGGCGTCAAGACGTTCGCCCGCGCCAAGGAGCTGCTGGCGGATTCGGCCTACAAGGTAATTTATATCACGAGCATGGTCACCGTCGGTGATACGCAGGTCTGGGATCTGAGCGAGTATCCGGATGCGGTGGTCACGCGTGCCGAGGGCTACAAGAGCAGCTACATGTTCTGGGTGAACGCCACCGGTAACCTGACGCTCCAGAATATCTGCATTGACGGCGGCGCGCAGCGCTGGGCTGCCGAGGACGGCACGCCGTTCTCCAGCTATATCGTCGGCAACTGCACGTCCGGCAAGCTGACGCTGAATGCGGGCACCGAGATCTGCAATACCGTTACGACCAGCAGCAATATTCTCTTTCTGCATAACGCCGACTTCACCATGAACGACGGCGCGAGCATCCATGACAACACCTGCAAGACGGCGACGATCGGCCTTTCGACCACGAAAGGCGGCAGCAGCATCGTCCTGAACGGCGGCGAAATTCACCACAATACCGTGACCTATGCCGCGAAGGCAAACGTCAGCGTCTTGAGCGTCCCGGCCGGTGCCATCAGCTTGTCCGGAAGCTCCACGAAGGGCTTTACGACGTTCACGATGAACGGCGGTAAGATCTACGCCAACAATGCCGCTGCCGAGGGCAGCCTGAAGGGCGTGGGCGCGATCTATGTCGGTCAGTATGTCAATGCCGAATTCAAGGGTGGCGAGATCACCGGCAATGCCGGCGCTACCGCAGGAGCCATCCTGCTGCAGAGCGGCGCGGATGCAAAGCCGAGCACCTGCACGCTGGAAAACGGCAGGATTTTCGGCAATACCGCCACGGCGGGCGCAGAGTACCAGATCTACGCCCACGGCAGCATGATCCTTGCGAACCAGAGCGTGGTGGAAAGCGAAATTCTGCTGATGAACAGCACGGCCCGTCTGCCGGTTCTCGTGACCTCCGCTCTGAAGCAGCCGCTGCGGCTGAAGCTCGAAGCGCAGGTTTACATGAACAAGATCGTTGGCGGCAGCGGCTATACGCTGACCGAGGCCGATCTGGCGAACATTGAGCTGACAGAGCCGCTGGATTCCCATTACAAGCTGTCGGTCGACACGGAAACGAACACGGTTTTCCTGAATGCTTCCCGTGTGGTCGGTACGATCGTTTATCTCGCGGCCACCGGCAGCGATGCGAACGACGGCAAGACGGCCGAGACCGCCGTTCTGACGTTCGCGCGCGCGAAGGAGCTGCTTATCGAGCGGCAGTCCGCCACGGGGGACAACATCATCAGTATCCCGTCGGCTTCGGCGGGCTCTTCCCCCAAGTGCCTTGTGGTACGCAGCGACGAGACGTGGTCCCTGAAGGGCATTCCGAATGCCTATGTCATGCTGGAGAACGACACGAATACCTCTGGCAATCTTGTCGAGGTCCTGAACTGCACACTGACGCTTGAGGACATCACGTTCGACGGCAACTGCTATTATCAGCTCAAGGGCAAGTACGCTACGGCAATCCGCGGTGACTGGAGCGACGGCCAGAAGGCGCAGATCGTCGTTAAGTCCGGCACGGTGTTCCGCGATTTCGGCGATGATGCCATCTATGCCTATGGCTCGATCGTTACCATCGAGGACGGCGCAGTCTTTGAGAACATCAGGCAGGGCTCAGCCGTCTTTGCAACAGGATCGGTGCAGAAAACGGACGACAAGTCTTCCGAGGTCATCGTCAACGGCGGAACGTTCCGCAACAACCTCTATTCCTGCCTCAGCATTCTCGGCCAGAGCAAGCTTACTGTGAATGGCGGCCTGTTTGAGAACAACGTCGTCAGTAATACCAAGGGCGGCGCCGCCATTCTCGGCGATTCGGCCGGTGCGGAGATTACAGTGAACGGCGGTATCTACCGCAACAATGCGCTGACGGCGGAGACCGGCACAATGAGCATTGGCACCGTTCTGCTGGCCACGAACGGCTGCAAGGTCACTGTCACGGGCGGCGAATTCTACGGCAATACCTGCGCCTCGGCTGAAAACGGCAACGGCTTTGCCTGCAGCGGCACGAACGCGGCGGACATCACGCTGAAGCTGAAGGCCGGAACGGACCTGAGCAATGCCCCGTTCTTCTGGAACAATCCCAGCAAGACGTCCTGCCTGAATGTCGCCTCGGCTCTGCCCGGCACGCTGAAGATCGCCTTCCGCAGTGCGCCTGCGGCCGGTACGGTCGTGGCTGCCGGTGCGGACTACACGCTCACGGAGAACGACCTGAACAACCTGACCAGCCTGACTGAGGGCGTGCGCTTCGCGCTCGTCAACGGCCAGATCGTCACGGCAGAATAAGCAATATCCCCAACGGCCCCGCTGCACCCGCAGCGGGGCCTCAGCTTGTCAAAAAAGTCCCTTTGGACTTTTTCGCCAAGCTGCTTTCAGAATTGCAAAATCAATTTTTGTATCATTATTTTGCAATTCTGCCGCTGCGGCGGGTGATTGAACGCGAAAGGAAACCCTGACGGTTTCCTTTCACACTTTTCTTCCCTCCGAAATTTCCGGCTGGACAGGTTTTTTGACAGTCTGCGGCCCCTTATGGGGGAAATTGCAGGGGAGGGGAAGGCGCGAGTGGAAAATGGATAATTGGAAATGGAAAGCGGAAAGTGCAAGGCTCACAGGTTTGTCATTGCGAGGAGGCCGAAGGCCGACGTGGCAATCTCGGGAGGGCACTGCCGTCCCGTACCGGCTGCCGAAAAAACGTACAGACCGATTGTGTCTGTAGCGGCGCTCACTGCGCAGCCGTTGGCGGCTTTGCCGCCTTACGGATGCGGCGTGCTCTTTACGGGCGGTGAGCGCCTGAGGCAGTTGCAGATATTGCAGCGGTGATCCAGCGGCGCAGGACCTTCAAGTTTGGCATTCCGTGGAGCGAAGCGACGTGGGAATCTCGTAGTACCTTGTTGGATCGTTGGAAAGCCATCGGCGAAATTGCAGCTGCCTGCACGAGATTGCCACGGCCCCGTTGGGGCCTCGCAATGACAAATCTGTGGGCCTTGCGCCACAGAATGTGTGCCGCAATCATCGCCAACCTGCAAGGCGCTCACCGCCCGCAAAGGGCACGCTGCGTCCGTTTTTTACAAAAAAGTTCGAAAAATCACGATTTTCACCTTGCGGATTTTGCCTGCGTGTGGTATATTTTCATTTTGTGGACAAAAAATCTTTTGGGCAACACCGCACAATTGCAGCTTCGACCTTCGCCGGATATTTTTCGCCGATCCATCGGTTTGAAAAGCTTGAGGTACACAAAGTACATCTGCACTTTTCAAACCTTGTCTCGACAAAAAATCTCCCGCCGAATGCTCTTGCTGAATCATGCGTTGCTGCCCTAGACCGGATACAGAATAGAAGGGACTGTCTTCCATGACGGATCAGAAAAACATTCGAAATATCGCCATCATCGCACACGTTGACCATGGCAAGACGACGCTGGTCGATGAAATGCTCAAGCAGGGCGGCATCTACCGCGAGAACCAGGCCGTGGTGGACCGCGTGATGGACTCGGGCGATCTGGAGCGTGAGCGCGGCATTACCATTCTGGCCAAGAATACCGCCGTGCATTATAAGGGAACGAAAATCAACATCGTCGATACCCCGGGCCACGCCGATTTCGGCGGCGAGGTCGAGCGTATCCTCAAGATGGTCAACGGCGTTCTGCTGCTCGTCGATGCGGCGGAGGGCCCCATGCCGCAGACCCGCTTCGTGCTGCAGAAGGCGCTGGAGCTGGGTCACAAGGTCATTGTCGTTGTCAATAAGATCGACCGTCTCGATGCCCGCGTCGAGGAGGTCATGGACGAGGTGCTTGAGCTGCTGCTCGACCTGAACGCCACGGACGAGCAGTTCGAATCGCCGACGCTGTTCTGCTCCGCGCGGCAGGGCATCGCCAGCTACTCGCCGAACGAGACGGGCGTGAATCTCGACCCGCTGTTCGATACCATCGTCAACTATATTCCCGCGCCGGAGGGCGACCCCACGGCGCCCATGCAGATGCTCGTCTCCTCTATCGACTATAACGACTATGTCGGCCGTATCGGCATCGGCCGCGTCGAGCGCGGTACCGTCCGCGTCAATCAGGAGGTCGCCATCTGCGACTATCACGATCCCAGCCACTCCGCTAAGGGCAAGATCGTCGCGCTCTATGAGTTCGACGGCCTCGGCAAAAATCCCATTCAGGAGGCAGGGGCAGGCGAGATCGTCGCGTTCTCCGGCATGGCGGACATCACCATCGGCCGCACGATCTGTGCGCCGGAGCAGGTGGAGCCGCTGCCCTTCGTGAAGATCTCCGACCCGACCATCGAGATGACGTTCTCCGTCAACGATTCTCCGTTCGCGGGCAAGGAGGGCAAGTACGTCACGTCCCGCAATCTGCGCGACCGCCTGCAGCGCGAGCTCCTCAAGGATGTCTCCCTGCATGTGACGGAGCAGGGCACGGATGCGTTCAACGTCGCGGGCCGCGGCGAGATGCACATCTCCATCCTCATCGAGACGATGCGCCGCGAGGGCTATGAGTTCCAGGTCAGCACCCCGCGCGTCCTCACGAAGGTCATTGACGGAAAGGTCTGCGAGCCGATCGAGCGCATGGTGGCCGACGTTCCGGAGGCCTCCATGGGCAGCGTCATCGAAAAAATGGGCCGCCGCAAGGGCGACCTGCTCTCCATGAACCCCGTCGGCAGCCGCTATCGCCTCGAGTTCCTCGTTCCGTCGCGCGGCCTGTTCGGCTATCGCAGCGAGTTCCTGACCGATACGCGCGGCGAGGGCATCATGTCCTCCGTGCTGGATTCCTACGCCCCCGTCAAGGGCGAGATCGAGCGCCGCAAGACCGGCTCGCTCGTCGCCTTTGAGAGCGGCGAGGCCTGCACCTATGGCCTGTTCAACGCGCAGGAGCGCGGCGTCCTGTTCATCGGACCGGGCACGCAGGTCTATGCCGGTATGGTCGTCGGCATCTGCTCGCGCAATGAGGATATGACCGTCAACGTCTGCAAGAAGAAGCAGCTGACGAACATGCGCGCCGCCGGTGCGGACGATGCACTCCGCCTGACGAGCCCGCGCCAGATGTCGCTGGAGCAGTGCCTGGAGTTCCTCGCGGATGACGAGCTGCTCGAGGTCACGCCGCAGAGCCTGCGCATCCGCAAGCGCGAACTGGATCACGCAGCCAGAATGCGCCAGATGATGAAGCAGCGCAACAATCAGTAAAAGAACAAAGCAAACGGGAGCGGACGCCGTCCGCTCCCGTTTTGCATGAATTCGGGGGTGTGCCACGCTAGGTGCTGCACCTGCAAACTGGTACAGACTGTCGTTAACATGGTGTGCACCAATTGCGTCTGTAGCGGCGCTCCCTGAGCGCCTAAGGCAGTTTCGGGTATTGCAGCAGTAATTCAGCGGCGCGAGGCAAACAGATTTGTCATTGCGAGGAGGCCGCAGGCCGACGTGGCGCCCTGAGCGCGAAGCGCGAGGAAGTGCCCTTGGGGTGCAATCTCGGGTAGGCAGTTACGTTTTTGCCGGAAGTACCCTGTTATCCAGCCGGGTCCTGCGAGATTCCCACGTCGCTTCGCTCCTCGGAATGACAAATCTGGGGGCATTGCGCGGTCAACGATGTCACTCCATAACTTGCCAGCCTGCAAGGCGCTCGCCGCCCGTAAAGGGCACGCCGCATCCGTAAGGCGGCAAAGCCGCCAACGGCTGCGCAGTGAGCGCCGCTATAGACGTAATCGGTTTTACCATTGTAACGATAGTCTGTTTCTTGCGCCGGTGCGGCGCCGGGAAGGGCATGCCCGTCCCCTGCAGCGCTATAGATATCCCATATCACAAGCCTTATCCATCAAGCAAAAATCCCAGCAGCGCAAGCGGGTCCTGCGCATAGACGCTGATCTCCAGCAGGGTGCCGTCGGGTTCGAGCACACCGAAGCTCGCGCCGGAGCAGCCCGCAAAATCACCCTGCCACAGCCGCGCGGCCAGCACATCCCGCGTCAGCTCCTCCCGGTAGAAAACCGGAAAATTCCGCGCGTCCGGGTCGACGGCTGCGCCGTCCTCTGGCAGGCGCAGGTCGTAGCGCGCCGTTTCGTCCGCGTGAACGAGCGTCGGGATCTCCGACGGATGGCTGACGGTGACCGTCAGGTTCTGCACATCGGCGCTCCAGCTGGCCGTCAGCCAGTCGCGGCCTTCGCCCAGCTCGCGGTGCGCGCGATCAAAGGGAAGGGCGACCGCCGTGGGGAGATAGCACCCAAAGCGCTCGTCGGCATAGGCCGCCTCCTCGTCCAGCTGCTCACTGCGCCAGACGGGAATGTCCGCCGTTTCGAGCTGATGCAGCTGCAGCACGCCGTCCGGCTCCAGCGACTGCGTGACGAGCCGCGCGGCAAGCTCCTGCAGCGGGGGAAGCTCCCCCTTCATCGTAATGCGCATGCCAACGGCGTCTGCGCCCTCACCGCGCACGAAGCTGACGACGGCGTGGGACGGCCCTGCGGCCGCTGCCACGGGGACGCCGTTGACCTCGCACGTCTCCTCAGCAGGCTCGGCCAGACAGGCGGGCGGCAGCTGCTCCGGCGAAAGCTCGGCCGTGAGCGTGCCGTCTGCCGTCTGCACCGTCAGGCGCACGATCCACGGAACGCCGCTTCCGTCATAGATGACCTCGTTCTCCGCGTCCGTCAGCCAGAGCGTCTCCTGCCCCCAGATGGAGGCCAGCTGCGCCTCGGACAGCGTGCGGATAAAATAACCCTCCGGATAGCTGATGTCGGCAGCGGCGGCAAAAAGCTCCGTGCCGTAGACAAGCTCCGCAGGCTCCGGCATGGCCGGACCGCTCGCGGCCGTTGATTCGTTCGCCGTTGGCTCACTCGCCAGCGTGGGAACGGCAAGAGATGACTGCGGCGCAGCCTTTTTCCACGGCCGCAGCCAGAGCAGTCCGCCTGCGGCCAACAGGGCGCAGGCCGCAAGCGCGCCCCAGCGGAGCGCCGGATGCCGGCGCGGCGCGGCCTCGGGCAGCGGCTTCAGCAGATCGTCGTCGATCTCGTGGAAGGCATCATACAGATCCTCCGGTCTCATAAGAGTTCCTCCTGTTCCAGATAGTCCCGCAGACGGCGGCGCGTGCGGTGCAGCGTCGTCTTTACGGTGTTTTCCCGCATGGAGAACCGGGCGGCGATGCCGCTCAGCGGCAGGGCATAAAAATACCGTGCCAGAAAGACCTGCCGCTGACGCTCCGGAAGCGTGCGCAGAAAGGCGGAGAGCGCGCTGCGCAGGACCTCTGCCTCCGCGCGGTCGGCCGGGCTTTCGCCGCCCGGCAGGCACTCCGCCAGCTCGTCGAGCGAGACGGCGACGATGCTGCCGCCGCGCTTCTGCGCATTCTGCGCGCGATAGCGGTTCAGCGCCGCATTGCGCGTCAGCTTGGCCAGATAGGCCGCCAGATGCACCGGCGCAAGCGGCGGAATGGCCTGCCATGCGGCCAGCAGGGCGTCATTCACGCATTCCTCGGCCGTTTCCGGGCCGGCGATCCGTGCCGCAAGGGCGGTCAGGCCGGGGCCGAGCTGCGCATAGGCTGCGGCAAGTCCCTCCTCATCGCGTGCGAGGAAGCGCTGCAGGATCCATGTTTCGTCCATCCTGTTCTCCTTCGGGTTTCGTCCGCGGCCGCGCCGCGGGGTCATGAGGCCTCTCACCCTATATGACAGAAAAGCCGCGCCGCAGGTTCCCGATTCGGGTCCTGCGGCGCGGAAATTTTTACGCTTTCTGCCTTACTCTTCCGGCATGGTCATGCACAGCCGCCGCAGCAGGCGGCAGGTCAGCTCCCACCATGTCAGCCGCTCGATGGCCTCCGGCGCGATGATGGGGATCTCGGCCAGCGTCTCGCCGTTGGCGGAGATGGTCAGCGTGCCGAGCTGCTGGCCCGCGGCGACGGGCGCTTCCACCCGCTCGGCCAGCGTGACCGTGCGGGTGACGGCGGCCTGCAGACCCTTTTCGATGAGGATCGGCGCCGCCTGCTGCAGCTCCGGCTGCACGGCGGCCTTCTGCCCGAGCGTGACCGGGACCGGCTGCAGCGGCTCGGGCATCTCGGCCGAGACGAGGGCATAGTTGGCAAAGCCATAGTCCAGCAGGGCCTTGGCGGAGGAAAAGCGGTCTGCGGAGCTGGCGCAGTGCAGCACGACGGCGATGAGCTCGATGCCGTCGCGCTTGGCCGAGGCGGCGAGGCAGTGGCCCGCGGCCGAGGTATAGCCCGTCTTCAGACCGGTCGTGCCCTGATAGAAGCGGACGAGCTTGTTCGTGTTCGAAAGGCCGAATTTGCCGCCGCGCACCGTGTCCATCCAGATGGTCGTGTAGTCGCGGATGCGGTCGTGCTTCAGAAGCTCCCGCGAGATCACGGCGATGTCGTGCGCCGTCGTCAGGTGTTCCGCGGCCTCCGGCGCGTCGTCCAGCCCCGTGCAGTTGACAAAATTCGTGTCGATCAGGCCCAGCTCCTGCGCGCGCTGATTCATCATGCCGACGAACGCGCTCTCGCTGCCCGCCACATGCTCCGCCAGCGCCGTGGCGCAGTCGTTTGCGGAGCTTACGACGACGGATTTGAGCATTTCGTCCATGCTCATCTCCTCGCCCGGCTCCAGATAGACCTGGCTGCCGCCCTTGGCACAGGCGGCCTCCGAGGCGATGACGGTGTCGTCCCAGCCGATGCGGCCGGTGTCCAGCGCTTCCATGACGAGCAGCAGCGTCATGACCTTCGTCACGGACGCCGGGCGCAGCCGCTCCGAGGCGTTCTTTTCATAGAGCACCGTGCCCGTTGCGGCATCCATCAGGATGGCGGAGGGCGCGGCGATGTCCGGTCCGGCGGCACGGACGGGCGGCGCGGCGGCCAGCAGCATCGCGGCCGTCAGAAGGGCAGTCAGCCATTTTCGCATATCCATCAGCTCCCCAGCTTGGTTTCTTGGTACAAGCGTATGCGGGGAGAGAGACGACCATGCGGCGGATATTTGGGAACGCTGGCAAGTGGAAAGTTGAAAATGGAAAGCGGAAAGGTTCCAGGGTTGACTGTAGCGGCGCTCAGTGAGCGCCTTTGGCAGTCGCGGCTTTCCGGGTGCCTACGTTGATTGCACAGGCCATTGTAGGGGAGCGGCATGCCGCTCCCGGCGCACCGCTGCCAACTGGTACTGGTTGATGATAAAGCGGCAATGGCTCCCGATTTGTCATTGCGAGGCCCCGAAGGGGCCGTGGCAATCTCGCAGTACCCGGCCGAATCATGAGAAAGCCTCGGCGAAAACGTAACTGCCTCCCCGAGATTGCCACGTCGGCCTGCGGCCTCCTCGCAATGACACATCAGGGTGATGCGGCGGTGCACCAGCGATCTTACGCGGTCGAATTGCCCCGTACAGGGCGGTCACTGACCGCCGCTACAGACGCAATCGGTTGGCGCGTTTTATCGGCAGCCGGTGCGTGTCGGGAACCTTTCCCGAGTTCACCGCAGAATTTTCTTCGCCTTGAGATAGCGCTCCTCCTCGGAGAAGACGCAGCCGCAGTATTTCTGAATGTACATGCCAAGCTCCCGCGCACGCTCCTGCCCGGCGCGGAACAGCGGGCGGAAATCGCGGTAGAGGAACGTCACGCCGTATTCGGCGGCGGCACGCTCTGCGACCTCGCGCAGCAGCTCGTGGTTCTGATACGGGCTGATGAACAGCGAGGAGGTAAAGGAATCAAAGCCGCCCTCTTTGGCCTCGTGCGCGGCGGCATACAGGCGCATGGAGTAGCACTTGACGCAGCGGCCGTCGATATCCTCGGCCACGGCGCGGACAAAGGGGCGCAGGCCGTAGTCGTTGCGCTCAATGAGCGGCAGCTCGATGGAGGCGGCGTAGTCGCGCAGGCAGTTGCGGCGGCTGCGATATTCCGTGAAGGGGTGGATGTTCGGATTATACCAGTAGCCCGTGACGGCGTAGCCGTCCGTGCGCAGCACGTCGATGCACTGGTTGGCGCAGGGCGCGCAGCAGATGTGAAGCAGGGTGTTCATGAAAGCAGCTCCTTTCTGTGCCTCCATTATACACGGCAGGCGGGCATTGTGCAAGCACACAAAATCAGGCGTGGAAATTTGTGGAAAATTCCGGTTGCGAACGCATAAAAAATGTGGTAGTATGTATCAAATTCCACCCCGCAGAAACCAGAAACGAAAGGATGTTGTGCATGGCCAATACCAACGAAACCTACGCCGCCCGGATCCAGCGGAAGCTGATGAAAAAGCAATATCTGGTCGAAGTCGCCACGGGCCGCCGGAAGGCAGATCTTGTGCTGAAGAATGCCTCTTACGTCAATGTGTTTTCCAATGAGCTTTGCCATGGGGATATTGCCGTGGCCAAGGGACAGATCGTCGGCATGGGCGACTATGCCGGTGAGGTGGAGTATGATGTCAGCGGCAAGATCGTGTGCCCCGGCTTCATCGACGCCCACATCCATCTGGAATCCTCGCTCGTCTCGCCCCGCGAGTTCGTCCGCGCTGTTTTGCCGCACGGGACCACGACGGTCATCACCGATCCGCATGAGATCACGAACGTCATGGGCACCGACGGCATTGATTATATGCTGCAGGCCACGGAGGGCCTGCCCATCGACGTGCGCTTCATGCTGCCGAGCTGCGTGCCCGCCACGCCGCTGGACGAGTCCGGCGCGAACCTCGACTACCGCGCCATCGACTCATTCTATGACCACGCCCGCGTGCAGGGCCTTGCCGAGATGATGAACTATGTCGGTGTCGTCGGCGGCGACAAGGAAGTCATCGCCAAGATCGTTGCGGCGCAGGCGCACCACAAGAAGATCGACGGTCATGCGCCCGGCCTGTCCGGTAAGGATCTGGCTGCCTATATCGCGGCGGGCGTCTATTCCGACCACGAGTGCTCCGATATGGACGACGCCATGGCGAAGCTGCGCAACGGCCAGTTCATCATGATCCGCGACGGCACGGCTGCCCACAACCTCGAGGCACTCGTCGATCTGCTCAGACAGCCGTATTACGACCGCTGCATGTTCTGCACGGATGACAAGCACCCGAGCGACCTGCTGGAAAAGGGCCATATCGACTATCTCATCCGCAAGGCCATCCACTACGGCATCGATCCCATCGTCGCCGTGAAGACGGCCTGCCACAACCCCGCCCGCTACTTCGCCCTGAACAACCGCGGCGCCATTGCGCCGGGCTATCTGGCCGATTTTGCGATCATCGACAATTTCGACGATTTTAATGTGGAGATGGTGTTCCGCAAGGGCATGCTGACGTGCAGCAACGGCGCGGTGCATGACTTCGAGGCCCCGCGCATCGAGGATTACCTTGTCGAGCGCGCGCACGACACGTTCCATGTCGCCCATCTGACGGCGGAGGACTTCCACGACGCCCGTCCGCGCGGCGTCATCGGGCTGGTCCCCGGCGAGATCGTCTCGACGGACGCGGGCTATGCCAGCGCCATCGACCCGGAGAACGACATTTTGAAGATCGCCGTCGTGGAGCGCCACAAGAACACGCACCACATCGGCATCGGCTATCTCAAGGGCTACGGCCTGAAGCGCGGCGCGGTCGCCACGTCCATCTCGCACGACTCGCACAACATCATCGTCGTCGGCGCGAATGAGGAGGACATGGCCTTTGCGGCCAACCGCATCGTCGAGAACCGCGGCGGCATCACCGTCGTGGAGAACGGGACCGTGCTCGGTGAGCTCGTCCTGCAGATCGCGGGCCTCATGAGCGAGGACAGCCTTGTCGAGGTCAACGACCAGCTGGAGGCTGCGAAGGAGCGCGCCTTTGAGCTGGGCGTGTCCCGCGGCATCGACCCGTTTATGACGCTGTCGTTCATGTCGCTGCCGGTCATCCCGGCCCTGCGCCTGACGACCCGCGGCGTCATCGACGTTATCAAGCAGCAATACATCTAATTTGGACAACCCCGCACAATTGCATCTGCGGCCTTCGCCGGATATTTTTTGCCGATCCATCGATTCGGAAAGTTTGACGTATTGCGCAGCCGTTGGCGGCTTTGCCGCCTTACGGATGCGGCATGCCCCTTGCGGGTACACAAAGTACGCCTGCACTTTCCAAATCTTGTCTCGACAAAAAATCTCTCGCCGAATGCGCTTGCTGAATTGTGCGGGGCTGCCCCTGACTCGCGGCTAAATTGTGCGGTGTTGCCCTTGACCCGCGCATGCGCTTGCTGCATGGTGCGGTGCTGCCCTTGGCACAGTAATATTTGGAGGACGCAGACGCGTCCTCCGATTTTTTGCGCAGAGTGAACAAGCTCATCATGCAGACAGGACCTGTAAGGACTGCGCGGCGGCCAGATCGTTGTCAGCGCGGAGGATACGGCACTGATGCCGCGCAACAGCATCGGCCTGAAGGCGGACGGCACGGTCGTCACCTTCGTCGCAGACGGCGACCAGCGCCCTGAAGAATGCCACCGTGGAGCTGACGCAGCTCAACACGCAGTTTGGCGAGCCGACCGTTGCATTCGCGGCAGGCCGCATGGGGACCGTTTTGCATTCTCCGGTTTGAATCTTCGCCGATGTGGATATGCTTCCCACAGGATATTTCAGAAGGGAAGGATCAAAATGCGAAAAAGCAGAGTGCAGCGCATCTGGGAGAATGCCGTGGTGTTCTACCTCGGCGGGATGTTCTACTGCACGGTGGAGCTGCTGTGGCGGCAGTGGACGCACGGGAGCATGTTCCTGCTGGGCGGGCTGTGCTTCTGGACGGTCAGCAGCCTCGGGCGGCGCGTACGTATGCCGCTGCTGGCGCAGATGGCGCTGGGCGCGTGCATCGTGACGTTTTTTGAATTCTGGACGGGCGTGCTCGTCAACCGCGTGATGCACCTTGGCGTGTGGGACTATTCCGCCGCGCCGTTCAATCTGCTCGGGCAGATCTGCCTGCCGTTCACGCTCCTGTGGTTCCCATTGTGCGGCATCGGTATCCTGCTCGACCGCGGCATGCGCCGCGCCCTGTTCGGCACTCCGGCCCCGCAGCTGCGGTGGGTGTAGGAGACCAAAAATGCCCGCCACGGCCGGTTGACTGTGGCGGGCGCTTTGCGAATAAGTGCTTTTGCGGTTTTTCTGCATAGTTCAAGTGGACACAACACATTATTTTAAATATTCCGGAACAAAATAACACGGTGCAGCCTTTTTTGGGGGGCTGCACCGTGTTTTTCCGGGCTTCAGAGCGTTTTTTCCTCCGGCTCGTTCTGCGCGGGGTTGCACAGCAGCTGCAGACTGCTTGCAGCCATGGTCAGCAGCAGGGCGACCTGAATACCGGCGTCGTTCGCGCGGCCGCACAGGCAGTCCACGATGGAGATGGCCGAGAAATAGACCGCGCACAGCGACCAGAACAGCGTGATGCGGCGCTTGCCTTTGCCGAAGCTGAAGCCTGCGAGCTGGAAGGCTGCCAGCATGCAGCTGATGGCGGCGAACAGGTGATAGACGAAGTCGTTGAGCGACGGATCGGTGCTCCACTTCTGGAAATTCACGATGAGGCGCACGATCAGATAGACGCTCACGATCATATACAGCAGCGGAGAGGGCTTCTCGTGCCGCAGGCACTTGCGTGCAAAGGCAACAAGCGTGACCGCGCACGCGACGCCAAGCAGCGGGATGAGCAGGTTTATCGTCTTCTGCAGCTGCGTAAGGGCGAGGGCTTCGTCCTCCGTCTTCGGCAGGGATGCGTAGTAGAGCATGATGCCGCCGATCACAAAGCACACGGCCGAGGCGATGTGCAGGATATTCGGCAGCTTTCCGCCGGAAAAGATCTCCTCCCAGCGCGTCTGGCGGCGCAGCGGCCGGATCAGAACGGCCAGCGCGGCCAGCACGGCCACGCTCAGTGCGGCGATGACGAGATAGAGGTAACGCCCCGGCAGGACGGCACCGTTGCTTTTGATATCGTTGCTGAGCTGCACCCAGCGCAGGATCGCTGCGAGCACGGCTGCGCCGCCGGTGATGCCGAGCAGTGCAGCTGCACGGGTGGACCCGAGTCTCTTCATGGTAATGGCCTCCCATTCAAACATTAGCCATTAAATTATAGCACAGCCGGGACAAAAATCCTATCCTTTTTGCTGGGATTTGGAAAAATCATGGCCATTCGCTTGACGGGGCACCCTGTGATAGGATATCATGAAAAAAGGAAAACGACAAGGAGGGCACAGCCATGGAGCAGAAGGAACTGCTGACCGTGATCGTGGCGGATGACGAGACGGAGCTCCGCGAAGCGGTGTGCAGCGTGATCCCGTGGAAGGAGATCGGCTTCCGCCTCGTCGGGAGCGCCGGGAACGGTCTTGATGCCCTGCAGCTCGTCGAGCAGCTGCAGCCGGATCTGCTGCTGACGGACATCCGCATGCCCTATATCAGCGGCGTGAGTCTGGCCCAGCAGGTGCGCGAGCTGCGGCCGCTGACGCAGATCGCCTTCCTGAGCGGCTATGACGACTTTGCCTATGCCCAGAAAGCCATTGAGTATAATGTCATCAGCTATCTGCTCAAGCCCATCAGCATGCGGGAGCTGACGGAGGCACTGGCGGAGATCCGCGGGAAGATTCGCCGGAAATTCGCCCGCCTGCTGCCGCAGAAGCCGGAAAAGAGCGGCTGGCGCGAGCTTTTGCTGCCGCTGCTGCTCGACGGCTTTGCCGAGGAGGCGCAGCAGGACGATCCCGCGCTGCTGGCCTCTCTGGTCGGCGCGGGCATTCTGGCTGCCGGGCAGGAGCGGTATTCTCTGACGGTCCTTGCCATCCGGCTGGAGCAGGACGGCAAGAACCGCACGACGCCGGACATGGCCTATACCGTGGACATGCTGCTTGGCAAGCTTTGCCGCAGCCGGAGCGTGTATTCCGGCGGACGTCTGCTGACGCTGCTGATCGCGGAGGAGGAGCCGCGCGGACTGGAGCTTGCCATCGACGAGCTGCGCCAGTCCTTCGCCCGTGTGCTGGAGCTGCGGGCGATCGTGGGCATCAGCCACCCGTTTACGAGCTTCCGCCGCTGCCACGCGGCCAGCCGCGAGGCGGTGGACGCCCAGCGCTTTGCGGGCGAGAGCGGCATCTATCACATTTCGCAGATCGCGGCGGAGAGCGGAACGGCGCAGACGGACCTCGGCGCCCTGCTGGCGCCGCTGGACAATCTGCTGCGCTCCGGCAGCCGTGAGGAGCTGGAAAAGCAGCTCGTGCAGAGCTTCGGCGCATCGAGCGGCACGGCGGAGAGCGACAGCGTGACGCTGCAGGTGCTGGCACTGGCCCAGCGCGTGCTCCACACGGCGGTCTCGCCGGGGGAGGCGGCTGCGCTGCTGCGCCGGTGCCGTATCCCGGAGCCGCTGTTTTCCATTTCACCCCCGCAGGAGCTGCAGCGGCGCGTCACGGCGCTGTGCCTTGCGGCGCGCGACCTGCTGGCCGAGCGGCGGCGCGACGGCGTGAGCCTGCTGTGCGCGCAGGCCATGGAGACCATTGAAAAGCAGTATATGGAGGAGGACCTCTCCCTCAGCGGCGTGAGCGAGCAGCTTCACGTCAGCCCGAACTACCTCAGCGCCAATATGAAGAAGTACGCAGGCGACACGTTCATGAACCTGCTCATCAAAAAGCGCATGGAGATCGCCCACGCCCTGCTGACGACGACCGGACTGAAGATCTACGAGGTCGCGCGGCAGTGTGGCTATTCCGACCAGCACTATTTCAGCTTCTGCTTTAAAAAATACTACGGCACATCGCCCGCGCAGCTGCGTCGGGCCGAGAGCGAGCGGGGAGGCGGGGGAACATGACGCGGAAAAGACGCGGCCTGAGCATGACATCCATTTTGGTGCTGGCGCTCGTCGGTACCATCACGGCCATCGTGCTGGGAGCCATGGCCGTGTTCCTGCAGACCTATCAGCGCTCGCTCATCCGGAGCGTGCAGACCTCTGCGCGCCAGTCCGTCGCCCAGGTAGGCAAGACGGTCGAGGACTATCTGGACGATGTCAACAGCCTCATGGAGCTGCTCGAGCGCAAGCTCGAGGATCCGCGGCAGGACCGGGACGATTTCTTTGCCGCCTTCCTGCAGATCCGGCCGGACGTTGTGGCCGTCACGACCTATGACGCGGCGGGCGGGCTTGTGGACTGCCGGTCGCGCGGGGCAAAGCGCACGGAGATCTATCAGAATCTTTCGTTTGATCCCAATAAAATGGACGACTATGCCGGCGGCTATGTCTCCACGCCTCATGTGGCCTCGATCTTTCAGGGCTATTATCCGTGGGTCGTCACGCTCGTTGCGCCGCTCGATGCGCCGGGCCGCGAGGAATGGATCGCGCTGGACATCAGCTTCAGCAGCATTTCCGCCTACCTGAACGACGTCGGCATCGGCCAGCACGGCTACTGCTTCCTGATGGACCAGAGCGGCAACATCATCTATCACCCGCAGCAGCAGCTCATCTATTCCGACCTCAAGCGGGAGAACACATCGCTCATCGCGGGCCTGCCGGACGGCAGCAACGAGAGCGGCAGCATGATCTATACGCTCACCTCGCTGGAAAACAGCCATTGGCGCGTTGTCGGTGTGAGCTTCGTCGAGGAGCTCATCACCGAGAGCGTGCAGGAGGTCAGCCGCATTCTGGCCGCCTCCGGCATCGGTATCCTGCTGGCCGCCGTCATCATCAGCTTCGTGCTGTTCCGCACGCTTTCCCGCCCCATGCACGGCCTGACGGCAGCCATGCGTCAGTTCGAGCAGGATGCGGACAATTTCACCTATGTTCCGGTCGGCGGTGCGCGCGAGGTGCGCGTGCTGTCGGATTCGTTCGGGCAGATGGTCGTGCAGATCCAGCGCCTCATGGAGCAGGTGCGTGCCGAGGAGGTCAATCTGCGCAAGACGGAGCTGCGCGCGCTGCAGGCGCAGATCAACCCGCACTTCCTCTATAATACGCTTGACTCCATCGCATGGATGTGTGAGCAGGGGAGAAATGCCGAGGCCGTCGAGATGGTCAATGCGCTGGCGCGGCTGTTCCGCATCAGCATCAGCCGCGGCCACGAGCTTATCCCCATCCGCAGCGAGCTGCAGCATGCCGAGAGCTATCTGCAGATCCAGTCCCACCGCTATAAGAATCAGTTTTCCTATTCCTTCGACGTGCAGGAGGAGTGCCTGGACTACCTGTGCAACAAGATCACGCTGCAGCCCATTATCGAAAACGCCATCTACCACGGCATCAACGGCCTTGTGGATGAGGGGGAGATCCGCATCTCGTGCCGCGCGGACGGGGACGATATCCTGTTCACCGTCGAGGATAACGGCACCGGCATGGAGCCGGAGCAGGTGCAGGCTATCCTGCGCAAGGAGCGCAGCGACCACACCGGCATCGGGATCAAGAACGTCAACGATCGTCTGAAGATCTATTTCGGACCGGCCTATGGCATTACCATCGACAGCGTGCCCGACGAGGGAACGCGCGTATATATCCGCATGCCGAAGGTGCGGGAGGAGGCAGAGTATGAAAAACGCTAAACGGCTGGCCGCACTTTTCCTGACGGCCGCCGTGCTTCTGACGGCGGGCTGCAGCCGCAAGACTGTCACGTCACAGAACTCCGTATGGTTCATCGCCAAATCCACGAACACGGAATTCTGGAAATCTGCCTTTGCCGGAGCGAACGCCGCAAAATCGGAGTATAACGTCGATCTGACGATCTGCGGGCCGGAGACGGAGGAGGACTACGAGGAGCAGAACCGTCTTATCGACGAAGCCGTCGCTGCCGGTGCAGATGCCATCGTCTATTCCGCCATCAGCTACACGAAAAACGCCGAGGCAATCACCCGCGCGGCCAAGCAGGGCCTGAAGATCGCCGTCATCGACAGCGACGTGGACTCCGACGGCGTCGGTGTACGCATCGGCACGGACAATGTCGAGGCCGGGCGCATGGCCGGGCGCGCTGCCCTGCAGACGGACTGGGACAGCCTGACGGTCGGCATCGTGAACTTTGATCTCGGCAGCCGCAACGGGCAGGAGCGCGAGAGCGGCTTTCGCGAGGCGCTGGCGGGAGACCCGCGTGTGAAGGACATCTATACAATCAACGTCAACGCCGACGCCACGACGGCACAGGTCCGCACGGTGCAGCTCCTTGTGGAGCACCCGGAGATCAATGTGATCGTCGGCTTCAACGAGCCGATCGCCGTCGGCGCGGCCATGGCCGTGCACTCCCTTGGCCTCGCGGGCCGCGTGCGCATGGTCGGCTTTGATACGAACGTCAAGTGCATCGACCTGCTGCAGAGCGGGGCCGTTTCGGCCCTCATCGTGCAGAATCCCTATGCCATGGGCTACCTCGGGGTCGAGGCTGTGTGCAATCTGCTCGACGGGCAGACCTACCGCACGGCGGAGCTGCTCGACACGGCGACGCGCACCGTGACGAAGGAGACGATGTTCACCATTGAGAATCAGAAGGCACTGTTCTCGTTCGGTTGACATATGCGCAATTTGCACAAATTCGACGCATTGTTTTTGACATCCAAAACAAAGAATGTGAAGTTTTCACCCTTCCTGCGTAAGAAATCTCATTGTTTTTTGTACAAATTCTGTTAAAATTTAATTACGCGGAACGGAGATTCCGCAGAAATTTATGGAGGATGAATGACAATGAAAAAACTTCTTGCGCTTCTTCTTGTCCTTGTCATGGTCGTTGCTCTGGTCGCCTGCGGCGGCAACGACAACGAGACCGAGGCACCGACGGACGCTTCTCAGCCCGCTTCCGACGCCACTGAGAACAACGACAACACCGACAACAGCGACACCCCTGTGGACACCGATCTGAAGGTCGCCGTGTTCTACTACACCTATTCCGACACCTACATCTCCAGCGTCCGCACCGCTCTCGATGCACAGCTGGACGCGCTGGGCGTTACCTATCAGGACTTCGACTCCAACGGCAACCAGACCACGCAGAACGAGGCCATCCAGACCGCAATCGCTGACGGCTATAACCTGCTGATCGTCAACATGGTCACTTCCGGTTCTTCCGACACCGCGAAGGGCATCATGGAGCTGGCCGGCGATGTGCCCGTTATCTTCTTCAACCGCGCAGTCGATGAGGACGGCGTCGAGGCTTCCGCTTCCGTCCTGAACGCTTATGAGAACATCGCATTCGTCGGCACCGACGCCCCCGAGGCAGGCCATCTGCAGGGCAAGATGATCGGCGAGTACGTCCTCGAGCACTATGACGAGCTCGACCTGAACGGCGACGGCAAGATCTCCTACGCCATGTTCAAGGGCGACGAGGCCAATGTCGAGGCTATCTACCGCACCCAGTACGGCGTTGAGGACGCCAATGCTGTCCTGACTGCCGCCGGCAAGCCCGAGCTTGTCTACTTCGATGCCAACAATACCTCCGGCTATCAGGTCGACCTGAACGGCAACTGGTCCGCTGCTGCAGCACTCGATTACATGAACACGAACCTCTCGCAGTACAACGAGGGCAACAACAACATGATCGAGCTCATCATCTGCAACAACGACAACATGGCTGAGGGCTGCATCTCCGCTCTGGAGTCCGCGGGCTACAACAACGGCACCGGCAAGACCATCCCGGTCTTCGGCGTTGACGCCACCGATTCCGCCAAGGAACTCATTGCCAACGGCAAGATGACCGGCACCGTCAAGCAGGATGCCGAGGGCATGGCTGCCGCCATCGCTCAGATCGCCAAGGCTGTCGGCGAAGGCACCGCTCTGAAGGACGCCGTCGCTGCTACGGCTGAGAGCAACACCGAGATGTACAGCGTCGCCGAGGGCGTTGCCACGAAGCTGTATGTCGCTTATGCTCCCTACACCGCGTAAGCATCGGACATAAAAACTCTGACTGATCGAAATCGAAAAGGGGAGGCTGCCGCAGGGCGGCAGCCTCCTTTTCAGATTTTCAAACAGACCAAGGAAGTAAGGAGGACATGAAATGAATATGGATCAGGATATCTTGCTGCAGATGACGGATATCACGAAGACCTTCCCGGGCGTCAAGGCGCTCGATCATGTTTCTCTGACGCTGAAACGGGGAACCGTCCATGCTCTGATGGGAGAAAACGGCGCAGGCAAATCCACGCTGATGAAGTGCCTGTTCGGCATTTATAACAAGGACAGCGGAACCATCCTCCTGGAAGGCAAAGAAGTCAATTTCAAGAACAGCAGAGAGGCGCTGGACAATGGCGTGGCCATGGTCCATCAGGAGCTGAATCAGGCTCTGAAGCGCTCTGTTATGGATAATATCTGGCTGGGGCGTTACCCGAAGCATCTCGGACTGGTGGTCGACGAGACCAAAATGTACCGGGAGACCATGAAAATATTCGACGAGCTGGGCATCAATGTCGATCCGCACCGGATCATGAGCACGATGCCCGTTTCGCAGCGTCAGATGGTCGAGATCGCGAAGGCGGTCTCCTATCGTTCGAAGGTCATCGTATTTGACGAGCCGACCTCCTCTCTCACGGAGGACGAGGTCGAGCATTTGTTCCGAATTATCAACATGCTCCGCGACCGGGGCGTGGGCATCATTTATATTTCGCATAAAATGGCGGAGATCAAGCGCATCTCCGACGAGATCACCATCATGCGCGACGGTCAGTGGATCGCGACCCGCCCGGCTGCCGAGCTGGAGGTCAACGACATCATCCGCCTGATGGTCGGCCGTGAGCTGAACAATCAGTTCCCGCCGAAAACGAACAAGCCGGGCGAGCCCTTCCTGAAGGTCGAGCACCTGACGGGCCAGTATAACGGCCTGCGCGATGTGAACTTCACGGCGCGCCGCGGCGAGATCCTCGGCCTGGCCGGTCTGGACGGCAGCGGCCGCACGGAGACGCTCGAGTGCATCTTCGGCGTGATGACCCGCAAGGACGGCGTCATCACCCTCGACGGCAAGCCCTGCCGCAACCGCAATGCGCGCGAGTCCATCAAAAACGGCTTTGCCCTGCTGACGGAGGAGCGCCGCTCGACCGGTATTTTCTCCATCCTGAATATCCGGGAGAATACGGTCATTTCCAGCCTGAAAAAGCACCGCCGCGGCATCTGGCTGAGCAACCGCTCCATGAAGAAGGATACGCAGTGGTCCATTGATGCCATGCACACCAAGACGCCGTCTCAGGAGACGAAGATCCGCAGCCTCTCCGGCGGCAACCAGCAGAAGGTCATTCTCGGCCGCTGGCTGCTCACCGACCCGGACGTGCTGCTGCTCGATGAGCCGACGCGCGGCATCGACGTCGGCGCAAAGTACGAAATTTATCAGCTCATCATCGACCTTGCCAACCGCGGCAAGACCGTGCTGATGGTCTCGTCCGAGATGCCGGAGCTTCTGGGCGTCTGCGACCGCATCCTTGTCATGTCAGGCGGCCGCCTTGCCGGTGAAGTGGATGCCAAAACGACCAGCCAGGAAGAAATCATGCGGCTGGCAGCAAAATACGTTTAAGGGAGGGCCTCGGTCATGGCAAATCCTGTGACAAAAATTCGCAATACGGCTGCGGACTACCGCAAGCTGGACGGGCGCGACAAGCGCCGCTTCTGGACGGACGGCATTCTGAACAATGCGCTGTACATCCTGATGGCGATCTTCATCATCTACACCGCCATCGTCAACCATAACTTCCTGAAGATCGGCTCCATCACGAACATCATCTCGCTGGCCGCTGCGTCCCTTCCGTTCGCGCTCGGCGTTGCGGGCTGCATCGTCCTGACGGGCACCGACCTTTCCGGCGGCCGTGTCGTCGGCCTGTCCGCTGCCCTTTCTGCCGCCCTGCTGCAGAAGACGGACCTTGCCCGCAGAATGTTCAGCTGGATGCCGAATATCCCCACCTGGGCCGGTATCTGCATCGCCATTCTTGCGGTCATCGCCATCGGTGCGATCATCGGCTTTGTCAACGGTTTCTTCGTTGCAAAGTTCAAGCTGCATCCCTTCATCGTCACGCTGGCCACGCAGCTCATCACCTATGGCCTGATCCTCGTGTTCTTCATGCTCAACGATAACAACGGCCAGCCGCTGTCCGGCCTGTCCGACGGTTATTCGAGCTTCATCAAGGGCAAGATGATCTCCATCGGCGCTGTCAGCCTGCCGTGGTATGTGCTTTATGCCATCATCCTGCTTGCCATCACCTGGTTCCTGTGGAACAAGACGACGTTCGGCAAGAACATGTTCGCCGTCGGCTCGAATGCCGAGGCTGCCAATGTCTCCGGCGTGAACGTCTTCCGCACGACGGTCCTTGTCCACACATTCGCGGGCGTGATGTACGGTCTGACCGGCTTTATCGAGGGCGCGCGCATCAGCTCCATCACGCAGTCCACCGGCCTGAACTATGAGTGCGATGCCATTGCGGCCTGCGTCATCGGCGGCGTTTCGTTCGTCGGCGGCACCGGCAAGATCAGCGGCATCGTGCTCGGCGTTCTCATCCTGCGTATCATCTTCGCTGCGCTGACCTTCCTTGCCATCGATTCCAGCCTGCAGTACATCATCAAGGGCCTCATCATTCTGGTCGCCTGCTCTCTGGATATGCGCAAGTACCTCGTCAAAAAGTAAAGACAACAGCTGCTCCTCCGGGCCTCCTGCCCGGAGGAGTTTTTATATTAAAAGTAGGGGCGGGGCATGCCCCGCCCGTCCGCGAAGCGGCAATCGGCTCGCTAATTCGGCGCAGCGCACCATTCCCAACGCCGCGTTTCCCCGATGTGTCATTGCGAGGAGCGAAGCGACGTGGCAATCTCGCAGTACCCGGTCGAATAACAGAAAGGCTGCGGCGAATACAGTAACTTTACGCTGCGGGGCGTCGAGGACGCCACCCCCTACAACGCCCGCCCGGAAGCCTCGCAAAATTTTCCGCTTTCTACTTCCTGCATGCCCCGTCCCTGCAGGGCTCCCATAAGCCGCCTCTTGCTTTTCCGCACGGATTCTGTTACAATAGGCAGACTGTGAAGAAAAAGATAGAAAGAATAGAGGAGGAAAGAGGCGTGCATTCATCGCTCAGAAAGAAATACATCGGCAATGCGGCGTTCTATAAAATGGCGCTTGCCGTTGCGATCCCCATCATGATCCAGAACGGCATCACGAACTTCGTCAGCCTGCTGGACAACATCATGGTCGGCCGCGTCGGCACGGAGCAGATGACCGGCGTTGCCATTGTCAATCAGCTCATTTTCGTGTTCAACCTTGCCATCTTCGGCGCGGTGTCCGGCGCGGGCATTTTCGGTGCGCAGTATTACGGCAAGGGCGACTGGGACGGCGTGCGGCAGACATTCCGCTTCAAGCTGCTCGTCTGCACGGCCCTTACGGTGCTCGGTGCGGGCATTTTCCTGCTGTTCGGCGAGGACCTGATCCTCCTGTACCTCAAGGGCGACGGCTCACCGGAGCAGATCGCGGCCAGCCTCGGCTATGCCAAGGAATATCTGCTCATCATGCTCGTCGGCTTTATCCCGTTCACGCTGTCGCAGTGCTATTCCGGCACGCTGCGCGAAACGGGCCAGACCGTCGTGCCCATGGTTTCGGGCGTCGTGTCCGTTGTGGTGAATCTCTGCTTCAACACGCTGCTGATCTTCGGCTATCTCGGCTTCCCGCGTCTCGGCGCCTCTGGCGCGGCCATTGCCACGGTTATCGCGCGCTTTGTCGAGGCGGGTGTCGTCATGCTCTGGGCGCACCGCAACCCGGAGCGCGTGCCCTATCTGCGCGGCGTGTACCGCTCGTTCCACATTCCGGCTGCGCTGGCCCGTGCCATTGCGAGAAAGAGCATCCCGCTCCTGTTGAACGAAACGCTCTGGGCAGCAGGTATGGCGCTGCTGGCGCAGTGCTACTCTGTGCGCGGCTATGATGTTGTCTCGGCCTATAACATCTGCTCGACCGTCTCGAACGTGTTCAATGTCGCCTTTATGGCCATGGGCAATGCCGTCGGCATCCTCGTCGGCCAGCTGCTCGGCGCGGGGAAGATGGAGGAAGCCGTCGATACAGACCGTAAGCTCATCACGTTCTCCGTCGGCATCTGCATCGTGCTCGGCGGCCTGATGTCCCTTGTGGCCCACCTGTTCCCGCAGATCTATAACACGTCTGACAGCATCCGTGACCTTGCGGCCGCGTTCATCCGCATCTGCGCGCTGTGCATGCCGATCAACGCGCTGGCAAATGCCTGCTATTTCACCCTGCGCTCCGGCGGCAAGACGTTCGTGACGTTCCTGTTCGACAGCTTCTATGTCTGCGTGCTGACCGTGCCGATGGCCTTTGTGCTCAGCCGCTTCACCGGCCTGCCGATCGTGCCGCTGTTCCTCTGCTGCCAGCTGGCCGATATCGGCAAGTGCGTTGTCGGCCTCATCATGATCCGCCGCGGCGTCTGGATCCAAAACATTGTCGGAAAGGAGGCGGCCTGAGTGAAGCGCGATACCCGCTATTATCAGCAGCATGGCCTGCTGCGCATTTTCCTGTCGTATTTCGGTCCGCACCGCCGCCTGTTTCTGCTGGACATGCTCTGCGCGCTGTTCATCGGCGCGGTCGATCTCATTTTCCCGCTCATCTCCCGCCGCGCGATCAACACGATGCTGCCCGCGCACGCCTACCATACGTTCTTTGTCGTCATGGGCATCATGGCGGCGGCGTACCTCGTGCGCGCGTTCTTCTATTATATCATCGCCTATTACGGCCACACGTTCGGCATCCGCGTTGAGGCCGATATCCGCCGCGACCTGTTCCGCCACATGCAGAGCCTCGGCTATGAGTTCTATGACCACAACCGCACGGGCCAGCTCATGAGCCGCCTGACGACGGACCTGTTCGAGATCACGGAGCTGGCGCACCACGGCCCGGAGGACCTGATGATCTCCCTGCTGACGATCGTCGGCGCGCTCGCCGTCATGTTCACGATCGAGTGGCGGCTGGCCCTGGTCGTGTGCGTCATCCTGCCGATCCTGCTTATCGTCGTCATCACGCGCCGCCGGAAAATGAGCAGGGTCTCGCGCGGTGTGAAGAAGCGCACGGCGGCCATCAACGCCGAGATCGAGTCCTCGCTCTCCGGCATCCGCACGGCGAAGGCCTTCGCGAACGAGGCCGTGGAGTTCGGCAAGTTCAGCGAGGCGAACGACCGCTTCAAGGTCTCGAAGCGGGAGTTCCACCGCGAGATGGGCATTTTCTCCGGCTCGCTGGAGTTCTTCCTCTCGATCCTGAGCGTGGCCGTTATCACCGTGGGCGGCACGCTCATCATGCAGGGCCGGATGGATCTGGTCGACCTGTTCACGTTCTCCCTGTATATCTCCACGTTCACGAGCCCCGTGCGCAAGCTCGTGAATTTCGCCGAGATGTTCGCCAACGGCTTTGCGGGCCTCGGCCGCTTCGTCGAGCTGATGCGCACGGAGCCGAAGCTGCGCGACGCGCCGGATGCGAAAGCGCTCGGGCATGTCCGCGGCGCGATCGACGTTGAGGACGTCTCGTTCTCCTATGAGGAAAATCAGGAGGTACTCGAGCACGTCACCCTGCACGTCCGGCCCGGCGAGACCGTTGCGGTGGTCGGCCCGTCCGGCGGCGGCAAAAGCACGCTGTGCCGCCTGATCCCGCGCTTTTATGACGTGACGTCCGGCCGCATCTGCATCGACGGGCAGGACGTGCGCTCGGTCACGCAGGAGTCCCTGCACCACGCCATCGGTGTCGTGCAGCAGGATGTGTTCCTGTTTGCCGACACCATTGCGAACAACATCCGCTACGGCCGCCCGGACGCTACCATGGAGGAGATCAGGGAGGCGGCGCGGCAGGCGGAAATATATGACGATATCATGGCCATGCCCGACGGCTTCGACACCTATGTCGGCGAGCGCGGCACGCTCCTGTCCGGCGGGCAGAAGCAGCGCGTGTCCATCGCGCGTATTTTCCTGAAGAATCCGCCTATCCTGATCCTGGACGAGGCCACGAGCGCGCTCGACAGCGTGACGGAGGCGAAGATCCAGCACGCGCTCGACCATCTGGCCGAGGGCCGCACGACGCTCATCATCGCCCACCGCCTTTCGACCATCCGCAGCGCCTCGCGCATTCTTGTCGTGGCGGACGGCCGCATCTGCGAGCAGGGCACGCACGAGGAGCTTATGCGCCTCGGCGGCCTGTATGCGACCCTGCGCAGCACGCAGGACCTCAGCAGCGCGGAATGACCCCTGCGAATCCCCAAAATTTGCCCGATAAAATGTGAACTTTTTTGGAAGGACCGTCGAAAATGGGATATTTGCTTGCTATTATGGTAAAATCCTGATATAATAGCGGAAATGCGGTCGACGTAACGACCTGTTCTTGGACGGCGCGCCGGAAAACTTGCCAAAAACATGGATTCCGACGCATTACAAGGAAAACAAGACCGCAATGCGGATTCCCATCCGCCTGTACGGCGGCATAGCATGGGAAAAACGAGAGGATGATACTGCTTTGAAGACTGCACACCGCGTGGAGCCAGCCATTACCCACTTCGCCATCAGCGGCGCTCCGATTACCTGCGAGAAATACGGCCACGGCCACATCAACTGCACCTATCAGGTCAAGACGGACGACGGGCACGCCTATATTCTCCAGCGCATCAACCGCTATGTGTTTGCCGATCCGAAGGCTGTGATGGAGAATGTCGGTGCCGTGACACAGTACCTGCGGGAGCGCGCAGAGGATCCCCATGAGGTCCTGAATTTTATTCCGGCCGATACCGGGGTATACTATCATATCGATGAGGCGGGCGAGTACTGGCGCTGCTATGAATTTGCCGACGGCATCTGCCTTGAGGCCCCGGAGTCCGACACCGACTTCTATGAGAGCGCCATCGCCTTCGGCCGCTTCCAGGAGATGCTGCGCGAGTTCCCTGCGGAGACGCTCCACGAGACGATCCCCCTGTTCCACAACACAACGAACCGCTACCGCATCTTCCGCAAGGCCCTGCAGGACGATCTCGCGGGCCGCGCCGCGGGCGTGCCGGACGATATCCGCTTTGCGCTCGACCGCGAGCAGGAGGCGGGCACGCTCTGCAGTCTGCTCGACAGCGGCGAGCTGCCGCTGCGCGTCACGCACAACGATACGAAGCTCAATAACGTCCTGTTCGACCGCCGGACGCGCAAGGCGCTGTGCGTGCTCGATCTCGACACCGTCATGCCCGGCTCGTCGCTGTATGACTACGGTGATTCCATCCGCTTCGGCGCGGCGACTGCGGCCGAGGATGAGAAGGACCTTTCGAAAATGGGCATCAATCTGCACCTGTTCCAGGTCTACACGGCGGGGTATCTTGCCGCCTGCAAGAGCCTGACGCCCAAGGAGCTGGAGCTGCTGCCGCTCGGCGCGAAGATCATCACGCTTGAGCTGGCCGTGCGCTTCCTGACCGACTATCTCGACGGCGACCGCTATTTCCGCGTCGCCTATCCCGAGCACAATCTCGTGCGCGCCCGCGCGCAGATGAAGCTGGTGGCCGACATGGAGGCCCACTGGGACGAGATGCAGGCCATCGTCGCAGAAGAAGCGGCAAAGCGAAACTGAGGAGGAGCTATGCAGTATTTAGGCGTTGAATATTCCGTCAAGCATATGCCGGAGCTCGATCCGGACTTTATCCCCTTCGGCGTGTGGCTCGAGGCCTATGCCAGGGGCGCGGAAAAGCCCCTGACCATCGCGCTCGAGCGCGATCAGGGCAAGATCTCCGTCCGTGAGACGAAGATCCACGGCACGCCGGAAATGGCAGAGGCCGATTATCGCTATGTCGAGCGCTATGTCAAGTTCCTGCTGTGGTCCATCGGCGGCTTCCGCATCTGGATCTGCGGCGACAGTGCGCTGGCGCAGCGCCTGCAGCGCGCCTATACCCTCACGGGCGAGCGCGCGTTCGACGTACAGTTCATGCAGGATGTGTATGAGGTGCCGTTCGAGGTCATCGACTGCACGCCGGAACAGCTGCCGCAGGCCAACGAGTCCTCCGTCGCCATCGGCGGCCATATGGAGGGCTGCCGCATCGGCTTTGACGCGGGCGGCTCCGACCGCAAGGTCTCCGCAGTCATCGACGGCAAGACCGTCTATTCCGAGGAGGTCGTCTGGCACCCGAAGACGGAGCCGGACCCCCAGTATCATTTCAACGGCATCGTCGAGGCCTTCCGCACGGCCGCGTCCAAAATGCCGCGCGTGGACGGCATCGGCGTTTCCTCCGCCGGTGTGTTCATCGGCAACAGCCCGATGGTCTCCGCCCTGTTCCTGAAGGTCCCGCGCGAAAAGCGCGAGCTTGTCAAGACGATCTATGACCGCGCGGCCAGAGAGATCGGCGATGTGCCGATCGTCGTGGCGAACGACGGCGACGTGACGGCGCTGGCCGGGGCCATGGGCCTGGAGTGCGGCTCCGTTATGGGTATGGCCATGGGCACGTCCGAGGCCGTCGGCTATGTCGATGCCGAGGGCAAGGTGCTCGGCTGGCTCAATGAGCTGGCCTTTGCGCCGGTCGACCTCTTTGAGGACGCCATGGCGGACGAGTGGTCCACGGACATCGGCGTCGGCTGCAAGTATTTCTCGCAGGATGCCGTCATCAAGCTCGCGCCGCGCGCCGGCATCGAGCTGGATTCCGCGCTCACGCCCGCTGAAAAGCTCAAGGTCGTGCAGAACCTCATGGAGAAGGGCGACAGTCGCGCCCGCCGGATCTTCGCCTCCATCGGCGCATATCTGGCCCATACGCTGAAGCTGTACTGCCGCTTCTACGACGTGCACCACATGATCGTGCTCGGCCGCGTCATGTCCGGCCTCGGCGGCAGCGTCATTCTCGAGACCTGCCTGTCCATCCTGAACGAGGAATATCCGGAGCTTGCGCAGAAGGTGCGCGTCATGCTGCCGGATGAGAAAACGCGCCGTGTCGGCCAGTCCGTGGCGGCCGCCAGTCTGCCGGAGCTGCACAAAAACGCCTGAGCCCGGCCAGAGGGAGGAATACCATGCAGTTTCAGAATGCAATGATCTATACGGAGAAATTCCGCTTTGAGCACGGGGCCTTCGCCGTGGAAAACGGCCGCTTCGCGCGTGTGCTGGGCCAGCCGGACCCGGACGCCGTCGATCTGCACGGCGCCTATGTCATTCCCGGCCTGATCGATATCCACACGCACGGCAACTCCGGCGCGGATTACTCCGACGGCGATTGGGAGGGCTATGTCCGCATGGCGCGCTACAGCGCGCACAACGGCATTACCTCCCTTGCCCCCACAACGCTGACTCTGCCGTATGAGACGCTTGCCGCAGCCTTCGCCACGGCGCGCCGCATGGCAGACGAGCGCCCCGCAGGCTGCGCCGTCGTGCGCGGCGTGCAGATGGAGGGCCCGTTCTTCAGTGAAAAGAAAAAGGGCGCGCAGAATGCTGCGTATCTGCGCACGCCGGATTTCGCCGCCTTCCGCAAGCTCTATGACGGCTGTGGCGGCCTGATCCGCATCGTGGATGTCGCACCGGAGCTGCCCGGTGCAGCGGAATTTGTGCGCAAGGCAAGCAAGCAGTGTACCGTCTCCATCGCGCACACGGACGCGTCCTATGACGATGCCGTCTGCGCCATTGAAGCAGGTGTCACGCACCTGACGCACCTGTATAACGCCATGCCCGGCATCCACCACCGCAAGCCCGGCGTCATCCCGGCCGCGGTCGAGAACGAGCAGGTGAGCGCGGAGCTCATCAGCGACGGCCAGCATGTCCACCCCGCTTCCGTGCGGCTGGCATTCCGTATGTTCGGCCCGGCGCGCATGGTGCTCATCTCCGATTCGCTGCGCTGCTGCGGCATGCCCGACGGCGAGTATGAGCTGGGCGGCCAGCCCGTGTTCCTGCAGGGCGGCGTGGCCCGCCTGTCCGACGGGACCATCGCAGGCTCCGCTACGAATGTCTATGACTGCATGCTGCGTGCCATTTCGTTCGGCATTCCGCGCGAGGATGCCGTCCGCGCCGCGACCTATAACCCCGCCCGCCAGCTCGGCTGCCTGGACGAGGTCGGCTCCATCCGCGACGGCAAGCAGGCGGATTTCGTGATCTGCGATGCCGAGCTGAACCGCCGTGAGGTCTGGCTGGCCGGAGAAAAGCTGGCCTGAAAAAAGCACCGCCCTGAGAAGCAGAAATGCTTCTCAGGGCGATTTTTATGCTACCTCTTCCCCGCTTGGCGTCAGAATGACGACGCGCAGCGGGATATCCCGGCCGGAGGCGGCGAGCGCGGTTTCCACGGCGTGGGTCAGGCCGCCGCAGCACGGTACCTGCATCCGCACGACGAGGACGGAGCGGATGTCGTTCCGGCGGAACAGCTCCGTGAGCTTTTCGCTGTAGTCCACGGCGTCGAGCTTCGGGCAGCCGATCATGGCGATGCGCCCGGCAAGATAGCGGCTGTGGAACTGCGCGCAGGAAAACGCCGTGCAGTCCGCGGCAATGACAAGGTCCGCACCCTGCAGATAGGGGGCCGAGGTGCTCAGCAGCCTGATCTGCACGGGCCAGTTCTGCAGGGCGGACGCCGCGCCGTCCTGTGCGGGTGCGGCGGACGGAGCGAAGCGCATGGCCTGCGCACCGGGGCAGCCGCCCGCCGGGACTTTTGATGCTTTGGCGGCCTGCACGGCGGCCTCGTCATAGGCAGGGGCCTCGCGCTCCACAAAGCGGATGGCGTCGGCCGGGCAGGCGGGCAGGCAGTCGCCGAGTCCGTCGCAGAAATGCTCGCGGGCCAGCTTCGCCTTGCCGTTCACCATGGCGATGGCGCCCTCGTGGCAGGCCTTCGCGCACAGGCCGCAGCCGGTGCAGCGTTCTTCATCAATTTCAATGATCCGTCTGATCATGGGTGTTATCCTCCGATTTGCGTAACTTTCGGTTGGCTTTCTGCCGTTCGGCAATGGCCATCATCTGCTCATACATTGCGTCGCCCACGCACTGGCGGGCATATTTGCACCACTGCACGCAGCTGAGCGTGTCGTTATAGACCACAAAGCCGCAGTGCTCGCACACGGCCTGCGTGTCGCAGGTGAACAGCTCGATCTCGCTGCCGCACTGCGGGCAGACCTTCTCCAAAATTTCGGGCGTGCGGGGTTTTCCCTGACATCCTTCCAGAATCATGGCATTCCCTCCTGTTCGCATCTATTTTAACAAATGCAGGCGAAAAGTCTGTTGGAATGCCAACGAAACCGAAAAACTGCGTGTCTGACCCGTGGACAATATCCGAAAAATGTGCTATGATGAGCAAAAAAGGAGGCTATTGTTATGCGTGTTTTAGAAGGACTTCAGCCTGCGGCTGCGTTGGGCTTTTTTGAGACGCTGTGCGCCATCCCGCATGGCTCGCGCGACACAAAGGCGATCTCGGACTACTGCGTCCGCTTCGCGCAGGAGCGCGGCCTGAGCTGGCAGCAGGATGCGTCGAACAACGTTATCATCCGCAAGCCGGCCAGCCCCGGCTATGAGGACCATCCCACCGTGATCCTGCAGGGCCATCTCGACATGGTCTGCGAGAAGGATGCGAACTGTGACATCGATTTTTCGAAGGACGGCCTGCGCCTGCGCCATGACGACACCTATATTTTTGCCGACGGCACGACGCTCGGCGGCGACGACGGCATCGCCGTGGCCTATGCGCTGGCGGTGCTGGATTCCGATACGCTGAAGCACCCGCCCCTCGAGGCGGTGTTCACCGTCGACGAGGAGATCGGCATGCTCGGCGCGGCAGCTCTCGATATGAGCGGCCTGCAGGGCCGCGTGCTGCTGAACATCGACTCCGAGGACGAGGGCATCCTGACCGTCAGCTGCGCCGGAGGCGCGACGTCCTGTCTGACCGTTCCCGTCAAGCGTGTTCCTGTGCAGGGGAACGCATGGCGTGTCGGTGTGCGCGGCCTGACCGGCGGCCACAGCGGCGTGGAGATCAATAAGGGCCGCGCCAATGCCAACAGGGTCCTTGCGGCGGCGCTGCAGGGCCTGCCCGTCACGCTGTGCTCCATTGCGGGCGGCAGCAAGGACAATGCCATCCCGCGTGCGTCCGAGGCCGTCGTTGTCAGCGAGGCGGACGATTTTGCCGCGCTGTTTGCAGCGAATGCGGCCAAGGCCGCCCTGCCGGAGACGGAGCAGCATGCGGAGTTCTACTGCGAGCCTGCTGAGGCGGGCGAGATGCTGGCCGAGAGCGAGGCCGTGCTCGGCCTTCTGAACGCCGTGCCGAACGGTGTGCAGGCCATGAGCGGCGACATCCCGGGCCTTGTGCAGACCTCCCTGAACCTCGGCATCCTGACGACGGACGCCGATGCCGTGCGCCTGACGTTCTCGGTGCGCAGCTCCGTGAACCGCGAGAAGTTCGGCCTCATCGATCAGCTCAAGGCGCTGGCGGCCCGCTTCGGCGGCAGCTACAGCGAGACTGGCGAGTACCCCGCATGGGAGTACCAGAAGGATTCCCGCCTGCGCGAGGTCATGGTCGAGGTGTTCGAGGCCCAGTACGGCCGCAAGCCGGTCGTGGAGGCTATCCATGCCGGTCTGGAGTGCGGTATTTTCTCCGACCGCCTGCCCGGCCTGGACGCCGTCTCGTTCGGCCCGCAGATGCATGACATCCACACGTCGCGCGAGAGGCTCGACATCGCCTCGACGGCGCGCACCTGGGATTATCTCGTGGCGGTGCTGGAGCGCCTGTGATGAAGGTCTTTGACGCCCACTGCCACATTTACCCGGCAAAGATCGCCCGCAAGGCCGCCCAGACCACGGCGGCCTTCTATAACTACACCGGCGAGACGCTCGACGGCACGGTGCAGACGCTGTTCGCCCACGGCGGCGGCATTACCAAATTTCTTGTGCAGTCCGTAGCGACGCGGCCGGATCAGGTGCAGCATATCAACGAGTTCATCGCCCGCGAGGTCGCGCAGTTCCCGGACCGCCTGTACGGCTTCGGCGCGCTGCACCCCGATTCGCCGACGCTGGAGGAGGATATCGCCCACCTGCGCGCTCTGGGCCTGCACGGCGTGAAGCTGCATCCGGACATCCAGGGCTTCCGCCTCGACGATCCGCGCTGCTTTGCGCTGGCGGAGCAGTGCGAGGGCGTGCTGCCCCTGCTCCTGCACACGGGAGACAGCCGCTATGACTTCTCCAACCCAAACCGCCTTATCCCGCTGCTGCGGCGCTTCCCGCGCCTGACGGTCATCGGCGCGCATTTCGGCGGCTATACGATCTGGCAGGAGGCCGCGCGGCAGCTTGCCGGACGCTTTGAAAACCTCTGGGTCGACTGCTCGTCGTCGTTCTTTGCCATGGACGTCGCCGCCGGGCGCGCGCTCATCGACGCCTACGGTGCGGACCGTGTGCTGTTCGGCACGGATTACCCCATGTGGGATCCGCAGCACGAGCTGGCGCGTCTGCGCGGCATGCGCCTTGCGCCGGAGACGGAGCGGAAGATCCTCTATGACAATGCTGCTGCCCTGTTTGGGCTGGAAGGAGAGAACTGATATGCTGCGAGTGGGTACCGTCGGGACAAGCTCGATCATGCGGACCATTCAGGAGGCCATCCGCCTGACGGACGGCATGGAGTGCCGTGTGGTCTATTCCCGCACCGAGGAGCAGGGCCGCGCCTTCGCGGCGGAGATGGGCGTGCCGGAGCACTGCACGGACTATGCCGCCATGCTGGAGCGCAGCGACCTTGACCTCATCGACATCGCCTCGCCGAACCGCTTCCACGCGGAGCAGGCCCTTGCCGCGCTGGAGCACGGCAAGCACGTCATCGTAGAAAAGCCCGCCGCCGTGACCCGCGGCGACGTGCAGCGGCTCATCGACGCCGCGCGCGCGAACGGCGTGTACTTCTTTGAGGCCATCACGACGCTGTTCATGCCGCAGTACGAGGCCTGCCGCCTGCTGCTGCCGAAGCTCGGGCGCATCGAGCAGGCGCACATCACCTATGCGCAGTATTCCTCGCGCTACGATGCCTATCTGCGCGGCGAGAACCCGAATATCTTCAACCCCGCCATGCAGGCCGGTGCGCTCAACGACATGGGCGTTTACTGTGTGCATATGGCCGTCGACCTGTTCGGCGCGCCGCAGGACGTCCGGTATCTGGCGGAGCTCGGCCCGAACGGCATCGATCTGGCCGGGCGGCTGACACTGACGTATCCGTCCCTGACGTGCGAGATCCTCACGGCGAAAAACGCCGACCTCGGCAGCGGCTGCCGCATCACGGGCGAGAACGGCTGGTTTGCGGAGGACGGGCCAATCAACGCCTTCGGCGGCTGCACGGCAGAGCTGAACGGTGCGCCGGTCGACGTGGCGCTGCCGCAGGCCGAGAACCGCATGGTCTATGAATTTGCCCGCTTCCGCGATGCCATCGTGCAGCACGACACGGCATTCTTCGACCGCATGGCGGAGCAGTCCGCGCGCGTGGCCGCCGTACTGGAGCAGGCACACCGCACTGCATAACTATCCTGCCAGACACCCCTCCGGAGGAGACTTCTCTTCCGGAGGGGTATCTTTTCGCACAAAAACAAGTCGATAAATAATTTATAACAGGATTTATATTCTTAAATCGCCAGGGGACTCGCGAACGCTATAAAATTATATTTAGGGCATAAAAACTTTTTTTATGAAATCTGCACAATTTGGACCTGTATTTTTCTACACCAAATTGTGGAAAATCCATTGCACTTCTGCAAAGAATCTGATATGATAACAGCAATGGGAGCCTGCAGGAGATGCCGCTCCGCGCAGGTCTCTTACGGAACCGCCGGCCCCGGCAGAACCGGCAAAAACAAACGGGAGGTACTTATGGAAAAGTTTTTTGGACTGAAAAAACACGGCACCACCGTCAGAACTGAGATCCTGGCAGGTCTGACCACGTTCATGGCCATGGCTTACATCCTCATGGTCAACGCCAACATGTTCGCCAATCCGTTCAGCGACGGAACGAACGTCCTCGGCGTCAGCTACGGCGCCATCTACATTGCCACCGCGATCTCGGCAGTCATCGGCTCCGTCCTCATCGGACTGCTGTCGAATCTGCCGCTCGCACAGGCCTCCGGCATGGGCCTGAACGCCTTCTTCGTTTATACCGTCTGCGTCGGCTTCGGCTTCACCTACGCCAACGCCCTTGTGTTCGTTCTCGTTGACGGCCTCATCTTCATTCTGCTGACCATCACCGGCCTGCGCAAGAAGATCTTCACCGCCATCCCCGACGCCGTCCGCAAGGCCATCCCCGCAGGCATTGGCCTGTTCATCGCGTTCCTCGGCCTGCAGAATGTCGGCCTCGTCGCGAAGGATGCCAGCACCGGCGTTACCCTCGGCTCCTTCAACCTGTTCAACAATGCCAATGTCAGCTGGGCGACCGTTATGCCCATGATCGTTACCGTTCTGGCCCTTGTGCTCATCGCCGTCCTGTCCAAGAAGGGCGTGCGCGGCGCGGTCCTGTGGGGCATCCTCGGCGGCGCAGCCCTGTATTATGTGCTCGGCCTGACCGTTCCCGGCTTCTATGGCGACCTCAGCTCCACGCTGAAGATCGACTTCGTCGGCCCGTTCCGCGATTTCGGCGAGATGGCCTTCGGCAAGGTCTTCACGGAAGGCTTCGACTTCAGCGCCTATGTCAGCGCCCATGGCACGGCAGACCTGGTCGTCGTCTTCATCACGACGTCCCTGGCCTTCTGCATGGTCGATATGTTCGATACCCTCGGCACGCTGTACGGCGCCTGCGCCCGCGGCAACATGCTGCTGCCGAACGGCGAGGTCCCCAACATGGACAAGGCCATGCTGGCCGACGCCATCGCCACCACCACCGGTGCGATCTGCGGCACCTCCACGGTCACGACGTTCGTCGAGTCCTCTGCCGGTGTTGCAGAGGGCGGCAGAACCGGCCTTGCGGCCATGGCGACTGCTGCGCTCTTCTTCATCGCCATGTTCCTCAGCCCCATCGCCTCTCTCATCCCGACGGCGGCCACCGCTGCGGCCCTCATCTATGTCGGCGTTCTGATGATCAACTGCGTCAAGGACCTCGACTGGATGGATCCGTCCGTTGCTCTGCCCTCGTTCCTCACGATGGCGATGATGCCCTTCACCTACAACATCTCCTACGGCATCGCGTTCGGCCTGATCTCCTATGTGCTCATCCGTATCTTCACCGGCAAGATCCGTGAAGTCAAGGTCGGCACCTGGGTCATCACGATCCTGTTCCTCCTGATGCTGTTCCTCACGCACTAAACGGCAGATAGATGCGTTCCAGCTGCCCCGCTCCGGCGGGGCAGCTTTTTTGCGGTATAAGGCTTCCAGAATTGTCATTGCGAGGGCGCTTGCGCCCGTGGCAATCTCGCAGTATCCGGATGAATCACAGGCAAGCCTCGGCGAATTCGCAGGCCCCTCGCAATGATAAATCCGGAGGCCTATGCGGTCGGCGATAGTGACTGGAAATTTGCAACTGCCAAAGGCGCTCACTATCCGTAAAGGGCACGCCGCATCCGTAAGGCGGCAAAGCCGCCAACGGCTGCGCAGTGAGTGCCGCTACACCCTATATTCCGGTGTTTGCCATTTTCACGGTGCCCGGTGCGAATCCGTCAGCGCCTGCAGAACGCCCCAAAACGATACAAAAAGGGACCGCCACAGGGCGGCCCCTTTGCGCTTCCCTCAGTCGATCCCGTCGACCGTGACGTTTTCCACGCCGTTGGCATCGAATTCGGTCAGATATTTCTGCATCCGTTCGTTCAGCTCGTTATACATGCCGGAATCCGGATAGCCGAGATCGCGGCGCGCCAGCTCCTCTGCGAGGATGTCAAAAAATACGGCGTCTTCATAGTATGCAATGGCCTCGTGGATGCCGCCGTCCTCAAAGGCCCGCGACGGGAACGAGATGCCGAGCCGCTTTTCCACGAGCGCGGACAGCGGCGTACCGCTGCACAGGCCGAAAATTTTGCTTTCGATCCGGTCGTACTCCGTGATGCGGTCGTCGCCGCGGGCGGAGTTCAGCACCCAGTTGCCGATATAGACCATGTCCAGAAGCTGGCGGAACTCTGCAGAGGTCAGATCTACGGTCATCGCAGCCTCACCTTCCTTTCCAGACCATTATAGCGGCTTTGCCCGATTTTTTCCACAGGAAAACAAAGAAAAAATGGAAAATACCACTTGTTTTTATCGGCCGGATGGCATATGATATAGTGACTTGAAATGAAGACAGCACCGCATCATTCCCCTTCGGCCCTCGCCGGATCGTGCGGTGCTGCCTGAATCCTGATGGAGGAGCAAAACGTGAAAAAACTGAGTGTTTGTGTGCTGTTCGGCGGCGTGTCCCCGGAGCATGAGGTCTCGCTGCGTTCTGCGGAGTCCGTGCTGAACAACCTCGACAAGGAAAAATATAACATCTTCCCGGTCGGCATCACCAAGACCGGCGAATGGATCCTGTACGGCGGCAGGGACTACAGCAAGCTGCCGACGGGCGAGTGGCAGCATTGCCCGGAGAACCGCCGCGCGGCGATCTCGCCGGTGCGCGGGCAGGGCCTGCTGAATTTTGAGGGCGACTGCGTTGTGCGTGAGCGCATCGACGTCGTTTTCCCTGTTCTGCACGGCGAAAACGGTGAGGACGGCTCCATTCAGGGCCTGCTGCAGCTGGCCGGTCTGCCCTATGTCGGGCCGGGCGTGGCGGCCTCCGCTACCTGTATGGACAAGACGCTGACGAAGCTCGTCGCTGATCGCGCCGGGATCCGGCAGGCGGCGTGGCGGCTCGTCACGGCGCGCGAGCTGGCGAATAACCCCGAGGCCGTGCTGGACGGCGTGGAAAAGGCATTCTCCTATCCCGTGTTCATCAAGCCCGCCGGAACGGGCTCGTCTGTCGGCGTGAGCAAGGCCAAGAACCGCGAGGCGCTGCTGGCTGCGCTGACGAATGCGTCAAAATACGACAGCAAGATCCTTGTGGAGGAGTTCATCAACGGCCGCGAGGTCGAGGTCGCCGTGCTCGGCAATGCCGGTCCGGCCGCCTCCGTCTGCGGCGAGATCGACTCCGGCACGGAATTCTATGACTACGACGCCAAATATATCTCCGACTGCGCCCAGCTCTATATCCCGGCGCGCATCCCGGAGGAGGTCTCAGAGCGCGTGCGCGACAACGCCATCCGCATCTATGAGGCCATGGGCTGCCGCGGCCTGTCCCGCGTGGACTTCTTCGTGACCTATGAGGGGCAGGAGATCGTCTTCAACGAGATCAACACCCTGCCCGGCTTCACGTCCATCTCCATGTATCCCAAGCTGTTTGAGGCCAGCGGCATTCCCTATCCCGAGCTGCTGGACAATCTGATCGAGCTGGCGCTGGAGGACTGAGATGAAGGTTGTTCTGACCATCACCGGCTCACAGCGCTTCGGCACGGACGAGCCGGAGAAGACGAGCCTTGTGACGGAGGGCACGCTCGAACGCGAGGGCGACATTCTGCTGCTGTCCTACGAGGAGAGCGAGCTGACGGGCATGGAGGGTACAACGACCGTGTTCCGCGTGGAGCCTGAGCGCATCACCCTGAAGCGCAGCGGTACGCTGGAGTCGCAGATGGTGTTCGAGCTGGGGCGCGAGGACCGCTCCCTGTATGACATGGGCTTCGGTGCGCTGATGATCACGGTCCTGACCGACCGCCTCGAAAACACCCTGACGGACGCGGGCGGAGAGATGGACGTCTCGTATTCCGTTGCCATTGAAAACGAAACGGCCGGGCATATCGATTATCATATCCATGTCCGCCCGCAGGAGGCATAAAAACAGGCCTGTTCCACAATTCGCGGAACAGGCCTTGATTTTTCTCTTTTTTACAGCAAGTCCTGATCGTAGACGGCGCGGACACCGCCGATGAACTTCGGGCGGACGCGGGCCGCCAGCAGGATGGCACTGCCGATGTGATCGAGCTGCAGGCGGACGGGAACGGCGACCTGCTTCAGGTGCATGCCGATGAGCGTTCCGCCGATATCCAGCCCGGCATCGGCACGAATGCTCTCCACGGCGACAGGATCGCGGAAGGCGTGGTAAGCGGCCGTGGCGAACGAGCCGCCCGCCTTCGGCTGCGGGACGACATTCACAATGTCTGCGCCGGGGACGGCCTCGCGCTCGATGATGATGGCGCGGTTCAGATGCTCGCAGCACTGCGCGGCCAGATACAGGCCGTGGGCCGTGAGCACGCGGTGCAGGACGGCAAAGACCTGCTCGGCGACCTCCGGACGGGAGTCCGAGCCGATGCGGCTGCCGCAGATCTCGCTCGTGGAGCAGCCAATCACGACGATCTGACCGGGATGCAGCTTTGCTTTTTCAATCAGTTCTTCTGCGGCCTGTTCGGCCTGTCTGCAGATATCCTCAAGCATGGATGGGTTCTCCTTTCATACGGGCCGCAAGATGCGTGCGGTCGAGCAGCGTGAACAGCGCCATACCGGCCACAAGGCCGACGGCTGCCTGCGGCAGGTTCGTTGTGACGGCGGATTCCAGACTGGGTGCATAGCCGAACAGCGGCAGCTCATACAGGAAATAGCCGACGACCATGATGATCTCCGCTGCGACGGAGCCGAGCAGAGAACCGGAGAAGGTCTTGCCGAACCGGCTGCCGTTCTTTGCGAAGGCACAGAAGATCAGGGCGGCGGCGAGCGCCATCAGAGCCTTGATGACCAGTGTGCCGGGAGCGTAGACGAAATAGCCGCAGATGACGTCGGCCAGCGCGGAGCCGATGCCGCCTGCCGCTGTGCCCCAGACCGGACCGAGCACGAAGGCACTGAGCAGCACCATGCAGTCGCCGAGGTTGAAGTAGCCGCCGATCGGCGAGGGAATGTGGATGATCATCGTGGCCACACAGGTCAGCGCGGCGAACATGGCGGCCAGGATCAGGGTGCGGAGCTTTGTCTGTTTCATAATGGGTTTCCTCTCTTGCTTTTCATGGTGAAACCTATTATACTGTAAATTGGACTGATGAAAAGCCCCAAAACAGAATTATTTAATCAGACCAGATGGAGGCCCAGCCATGCTGACCTACACCCTGAAAAAAACGCCCGGCCATCCGCTCTATGAGCAGCTGTACCAGAGCATCCGCGACGATATCGCCGCCGGACGGCTGCCTGCCGGGTCCCGCCTGCCGTCCAAGCGCGTGCTGGCCGCCCATCTGGGCGTGAGCGTCGTCACGGTGGAGAGCGCCTATGCCCAGCTGCTGGCCGAGGGCTATGCCGAGGCGCGCCCGCGCAGCGGCGTGTATGTCTGTGCCATCGGCAGCAGCGTCCCTGTGCAGCCGCCGCATATGCCGTCCCTGCCGCAGCCGTCCGCGCCGGAGCCGCTGTTCGACCTCAGCGGCGGCACGGGCGAGGACGTGCCGTTCCCGGCCTCCGTCTGGGTGCGGACGATGCGCGAGGTCATCGCGGACAAGCGCCTGATGCAGCCGGTCGACTTCGCCGGAGCGCCGGAGCTGCGCGCTGCCATTGCGGCCCATCTGGAGCAGGCGCGCGGCCTGCGCGTCTCGCCGGAGCAGATCTTCATCGGCGCGGGCACGGAGTACCTTTATGGCCTCATCGTGCAGCTGCTTGGGCGCAGGCTGCGCTACGCCGTCGAGGACCCCGGCTACCGCAAGATCTCCGGCATCTACGCGGCGAACGATGTGACCGTCTGCCCCATCGGCCTTGACAGCGAGGGCCTGTCCGTGGAAGCACTGCGGGCCAGCGGCGCGCAGATCGCCCATATTTCCCCGGCGCACCACTATCCCACGGGCATCGTCATGCCCATCCGCCGCCGCAATGCGCTGCTGGCGTGGGCCGCAGAGGCCCCGGAGCGCTATATCATCGAGGACGACTACGACAGCGAGCTGCGCCACACGGGCCTGCCCGTGCCGCCGCTGTTCAGTCTGGACGGGCAGGGCCGGGTGCTGTACCTGAGCACATTTTCCCAGACGATCGCGCCCTCGCTGCGTATTGCCTACCTCTGCCTGCCGCCGCGGCTCATGGAGCGCCTGCGCACGCAGCTCGGCTTTTACGCCTGCGCCGTGCCGAGCTTCGAGCAGTTCACGCTGGCGCGGTTCATCGCTTCCGGCGACTATGAGCGCCACCTGAACCGCCTGCGCAAGCGCTTCCGCGAGAAGCGCGCGGCCATCCTCGCAGCCATTGCGGCCAGCTCTCTGGCGCAGCGCTGCGAGATCATCGAGGAAAACGCCGGGACACACTTTCTGCTGCGGCTGGCGACGTCCCGCTCCGATGCCGAGCTGAAGCGGAGTGCCGCGGAGTGCGGGCTTTCGCTGCGCTTCCTCAGCGACTACCGCAGCGACGGGAAAAACAGCGGCTGCGCGATCGTGAACTATGCCTGCATGCCAACGGAGCGCCTTCCGGCCGCGCTGGAAACGCTGGCAGAGCTTTTGTGAGCGAAAAAGATTGATTCCGAGCGAATTGAATCATCAAAAATCCGGGCCTTTGGCCCGGATTTTTTAACGGATCTCGCGCACGAGCAGATACGGTGCGCCGCTGGCCTGCGCGGCCTGAATGCCCTCGGGGGAGTCCTCGAAGATGATCGTGTCAGCAGGGGCGACGCCGAAGTGCTCCATGGCCATAAGGAAGCCGTCCGGCGCGGGCTTTTTGTGCGGGACCTCGACATTCGTCAGCAGCAGGTCGAAGCAGTTCTCGCGGTGGAAATACCGCAGGATGGCCTCGACGCTGCAGCGCGTGGCGGACGTGACGAGGGCGGTGTGATAGTCGGCGCGCAGCGTCTGCAGCAGGGAGAACAGAGCCGTGTTTTCGCGGATGCGGTGGAATAGGGCGGGGTAGGCGGCGAGCTTCGCGTCGTGCACGGCGTCGATCTTGGCCTCGTCGCCGCCGAGCAGCTCGCCGAGAAAATCGCGGTAGTAGCGCCCGTTGCAGTGCAGGGCGAAGTCCTCGACGCTCAGGCTCACGCCGTAGGGCGCGAGCGCGACGGCATAGGCGGCCTGATTGGCGGGAACCGTGTCGAACAGCGTGCCGTCCATGTCAAAGATAGCCAGTTTTTTCTTCAAAAATACTCCTCCGGATGGGCGGCGCGCTGCGCCATGCCGTCAAAGAAGGCGGCAAGATGCAGGCCGTCCACCAGCGCGTGGTTTGCGGTCAGGTTCACCGGCAGCAGCACGCGGTCCCCCTCCTGCGTGAATTTGCCGAAGGTGATGCGGGGATTGCTGTCCGCCGGGGTGGGCGTCGGCAGGGAAATGGCCGAGAACGTCAGCCACGGAAGGCTCGAGACGAAGAACAGCTCATCCGGGTCGGCTCCGTCGTCCAGCGAGGGCGCGGCCTTTACCCGCGCGACCTCGGTCTGTGCGGCCGGGAGGAACATGCCGAGCGGCTGCGTGCAGTCGAGCGTGCAGTAGCAGTAGGTTCCGTCCGGCAGGGCGACGGTGTGCGAGCTGAGGCAGCGGTCATATTCCACGATGCCCTTGCCGCGGATGCGCTGGCGCAGCTCCGGCACGGCGTTTGCGGCGTTGATGGCGCAGTGCAGCACCGTCAGGAAGAACGGCAGGCCGCGCTCCTGCGTCAGGCGGCGCAGCGCCGTAATGTCGCACGAGGCCGTGACGGACAGATAGGGGTTTGTCATCTGCCGGAAATAGTCAAAGTGGGCGCGGCGGGGATAGGCCGCGAGATCGAGCATACGTGGCTCCATGCTCACAGGCGGTCCATCGCGGCGCGGATGCGGGCGGCCGTGCGTTCGCTGCCGAGCAGCTGCATGACGGTGTAGAGGTCCGGGGAATTCGTCTTGCCGGTCACGGCGATGCGCAGGAACGTCGAAACGTCTGCCACGGAGCCGGGCCATGCCGCAGGATCGGCCTTGTAGGCCTTCATATCGGCACAGAAGCCTGCCTCGGCCGTCAGGGCCTTGACCTTGTCGAACCAGACCGCGGCGTCATCCGCCGGGTCATAGGTCTGCAGGAACTTTTCCAGAATGCCGCGGACGACCGCACCGTCAAACTGGGCGGGGAACTCGCCGGGCGTGAAGAGCCCGTCATAGAAGAAGGCCATGTAGGGGCGGACGTCCTTCCACGTCGTCAGGTCCTTGCGCGGCTTCTTGCCGCCGCGGCCGATGGCGAGGATGCTGCGGGCATACTCCGGGTCGCTTTCGAGCGCCGCGGCAAAGTCCGGGTCGAATTCCTTCGCATATTCCAGCGCAAGGTCATAGACCTCGGCGGCGTCCAGCCTGGCGATCTCGTTCTTGGAGACGTCACAGAGCTTGGCATAGTCAAACAGCGCGCCTGCCGGGTTGAGCTTCTTGCAGGAGAACTTGAAGTCGTCCGAGGAAGCCGTGGGATTGGCCTTGCGCCAGTCCTCGTAGTTGGAGTTCAGCAGCGTCATGACATATTCGTACACGGCGCGCACCGGGAAGCCCTCAGCCTTGTAGTATGTCAGGGCAAGCTCCGGGTCCTTGCGCTTGGAGAGCTTGCGCTTCGATGTGCCGTCCATCTTCATGAGCGGGCCGATGTGGACATACTTCGGGATGCGGAAGCCGAGCGCGCGGAACAGCTGCAGATGGAACGGCAGACTGGGCAGCCACTCGTCGCCGCGCACCACATGGGTCGTGCGCATGAGATGGTCATCCACGGCGTGGGCGAAGTGGTAGGTCGGGATGCCGTCGGACTTCAGCAGGACCTGATCGATGTCATTTTCCGTAACGGTGAGCGTGCCCTTGACCAGATCGCTGTATTTGAATTTGTTTTCAATGGAGCCGGTGGAGCGGAAGCGCAGCACCCACGGCTTGCCTGCGGCAATGGCAGACTCGACATCCTCGATGGGACGGTCGCGCCATACGGCATATTCGCCGTAGTAGCCAAAGTTGACCTTTTTGGCCTCCTGCTCGGCGCGCATGGCAGTCAGCTCCTCCTCGGTACAGAAGCAGGGGTAGGCGTCGCCCTGCAGGACGAGCTGCTTGGCATAGACATGATAGATCGCGGCGCGCTGGCGCTGACGGTAGGGGCCGTAGGCGCCGGAATCGCCGTCGATGGTCGCGCCCTCGTCAAAGTGGATGCCATAGTGCTTCAGCGTATTGATGAGCACCTCCACGGCGCCCGGCACCTCACGCTTGGCGTCCGTATCCTCCACACGGAGGAACAGCACGCCGCCGGACTGGTGTGCCATACGCTCGGCGACAAGACCCTGCACAAGGTTGCCCAGATGGACAAAGCCCGTGGGGGAGGGAGCCATGCGGGTAACGACCGCGCCCTCGGGAAGGTCGCGGGCGGGATAACGCGCCTCAAGGTCTTCCGGCGTTTCCGTCACGTCCGGGAAGAGCAGGGCGGCAAGAGCTTTCTGATCCATAACAATACCTCGGTCTCTTTTTGATTTTCGGAAAAAGTATAGCATACGCAGGGGGAAAAATCAATGCGCACATTGTGCGGAGGACTATTGTAGGGGAGCGGCATGCCGCTCCCGGCGATGCACTGGCGATTCGTACCGGCCACTGTTAAAATGGTACATACCGATTGCGTCTGTAGCGGCGCTCAGTGAGCGCCCTTGGCAGTTGCAGGTTTTGGGGTATTTACGTCAAACGCACACGCCCTGTAGGGGACGGCGTCCTCGACGTCCCTTTGGGATTGCTTTCGAATTCGCCGGGGTTTTCCTGTTATCTAACCGGGCACTGCGAGATTGCCACGGGCGCAGAGCGCCCTCGCAATGACAAACTTGGTGGCCTCATGCCACAGAATCCATGCGGCGCATGTTGCCGGCCTGCATGGCGCTCACTGAGCGCCGCTACAGACGCAATTGGGGTGTACGTTTCTTCGACAGC
>ERZ1673742.242-NODE-242-length-77421-cov-11.124913_pt1 | contig 77421 bp, 79 predicted proteins | sample MGYA00580208_ERZ1673742 | MGnify/ENA primary metagenome ERZ1673742 (study PRJEB41218, sample SAMN15661774) | gut metagenome | host: Homo sapiens | place: Canada: London | collected 2015-08-20/2019-03-30 | study: EMG produced TPA metagenomics assembly of...
CAGGCGATGACGACGCGGCATGGCCCGAAGGCGGCGTGCCGCTGGAACTCTACGCAGCCGTAGAGGGATATTCCTCCGCCAACGCCCAGACACGGGCTACCACCGAAAACAGGTGGGAAGGGGGAGAAAGGGTGAGGCTGTGGATTAGCTCTAGCTTCTCCGGGCCGGCTCAGGATGTATACTCCTCCGTCGATTCCGATGGAAAGCTGATTGTGAATGGAGCCCTATCCAACTGGGTAAGCCCGGATGAGGAAAAGGGGATTCAAGGGGTATATCCGTTGTTGAGGAATATTGATCCATTCTCTGTACTGGCCGACCAGAGAGATGAAGGATATCAGGATAGCGACTGCATGGCTGCTCCCTACCTCCGCATCGCCGTAACGTCCCCCGATAAGACCCTCGTCTTTCGCCACGTCATAGCCAAAGTGGTGGTACACCTCAAAGCGGGCAACGGCGTGACCGGCGATGAACTGCAGCGCGCCACTGTAACCTTTGAAAAACTCACGTGCACGGGAGGGAGTATCAATTTCAGCAATGGAACCGCAGAGCAAGCGCTCCCCGGCACCGACCACATCACCCCCAACGAAGTGACCCCTGCCGCCGACGGATACGTACGCACCGTGCGCGCCCTGCTCCCTCCCCAGGATATGTCGAAACGGAAGTTCGTGAAAATAGTCATCGGAGGAAAGACCTTTTACTACACCCCCGCCGCAGGCGAAGCGGACTTCTTCAGTGGCAAGATGTACGAGTACCGCCTCACCGTGACCTCGGAAGGTATCGAAAATATCCGTGTGGAAGGAGGAGGAGAAGGAGGAGGTACGTGGCAGCCGGTCGAGTAGAACAGTAACAACTAAATTCATCAATAAAAAAAGAAACCGTATGAAACAACATCATTCCATATTTCCCCCGGCAGCATCCCTGGCCTGCGCCCTCATCCTGATGCTGGCGGCATGCACGTCCGACGCACTGGACGAACTGCCCCCTGCCGGCACCGACCCCGATGCCCGCCCCCTCACCATCACCGTGAGCGACGGCGGCATGTACGCCACCGGACAAACCCGCGCCCAGGAACGCGGTTACCGCACCGTCTTCACCGAAGGCGACCGCATCGGCCTCTACGTGGTGAAGGACGGAACCCTGGAGGTGGAGAACCTCTGCCTTACCCTACAGGGAGGCAAGTGGACGCTGCCTGCCGGCACTTCCCAGCTTTTATACTCACCCGGCAGGAGTTATCATGCCTATTATCCCTACCGGGACAATAGCTATATGAGCGGCAAGGTATCGCCCGGCGATGAAGACTTCTTTAAGATTGTAGTCTATTATTGGCTTGTTAAAACCAACCAGAATACCTACGCCCAATACACCGCCTCCGACCTGATGACGGCCCGTGGCGTGTATAGCAACCACACGCTCAGCTTCGCGATGGAGCACCGCATGTCTCTGTTCATCCTTCAGGTGCCTGCTACGAAATATAACTATACCGAAAAGATAGACGGCCGAGAGATTTCTAAGAGTTATTACCGCTACACGGCGGTGCTCAGTAAAAATGTATATTGGCAGGAGAACCCCTGTACGGCCCGCCTGCTGGTGAATACTAAAAGCCCCAAGGTCTTTAATCCGGGACCGTATGAGTATTACTACAACGGAAATCGGGAGACTTTCTATTTTGACTATTCTTCCCAATTAAATCTTCAGCCCGGAAAATATACCGTCCACAAGGTTGGCGACAATGAGGCGGGAAAAGAAGAGTTCCGGCCGTTAGCGGCGGGTGACTACTATATGCAGGACGGCAGCATCCTGCCCGGGAATGGAGATGTCAGGCTGTTCCGTGATGAACTACAGAAGAGTTGTCTCGGCGTAGTCTTCTGGGTGGGCGAAATCGAGGGGATACACTGGACGCAGACCGGCCGCCTAAAAGGCGACCGCCTGCTGATGCGCGACCATCCGGAGTGTGTGCACGGCATGGTCGTTGCGATGAACGATGCCTCTCAGAAGGAGAAGTGGGCCACCGGACAGGGGGAGACTGAGTATGCTTATGATTGGGCCTTATCATTCAACGACTTCACGCCCGGAGAGCAGGCCGATTGGGAAGAAATACGGAAATCCGATACAGATTTCGGTTATTGCAAATCCCGTTTAATGGCACTTTACGGCTCTCGGCATAACGACACCACCTTTCCTGTCTACAATGCGATAGCCACTTATGCTGGCGAGCACCCCGCGCCCGCAGGTAGCAGCGGGTGGTTCTTACCGGGCAAGAATGAGCTTGCCACGCTGTGTTTCGGTGTGCCTAAAAATTATACTGAGGAGGGCTCCACCTACTATTACGAGAATCTTCAGATGCTCAATAAAATCAATCCCCAGATTGCTATGGCGTCCGGTAATGAGCTTATCGGGGAGTATTGGAGCAGCAACGAATCGGGTACTGTTGCCTGGCGTGTAAATCTTGCCCCCCCCGGCTATAACACGAAGCCCAAAACCGATACCTATAAAGTCCGTGCCGTGCTGGCCTTTTAGCGGCCTGCGTGCGGAAGCTGCGAAATAAAACGATTTATTAACCCCCGTCCCGCCAAAGAAAGGAGGACACACAGCCACAGGACGGTGTGATAAACCTGGTTATAAGTAGATTAATCAATAAAATCAGTACCTGCCATCATCAGGAAGGAGGTTAATGCAGGTGCTAAAGAACAAAATACAAACCATTAAAAAAGAATATTATGAGTTACGGATGTTACTTAGAACTGATAAACAGAGCTTTCAATAAGATTGAAATCACTGTTGAACCTACGGACAAGAAAGAATGGGGAAAGCGGGCTATGAATAAAACGAATCACAATCTTTCTGACAATGACTATTACAGACTCGATGAATATGAAATGAAGCCCAAAGGTATTCATGTGTTGACGGCTCACGGACATTTTCGTGTCACTATCTCGATTGACGGGGAAAAGGAACAGTTACAAAAAGTCTTCGACCTTGAAGACGGACGGCATTCCGGTGCTGTTTGTCGGTATTTCATTTACCCGTCATCATCTTCCGGCATGGATTATGCCGTGCTTGTATCATGCGGGAAATATCTGCAATTGTCGAAGAATGGCAAGAAAGAGAGTGGCTTCGTTAATGATAAAGGATGTTACAAATTTGAATTCTTCCGCCTTTCCGCCCGTCGGTTTGGTGTGATGAACGATTATCATTTCGGTGATACTAATTGTGGGAGTCAAGCGTCTGTTGTAGATAAGCTGATCAATTTACAGAAACGTCCTGAATTTATCGTCATGCCGGGCGATTTGTTAGATTGCCCTACGGCGCCTGCCGGGGATGTTAATCCGCTACATTTTCCTGCCGTGCGTGATATATGGGGAAATCTGATTGACGGATTGGAAGAACAGTCTATACCCGTTGCCGACGGACTGGGCAATCACGACTTATGGACAGGGTTTGGCGGTGAGAATGTGAAAGGCGATATTCAACAAAGAAACAAAAAGCGGATAGCGGAAGGCAGCTTGTTTCTTCCATACGACATTAGTACTGCGGATAATGCAGCTAATTATGGGAACAAAGGTTATCACTACACATGGTTTTTTTCTCTGGAAAAGAACGGAAAGAAAGTGCTGGTTGCATTTTTTATGCTAAACAATTTGCCGGGCAATGCAAACCGCACTGATCCGGGAGATACGGGACACGGTCATGATGAGGGAACCTATGCATTCGGCGCCTTGGACTATCTCAATGCAAGTATGCAGACGATGGCATGCAAGCCAGGTTATGATTACAAGGTGGGCATCCCCATGTTCCATATCAACTATGGATGTGATGTGAACGGTGATACGCATGGTAATCCGGAGAGATGGTGGACATACGCCGACAAAAAGGCTTTAAAAGATGTTTTAGATAAAGCTCCAATACAAATCGTGACGGCTTTCTTCGGCCATGAGCACGTTGGTTCTATAGAGAAGCAGGCACTTTATATCGGAAATCGTAAGGACCCGGCCAACAAAACAGGATATTCCGGTTATCGCTGTGCCTGTTCTATTGATAAGCCACGTCTCAATATCATTGATTTGGAATTGGTGGAAGAAAACGGCGGCTGTAAAATTAAGATTACACCTCGATTTATAGAAGTTGCCAAATTGACTTCTACGGATGATTGCTTGCCGATGATAAAAGAAGAACTGCAAAGCTGTATCGAACTATAGTGAGGAAGTCCGCGCCGCGCCGGATGTTTTTCATCCGGCGGTCATTGCGTATAAGGATTTTCAAATCCTGTTTTCTTCTTCTATTTCTATCCGGTACCCCGGTTTTCCCGTGTCTCCGACAAGGCATTCCCGAGTCAGCGACATGACCGCCCCGAGTCGGCGACAAGAGCGCGTCGAGTCAGCGACACGGGAAAACGGGTTCCGGCTCATTTTTTTTATTCATTTATTAACACTTAAAACAATCAGAATTATGCCATTTTGGAAAAAGATGCTTAATCAGAAACAAGCGGTTTATTACCCCCGCGCGATAGTGCAGGGCAAACCCGTGGAAACGGAGACCATTGCCAAGGACCTGGCAAAAATCTCCACAGTGAGTAACTCCGACGTTCAAGCCGTGCTGGGCGACATTGCAGGCGTGATGCACACCCGCATGAGCCAGGGCAAGAGCGTCCACATCAAAGGACTGGGCTACTTCCGCTACGTGCTCGACACCACCGGCGTGAAGGACCTCAAGGACTTCGACTTCGAAAAGCAGGTGAAAGCCGTCCGCGTGGAGTTCGTCCCCGAACGCACCCGCCTCAGCAGCGGCGCCTACACCCGCGCCCTGGTGGACAGCGAACAACTGGAATGGATTGAACTTTCAGCCACCACCGAAGACCAGGACCCGTCGCATGGCGGCGATGGCGGGATTGAAGAAAATCCGCTGGGATGAGGCTGAATAAGTCCGGGAGCGGTCTCCGGACTTATTTTATGAACACAGGTTTAAGAATAATGGGAATCGGGGGTTGGCATTCAGGGGGCATTTGTAAAAAAAACTACGCTGGAAAACAGAACGTCTCGCCTGCTTCTCAAAAAACGAAAATCGGGCGAGACGAAAATGAATAATATCTTGCTATTTATAATTCTTCTATGTCTTTGATGGCTAAACCCGTCACCTGGTGGATGACTTCGGAGGAGATATTCAAGGCTTTCATCGTACGGGCATTCTCTATGTTTTTCTCCTGCTTTCCTTGCTCAAGCCCTTCTGCAAGCCCTTCTTGTCTACCTTCCTCTCTTCCTTCCTCTGCCGCCGTACTCAGCACATCATTCTGAATCATTACGGCATTGATATGTTCGTCATACGCCAGTTGTTCCGCCCTGTCCATATTGTAATAAATCAGTTTGCGGCGTGCTTCTTCCAGTCCGGGAGCTTTCGTATCGGGGCGGATGATGCCGGTCTTCAGATACTCTATCCACTCCTCAAGCGGGGTGACGGCCACCTTGTTGAACTCATTCACACGAATCAGGAAATATTCGGGGAAGATTTCGGCGGGAAGTTTGCGCACGATGGCGTCCTTCTCCTTGGTGGTGACCTCCAGAAAATCGCCTGTATGCACGCCCACAAAGGAGTTCTGACCGTGGTACAAGTAATCGTTGCCCTTGCCGATGTCGAAATAGAGAATGCTGATGGAGTACACTTTCTTCACTTGAGAGTAAAGTTCTCCCAGCTCAATATGCTCCGTGATGGCCTTGGCAACGCCGAAGAGGATGCGCTCCAAGTAGTATATCTCGCGCGTGTTCTGCACTTCAACGATGATGATTTCGTCCTTGCTGTTGCGTGCCTTGATGTCCACACGGTTGAATTTGTCGTTTTCACGTTGCTGGTTGCCCTCGCTTTCCAGTATCTCGACGATGCGGATAGGCTCGCCCAGCAACACGGTGAGGAAACCTTCGAGCACGCCGAAGTTGGCCTTGTTGCGTAGTAAACGCTTCACCGCCCAGTCAAATCGTATATATCTGTCTTTCTGTACCATAACTTCTGTTTTTTCTGCTTACGTACAAAGGTAAGCATAATTTCTGTTTCCAACGTGTCGGGAAGCGATTATTTGTTTGATTCATTTTTACGCAGTTATGAACCAAATGTGCTAATGTGATTAATGTGCCAATTCGCATTTATAGCTTTGAGTTCAGGTAAGAGCTGTATTTGTTAAGCAAAAATTCATTAGGGTTCTCTAAGCTCATAATGTAATTCATTAGATTTTGTTCCTGAAGTTGGTCGTATGCCTTCGCAAACTTTTGATCTTTTCTCAGTAAATCTTTAGAGATAAACGTCTTGAACATAAAAATACGTTCTTTCCGACTAATAATGTCTCCGATTGCATATCCGTCTTGAAAGCTTAATGCACATTTTTCCCGTCCTGTTTCTGAGATAAAAATAATGCCTATATAACTATTTTTTATATATTGGTTAATAAGCTCTTGTTTGCCAATCGCTGCCCCTTTTAAAAACCTTGAATGATAGCGGGAGAAAAAATGAGGAGGAAAAATATAAATGTTGTGCTCGCGTGCAATAATATATTCGTAAACATAAGTTCCTTCTTCGGTTTGCACCTGGGATATAGCGATACACGCGGCATCCTCGGCCAGCTTTTTGGTTATTGCATAATAGAATATGAACCAATCGTTATTTGTTGTCTTGCTGAAATAGTGAATCGGATTAAATATCATCGGCAAATGAAGGCTTTTAATAATCGCCCTGCGTATTTTAGAATCATAATTTCTTTTGAGATAAGGAACTATATTTTCAAATATATCGTTTTGCATCTCCCTTCTAAGTGCGAAGGGGTTCATTGTTCTTGTTATCATTTTTTTAGTGATTGATATTGCGGCCGCAAAGGTAGCCAAAACAAACTGCAATTAACCAGGTTAATATGAATTTCAACTACTGATTGGCATGAATAACTATTTTATATCGGGTTTGTTGTATATTGGGGATAAACCTGTATCTTTGTTACATTAAGTATCATAAAGCAACAGCTTAAATAAAAAAACAAAGCAGGAGGACAGATTATGGACCCAATGAAATACATAGTACCCGGCAGAAAACGTCTCCCTTACGGCATGATGAACTTCGCGGATATTCGCCTCGACAATTATTATTATGTGGATAAAACCCGCTTCATTCCCATGATAGAGGAGGCGGACCGCTTCTTCTTCTTCATCCGCCCCCGCCGCTTCGGCAAGAGTTTGACGCTGAACCTACTGCAACACTACTACGACGTGCGCACCCGCGACCAGTTTGAGGCACTCTTTGGTGACCTCTACATCGGGAAGCATCCCACACCGGACCGCAACAGCTATCTGGTGCTATACCTCAACTTCTCCGGCATCACCGGCGAGTTGAACAATTACCGCAAAGGACTGGATGCGCATTGCCAAATCTGTTTCGACTTCTTCTGTGAGGTGTATGCCGACCTTCTGCCGCAAGGCATCAAAGAAAAGCTGGACGCAATAGAAGGAGCTGTCAACCAGTTCGATTTCCTTTATCATGAGTGCGAGCGTGCCGGGCGGGATATTTATCTCTTCATCGACGAGTACGACCACTTCACCAACGCCATCCTCGCCGACCCCGAAAGCCTGCACCGCTATACCAACGAAACGCATGGCGAAGGTTACTTGCGTGCTTTCTTCAACAAAGTGAAAGCGGGAACTTACTCCAGCATCAAGCGTTGCTTCATCACCGGTGTAAGCCCCGTGACGATGGACGACCTCACCAGCGGATTCAACATCGGAACCAACTATTCCCTCACGCCGGAGTTCAACCAGATGATGGGATTCACGGAAGAGGAAGTGCGGGAAATGCTGACCTACTATTCAACCACCAGCCCTTTCAATCACACCGTTGACGAGTTGATAGAAATCATGAAGCCGTGGTATGACAACTATTGCTTCGCACAGGAATGTTACGGTGAAACCACGATGTATAATTCAAACATGGTGCTCTACTTCGTCAAAAATTATATAATGCGTGGCAAGGTACCACAAAATATGGTGGAAGATAACATTCGCATCGACTACGAGAAACTGCGCATGCTCATTCGCAAGGACAAGGAGTTTGCCCACGATGCTTCCGTCATTCAGACGCTGGTGAGTCAGAGCTATATCACCGGTGAACTGAAGAGTGGCTTCCCCGCCTCCAGCATCACCAACCCCGACAACTTCGTGAGCTTGCTCTACTATTTCGGCATGCTTACCATCAGCGGAATGCATAGAGGAAAGACCAAACTGACCATCCCCAACCTGGTGGTTCAGGAACAACTCTATACTTATCTACTGAATACTTACAACGAAGCTGACCTCAGTTTCAGCAGCTATGAAAAGAGTGAACTGGCAAGCCAACTCGCTTATGATGGCGACTGGCAAGCCTACTTCGGCTACATTGCCGACTGCCTGAAGACGTATGCCTCGCAACGCGACAAGCAGAAAGGCGAGTTCTTTGTTCATGGCTTCACCCTTGCCATGACCGCGCAGAACCGCTTCTACCGCCCCATCTCCGAACAGGACACGCAAGCGGGCTATGTAGACATCTTCCTCTGCCCGATGCTGGACATCTACTCCGACATGACGCACAGCTACATCGTGGAACTGAAATATGCCAAGTACAAAGACCCCGAAACCCTTGTGGAAAAACTCCGTCAGGAAGCCATCGCCCAAGCCAACCGCTACGCCGATACAGATACGGTGAAGCGTGCCATCGGCAACACCCAGTTGCACAAGATTGTGGTTGTATATAAAGGTATGGAAATGCGGGTGTGCGAAGAAGTTATTTAATCAGCCGTTATGGATCAGGTATCATTCCGAAATGAAGTGTATAGCGTAGTCGCCTCCATCCCTTCGGGGCGCGTACTGACATACGGGCAAATCGCCTATCTTGTAGGCCGTCCCCAGTGCTCCCGCATGGTGGGACAGGCTATGCACAACGCTTCCGAAGAGCGGAACCTTCCTTGCCACCGGGTGGTAAACAGCCAGGGAAGACTGGCACCTTTCTGGACGGAACAACGCGAACTATTGGAAAAGGAAGGTGTCGTTTTCAGGAAGAACGGTTGTGTCGACCTCAAGGCATGTGGTTGGGAAATCTTGAAAGAATCTATTTCTTAGCAAAGATATTGATAATCAACGAGCAACTCGTCAGCAAAATACCTGTCCCTATCACTCCCGTCCAACCGAAATATTGCCACGAAGTTCCGGCAAGGAAAGTCCCCGTGGAACCTCCGATGAAGTAAGTAGTCATAAAAATCGTATTGATGCGGTTGGAGGCTTGCGGACAAAGGGCGAATGCACTTGTCTGGTTGCTAAGCTGAATGCATTGCATCCCTATATCTATCAATAATATACCGGCTATGATGCCTGCATAGCTGTATTGCCCCACATACAGGGTGATCCATGCACTGATAATCAGCGTACAACCTATGTAAGTAAGCCGTTTCACTCCGAGAATATGTATATATCTGCCGATGGACGATGCCGTCAGTGCTCCGGCTATGCCGCAAAGGCCTAACATACCTATGATATTGTTTCCCGCAAAGAAAGGTGCCTGCTCCATTTTGAAGGCCAGACAACTCCACATGGCAAGGAAGGAACCGAATGAAAAACCTGCACGTAGCGAAACGATGCGTAGTTGGGGGTATTTCCTGACTAAGGAGAACAGGGATTTCATCAAGCCGAAGTATGTCCCCTGGAAGTTGGAAGGGAGGTCCGGAAGTATCCTGATGATGACGATGAGGCAGACAATCATCAGTCCGGCGGCAACGAAGTAGATGAAACGCCAGCCCATGTATTCGCCCACGATGCCGCTCACTACGCGCGAAGCCAGAATACCGGTCAGCAATCCCGAAAGGATGATGCCCACATTCTTCCCTTTGGTTTCGGGAGTGGAGTATTGCGCCGCAAGAGGCATGAACACTTGCGGAATGACGGAACATGCACCTGTCAGCAGGGAGGCAAAAAGTATCAGGTGGATGTTGGGAGCCAGGGCAATGGTGAGCAGGGAGACCACCAGCACGGAGATATTCACAAGGATGATGTTCCTTCGGCGGTATAAGTCGCCCAATGGAATGATGAAAAGCAATCCGAGCGCATAGCCTATCTGCGAGAACATGGCTATCAGATTGGCGGTGAATTCGCTGATGTTCAGATCGCGGCTGATACGGTTCAGTAAGGGTTGATTATAATATATGTTGGCCACCGTTACTCCTGATATGATGGCGAGTGTCCAAAGTAAGGACGACGGTATTCCTTGATTTTCCTTTAGTTCCTGTTTCATGCCGCAAAGGTAACTATTTCATGAAAAACGAACGCATATATTATCAATGATTCATATAGAAAGGCATCAAGCGGTGATAGGCTTTCAGATATTTTTTTAATCTGCTGATTTCTTTTTCCCCTATGCAGGGCATACGGCGGACGTCCATATTATCCGTTAGGTCGTGAATCTTAACGGCAATCGCGAGGGGATTGGTAGCACATCTTCCGATGTATTCCTCGTAGTCTTCTTCATCGGATAGCTTCGTAACGCACCGCACGGCTTCGATGATTTCATCCGGGAAACCCTCTTTCTTCAGGTCTTCGCACGTCCATTCCGTGTCTTCCACCACATCGTGGAGGATGCCGACAATCTTTTCTTTCAAGTCACGTCCCATATTCATGACGCGGATGGGGTGGTGCAGGTACTCCTGTCCGTATTTATCTTTTTGTCCTTTATGAGCCTCGGTGGCGAGGGCGATGGCGTGAGAGAGAAGATGATTGTCCATAAGATTTTTTTTAGAAGTGTTCGATACAAAGTTACTGAAATCTGTTATTTAATATAGAGAGTCTTGTTATTTATTTATTCACCCAATAAAGGAAACAGATTATGAATATAGAACATTATCCCGAGAAAAAAGTTTTTCAGACAACGGTGGATGGGGAAACTGCCCGTCTGATGTATCATGTCACTGATGGTGCGCTGGATGTGCGCCATACGATTGTTCCCGATGAAATCAGCGGGAGAGGCATTGCCTCTGCTTTGGTAAAGGCGGCCTATGACTATGCTTTGGCCAACGGATTAGTGCCGGTGGCAACCTGCTCTTATGCCGTGGTTTGGCTGGAAAGACATCCTGAATATAATGGAAAGACAGGAAAGGATTATGCCGGAGAAGGGACGTGTGCACTCTAAATTGATTTTGCCATCTTCGGATTTTTCTCTATCTTGCTTCCGTTTTTAATCATCATATAAAGAACAGATATGAAAAAATATATTGGAGCGCACGTGAGTGCAAGTGGTGGAGTAGAAATAGCTCCCGTTAATGCCCATGAGATAGGTGCGAATGCATTCGCCTTGTTCACAAAGAATCAACGGCAATGGGTGGCCAAACCGTTGACGGGGGAAAGCATCCGCGAGTTCAAGGGCAATTGTGAGAAATTCTCTTTTGATGCCCGCTATATCCTGCCCCATGATAGTTATCTGATTAATCTGGGGCATCCGGAAGAAGAAGGATTGGAGAAAAGCCGTGCCGCATTTCTGGATGAGATGCAACGTTGTGAGCAATTAGGTTTGCAACTCCTGAACTTCCATCCGGGAAGCCATCTCAATAAGATTTCGGTGGAGGAATGTCTGGATAAGGTTGCCGAGTCCATCAACATTACATTGGGCAAAACGAAAGGGGTAACGGCCGTTATTGAAAATACGGCAGGGCAGGGTAGCAATGTAGGTAATGAGTTTTGGCAATTGAAGCATATCATCGACCGGGTAGAAGATAAATCACGTGTAGGGGTATGCCTGGATACTTGCCACACCTATTCGGCAGGTTATGATATTGTAGGGGAATATGATAAAGTATTCCGTGAGTTCGACGAGGTGGTTGGCTTCAATTATTTGCGGGGCATTCACTTGAATGATACGAAGAAAGCGTTGGGTAGCCATGTAGACCGCCATGATAGCATCGGGAAAGGCTTGTTAGGGATTGATTTCTTCAAGCGTTTTATGAAAGACGAACGTTTCGACAACATGCCTGTCATTCTGGAAACACCGGATGAAACGCTCTGGGCGGAAGAAATAAAGTTGTTGCGTAGCTTTGAATAGCGTGTAGAATAATATAGATACGCGGACGACGCGGAATAAACGGACGAACACGGATTTTAGTTCATAATGAAAAATCCGTGTTCGTCCGTTTATTCCGCGTCGTCCGCGTATCCTTTATTGATTCACCTTCACATTATCCCATTCAAACGATGAGATCACCGACTTATCGCAATCTCCATTCTTCGCCTTGATATTCAGATTCTTGAACTTGAAATTTGACAATTTGTATTGTTCGGATGCACTTACGTTGAAGAATACATCACAATCGAAGTCAATATTACGCATCGTCACGTGGTCTGAGTAGGACATCGGAACATCCTTCCGGTCCTTGAGGTCAAAGAATTGTGTCCACGGCTTGACGTAGAGGAAACTCTTGGCATTTCCTTTGATGTCTTCAACGAGGATATACTCGTAATTCTGAGGAGTGTCGGCACGCATTTTCAACCATAGCAAGCGGCTTGCCTGATTGATTGTGCAACGGCGGAGGATAATATTACGATTATGAATAGATTCGCTACCACAAGTCAGTGCACTATGACAGAAACCATACGTACAATCTTCTATAATAATGTTAGTGTTACTTCCGTTGTTAGAATCCTTATCAGCCCACGGACCTTTTCCACCTTTCAGAGCAATGGCATCATCGTTAACCGAGAGATAGCAATTCTTAACCAATACATTGCTACATACATCAATATCAATAGCGTCCGTGCTGGGAGCCTTGACCGGAGCCGCCGGAGAGAAGATGTATAAATTCAGCAATTTCACATTGTTACATTTGTAAATGTGTGTCGTCCAGAAAGGAGAGTTGATGAGACGTACTCCTGAAATCTGTACATCATTGCTATTGGAAATGTGTACTAGGCGCGGACGCAACTCATCCATATTCGTGCATTTCGGAATAACGGAACGGCGCAACCAGAAAGATTTCCAATAGCGCAGACCGTTACCGTTGATGGTTCCCTTACCGGAAATGGTGAAACCATCTACTTTGTCGGCATTAACCAGTGCGGCAAAGTATTTGAGTGATTGCCCCTCTATGCGGGTATTGATTATAGGGAAGTTGCTGATATCATCGCTACCTTTCAGTACGGCTCCTTCTTCCAGATAAAGATGGGTTTTCGGTTTGAAGAAAAGCGCACCACTCAGGTAAGTACCTTTCGGGATGATGACTACGCCACCGCCTTTGGACGAAGCCTGGTCGATGACCGCTTGAATCTTTTCTGTTTGCATCAGGGTGCTATCATTTACAACGCTATAATCTGTAATCTTGTACTTGTCACCCAGTGTTTCAATATTTACGATTTCGTTTTGTCTGAACCAGTCGGGAATGGGAGTTCCGTCAGGAAAATTCTCTTGTGCGAAAGAGGACAGACAAAAAAGTAAACTACATGCTAAAGTTACGAATTTCATGGTTTTAATCATTAGTTGGTTAATAGTGCTTTGACTGGATAGAATTATCCGTTTGCAAAAATAGGGAATAAAATCTACATGTGGTTTATGGTGATAAGTCCATTTCCTAAGTTATTTGTCAGTTTATGTAGGCTTTTTGACCCTTTCTTATAGAAGGAAGAAAAAGAGAAGAAGCAATAATCAGAAGTCAGCCTTTTCCGTGATACGGATGATCCGTCCGTCGGCGGGATGGGTAAATTCGATGGACTCGGCATGCAGGTAGAGGCGTTTATCCTTTCTCCCGTAAAGCTCGTCGCCTATGATGGGACAATGCAGACCTGACGGATGTGCGGCATGTACACGGAGCTGATGAGTGCGTCCTGTATGTGGGTAGAAAGCTATGCGTGTGCATTTGTCCCTCTGCTCAAGAACCTGATAATGAGTGATGGCGGGTTTGCCGTACTCCATGTCCACCACCTGCCGGGGGCGGTCCAGCGGATCCGGGCAAATGGGAAGCTCGATGGTTCCTTCGTCTTGGGGAATGATGCCGTCGAGCAGGGCTATATATTTCTTTCGGATGCTATGATTCTTGAACTGGGCTTGCAGATGTTGATGCACCTTTTTATTCTTGGCAACGATTAAAAGTCCCGATGTTGCCATGTCCAGCCGATGCACAATCATCGGCCCGTCAGCTTCCGGATAGAGTTGCCTTGCCAGACTATATACGGACTCCTTTTCCCCTTTACCGGGCACGGAGAGCATTCCGGAAGGCTTGTTGATAACCAATAGCCATTCGTCCTCATAGACTATTTTAAATTTCCCGTAGCCCTGTTCCGGAAGTTGTTGCATGGGATTTTCTTCTACTTCCAGCCCTTGAAGCATATGTTGCAAGATAGGCTCGCACTTACCTTTACAAGCGGGATAATAGTAACCATGATGGCGGATTTCGTTTTTGGGAGAGTTACCCCACCAGAACTCTGCCATAGCAATGGGTTTCCAACCGTGCAGATAGGCTTGTTGCAACAATTTAGGGGCGGCACATTCTCCGGCACCGGCGGGAGGAGTTTTGTGTACGGTTTGGCTAAATATATCACACAAGGTTTTCACCTCCTTCCGGTAGTTCAACATTCTGAATTGCTCGAATAATTGTTGTTGCAGGGCGGCAGAACGGCTTTTGCGTTCCACCTTCAACTTTTGAATTAGTTCTTCCCGATTATTGATTTCCACTTGCAAAGCGGCCATCTTTTCTTTCCAGGAACGTTCCAGCCGTTTGTATTCCGCTTTTTGAAATTGGCTTTCGCGTATCAGGCCAGCTTCTTCTTTGGTAGTGAGTCCGGTTTCCTTTCTACGCAATTCTCTTTTCTCTTTCGCTTCTTTTAGTTGTTGTTTGGCTATGTCCAGTGCTTCCCGGGCCTGTTGGTGGGTCCGGGTGAGTTCGGACAACAAAGAAGTGTATTCCTTGTCCTCTTCCAATTGCTTGATGCGCCGGTTGATGGCGGATATATTTTCCTCTTCGACTTTGAAGAAACCTTGCGGTTGCAACAAGTCATATACGGGCGGAACGAAGTAGGAGTGTTGGTTCTTCCCCGCCAATATACCCGAAAAAGCGGCCAGGTAACCAATTTCCCCATTTTCGGTCTGCACCACCAGCACTCCGAACATCTTCCCCCGACTTAGTTCTTCTTTCCATTCATGTTGCCGGTTGAGATAGTGTTGCACCTCTTCCGCCGCCATCAGGCATAATGGATGGGGAGTGTAGCAGAAAGGATAAGTAAACCTTTCCGGAAGTGGAATATCTGCTATGGAAGTCTTGAAACGGTGCAACATGATGGCGCAAAGATACTCATTTCTTATAATAAGCGTATCATGGCGCCGTTCGTTTTGGCCACCTATTTCAGCTTCTTCTTGAAATCCAGCATCTTCAATGTGTCGTCAATGTCTTCCGCCGTATGGATATTTACCGTCATTGGCGTCAACTTGCCACTGGGCTTTTGCTGATAAAAGTTTGTTTTGATACTTTCGGTAATATCCAATCCACCTATCGCTTCGAGATGCCTTTCCATGAAGAAGCAGGAAGTGGTGCAATAACCGTCGTATATTTGTAGCCATCCCAGGTTCTTCTTTTTGAATAACATCTTGCCCATCCAGGCTTTCCCGTCATTGTAGTAATTCCATTCGATGCGGACATCGGTGGCGGTCAATTCATCGCGCAATTTGTTAAATGCCGGGTAGCTGCTCTTTAATGCGTTTTCAAGTACTTCATCGGTGGGAAACACTTCTTTGTCTTTTAAGATTAATGCGTTCATAGCTTTATGATTATAGTTTGGTATATTTATTATCCGACGGAGAAAAGTTCTTCACTCTCATTATGATAGGGTAGGGTGAAGGTGAATCGGCTTCCCTTTCCGGCCTCGGAGTTAACGGAGATTTTTCCGCCCAGCTTTTCTGCTATGACCATGCTTATGGAAAGCCCCAGACCGGTACCCTGAACAAATTCGTCCTGCTTGTAGAAACGTTCGAATATCATCCGTTGTTCTTCTTTCGGAATACCTTTTCCGGTATCTTCCACATAGATGGAGACTTCATAGTTCGAGAAGTCTATCTCATACCCCAGTTTTATGAATCCCGACTTGGTGAATTTGGCAGCATTGTTCAGAAAATTGGTAATGATCTGACTAAGCCGGTTCACGTCCGTATGGATGAAGAATGTGGCATCGGGCATTTCCTTTATGAACTCAATCTCCTTGGGTATCAATAAGGAGTGAGTCATGTACATATTGTCAATCCAGCTATTCAGGTTGCAAGTTGAAAAAGAGAAAGCCATTTTTCCGGATTCGATACGGGATAATTCCAATATGTCGTTTATGAGTTTTAGAAGAAGTTCGCAATTGCTATTGATGGTATTTATAAAGTCCGCCTTCTCGTCATCGGACAAGTCATCTTCACTAACCAGCAGGTTGGAGAAGCCTACGATTGCATTGAGCGGCGTGCGTATTTCATGGCTCATATTGGCGAGGAATGATTGTTTAAGTTCTGCTTCTATCGCCAGGTCTTTGGCCTTCATCAACTCTTCTTCTTTATCTTTGAAGTGTTGCACATTGGTCACCAATCCTATGATGGAGGCGGTTTCCGCCATGGCTTTCGTGGGGTTGACATAGCGAAGTTCGTACCAGATGTACCCTTTGCCATTGAAATTGCACCGGCATTGGGTGTGTGCTTTTGAATCCGTTTGGGTTTTTACCCGGTAGAAGGTGGTCAGCACATCCGTTCGGTCTTCCGGGTGTATGGCCTCGGCCATCTCTTGTAGGGTGAACGTACGGAAAGGTATGTCCAGATGCTCAAAGAATTCTTTATCGCATGAGAAGGTGTTGGTGGATTCCACATATTTCCAGGCATAGATATCGCTCTTTTCAAGTGATAATGATAGCAATTCCTTTTCCCTGATTAATTCCCTCTGGGTGGCACGTTTCCGTTTTGACTCCCTGAAATAAAGGAACAACGGATATAGGATGAAAAAACAAATGGCGGAAGCGATCAGGATAAAAATACCGATAAACAGGGTTTTGTGCTCGATGCGGAAAGGTATCTTGATGATGGTATAGTCCTCTTGCGAAGCCTTTTCCACATTGATTTCCACTTTCGGGATATTGTTCGTCGGCACTTTTTGCGGATGAATCTTTGTGAATAGAGCAAAGAGAATTAAAATGACGGATACCCTTTTGAGTATCCGATATCGTTTTTTCATAGAGTCATTTTTTTGAGCTATATTATTTGTCATAAAAGCACGCACCTATATCCGTTACCAGTGGAAATTCTGAAGAAAATCTCATTCGCAAAGTTACACGATTATTTTGAATCCCCACACAAATGGATAAAAATGTGAGAATTAACTTCGTTTGTATCGGAACGCTGAATTTATGATGTCTTAAAAAAAGACTATATGAATGTAAATCTTATTTTTCCCTTTTATAGACTCATTTTTGATATTCAGGATTTGTCAGGTAATAGCATTGATGGTCATATACATGTCCGTCATAAGTCACTTCGGCCTGATGAAGCGTACCCTCATGCACAAAGCCCTGGCGTTTCAATACTTGTTGAGAGCGCTCGTTATGGGGGTAACAATTAGCGGTGATAAGACTTAGTTTTAGCGTGCCGAAGCCGTAGTTTAGTACCGCTTTTACCGCCTCCGTCATATAGCCTTTTCCCCATTGAGCCTCGTCGAGCCAATATCCCAGCATACGTACTTGCGGGTTTTCGCGTCTGGGGTCGGCGATGATGCCGATGGAGCCAATCAATTGCCCGTTGTCTTTCAGGATAATGGCCCATACCCCTTTTTGGGATAAGAATACGGAACGAAGTACTTCGCGCGATTCCTCCAGACTTGCGTGAGGTTGCCAACCCGCATTGTTCCCTATGTTGGGGTTTCGGCAACAGGCAAAGAGAGCCTCTGCATCGCTCTCTACGAAGGGGCGTAGTAGCAACCGTTCCGTTTCAATTGGGGCGTCGGGTTCTTCCGAAGTTTCTTCTTTCCGATAGACACATTCTACGCGGTTTCCGTCAGGATCGAGCACCACGCTTTCAAAATAGCCGTCGCCCGAAGTCCGGGGTTCGCCTACTATCATGTAACCGTCTGCCCGGAGTTGTTCAGTAGTCTTGAGCACATCTTCTTTGCTTTGAAAGGCAAGAGCAAAGTGGGTGAGCCCTAACCTGTTTTCTTCTACCGGGGTGTTCTGTACGTCCGTTCGGCTCATTAATTCTAATGATGCACCATCGTCAAAGTATATGAAGTATGATTCGAAACATTTCTTGGGGTTGATATATTTTTCGTTGCTCTTTCCGTTAAAATACCGGATATAGAAGTTCCTTAATTCTTCCAGGCGGAAGGTCCAGATGGCGATGTGATGTATTCTCATGATTCCTTTTTCATGCAAATATAGTGATAATTCCCTGTAAAGTCCTACCTTTGTGCCGTAATAAAAAGAAATGATGACATTTAAACAGATGAATATTTCGGAGCCGGTGTGCCGTGCGCTCCTTGAAAAAGACTATTCTACCCCCACACTTATCCAAGAACAAGCTATACCCGAAGCCCTGACTGGGCGTGATTTGTTGGGACTGGCGCAAACCGGAACCGGCAAAACCGCCGCTTTCGCCGTACCCATCATCGAGCAATTGCTTGCCGCTCCTATGCCCCAACGCAAAGGTGCCCCGCGTAGCATCCGTGCGCTTATCCTGACCCCAACCCGGGAGTTGGCGATTCAGATTGATGAATCGTTGGCGGACTATACACGCTATACGACCTTGCGCCACACGGTTATCTTCGGCGGAGTGAAACAAAAGTCGCAAACTGATGAACTTCGTGCCGGGACGGACATTTTGACCGCTACTCCCGGACGCCTGCTCGACCTGATGTCGCAAGGCTTTATCCGCCTCGACGATGTTCGCCACTTCGTTCTTGATGAGGCCGACCGTATGCTCGACATGGGATTTATCCATGACGTCAAACGCCTCTTGCCCAAGCTTCCGCCCAAGAAGCAAACCCTTTTCTTCTCGGCCACCATGCCCGATAGCATCGACCGTCTTGCCAAGAGTTTGTTGCACAATCCGGCGCGTGTGGAAGTAACTCCGGCATCCAGTGTTGTGGAGATTATCAGCCAGTCCGTCTACCGGGTAGAAAAACCTCAGAAGAAAGAATTGTTGGCTCAATTGTTGCTCGGAGAGGCAGGCCATCAGGTGCTGGTTTTCTCCCGTACCAAGCATGGGGCGGATAACATTGCCCGCTACCTGTCTCGTCGTGGCATTGCTTGCGAAAGCATACATGGAGACAAGTCACAGAATGCCCGCCAACGTGCGTTGAGCAATTTTAAGGAAGGGCGCTCCAATGTGATTATTGCTACGGATATTGCTGCCCGGGGTATCGATATAAAAGGTCTGGATTTGGTTCTCAATTTTGATTTGCCCGATGTTCCGGAGACCTACGTGCACCGTATCGGACGTACGGGACGTGCGGGTTGCGAAGGACGTGCCATTGCTTTTTGCTCGAGCGAAGAAGCCCCCATGCTACGTGAGATAGAGAAACTTACGGGTATAAAGCTGGTGCAACAAAAGCACAATTTGTCGCTTTTGGAAGAGCCTGCGGCTTCTTCTGCTACCACCAATTCTTCTTCTACCCCCAATGTTGCACCCAAATCGCAAAGCCGCACTCAAGGAGGAAGACCTCAGAACAATAGAAGGCGGGAAGAAAGGAAGAGACCAGCCGAATCAACCGGAAGCACTCAAAAGGTGGTGGTATCTGCCGAAAAGCCCAAACGGAATAATAACCGCCCCGAAAGACCTCGACCTGTCCAGCAATCCGGGCAAAAGAAGTCGGGGGCCGATAAATCGGAGCCGTCATCCAAAAGTCCGGCAAAGTTGCGTTCGCGCTACGAAAACTATGATTGAAAGTTGTATATGTTTTTGGGATACTTGTAAAATAAATTAAGTTTTTCTTTGTCTTGCTTTGTGTAAAAAGGAAAATATTTAATATTTAAAAACTTGGTAAAAATGCTCTATTGTCTTTAAAAGTTTGTATATTAGCGGCTTGAATGCTTGGAGGAAAAACGTAAATTCGTTCCGAGTAGTCTAAACTTAAGGAACTAAAGACTATATGACCAAAAGCAAGGAAAGTTTAAGTGTATTTCTACTTCAGTTTTTAGAACGGTTGAATGGCCATGAATCTATTGAAAAGAAAATCACGAAGTCGTTGATAGACATTTGTAATTACTATGGATTCAAGAAAGGGTTTGTTTATCAAACAGATGGCTTCCGCTATTTCTTTTTGAAGGAAACCATCGGAAATGAAGACAACACCCTGAGGTTTCGTTTTGAAATGGGAGAGATGACCACACAACATTCTGGTCGTATAGAGGCTAAAAAGAAACCTTTCTATGCCAGTAAGGGTGAGAAAATTTCTTTGTCTGATATGGATATTCTGGATTTTTATGGAGTGGATTCATTGCTAATCAGACAATTTGAAGATTCCGAAGGGAAGATTATCGGATTTATCGGGTTCGCGGATAGGGAAGAAGCCTCTATACCTTTCGCCGAAGACGAGCTCCAGATGATTCATCTGATACTGGGCTCGCTCTCCAAGGAAATAGCGGTCAGGGAATATAAGGAAAGAGAAGTGCGGGCAAGCAACACGCTGGGTAGCATTATGAACAATATGGGAGTGGACATTTATGTGAACTCTTTCGATTCTCATGACATGCTATATGCCAATGCGTCTATGGCCGCCCCGTATGGCGGCATCAGGCATTTCGAAGAGAAGAAGTGCTGGCAAGCCCTCTACACCGATAAAACGGGCGAGTGTGAGTTCTGCCCTAAAAGGCACTTGATTGATGAAAACGGCCAGCCCACCAGGGTTTACTCCTGGGACTATCAACGCCCGTTCGACAAATGCTGGTTTCGCGTGTTCAGTGCCGCATTCCCCTGGATAGACGGACAGATGGCGCACGTCATCACCAGTGTCGACATCGACCATCAGAAAAAGATAGAAGAAGAATTAAGGATAGCCAAGGAGAAGGCGGAGAATCTGGACCGCCTGAAGTCGGCTTTCCTGGCCAATATGAGTCATGAAATCCGTACTCCGTTGAATGCGATTGTCGGTTTTGCAAGTATGCTCGTTGAGGAAGATGACAAGAAAGAACGTCAGGGGTATATTGAAATCATGCAGGAGAACACAGAGTTGCTCTTGCAATTGATATCCGATATTCTGGATTTGTCGAAGATAGAGGCGGGGACGCTCGACTTCAATATGGGGTATCTGAACATCAAAGACTTTTGTGAAGACATACTTCGCGGTTATGAAATCAAGGAAGATAAGCCCGTGCCCGTATTGCTGGCTTCTAATTTGCCCGATTATCGTATTTATACAGATAAGAAGCGTTTGATGCAGGTTGTCACCAACTTTATCAATAACGCCCTTAAGTTTACGAGCGAAGGGCAAATCACTCTCGAGTATCACTTTAAGGAGGATACCAATGAGATAGAATTCTCCGTAACAGATACGGGTATCGGTATTGCTCCGGATGCGGTGGGGCAGGTGTTCGACCGCTTTGTGAAACTTAATACTTTTTCCAAAGGCACCGGCTTGGGATTGTCCATCTGCCGGAGCATAATCGAACATCTTGGCGGCACTATCGGGCTAGAGTCTGAGGTGGGCGTCGGTAGCCGTTTCTGGTTTACGCATCCTTGTGCCGAGTCGGCATAATCAAAACTATTATTCATGAACTAAAAATTAGTAGGCCAATGAAGAACAAAACATGGAGATATTGGGTTGTTTCGTCAGTTGTATTGTTGCTGGTCGGTTGTGGCGGCGGTGCAAAGAAACAAACTAATGAGGAAGCAAGTATGGATAGTACAACTATGACATGTGACGGTTTGAAAACCCTACAACTGGATGGAGTGAAGGTCACTTGGATACAGGATAATGCAAAAGAACGTCTTATGGAGAGGACGCTTTTCGCCGATGCCAGTGATGCACTGATAGATAGCTTGAAGTTGCAAAACGGGATACCCTCTTCAATGAGTACTTTTCTGGTAGAAACGGATGGCATTCACATTTTGTTTGATACGGGAATGGGAGCGCCGGATAGCCGCCTGTTACCGGGACTTGCCTCTTTGGGCGTGAATCCGGCTGACATCAAGTATATGTATCTCACCCACTTCCACGGTGACCACATCGGAGGGATGATGAAGGGAGATAGCATTGTCTTCCCTAATGCCGAGGTGTATGCATCGAAAGTAGAGTATGATGCCTGGCTCAAGATGCCTTCCGATAGGAATGCGCAAGTGGTGAAGACCATGAACGCTTATAAGGACCGTTTGCACCTGTTTGAATTTGGTGAAACCTTGCCGGGGAATGTGGTTGCCATGAATGCGAAAGGGCACACTCCCGGCCATACGGTATACCAGGCAGGCAAGCTATTGGTGATAGCCGATTTGATTCACGGAGCCGCTCTTCAATTGGAACATCCCGAAATCTGTGCTGCGTATGATATGGATAAGGATGCGGCGGTGAAGTCACGTAAACACTTCCTCCGGTATGCCAAGGAAAATGGATTGACAATGGCGGGAATGCATTTGCCGCCTCTGGGATTTAAATAGTACTTTCCGGATGGGACGTGATAGGGGGTGTTTCTTCACTCCCTTTTGATTTTTCCTCCGTTTTCGGGCGCTTGGCAGGGGAAGGCTTCTTCCCGTATTTGCGTTCTTTTTCCCAAGCGGCTTTTCTTGCTTCGTATGCTTCGTATTGCTTTTCTAAATAGTTGTCGGCCATGATTTTATTGTTTTAATTAGAGATTGTTCATCGTTGGGTGGGCAATGAAAACTCTTGCCAGTCATATTCCTCACCGTTCTCGTCGGCTACGGCAATGCGGAAGATGACTTCTCCCGTCTTTATCCGTTCTCCGGCGCTGATGCTGGCGGTGTATTTCACGCCTTCGCGGGGAGCGATTTGTTCTATCATGACGGATGGCGAGATATAGACGTGCTTCATGCCCGTGACTTCCGCCACTACCGGCACCACGTTGAAGGCGGTCCTGTTTCCCTCGTTCATAATTTCGAAGACAACTTTGCAATTCTCCCCCGCATTGATTACGTGGTCGCGGCTATCGTCGATGAAACGTATATTGCGTATCTTCAGGTTGTTGATGGCGGAGGGGCGCGTTTCCGGTCGGGGATTATAGGTGGGCTGGGTTCTCTCTACCCGGTAGCTGTATTCTTCCGTTTGTTTGGGGGCGGTGGCGGCATTGGCAATGGCGGCTCCGGCAATGGTTCCCACAATAGTGCCGATGGCAGAACCACGGTAACCTCCTCTCCATCCTCGGTTGTTCTCGCCTATCAGTCCGCCGATGGCGCCTCCTACATTGCCTCCGATGGCGGCTCCCGCCAATACGGCGCCCGGGTCACCCGCCGCCATGCGGTTGGTGCTACATCCGCTACACAATATGGCTAATGCCAATATCCCTATAAAATGCATGCTAATCAGTTTCTTCATATCAAAATCCTATTTAGTATGTATATGCGCATTAGAACTCTGTAAAGGTATGGATAAAATTTTGTTTGCTGAAATGCGGCTTCTTAATATTTTGATTGATTTAGCTTAAACTTGATTTTAGCAATACTCAAGGTTTTATTGTTCCAACGAATTCACCGACAATTCTGAATTCTTCAGAGTTTTCTTCATTGATGATTATAGGGTTATAGTTAGCATTTTTTGGTTCAAGTACAATTTCTTCGTGTGTCCAATTTTCTGGCCCTTCTTGTTTCTTTTTACTATGGTATGTTTTGATCGAATAGCCTCCTGTATAGTCAGCATCATAAAAGTTGTAATGTTGTGCCAGTACTATTTTGCTTGCCGGCTACCTGCGGGGTTAGCTCTGAAGACACAGTAATCCCCATCATTTATGATTGGTTCCATAGAATGCCCTGTGGCCTGCACTATATACATATTTCGGTTCAGCTTCCCTATGCCTTCCACTCTTATCCAGCCAAGTTCATCTACAATTTCCCCTTCTCCAAAATAGCCGCAGGCTGCTTTTATGGAATAAAGAGGAAGGAAATCTATATACTTGACGTCATCATTAATTTCCGGTTCTATGCGTATTTCTTTCCTCTCTTCATGCAGAGGTTGTAGTTGGTTCATGAAATGTTGGGATAACGCAGAATCGCAAAAATACACGTAGCAACCTTTCATACCTCTTGTCATTAAGGTTCTATAAGTGTTTTTTATAATCTCATCAGCATCTTGTAAAGCCTGTTTCTTATTTTCTTTTAGCAGAGACTTGAAACCTTTTACAGATTGGTCATGTTTGGAACGCTGGGTTACATCTGTGCTTACCTTGTTATTTTCATATCTCATATCTTTGCCAACAATGACCCCGATATAATCCAGTTCTAATCCTTGGCAGGTATGGATACATCCGATTTCATTGACCGAATTGCTCCCGATAATCCAGAGATTTTTATCAGAACTGAGATTCCATCTTTTCTTGAAATTGAACTCTGGTATTACTATGTCAAAAGCATCAGGGTCTTTTTTACTATTCCAGTCCCAGCAATAACCCGCTACGACTCTTGCACGATTGTTTATTTTATTTTTTACTTTTATTGTGTCGAGTAATTCATTGGGGTCAGAAAAAATTCTGAAATCATAATCTTCTGATGAAAGGTGAATGTTAGCGGTCTCTTTTATTTGCAACGTGTTGTCCAGCCAACTGAGGTATCCGTCCGACCCGTTACAACGGAATTGAGAACTTAATTTGGCATAATGTGCAATGGCGCCACAACTTTCCGCAACTTTCTCAATAGCCTTTTTGGAACCGATGTCTTTAATATGTACTCTTTGCCTGTCGTCAACAAAGAATACAGAGAATTTAGCGGCACGTATGATTTCAAGAATCTGGTTCTCGCCAAGGTTGCCGTATAGACCACTTTTAAGGTTTAACCGATGGGCTTCATCAATAATTAGAGCATCGAAAACATTTGCCGGCGCATCTATAAAGCTACCGCTTCCAACAAATAAATTATTGATAAAACTCTTTTGATAACTACCGCTGAGTTTTACGGTGTACACATCTCTCGGTGCTGCATTTTTGGATACATACTGGGCTACCAACCCTTCTTTGGTCAGTTGTATCAGAAGATTTACGGCCACAACACTTTTACCTGTGCCGGGTCCTCCTTCCACAATTAAGACATGTTTCTTCCCGCTTGCGGTATTCCGTGCCAGTTCTAATGCCGTTTCGTAAACAATCTTTTGATCGTCCAATAAAACAAACTCCTGATTGCCATGTAGCATGGAGAGTAAAGTGTCTGCTAATTGCTTGGAAGGTCTCAACTTCCCTTTATCAATAAGCCAGATGATATCGTCTTTAGCTCCGAATTTGATGCGTTTCTTAATGAAATCTTGTAACTTCTGGGCATCAGATTTAAAGAACACAGGTGCCTTTTCAATGTATTCCCGATAGCATGCATTGGCTATGATATTATCTGATTGATAATTGTGCAAGAAGGCACATGGAGAAAGTTCTATTTGTTGTTCTCTGATTGTCTCATTATAGTTTGTCAGCATATAAGCATAAGACCATGCCTGATATGATGGGTGGGTAACTTCGCTTTCTCCGTGTTGGAACCGGGTTTGAACCACTCCGGACTTACTTGATAATTTGGCCTGTTCCCATTGCTTAAGTTCAATGATGACTATGTTTCCTTTCTGATTCTCATCTAATCCGGAAATAATAAAATCGACTCGTTTAGAAGTTAATGGTATCTGGTATTCAATTGCAATGCTGGAAGTGTCCGGTATGTCTGGCGTATCAATGACCTTATACATATACATCATTGAATTTCTCCATGACCTTACCTCGTTTGGAGAAGTATGTCTTCCGAGATGTGCCATAAATGCATGATCTATTTCATCTGAAATGTTTCCGTTGAAGACATCTCTTATGAATCCTTTTTTAGAAGCATGGTAAACAATCATAGTTCAGTATATTTTTTAGCGTTTCCTTTTGACTTGTCTACTGGATATTTCTCCGCATTCTTTGCAAGTTTTGTCAATATGATTTCTTTAAGGTCTAAATCATATTTATGTGCTATAAGAAATGCATAATTCATTATATCGGCCAGTTCCTCTTTTACTTTATCAATATTGACTTCTTGGGCATTTTTCCAAAGAAAAGCCTCATTTAGTTCCGAAGCTTCTATCGAAAGTGCTAAGGCTAAATCTTTTCCATTATGGAATTGATCCCAATCTCTTTCTTGTGTGAATGAGACGATTCTTTCCATAATTTCTTGCATTTCGGATTTGTTAGTTTTCATGGGCTTTCTATTTTTGTGAAGAATATGTTATAACTTGATTGTGTGACAAAGGTATAAAAGAATTCTCTAAAAATAAGAAAAACCCCGTCACTTATTGTGTTTTCTCTCGAATAACTTTACCTTTGTTTCATTAACTCAAAACCGGTAAGTCATGAAATACAAATTATTAGTTCTTGATGTGGACGGAACCCTGCTCGATAGTGAAAAGAAAATCAGTAAGCGCACGCTGGCCGCCTTGTTGAAGGTGCAACAGATGGGCGTGCGTATCGTGCTGGCTTCCGGCAGACCGACGTATGGCCTTATGCCTATTGCCAAAACTCTGGAACTGGGCAACTACGGAGGCTTCATCCTCTCCTATAACGGCGGGCAGATTATCAATGCCCAAAACGGAGAACTCCTGTTTGAGCGCCGGATAAACCCCGAAATGTTGCCTTATCTTGAAAAGAAATCCCGCAAAAACGGATTTGCCATCTTTACTTATCACGAAGACACCCTTATCACCGATACACCCGAAAATGAGCACATACGCCGCGAAGCAGAACTGAATGGACTGAAGATTGTGACGGAAACGGAGTTCTCGATAGCGGTGGACTTTGCCCCATGCAAGTGCATGCTGGTCAGCGATGACGAAGAAGCGCTGGTGGGCTTGGAAAACCACTGGCGCCGGAGATTGAACGGAGCGCTCGACGTGTTTCGCTCAGAACCCTATTTCCTCGAAGTGGTGCCCTGCTCCATTGATAAATCCAATACGTTGGGGGCTTTGCTTGAGAAACTGGGTATTAGTTCGGAAGAAGTCATCGCCATTGGCGACGGAGTTTGCGATGTCTCCATGATACAATCCGCCGGGCTGGGCATTGCCATGGGAAACGCACAAGACTCTGTAAAGGTTTGTGCCGACCGGATTACCGCATCCAATGACGAAGACGGAGTGGCGGAGGCGGTAGAAAAGGCCATCCTTGCCGAAATCCGTCCCGCCGACGTACCCCTGGAACAACTCAACCAGCGTGCACGCCATGCTCTGATGGGAAATCTGGGCATACAATATACTTATGCTTCCGAAGACAGGGTAGAGGCCACCATGCCGGTGGACGAACGCACCCGCCAACCTTTCGGCATCCTGCACGGAGGTGCCAGCCTGGCACTGGCGGAGACGGTTGCCGGACTGGGTTCGATGATACTTTGCAAGCCGGACGAAATAGTAGTCGGCATGCAAGTCAGCGGAAACCATATTTCTTCGGCTCACGAAGGAGACACGGTAAGAGCGGTGGCGACTATCGTGCATAAAGGCCGTTCCTCACACGTCTGGAATGTAGATGTGTTCACTTCGACGGCTAAACTGGTGTCTTCGGTGCGCGTGGTGAATAGCATATTGAAAAAAGGATAGGGATGGACGAATTAGTCAATGGGCAACAAGAACAATTTCAGGAGCTACCACCTGAACCCGGGAAGAACGAAATTGGCGGCCAGACCGGGAAGAAGAAAAGCACCGGGAAAATAGTAAAAAGAACTTTCGTAGGGGCTGGCTTGGCCTTGGCGGTCTACTTTGTGTACTCCATGTTTTGTGTGTTCATCTTGCCCGACCGCAACATTCAGCAAATCTACCTGGTGCCCGAAGATGCGGCATTCATCATTCAATCGTCGGCTCCGATTGATGATTGGGGAAAGTTCAGCAGGAGCGCCACGTGGCAATGCTTGAAGAATGCGAAAGCCTTTGAAGAGGTTGCAAAGAACGTCGAGACGCTTGACGAGGTGGTCCGTAGTAATAAAATGTTATTGTCGCTGGTTGGCAAGCGGGATATGCTGATTTCAATCCATAAGGTGCGTGCCACCGACTGGGATTTCCTGATTGTGATGGATATGCAGAAAGCCTCCAAGTTGGATTTATTGAAAAGCCAGCTTGAAACGGTGCTGGTGATGGCTGGCAATCAGGTGACGAACCGCATGCATAGTGGCATAAATATCCTTGAGATGCATAATCCCGATACGCAGGATATTTTTTATTGTGCCTTTGTGGACAATCACTTTATAGGTTCCTATACCTCTTGGTTGGTGGAGTCCGCCATCAATTCGCGCAATACGCCTAAAATAGGGCTCGACCCCTCTTTTGTGGAAGCCCGGAAGTTGGTTTCCGGCAAAGGACTTGTCCGGGTATTTGTCAACTACGAATATCTGCCCCAGTTCATGACTATTTATCTGGGCACCCCGAACGAATATGTGGATCTGTTCAGCAAGTCGATGAATTTTGCCGGACTTTATTTTGACATAGATAGACACCGGATGGAGGTGAAAGGCTACACCTTGTGCAAGGACACCGCCGACCCGTATGTGGCGGCTTTGTTGAATTCCGGTAAACATAAAATGAAAGCGCACGAAATTCTTTCCGCACGAACCGCCCTTTACACCAATATCGGCTTTAGTAATCCGGTGACTTTTATGAAAGAACTGGAAAATGCACTTTCCCTCCATGACAAGCAATTGTATGATTCTTATGAAAGCTCACGGAAGAAGATTGAAGGGCTGTTCGGCATATCTCTGGAAGAGAATTTCCTGAGTTGGATGTCGGGAGAGTTTGCCATCACGCAATCCGAGCCGGGCTTGCTGGGGCATGACCCCGAACTTATCCTGGCTATTGGGGCTAAGAACATGAAAGATGCCCGTGAAAACATGGAGTTTATTGAAAAGAAAATCAGGCGCCGCACCCCGCTCCGGATTAAAACGGTTGATTATAAAGGCTTCGATATCAATTATGTAGAGATGAAAGGCTTCTTCCGTTTGTTCTTCGGCGGGTTGTTTGATAAATTCGAGAAGCCATACTATACGTATGTGGACGATTATGTGGTGTTTAGCAATAAGGCTTCATCCCTGCTCTCGTTTGTGGAAGATTATGAGCAGAAGAATTTGTTGAAGGACAATCCGGGATTTAAGAAAGCGTTTTCGTATTTGAATTCAAGTTCCACGGTTTTCTTGTATACGGATGTGCAGAAGTTTTACTCTCAGTTGAAGCCGATGGTGAATGCGCTCACTTGGAAGCAAATGCAGGCTGATAAGGAGATTTTGTATTCGTTTCCTTATTGGACCATGCAGATTACGGGAGAGGGCCGGTCGGCCTCCCTGCGATATGTGATGGATTAGTCCGTACACCCCCCAAGCGGTTACGGCGGTTGATGCCGACGAAGAAGATGAAGCAACGGGGGAAGACTCCATACTGAATGAAGAAGCTGATACCGAGAAGGAAATGATGAGCGAACTGGAGCGTTTCTACGTCGAGAAGTTTGAAGGCAATGTCCTGAGGGAATTCTATCCGGAGGGCGCGTTGAAGAGTGAAGCGGAAGTGAAGGAAGGGAAGCGTCACGGGCGCTATCGCGAATATTATGAGAATGGTAAATTGAAACTCCGCGGCAAGTATTCCAAAAACCAACCTAAGGGGACATGGAAATATTATACGGAAGAAGGGGAGTTTGAAAGGAAGGAAAAATATTGATAAAACTATGTTAGCATATACCTATATCGAACACGGAAAGTTCGGACTATTAGAGAAGCCGGTTCCCCGGCTCGAAGACGCCGGGGACGCCATCGTCCGTGTGACGCTCGGTAGCATCTGCACCAGCGACCTGCACATCAAGCACGGTAGCGTGCCTCGCGCCGTGCCCGGAACAACGGTTGGCCACGAAATGGTGGGCATTGTAGAGCAAGTAGGCCCCGACGTCACCTCCGTCCGCCCCGGCGACAGGGTCACGGTGAACGTGGAAACCTTCTGCGGCAAGTGCTTCTTTTGTCGGCACGGCTATGTGAACAATTGCACCGACCCCCACGGCGGTTGGGCATTGGGATGCCGCATCGACGGCGGTCAGGCGGAATACGTGCGCGTGCCCTATGCCAACCAAGGCCTGAACCGCATACCGGACACGGTGAGCGACGAACAGGCCTTGTTTGTAGGCGATGTGCTTGCCACGGGCTTTTGGGCTACCCGTATCTCGGAGATTACCGAAGAAGACACGGTGCTCATCATCGGCGCCGGGCCTACGGGAATCTGCACCTTGCTCTGCGCCCTCTTGAAACACCCCAAACGCTTGATTATCTGCGAAAAATCCCCTGAACGGATTCGTTTTGTCCGCCAACACTATCCGCACGTGCTGGTGACCGCCCCGGAAGATTGCCGAGAGTTTGTCCGTAGAAATAGCGACCACGGCGGAGCGGACGTGGTGCTGGAAGTGGCCGGAACCGAAGATACTTTTCGTCTGGCATGGGAGTGCGCCCGCCCCAATGCCATTGTTACTATCGTGGCCCTTTACGACCGCCCTCAGATATTTCCCCTGCCCGACATGTACGGAAAGAACCTGACATTCAAGACCGGCGGAGTGGATGGTTGCGATTGCGCCGAAATCCTTCGCCTCATTGAAGAGGGAAAGATTGACACCACCCCGCTCATCACGCACCGATTCCCGTTGAATGAAATAGAAGAGGCCTACCGCATCTTTGAAAACAAGCTGGAGGGAGTGGGAAAGATAATTATTAATTGTTAATTATTAAATATTAATTGCCGTGCGGTGTGGAGGCATTTAAGTCTTACAGGCTCAGCTATTATGCCGTATGGTAATTAATATTTAATAATTAATATTTGAAATTTAAAAAGAATGTCTATTATTGAAATATCCTCTTTGACGCATCCCGGAGTAGAAGTGTTCAGCACCCTCACCGAAGCCCAGTTGCGCAACCGCCTTGAGCCCGACAAGGGACTCTTTATAGCCGAAAGCCCGAAGGTCATCAACGTAGCTTTGAATGCCGGATATGAACCTCTGGCCCTCTTGTGCGAGCAGAAACACATCACCGGTGATGCGGCCGATATAATCAGGCGTTGCGGCAACGTGCCCGTCTATACGGGCGACAGGGAACTGCTTGCTATGCTCACCGGCTACGTTCTGACGCGCGGCGTGCTCTGTGCCATGCGCCGCCCCGTGCTTCGGAGCGTGGAAGAAATCTGCCGGGATGCCCGGCGCATTGTAGTCATCGACGGCGTGGTGGACACCACCAACATTGGCGCCATCTTCCGCTCGGCGGCGGCACTGGGGATGGACGCCGTATTGCTGACACGTAACTCTTGCGACCCTTTGAACCGCCGTGCGGTGCGGGTGTCCATGGGTTCGGTTTTCTTTGTGCCGTGGACTTGGCTGGATGGCCCTCTCACCACTTTGTCGCGCTACGGCTTCCGCACCGCCGCCATGGCGCTCACGGACGATTCCATCTCTATTGATAACCCCGTCTTAGCCACCGAACCCCGACTGGCCATCGTGATGGGCACCGAAGGCGACGGGCTTCCGCACGAGACGATTGCCGAAGCCGACTATGTAGTCCGTATCCCGATGTCGCACGGGATTGATTCGCTCAATGTGGCGGCCGCGGCGGCGGTGGCGTTCTGGCAACTTCGTGTGCCGGAAAACGAAAAAAAGATGGCCGGAACTTAATCCCGACCATCTTCCTTTTACAGACACGCCATGCAACTCGTGACGCCCAGCGTAGTGCCGATGGCGGTGAGGATGGTGACGAGTGCCTGTATCACCAATTTCCATACATTCAGTTTCTTGTCAGTTTCCATAATGAGATTCGTGTTTTGAAGTTGTGTTTTCTCTTCTTCCTTTCTTATCAAGTTTTATCCCAAAGGATTTTCTTCTATGCCGCCATCTCCGCCGCTTGAGCTTCCTCCGCCCGATTTAGTAGCCTCGTATCCTGCCAGTTCCGATAGGCGGCACTTCTTGCGTAATTCCTGATTGCTCCACGTCTTGGTGTTGCGCACATTCAGGTGAACGCTGTCCACGAGTGCCGTGGTCCAGTCCTCGCGTTTCTCCGTGCCCCGTCCCGAAATGCCCAGGGAGAACAGACCCAGTTCGCCCAGGCGTACCGACTTTCCGTCCAGCACCAATTCCTGCAGGCAGGCGAGCATGTCGATGAGTACGCCGTGGATGACGCCTCGCGAGTAGGGCGAGTTGTGCTCGGCCATGTGGGTGACGAAGTCTTCGAATGCCACCGTACGGTCCTGTACGGCGCGTGCGTACCACTTCTGTGCCTCGGAGGGCTTCTGCGGGTTCTTCACCTGAGCCATGCGATACTTTAAAGTTCCGATAGTTGTTGCCATGTTTCTTGAGTGTTTTAGTGATTAATTTGTTTTTGTTTCTGAGAACAATGCAAAGATACGCCACTCACATCCGGTTGCCAAAAAACGGTGGGGGATAAGGTGTGAAAATCTGTTAAGGAAGTCGCTGGGTCGGTTCCCTTTTGCTGGGATATGGATAAAATTCTTTATAGCGCAGCTACTTTACCGCCTTATCACTTTTTTATAAATCATTTATTTCCGCCAAGGACAACCCGGTGGCTTGCATGATTTGCTCAGGACTCAATCCGATAGATTTCAGGTTCAGGGCTATCTCATGGTTTCTTTTCTCTATCCCTTTCTCTATCCCCTCTTCATACCCTTCCTTATGTCCCAGCTTCCGTTGTCCGCTGGCAATGGCAAGGTTGTCGCGATAAATCTTGATGCTTTCATCATACTTCATGCGCTCCTCTTTGCTCAATGCGGAGATATCGACGATTTTTTCAAGCTCGTCGAACACTGATTTCTGTGCCTTGAAAGGCATTCGTTTTAGCGTTTCCATATTCTTAAGTACATAAATCCATCGTTCAAAATCAGTCTCGCATTCGTCCTCTTCCTTCAGGAAGGAAGGGAGCTCTAAAAAGATGAAACGCATCTTGTCTATAAAAAGTTCGTGCGTTTCCTTGTCCGCCAATATAACATCCTTGCGAAAGCGTCCCTTCTCCGTTCCCAGGTAGAAATTCATGAAGAAGACGCCGTATACGGCTTTTATCTCATACTGCCATTTCGTTCCGCGCTCGCCCTGACGCACTACCGCTTGGGACAGGTAATACAAGGAGCGTTCCTTGAAGCGGTCTTGGTATTTGTTCTGCATCTCCACTATGATATTTTCACCGGTCTCGGTGGTGCAGTAGATATCGTATATCAGTCCGCGGTCGCCATCGTAAATGGGCATTTGTTCCTTGTCCAGAAATGTGATGTCCTTTATCTGTTTTTCTCCTTTCAGCAGGTCGTTCAGGAAGTCAATCAGCAGGCCTTTTGTTACCGACTGTCCGAAAATTTTCTTAAACCCTATGTCTGTAAAAGGATTAATGAATTTGCTCATTGCTTTGTTCGCTTTTGTTTTGGTTATTACAAAGGTAAGGTTTTATTTGAGAAGACAGAGCGTTATTGCAGAAAATAACGGCTTTTGCCATTTTATTCTTTTCTGACCGCCTTATCACTCTTTTTCCTCTTTTCGGCTATGAATAAGAATTTCTTTTGATGTGCTTGCCCTGAAAAAAACATAGAGATGTTTCTTGCAAAACTATGTTTTACACAACGTAAAGCATAGTTCACCACAGAGGGTCCTCTGTGTCCTCTGTGTCCTCTGTGGTGAATCCCTCCGTGACGTGTGACGATTGTGACAGATGACAAATCAAGGAGTGTGCGAACAGAAATATCTTATATTATATATTTATATATAATATAAAGTTTAGTAAGACGTTTACTCAGCTTTTCCCGGATTGTCATTTGTCACAATTGTCACACGTCACGGGGAGCAAAGCTTGTATCTTTTGCCGTTTCTCTCTCTTGTTTTTTTTGACTTTCCATGAGTTTTTTCCCTGAAAAGCATTATCTTTGCAAAAAATATATACGCCCTCCCGCAAAAAGGATAGCTATACATAAGAAAAATAGAATACGGGTTTTTATCCTGATCCCGATAATCAGAAAATAGACGATACATCAATGGTGACATTTTCAATATACACCTACCCTTTTTCCTCCGTAGCGGAGGCGGAGGGTGTGACATTCTTTCCGGACGAGACCGACCTCCGGAGCCGCTATGAAATGAGGCACAGGGCTTTTAGACGAATTTCTCCTATCCCAACATGCCGGAGATTAGCGACCGTATCCGTCACTTCGAAGAGATAGCCCGCGAAACGAACAGCGAACCGGAACTGATTCTGAAAGAGCAGCACCGGGAGAATCTGTTGCTTTCGCCCGACAACCTGTTCATTATCCGTGCCATCGAGGCCTGTGCGGCAAGTGGAAAAACCATCCTCATCACTCCCCGCGCGGGAAGACAGGCGCAGGTGAATGTACTGAAACAAGTGAGTGAGGAAGCGCTGGACGCTCTTTTCGAGGATTTTGAACCGTCCTGATTTATTCGACTCGAAATATACGTTGGTGCTTGAATTCATGAAGAATATAAAATTGGTGTACGATGCTTGAAGATGCTTTCCATTTATTTCCCACGGGCGTGCGCGACGGACTTTTGAACGTATGCCTCTCACACTCCCTGTTTTGCAATCTTTACGAAGCGTTGGCCGCTTGCGAGGATCGCACGGGGTTGGCACCCGAAGAAGTGTGGAGCGAGGCTTTGCGCATGGCTCAGAGGCTGGGGCAATCGCCTCGTCCCGACTTTTCCATCAAGCACGATTATGCCCATCTGGTATTCCGATACCGGACCTTCGTTGCGGGTGGGGGAGTGGAGATGCACCGGAGTGATGCACAGGCCGATGCCACGAGGTGTGCGGTGTTCACTACACTGCTCTATATGCTTGCCGCCACTTCGTCCGTCGATGATAACCCGTATGCCCGTTTGTGTGTATTTATCGTAAGGAGGCTGAGGGAAGAACCGCTCTATCAGGACTTGTGCCGTGACATACGCCGGGGTGAGAGCGAGGAGGAGGCCGACGGGCATTTTGTTCCGCCAACGGACTACACCAAGTGCACGGCGGCGGTGGCAGATACCCTCGTCGCCGTGCAGGAAGGGGAGTGGATGCAGGTGGGCGAACTGGTGCAGGAGGCCGTCGGGAGTCATTCGCCACAGGTCTGCACGTCGGTGATGCATGTGCTTACGGGATACAACAGGAAGCACGGGCATCGATATCAGGCGCACATCGACCGCCTGCACGAGGCCATCGACCGCATGGTGGAAGAGCAAAACTCAGCGCGGATTGTGGAGAACAACGGAACCATCAACCATATAGAAAACAATCAGGGCCCGGTGAACGGTGATGTGAAGGAGCAACGGTTCTTGATGGGGAACGGAATGAGCGGAAAGCAGATTGAAGCGAAATGTTGATGAGATGATGGAAATGATTAATAACTATAAATATAAAAAAATGATTATGACAGACCTTTACGATTTTTACAAGAAACTTGATTATGATTTTTCCGTTTACGAGGGTGACGAAGAATTGTTCGGATTGCATGGTGGTGGTTTTGGTGGCGAGCATCCGCTGAACATCAAAGATTTTAATGTTTTGGAATTGAATGCCGCGCGCGATGTAATTGTGTGCCATCTCGGCCAGCCCATAAAATCATTCAACGAGAAAGTATTTTCTTATGGTTTGAAGCATGTGGTAGAAAGGGTGCTTGCCCGAAATACGAATAACCGGATTAATTATGTGAGCAATGGTACATTGATTCTTGCCATGGTTAGTGCAGGCTTCCGAATTAAACGGTTTGGGAATTCACCCAATTGCTGTTTTAATGTTTCACAGAGAAGCGTAACCCAGCTTTGCAAAACTTTCGGCAATATAGGTTGAGACTATGAACGAGGAACAAGCCTCTGCGCAGATAGCTTTCAACTTCGGCCCGGTGAACGGGAATGTGGAGAAGCAGGAAATACACCTCGACAAGCCGGTGGATAAGGGTGATAAGAGTGATAAGGGTGATGATGTGGTGGGTGATAAGGGCGATGATGTGGCAGGTGGGAGGGGTGTGCTCTCCGTGAAGCAACTCATCATCCTTTTTATGGAGATGCTGGACGTCACGCTGGATGCTTCCGGCATCAACCAAAGTGCATTGGCCAAGCTCATAGCGCAAGTGTCCGGCTACGCCGAGAACACGGTAAGGCCCAAAATAGCGAAAGGGGTGGATTATGACGCGAAGCAGACCCGGCAGGATGCTGAACGGATTGTCGCACTCCTGGACGGAATAAAACCCGAACTGGCGGAAAAGATACGGAATAATGTGAGAGAATAGTTTTTCGGAAACAGAAATTATGCTTACCTTTGTAGGAAGCAGAAGACTCAAAATAGAGAAGTTATGGTACAGAAAGACAGATATATACGATTTGATTGGGCGGTGAAGCGCTTGCTACGCAACAAAGCCAACTTCGGCGTGCTCGAAGGCTTCCTCACCGTGTTGCTGGGCGAGCCTATCCGCATCGTCGAGATACTGGAAAGCGAGGGCAACCAGCAACGTGAAAACGACAAATTCAACCGTGTGGACATCAAGGCACGCAACAGCAAGGACGAAATCATCATCGTTGAAGTGCAGAACACGCGCGAGATATACTACTTGGAGCGCATCCTCTTCGGCGTTGCCAAGGCCATCACGGAGCATATCGAGCTGGGAGAACTTTACTCGGAAGTGAAGAAGGTGTACTCCATCAGCATCCTCTATTTCGACATTGGCAAGGGCAACGATTACCTGTACCACGGTCAGAACTCCTTTGTGGGAGTGCATACGGGCGATTTTCTGGAGGTCACCACCAAGGAGAAGGATGCTATCGTGCGCAAGCTGCCTGCCGAAATCTTCCCCGAATATTTCCTGATTCGTGTGAATGAGTTCAATAAGGTGGCCGTCACCCCGCTTGAGGAGTGGATAGAGTATCTGAAAACCGGTATCATCCGCCCCGATACGAAAGCTCCCGGACTGGAAGAAGCACGCCGCAAACTGATTTATTACAATATGGACAGGGCGGAACAACTGGCGTATGACGAACATATCAATGCCGTAATGATTCAGAATGATGTGCTGAGTACGGCGGCGGATGAAGGAAGAGAGGAAGGAAGACAAGAAGGAAGACAAGAAGGATGGCAGAAAGGTATGCAGGAAGGCAGGCAGAAAGGTATGCAGGAAGGCAGACAGGAAGGGCTGGCAGAAGGCAGAGCGGAAGAGAAAATAGAGAATGCCCGTACGATGAAATCCCTGAATATCCCCTCCGAGGTCATCCACCAGGTGACGGGGCTGTCTATCAAAGACATAGAAGAATTATAAAAAGCAAGATACTATTTATTTTTCGTCCCGCCTGATTTTCGTGTTGAAAAGCAGGCGGGACGTTTTTTTTGTGTCGGCACAGTGCCGACACACCCCCTTTATCTTTGCCCCTGTAATCGCGAAACAAGCGCGGTTGCGGGGGTATTCTATTGTATGCCTTCAATCTCAAAAAAAGTAACACATTATGGAAACATTTGTAACCATCATCGAGCAACGCGGCCTCCAAAGCCGCCAGTATCAGGACAATCAAGGACAGCCGCGCACCTTCCATTCGCGCGGATTCGTGCTCAGCACAGGCATCGACGAGTTTTATGCCGAAATGACGGGCGACCAGGCTCTGCAATGCCCCGAGTATGACAAGAGTTCATTGCATTGCTTTCAGGGCAATATCCGCCAACGCCGCTTCACCGACAAGAACGGGACGGAGAGGTTCGAGAACCAAATCTACATCACGAAGCTGGTGTAAAATCAGCTACAGGCTACGAGTGCCTGTCTGATAAGAAAGGAATGAAATTAAAACCGAATAAAAACTTACAAAAACAGAACAAAAATGGAAATTAGATTGCAGATTTCAGACGGCGCATATCAGCGCATGATGGCTCATGGTGGCCGCGTACAGGGCACCATCGGGCTGGTGAACCCACAAGAGGGAAACTTCAACGAGCACATGCGCCGCGCCGCGACGGCCTCGACCGAATACATCCGTCTGGCTCACGGCCGGGCCAGCGTCGATGAGAAAAAAGCGCGACTCACGCTCACCATCGACCTTGACGAGGCAAACATCCTGCCCGCCAAAGTGATGAAGGAAGAGGCCGGAAGGGCGGCGAACTTCGTGGAGGATTTTCGGGAATGCTTCGGATGGTAAGGGGGGTGACTCGTCTCCTGAATTAATATTTAATAATTAAAGAAAAGAACCGATGTTTGGAATATCAAATAGCGTAAAAAGTAGGGAGGTGCGTGAGTGTACCCCCAATTTGTTCCGCCGGGTGGTGCGGAGCGAACGGGTGGCGCGTATCTGTGCCGAAATAGAAGATGCACTGGAAAAAGTGCGTCGGGGTGAAATGTCGAAAGAAGATTTCGAGGTTTACAAGGCGGAGTTGAAGAAACAACTCCCCATCTTTACGCCCCACGCCACCTTCAGGAACGGACGACGCCTGAACGCCGAAGCCATACCCAGCGGACTGAGCATGTACGACATAGACCACATTGACAATCCGCGCGGATTGTTTGAAGAACGCATAGCGGCACACGTCACGGAGTGGGGCGTGGTGCTGGCACACGTCACGCCCAGCACCGAAGGGTTGCGCCTGTTTTTCGTGATGCCCGAAGGGGCTTCGTTGGCGGAAGCGCAGAAGTGGATGTCCGGGCAATTGGGCGACAAGGAGTATGACCAGAGCGTGAAGGATTATGCCCGTAGCTCGTTTGCCGTGCCGGAAAATTATATTCTGTATATGGACGAGGAGGGGTTGTTCAAGAAAAGGGAAATCGCTACCACCTCCCCCTCCGGCTACTCCTCCCCGGAGGAGGAGAATCAAGTTACTACTACAAAATGTACTCCGAAAGCCGCGGAGGCTCTGAAAAAGATAGGGGAAGCTACGAAGACGGCAGATGAAGACTTGAAGGTGACAGATATTTTAAACGCCGACTCCGGGCAGACAAATTCCGGACTGAACTTCAAAGGCATCCCTTATGCGGACATCATCTCCGAGTGGTTCCGCCTCTCGGGTGGCGAACCGGTGCAGGGCGAGCGCAACGACAAACTCCACCGTCTGGCGTCTCATCTGCGCTACATTGCCGACAATGACGAAGTGCTGATGCTCAGCACGATGCCCCGCTACGGATTGTCGGAAGAAGAGATGCGGGGACTGATTCATTCTGCCTGCACCGCCAAGTTCTACTCCATGCCGAAGGTGATGCAAGAGGCGGTGAGGAGGGCGTTACAAGCTATGAGCTACAAGCTACAAGCCATGAGTGGGGCAGCTACGGGCTACCAGCTACCAGCTACGAGTACTATGCAGGGTGATAGCGCGGCCCTTGTAGCTGGTAGCTCGTCGCTCGTAGCCGCTTCCCTCCCTCCGGTTCTCCCCAAGCGCCTGCCCGCCCTCGTCAAACTCCTCCTGAGCCGCACCCCCGACCTCTACCGTCCTGCCGTGGCGCACGCCGTCTTTCCCGCGCTTGCCGCCCATCTGTGGAGGGTACGCTTCCGCTACATCGACAATGTGGAGCACGAAGCCACCCTGATGAACGTGCTCATGGCAGGCACCGGCGCGGGCAAGGATTGCATCTCCGAACCCATCAACCGCATCATGGCCGACGTGCGCCGCCGCGACGAAGACAACCTGCAACGCGAGCGCGAGTGGAAGAACGAGGTGAACTCAAAAGGCGCGAACAAGGATAAGCGTGCGCGTCCCGAAGGACTGGTCATCCAAGAGATTGACGCCGACATGACCAACCCCGCTTTCGTGATGCGCACCGCCGAGGCGGACGGCCACTTCCTCTACACAAAGCTGAACGAAATCGACCAGTTCGATGCTTTGCGCGGTTCGGGCCACGGCGGACAACAATTTCAAATCATGTGCCTTGCCTTCGACCCCGGAAACCGCTATGGACAAACCCGCGTAGGGGCGATGAGCGTGACCGAGAAAGTAACCATCCGCTTCAACTGGAACGCCGCCACCACCATCCAGAAGGGGAAGCGCTACTTCTCGCACGTGCTGACCGACGGCCCTATCTCGCGCATCAACTTCTGTACCATCCCCGAACGTGAGATTGGAGCCGAGATGACCGTCTATGGTTCGTACGATGCCAATTTCAACGAAGAACTTCGTCCCTACATCGAGAACCTGACGCGTGCCACGGGGCTGGTGGATTGTCCGCAAGCCTATAAATTGGCGGTGAAGTTGAAGGAAGAGAATGCGGAGTTTGCCCGTCTCTCGCAAAGCCGGGTGTACGAAAATCTGAGTTTCCGTGCCAACGTCATCGCTTACCTCAAGGCGTGCGTGCTCTACGTGGCGAATGGTTACCGGTGGGACAAGACGATGGAGGAATTCGTTCGCTGGAGCCTCCAGTACGACCTATGGTGTAAGATGGAATTCTTCGGCTCGGCCATCGAGGAGGCGCAGACGATGGGTGCGGAGACGGGGCGTCGCACACCGGGACGCCGGAGCTTGTTGGAATTGCTTCCTGAGGAGTTCACCCTGGCCGATGCCGTGTGCGTGCGCCAAGCCGAGGGTATGAATGCGGAAGGCACGGGGGCGATGCTACGCCAATGGGTGCACCGCCGTTACGTGACAATTGTGACAAATGACAAATACAAGAGAATTAAAAAATGAAAGAATAGAAACAAATTAATTCAATTTAAATCAAGCTTATGGAACTGACATTGACACGCATCGCCAAGCGTAAGACTTATACAATAGGTCATTTGGCCATAGATGATAACCCCTTTTGTGACACTCTGGAACCTACGTGGCGCGATATCGGGTGGGGGCGGAAAGGCCGGAAGGTGGCCGGTCGCACCGCCATCCCCGAGGGGCGTTATCCGGTAGTCGTCACGTTTTCGCCGAAATTCCAGAAGTGGCTTCCGCTACTCATTCACGTGCCCCTGTTCACGGGCATTCGCATCCATGCGGGCAATACGGCGAACGATACCGAAGGGTGTATCCTCGTGGGGCAGAATCTCAAACCGGGCATGGTGCTCAACTCAAATATCTGGACGCACCGGCTCGTGAAGGCCATCACGGAGGCACGAGGAAGGGATGAGGCGATATGGATAAACGTGAGGTGATAAAACTTCTTTCAACCTATCATATAATAAACAAAAGTGTATTCTTTTGCATATTATATGATAGGTTGACGCGTGTGGCGAAGAGTGCAATGGTTTCTTTTGTTTCGCATTTGCACATCTAAATATTATTTCCCGATGCAAAAATGTTCAAATATATTTCTCAACACCATGTCATTCGTCACCTCTCCCGCAATGTCATTTAAATGGAAAATACATTCCCTGATGTCCTGAGACACGAAATCCCCGGATAGATTGCTTTTTAACCCCTCTTGTACACGTTTTATCGCTTCCAAAGCATGCGTAAGAGCCTCGTAATGACGAACGTTTGTAACGATTACATCGTTCTGTGTCACCGATGGAAGATTGGCGGAACTTACCAATATTTGTTGTAATTCATCAATGTTTGTCCTCCGTTTGGCAGATAGAGCAATAGATTGCACATTGTCCGGAAAACCGGCAGGGACGACGCTTGAAGCATCGGTCACTAAATCTGCCTTATTGAATACAAGAATCAAGTGTTTCCCTTCGCAACGCGGAAGTATCTGTTCGGACAATTGGTTGATTTGCGAAACGGCATCCGTTGCATCTACCATCCAGAGCACAATTTCGGCTTGTTCTAGCTTCTGGAACGTGCGTTCTATGCCCAGACTTTCAATGGTGTCATTCGTCTCCCGGATGCCCGCCGTGTCAATAAAACGAAACGTGACTCCACCCATGTTTACGGTGTCCTCAATGACATCTCGCGTGGTGCCGTGAATGTCGCTCACAATGGCCTTGTCTTCGTTCAACAAGGCATTGAGCAGGGTAGATTTCCCGGCATTTGTCTCACCGATAATGGCTACGGGAACTCCATTCTTTATTACATTTCCTACGCTGAACGAGTGTACAAGGCGGGAGATGACCGCCTCAATGTTATCCGCCAATTGGCAAAGCTCGGTCCTGTCGGCAAACTCCAACTCTTCATGGTCGCTGAAGTCCAGCTCCAACTCAATAAGCGATGTGAAGTGGAGTAACTGGTTGCGCAAGTCTGCCAACTCTTTGCTGAACCCTCCACGCATCTGGCTCATGGCAAGGCGGTGGGTGGCGACGGACGACGAGGCTATCAGGTCCGCCACGGCCTCCGCCTGACTCAGGTCCATCTTCCCGTTCAGGAAGGCGCGCTGGGTGTATTCGCCCGGCTGGGCCATGCGGCAACCCTGATGGATGAGTAGTTGCATCACCCGTTGCAAGATATAGCTGGAACCGTGGCAGGTGATTTCCGTGCAATCTTCTCCCGTATAAGAGTGCGGGGAGCGAAAGAGGCTGACAAGTACTTCGTCGATAATTTCCCCGCCATCATATATCCGTCCGAAAGTCAGTGTGTAAGGTTTGCTTTCGGTTAGGGTCTTACCCGATTTTGCCGGAGTAAAGATGCGGCTGGTTATGCTGATGGCATCCGGTCCTGAGACACGTATGCTCCCGATTGCTCCCCCCTGAGCCGTGGCTATAGCACAGATAGTATCCTGGTTCATCATATATTTTCGTTATTTGGATTGCAAAGATAGACTTTTTCGGGGTAAACTTAAATTCTGTCCAGTACGATTTTTATCAATGTGTCAATCGTATTCTTGTAGCCCGTATTAGCCTCTTTTATCAAACGGTTGGCAATCACCATGCATACCGTGGTCGCTTTGTGTCCCATCAGGCGGCTCAAACCCGCCAGTGCGGAGCTTTCCATCTCGAAATTGGTGATGCGATAGCCGTTATACTCGAAGTTTTCAATTTTCTCATTCTGTTTCGGGTCGGCCAGCGGAATGCGCAACTCGCGCCCTTGCGGACCAAAGAAACCACCGGCGGCAATGGTTACGCCACGCACCATGTCATCGGCGGCAATGCGTTCAATCAATTCGGCATTGGCATCAATCACGTAAGGAGCGGGGGCGCACATGTTTCCCGACCATCCCATGTGGTTGAGGAAGGCGCGTTCAAATTGCAGGTCGCACACTTCATTGCGGCCCGAATAGAAGTTCAGCAAGCCATCAAAACCGATGGACTTTTGCGAGCAGATAAATGTACCTACAGGGGTATTGGGTTGAAGACCGCCACAAGTGCCGATACGCACCAGTTCCAGTTGGCGGAGTTGGGGCTTCTCTTCGCGCGTATTGAAATCAATGTTTGCCAGAGCATCCAACTCATTCATCACGATGTCGATGTTATCGCAACCGATGCCCGTGGAAACCACCGTGATTCGCTTGCCTTTATAGGTACCGGTAATGGTTTTGAACTCGCGGCTTTCTACTTCACACTCTTTATTCTCAAGGTGCGAGCCTACTAATGCCACCCGTCCCGGGTCGCCCACCAAGATTACTTTGTCTGCCAGCCATTCCGGCTTTACGTGTAGGTGGAATACGGAACCATCATCATTGATGATGAGTTCGGAAGATGCAAAATACTTTTTCATATGCTGGATTTTATGGGTTAATATGTTCGTAAAAAAGAAAACGCCGGAACGGGATTACTGTTCACCGGTTCCGACGTTTTCGGGGATAATATTTTTACCGGGTTATTTACTCAATGGCTGGTTTGAGTTATTACCTGTAGGTTTGGCTATGTTTTCGCGCATGGAAGTATCGGCTTCGATGTTCTTCATCCGATAATAATCCATGATACCCAAATTACCGCTACGGAATGCTTCTGCCATAGCCTTAGGCACTTCGGCTTCTGCCTCAATCACCTTTGCACGGGCTTCCTGAGCTTTCGCCTTCATTTCCTGCTCGCTGGCCACAGCCATTGCGCGACGTTCCTCAGCCTTGGCTTGGGCAATGTTCTTATCCGCATTTGCCTGGTCAATCTGCAATGCCGCACCGATGTTCTTACCTATGTCGATATCAGCAATATCAATGGACAGGATTTCGAATGCCGTACCGGCATCCAACCCTTTGCGGAGCACCAATTTAGAGATTGAATCCGGATTTTCCAATACCGACTTGTGGTTTTCGGACGAACCGATGGAAGATACGATACCTTCGCCCACACGTGCCAGAATAGTGTCTTCACCGGCACCACCCACCAATTGGCGGATATTGGCGCGCACCGTCACACGAGCCTTTGCTATCAACTGGATACCATCCTTAGCCACGGCCGTCACGGGAGGAGTGTCAATCACCTTCGGGTTTACCGACATCTGAACCGCTTCGAACACGTCACGTCCGGCAAGGTCGATGGCGGTGGCCATCTGGAAGGACAATTCGATGTTCGCTTTGGAGGCGGAAACCAATGCATGAACCACTCTTTCCACGTGTCCGCCGGCAAGGTAGTGAGCCTCCAGCTCGTCGCGGGTGATGTTGCTCAGTCCGGCTTTGTGCGCTTCAATCATGCCCGGCACGATGATGTAGGGGGGCACGTTACGAATACGCATTAGAAACAATTGCACCAATGAAATCCTGACTCCCGAAACTTTGGCGGACAACCATAGGAAGAAAGGAACATAGTGGAAGAACAGTACGATGAAGATAATGCCTCCTATCACAAGAAAGGCAGTTAAGTACATAGAGTCTACGTTCATGATTTATACGATATTTAAGTGTGAATACTAATCTTTTATCTTTTCTACCATAATCACACCATCTGTGATGCGGCTTACGATGATAGGGGTCTTCTCATTCAGGAAGCCATCCATGGATTTCACTTCCACAATGTTGCCGTTAAATTCAGCGTTTCCAATCAATGCCAGACGTGTGAAAGCTACTCCCGTGTCACCGACTTTCACTTGGTCTTCGGCCGTACGGTCTACTTTGGATGTGATGTTCTTTTTTAGCGCAATCTTGTCCAGCGTTTTGGAGCGCATGAACAGGACCAGCGAACCTATGCAGGCTATTGCCGATATGCCGAGCGTGATGAACCCGCCCGTGGTGCCCAGATAGGTGAAAGCGTAGTAGTTGGCAAAGATGATGCAACCACCTGCCAGGAATCCAGCTACGCTGATGCCCGGGATGACGAACAGTTCTACCAGGAACAGGACGACCGCCGCAATGATGAGTACGATGATGATGAGTATGTCCATAATTTTTTTATTTAAAGGATTGTTTTTCTGTATTACGCACTTCAATGGCAGCCTTCTCCAATTCAACTGATAATTGTTGTATCTGTTTTTCCAGGTCGAGTATGGCGGGAGCCAGTTTGGCTTTATCGTTTTCTTTGGTGCGGGAGTATAGGGAACGTTGCTCTTCTAATTTTTTTTGCTGCTCTTTGAAAGCCTTTTCTAATTGGAGGTATTTGCCGAACAGGTTTTTGGCCTGAGGAGATTTGAAATCACTTTGTTGATAATAAGTATTCTGGTCATCGATTACAAACTCAAACTCATGACTTTTCTTGGTTTGTGGCTTTTCATTGAATGCGGCTTGTAGTCGATGTTTGGCATCGGTTACGGCATCCTGATCCGTCCACGTTTCTCTCAGAGAGTGAATCCGGGCAAGTCCGATTGCTTTTTTCGGGTCCATTGCTTCATAGTTATATACTCGTTTGGAAGAATTTGGAATGAATACATAGATACAAACCTTTCCTTCCGGCTGGTAGCGGTCGGAAGCAAACCATCCGAGATTATTATATTCGTCGATAACAAACATATAGTCATTATAGGGAGAGTTGAACGGCATACCCACATTTTCCGGAGTGAGGTAGGTGTTCGTATTGGTATTGTAACGGGTGACGAATATGTCGTAACCACCTATCGAATTTTCACCATCAGCGGCATAATAGATAGTGATGCCATCTGTCAATACATACGGATAGTTGGCATTGATGGAATCATTTATACTACCGGGTAGTAAGCTACCCTTACCCCATTCACCCTGCATTTTGTTACGCGAGAGGATGCTGAGTTTACCGTCCGGTTGGCGCTCACCATAATAAATCTTATTGCTGAGTTCCGTTTCATATACGGTAGCTTCAACTTCTGCCTCATCCTTGAAGAAATCGTTGTACATGAATAGTTTACCGGACTCAGGACTGATTTTATAAGCTTCCAGAAAACGACCTTTGTCTATTACGATGCTATCGATAATGCAAACTTCTTCAACCCCTTTCAACATACGGAAATTGGCTTTACTTTTCTCCAATAGCTTTTCGGCTTCTGCGGTCGGCCTTTTCCGTTTGGCTAGGTCGCTGATGTAGTCTTCGTAACATTTGATGGCATCTTCAAAGCGATACAGGTCATTGTAATTTTGCGCCAGATAGAGTTGTCCGCTGGGCACCCGTCTTTTTACGGCGGTTTCCAGATATTTCAAAGCTACTTCTGGTTCTCCTGTTTCCAGGCAACATACGCCGTACCATAAGTTATAATTTCCATTTGCCGGTTGTGTCTTTACGAGTTTCTGGAAAATCGGTTTGGCTTTCTCGTATTGCCCTTGGTGGTAGAAAGCTCTCGCTTCCTCCAATGTCTGTGCTGATACACCGACTAATGTGAGACAAAATAGAAGGAGTAAAATATATCTCTTTTTCATACTAGTAATCCAATTTACAAATTCGAATGTTCAAAAATACAAATTAATCGGGAATAATGCTGATTTCCGTTATTCTATTATGTTAATTCTTCTTTAAATCATTCTTTTCTCTTACTTTTGCAACCGCAAAGAATAAAGACTACAAGCTACATGAGCTACGAGCTACAAGTAGCTGCGTAACGTCCGCATGGAACTTGTAGTTTGTAACATGTAACTCGTAGCAGAATCATTATGGCTCAATTCACTGAAGAAGAGAAAACCGTCCGCCGCATTGAAAAGCGGTTTAGTAAAGGGCTGGTAGAATATGGTCTGATAGAGGATGGGGATAAGATCCTTATCGGACTCTCGGGCGGCAAAGATTCTTTGGCGTTAGTGGAGCTATTGGCAAGACGCGCCCGAATTTTTAAGCCCAGGTTTGCGGTGATTGCCGTCCATGTGGTGATGAAGAATATTCCGTATCAGAGTGACCTGGCATATCTTCGTGAGTATGTAGAGTCATGGGGAATTCCTTTTGTATTGTATGAAACGGAATTTGATGCAAGTACAGATACACGCAAATCACCTTGTTTCCTTTGTGCATGGAATAGGCGCAAGGCCTTGTTCACGGTGGCTAAGGAACAGGGATGCAACAAGATAGCATTGGGACATCATATGGATGATATTCTGGAAACGCTATTGATGAATATCACTTTTCAAGGGGCATTCAGTTCTATGCCGCCCCGCTTGGTAATGAAGAAATTTGATATGACGATTATTCGGCCGATGTGTTTGGTACATGAGGCTGATTTGCTGGAACTGGCCCAAATAAGAGGGTATCGTAAGCAGGTGAAGAATTGTCCTTATGAGGCGCAATCTCACCGTAGCAATATGAAAGATATCCTACATCAGTTGGAAGCTATGAACCCGGAAGCTCGCTATAGTCTTTGGGGAAGTATGGTAAATGTTCAGGAGGAACTTCTTCCTCAGAAAATTGATAATTTAGATTAATCACCCTTTAAATATTCATCATTGAAATGAAAGGTCTTTATACGATTCTGCTTTTAATAGTGTCTAATGTCTTTATGACTTTTGCATGGTATGGTCATCTGAAGTTGCAAGATATGAAAGTGATCACTAATTGGCCGCTTTATGCCATAATCTTATTTTCATGGAGCATCGCCCTTGCGGAATATTTTTGTTTGGTTCCGGCCAATCGTATCGGGTTTATAGGTAATGGCGGTCCTTTCTCGCTGATACAATTAAAGATTATTCAGGAAGTAATTACACTCATCATTTTTACGGTGTTTACTACGGTTCTTTTCAAGGGCGAAAGTCTGCATTGGAACCATTTTGCGGCATTCATTTGTCTGGTACTTGCGGTGTATTTTGTATTCTATAAATAGATAATTTATTTAAATTCTTATTTCTTTGATATAAACCGTTCCATCCCTTTCGTATAGTATGTTTGAAGTTTCCCATTTTCATCTGTGTAGATAAAGCAGGCATCAATATCTGGATGGGCATTGGCAAAACGTTCGGCTTCTTCCAATCCCATCACCATGAAAGCGGTAGCATAAGCATCAGCACTCATGCAATCTTTGGCTATTACCGTGGCGGATAAGATGTTGTGTTGTACCGGATATCCCGTTCTTGGGTCGATGGTATGTGCATATTTCTTTCCATCTTTATAATAGAAATTACGGTAATTGCCTGAAGTAGCGATACCCACACCTGTTACACTCAGTACAGTTTGTAATTCCTGATTGATAGATAAATCATCTACCGGCTTATTGATACCGATGCGCCACAAATCTTTCTTTGGATTTTCTCCCTGAGCTACGATTTCTCCACCTATCTCTACCATGAAATTCTTAATGCCTTTCTTTGCGAGAAATTGTGCTATTACATCTACGGCATACCCTTTAGCAACGGCACTACATGATAGCATCATGCGTTTATCCTGCTTCACAACCTTTCCCTCATTGGATAGGGCTACTTTGGTATATCCCGTAATGTCCAGCAGACTATCTATCATGGTCGAATCAGGAAATGCGCCTTTCTTGAAACCAAACCCCCAGGCATTGGCCAATGGGGCAACCGTAATGTCGAATGCACCATCCGTTTCTTCGGAAATTTCCATACTACGATGGAATACATTTGTGAAAAAAGTGTCCGGTACAATATCCTCGTTGCGGTTGATTCGCGTAATTGTGGCCGTATCATTGAAAGGGGACAGAGAGCCGTCAAACCTCTTCAATTCTTCGTCAATTTCAACTTTCAAGTCACCATCATACTGATAGGTTATATTATAAACCGTGCCGAATATCAATCCGTTTATTGTATAATAAGGTTGCGTACGGTTGTGACGCGCAAGTATCCAGATTGTTCCCAGTACAAGTAGGGCAATCCATAAGAAATTTCTCTGTGCCTTCTTTTCCATAAGCGAAGTTTAGTTGAAAAACAAGTGTTCTATTAATATTTTGGTTCCGATGATAATCAGGATAATACCTCCCCAGAGCTCTGCCCGTAGTTTTCGTGCAATGCCACATCCAAAGCGGATACCGAATAGTAATCCTATAAGAGACATGGCGAAAGATACAAAGCCAATGATAGAAATAGGAGGGAGTATTTCTGAAAAATCACGCATACCCAGAAATGCAAATGAGACTCCAATGGCCAATGCATCGATACTGGTTGCAACGGCTAATGCGAGCACTACTTTTAAGCTTTTCGGGTCGTATTCTTTTTTGCAATCTTCGTCCTTGAAAGACTCTCTGACCATGCGTCCGCCCAGAAAAGCAAGAATGGCGAAAGCAATCCAATGATCCAGACTCTCTATCAGATGGCTGAATGTGCTGGCGCCTATCCACCCGAGGAGTGGCATGATAGCTTGGAATAATCCAAAGAAAAAAGCCATGGTCAGCATAGGCCGCCATAGCGTACGTTTCAGAAGAATGCCACTGGCTATGGAGACGGCGAAGCAATCCATCGCGAGTCCCACGGCAAGAAGCCAAATCTCTAATCCGGTCATAGTTTTAGAATGGTAGTTTATAAGTGATTGTATAAGTCACGCCCATTGTGTTGGAGCCATATTTGCCAAATCCGGGTACATACCAAGGATCTCCATACTCTCCTGTAGATGAACTTGTGCGGAATTTGAAGCGCAATCCCCAGCCCATATAGAGCTCTTTCCATATATGTGCACGAATGCCGACACAAAATTCAAACCATTGCATGGACCCTTTCATTCCTTTGTGGTTGAAAGGTAAACTTCCACCCCAGATGTCATCTACCTGGTTCGGATTACCAATGCCTCCGCCATAGATAGGATCATCTACCGATAGGGTTGCTATATCATACTTGAAACTACTCATGGCGTAACGTAGTCCCACAAACAGGTAATTCTTGAATTTCTTTTTGAAAAGAGCGTTGTAATTCATTCCGATACGGAAATATGGCGCATTGCTCTTGTAGTGGGTACCATTATCATTCCATGCATCGGTGCCGCCATATCCAAGTTCTACTATCGGGAAGAAACGGTTTTTGAGGTTAACATCCACCGCTACTTCCGAACTTAAAAAATCACTTCCGAAAGCTTTGCTTCCGATACCCCATAAATCAACACTGACACTCACGCCATTGTATAGCGGGAAAGCTTCCTCATCCACTTCTTTCTTTTGCTCTTTCGGCGGATTAGAGGCAGGAGGACGGTTGCTGTTTTGTGCTTGTACCGGAAATCCGGCCAACAAACAAAGCACCAGATTAATTACGATAAAAGAGCTTAAGATTTTCCGTTCCATAAATGCTTACTTCTGCTGTTTGAATATATATGGAGTCAAGTAGATGACGGCTATATGATCTGCCTGTGATGCTTTGCTTCATCTGGTAGCCGCAATCCATTGAAAGGAAATAAGGCGTATTCTTCTGGCGGATGACAATCGTATCTTTTTTAATCTTAACGTCTTTGCTATAATGAAATACCAGTACGGTGGAGTCTGCCGTATAGCGTAGTGGCAATGATAATCCGTGTACTCTCTTCTGGTTATTGAGGATGATAGAATCTGTGCCGAATGCGGTGATGGTGAGCGAGTCAAGAGTATCATTCATAACTCTTTCTGTCTCTCCGTCTATTTTATAAAGATAGCATTGCATCATCGGGCGTGCATTCATTGAGCAGTCTTCTTCTTCCGAACAGGAAGAAACGATACTGATAATAGGATAAGCAATCAGACAAAGCAATATCAGTTTTACTAATTTTCTCATAGTCTTATATTGTTTTTTCTATTTGATATTTATTTCGTTCAGGGGCATTGCGTGAAATCAGTTCGCCAAGGAAGCCGGCAAGGAACAATTGTGTTCCGATAATCATGGCGGTCAGCGATAAGTAGAAGTAGGGGGAGTCGGTAACCAAACGGTAAGGCATCCCGCTATGTATGTGGTATAGTTTTGTAGCGCCTACAATGACTACTGCAATAAAGCCGAAGATGAACATAAGTGAACCGAGAAGTCCGAAGAAGTGCATCGGTTTTACTCCGAAGGCTGACAGGAACCAAAGTGAGATCAGGTCCAGGTATCCATTAAAGAAACGATTCAAACCGCCGAACTTCGTCTTGCCGAATTTGCGTGCCTGGTGTTGAACAATCTTTTCTCCGATCTTTTTGAAACCGGCATTCTTGGCAAGGTAGGGGATATAACGATGCATTTCGCCATACACTTCAATGTTCTTCACCACATCTTTTTTGTAGGCTTTCAAGCCGCAATTAAAGTCGTGCAGGTTTTTGATACCGGATACTTTGCGTGCCGTTGCATTGAATATTTTTGTAGGAATGGTTTTTGAAAGCGGATCGTAACGTTTCCTTTTCCAGCCGGATACCAGGTCGTAATCATCCTCTGTTATCATCCGGTATAGTTCGGGTATTTCGTCCGGGCTATCCTGTAAATCTGCATCCATTGTAATGACAACATCTCCTTGTGCCTTTTCAAAGCCACAATATAATGCCGGAGACTTGCCATAATTACGGCGGAACTTAATGCCATGTACTGCATCTGATTCTCGACTCAGCTTTTCGATAATTTGCCAGGAGCGGTCGGTACTTCCGTCATTCACGAAAATTACTTCGTATGAAAAGCCGTGGGTTTTCATCACCCGTTCAATCCATGCGTACAGTTCCTGAAGTGATTCTTCTTCATTATACAAAGGAACGACAACTGAAATATCCATCTTTCTATATTACGATTAAACTGTTTTCTATATACACTATCTCTTATTTTATCTTCCTCCGATAGAGTCTGCCGGTGGGCGCTTCATAACAAACAAAGCGGTGGGAATGGCAAGTAATGATCCCACAAAAACATTCATCGACATCATTTGCATCGTGATTTCTATCGGAGTCAGTGAACGCGCCTGGCTTAAGCCTTCCCTTAATTGTTCAATATATGCGTCAATGCCGGGCACAGCTTTATATGTAGGATTATTCAGCATGGTTTCCCAGGAGTTCAACATCGTTTCATAGGAATTCAATATAAACCCTTGGTCAATAAAGCGGATATATATATAATGTGCCACGGCCGTAAGCAATGCGGCAAACATATACATAAATACGGTGAAAATCCATGCATGAAGAAAACTTATTGTCCCGCCACATACCATGTTCCGGTACATGCGCACGTAATAATACGCCATAAAGGGCACGCATAAAGTTAGTCCTATAAAAATGGAAAAGAGAAATGGTACGGTGATACCCAGAGGGAACAGTATGAATTTCAAAATCCAAAAACCGCCCAAGTAAGTGCCGAACAACATGGCATATCGTTGCAAGTAACCTTTGTTTTCTGTCATCTTTCATTAGGAATAATGGCGCAAAGGTATAAATAATATTGTTTGTAGCCCGTGTATTCTTGTTAAAGTTGAAAAAAGTTTGGGCAAAGTATTGCATGTTTCATAAAAATGCCTACCTTTGCACCCGCAAACAAGAAAAAACGGGTAAGTCCTATACGGCCAGCTCCCTTCGAATCCTCCAGGGCTTGATCGCAGCAAAGGTAGTTGGTTGTAGCGGCGCGATATAGTTAGCTTACCCACCCGCCTCTTTAGCTCAGTTGGCCAGAGCACGTGATTTGTAATCTCGGGGTCGTTGGTTCGAATCCGACAAGAGGCTCAAAAGAAAAGAGATATGTTCTACAAAGAATGTATCTCTTTTTTTATTTGTTTTTTGTAAAAAAGCTTGTGGTATATCTACCGTTGGGATGATATTCGTGTGAAGCGTAAAAAAGAGCAGGCAGTTGTAGAAAAAGATAAGGAACTACATGAGATGGAACATGACCTTCAGCACAAAAGCCATGAGATGGCCAACCTGATGATAAACTTTGTTCGTAAAAATGAGATGCTGACCGAGATTAAATCGGAGATCATCAAAGTAGCTTCTTCGTTGAGAGGAGAAGGAGCTCGTGAAGGCAAACAACTCCTTTTAGTCATCAATAGCAAGATAGATTCCAATATCCAGAGTGATGAAGTTTTGAAGCGTATCGAAGATCAATTCGATTTGATTCATAATAATTTCATGAAGCGTCTTCATGCCCGCCATCCTGATCTCTCTAATAATGAACGCATGATGTGTGCCTATTTGAAGGTGAATCTCTTAACTAAGGAAATTGCTCCTTTACTGAATATCTCCGTTCGTGGTGTCGAGACCATTCGCTACCGCTTGCGTAAGAAGTTTGGTTTGGAGCGTGAAGATAGCTTGACGGATTATTTGAGTAATCAACTGTAGAGTTTGAAAAACAAGTTCTATCTTTGTCAGTGCTTTTTGATATGTGCGTTTTAGATGCATATAGCTTTATTTGAATAATGTTTTTATTATAATAGAATATGAAACCCGATTTTGACTACAGCGAGGTACCTTATGCCTTCGCTCATTGCTTTAACACAAAATGTCCACGCGCCGCCAAATGTCTGCGTTACTTGGTAACCTCCTACATTCCCTTGCAGCTCACCGTTGTTTGTGTTGTGAATCCTGCCCTCACAGCTTCTCAGGAAGTTGAACCCTGTTCCTTTTTTATACCTGATCGTATGAAACGCTATGCCTCAGGTATCACTCATCTGCTGGATAAGATTCCGCATGCCGAAGCTCTTGTCATTAAACGCGAGATTTATTTTTTCCTTGGCAGAAATATGTATTATCGCATCAAAAACCAGGAACGCCTTGCTACTCCTACCCAGCAGGAACACATTCGTCAGATTTTCCTTAATCATGGAATCAAGGAAGAACCTGTGTATGACACGTATGTGGAGAAGTATGATTGGGAGTAAGATTCTTGCTACTATATTAAGTGGTAACAGCTCTGCTTTTTCTCAGCTATTCTCATCGTATTGAGAATATTTTCTCAATGGGGTGAGAGCTTTTTCTCAATATGATGAGTATTTCTTCTCAATACGGTGAGAATATATTCTTTCTATAGTGAGAAAAAGTCGTTTAACTTAGATGGGAGTTGCTTAAAGCTTACTTTGAATAAAGGAGAATTTCAATTAGATTAATTTTTTTGGGAGTTGGCGAATTGTGATAATAAAAATATCCTTAACTTTGGCCGGATATTTTTATAAAACACGGATATAGCACTTTTAAGATTCGCATTATGGTTGGAGATAACGACGAAAAACTAGTATGCCAAAGTTTTCATTTGACGGGGATTGATGGAGATCCGTTGGTGAGTGCATCAATTCATATTAGATACGTTGAAAGAAGACGTGAAGGGATTAATATAACCACTGATATTATTACTGATAAAAAAGGAGTAGCGGAAGTTGCTTTACCTGTAAATGGAACTGGGAGTTTTATAATCTCTCATGGGCATTACCATTGTAAGGGCCTGATAAATTTGGATGAAACGGATGTTTCTACAAAAATCAGTTTTAAAGGGTTTAAACTTGTAACTGCATCAATGACTTGTCCTGATATTCCAAGACATGTAAAGGTCGAGTTCCGGGTTTCGCCTCAGGTTGTCGCTTCTGCAGGGCAACTTAGCCATTTGCTGACTTATACTTCACCGCTTGTCAAGAATAAAATCGGTATTTGGAAAACCAGTATTTATGTTCCTAAAGGAGCTTCTTACTGGTGTTTTGGTGGAGATTCTGTGTACGCAATGGCTGATACTTTTGAGGTGAGAGAGAATGTAGAGGTAAAGGTTATATTACCTTCGTTCACTCGGATAACTTTGGGAATGAAGAATGCTCCCAGAAGGATAAAGTATAATATACAGCTTAATCAAAATGGATTGAAAATAGGTTCCTATGCACCTGGTTCTAAGGTGTATTTGCCTGATGGTGAGTATACTTGTACGATAGATTCTATGTACAAAGAAACTTCTTTTCAGAAATTTGATGTAAAGGGAGAATCGAAAACGGTTTATTTTGATTACACCGTTCACTCTGAATGTGCACCGGTCAGGGTAACAGGCAAGGCGCCGGATATGAAGATGTGGATTCCTCTTCTGGATTTTATTCCATTGAATGCGGGTGGTTCCTGGGATAACCGTTACAGGTTGAGGATGCGTGCTTCAGGTATGCTGCCGGTGGGCACTTATGAATATCGTTCAGTTGATTCTCATTATCAGGTCAGAGGTGTGTTTACTGTAGAGAAGGATAAAGAGAATCTGCTTGTTTGTGATGCGTCCAAACTTCAGCAAATCATATTTGAGAAAGAAAATAAGGAGGATGCCGGTGGGCAGGTAGAACTGATTGATGAAACGATGTCATTGGTCGCATATACCGCAGGCGTGTCCGGTTCTTTTTGGGCATCTCCCGGTACGTATATTCTTCGTGGATTGAAAATAAAGACGGTGAAAGTGGTTTTAGGAAAGGATACTCCGGCAAAAGTGGTGCTTGAACCTTGCAATGCCATCGGGAAAACCGCTCTCTGTACTATTAAACCACCTTGTGGAATTGCTTTAAGGGATGCTGTTGTAGAAATAGATGGAGAACCTTTTGTTTATTTAGGACCGGAATCTTATGCATTACATACATTTCCGGGTGAGCATACTTGTAGTGTCAAGAGGGCTGGATTTAAAACTTTCAAAGGAAAGGTGCTGTTGCCGGAATCTGCAGGTGCTTATAAAATTGAAATCGCTTTAATGCCTGATAGCAGGCCATAAGTATTACTAGAAGGAGGGATATGGGATTTTGAACATATCCCTCACTATCATTTTTAGGGCTTAAGATCTTTCACTGTTTTCTCTAACCTTTCGAGAGGCATTTCTCCTGATTGTCTCCAAAGTTGTTCACCTTTCCTTATTAATATAAATGTAGGAACTGTTTCGATAGTATACAAATCAGCAAGCGCGCTTTCCTGGTCGATATCAATTTGCACCACTTCAAGGATTCCTTTCACTGATTTCTTAAATTCCTCTACAATGGGTTGCATTCGTTTGCAATGCGGACACCAGGTTGCATAAAATTCTGCCATGACCCAATCAGCATTTGCTAACTTCTCTTTATTTCTTTCTTCACGTACTTTTTTCTTTTCTTCCATAATAATATGTTTTGAATGATTGATTGTTAATTCAACAATGTTGCAAGAAAAAAAGTTTGTGGCATAACAATTATTTATGCTATAAAAATTGCTACTTTTGTCAGCAGAAACACGAAAGGACAAATAATATGTCACATTTAGCTACTTTGATAAATGATTTAGCGTTGATACTGATTTGTGCAGGAGTCATGACGCTATTGTTCAAGAAACTGAAACAACCATTGGTTTTGGGGTATGTAGTGGCAGGTTTCCTGGCGAGTCCTCATATGCCATATACCCCTTCTGTGATGGATACGGCGAATATCCAGACCTGGGCAGATATTGGTGTAATCTTTCTTTTATTTGCATTGGGACTGGAGTTTAGCTTCAAGAAAATTGTGAAAGTGGGCGGTGCAGCTATCATTGCTGCCTGTACCATTATATTTTGTATGATCCTTTTGGGGATTACTGTAGGTACAGGCTTTGGCTGGCAACGTATGGATAGCATCTTCCTGGGTGGTATGATTGCGATGTCTTCTACAACTATTATTTATAAGGCATTTGATGATCTGGGGATGCGCAAGAAACAATTCACGGGGTTGGTACTTAGTGTGCTGATACTGGAAGATATTCTTGCCATTGTACTGATGGTAATGCTGTCTACCATGGCAGTGAGGCATAATTTCGAAGGATCGGAAATGCTGGAAAGTATTGGAAAACTTCTCTTCTTCCTGATACTTTGGTTTGTGGTAGGCATCTATCTGATACCGGAATTACTGAAACGTTGTCGCAAATTGATGAGTGAAGAAACATTGCTTATCGTTTCGCTGGGCCTCTGTTTCGGAATGGTGGTAATGGCTGCCCGTACAGGATTTTCCGCAGCTTTCGGTGCCTTTATCATGGGTTCTATTTTGGCCGAAACGGTAGAAGCGGAGAGTATTGAACGGTTGGTAAAGCCGGTGAAGGATCTTTTTGGAGCTGTATTCTTTGTGTCGGTAGGTATGATGGTTGATCCTGGCATGATTGTGGAGTATGCGCTTCCGATTATTGTGATCACCTTGGCAGTAATTTTGGGGCAATCCTTATTCGGTACATTGGGAGTTCTGCTGGCAGGGCAACCTTTGAAAACGGCTATGCAGTGTGGTTTCAGTCTGACTCAGATTGGTGAGTTTGCTTTTATTATAGCATCTTTGGGTGTATCTCTCCATGTGACGAGTGATTTTCTATATCCCATTGTAGTAGCGGTTTCGGTTATTACTACTTTCCTCACCCCTTATATGATTCGTTTTGCCGAACCGGCCTCTAATTTCGTTGATACGCATTTGCCAGCCAAATGGAAAAACTTTTTGTTGCATTATTCTTCCGGTTCTCAGACCATGAATCATGAGAGTTTATGGAAGAAACTTATTCTGGCTTTGACGCGAATTACGATTGTTTATTCCATAGTCAGCATTGCAGTAGTTGCTTTGGCTTTCCGCTTTCTTGTTCCGTTGTTTCTGGAACATATACCCGGTATCTGGGGAAGATTGCTTGTAGCAGTGGTGATCATTTTGTTTATCTCACCTTTCTTGCGGGCTATTATGATTAAAAAGAATCATTCTGCTGAGTTCGTTACTTTATGGAATGATAGCCGGGGGAATCGTGCACCGCTGGTGGCAACTATTGTTATCCGTATATTGATAGCTGTTTCATTTGTAATGTTTGTGATATCCGGTTTGTTTAAAGTTTCTGTCGGCCTGTTGCTGGGGGTAGCGGTTTTACTGGTTATAATGATGATATTATCCCGCCAACTGAAGAAGCAGTCTATCATGATAGAACGGAAGTTTTTTCAGAATCTTCGTTATCGTGATATGCGTGCTGAATATATGGGTGAGAAAAAGCCGGAGTATGCCGGACGTCTGCTATCCCGCGATCTGCACCTGACGGATTTTGAAGTACCTGGGGAGTCGGCATGGGCAGGAAAAACACTTGCAGAACTCAATTTCGGAAAGAAATATGGTATACATGTAGCCTCTATTCTCCGTGGAAGGAAGAGAATTAATATACCGGGAGCTTCCGTGCGTCTTTTCCCGGAAGATAAAATACAGGTTATAGGTACGGATGAAGAGCTGAACCAGTTTAGTTCGGAGATGGAGAAAGTAGCAATCTTAGAAACAGATGTAGTTGAAAAGAGTGAGATGATTTTGCGTCAGTTCCGTGTAGATGCCCACTCCATATTTTTAGGTAAGACGCTGCGTGAATCCGGTATTCGTGAGCAGTATCATTGTCTTATTGTAGGCGTGGAGAGAGGAGAGGAAACTTTGCACGCGCCCGACCCGCATGAACCGTTTATGGAGGATGACGTGGTCTGGGTAGTAGGGGAAAATGCGGATGTGTATAAATTAGTGGGACAAAAGAATGAAAATGTCGACATGGAATAAAGATAGAAAGTTTATCTTTGCTCCGTAAACATAAATAATAAATCAAGAATATCATGAAAAGTGATCCGAAAGAATGTTTGTATTGTCAGAATAATGAGACTCTGCACAATCTGATGATTGAGTTTGCTGAATTGAGTGTATCCCGCGTATTTTTGTTTAAAGAGCAAACCTACAGAGGACGTTGTCTTGTATCTTATAAAGACCATGTCAATGATTTGAATGAATTGAGTGATGAAGACCGTAATGCTTTTATGGAAGATGTTACTCGCGTAACCCGTGCTATGCAGAAAGCTTTTAATCCTGAAAAGATCAATTACGGTGCATATTCCGATAAATTATCACACTTGCATTTCCATCTTGCACCGAAGTATGTAGATGGTCCTGATTATGGTGGTACATTTCAGATGAATCCGGGAAAGGTATACTTGACGGATGCTGAATATAATGAGTTGATTGAGGCAGTGAAGAAAGAACTGTGATAGGTCTTGGATATTAAGTATTGGGTAGCGGCTTGTGATTCTTTATTATATGATTCTCAGCACATCATATCCAATACTTAATATTAGTATCAAAGTTTATTAAGTATTTTGTCCATTACCCAGTTTGTGAGCGTTGCGCTTGCTCCGTCGCAGGTACAAATGGATTTACCTAAAAGATGATCTACAACGGCTTGAATAAGTGGTTGTTGTACATGCTCAGGGTTTGCAACCGGAATTTCTTCTCTTCCTTTTTCCGTATGCAGGGCGATGGGATCATAAGTAAATACGGAGAAACAAATCATTCCCTTATCTCCGATAACTTCAATGCGGTCTTCACGTGCAGAATCGTGTGCTACAAAACACCAGGAACCACTACCTACTAATCCACTGTCGAACTGGAAACATGCACTTAAAGTATCTTCGGCCGGATAGAGTCCGCCACGATTACTCTTGTATCCATTAGCTTCCAGGATGCAACCGAACATATCTTGTAATAAATCAATCTGGTGTGGAGCTAAATCATAGAAATAGCCACCTCCGGCAATATCCGGTTGTACTCGCCACGGAAGATTTTCTTTGTTATAGTCCAGGTCCCGGGGAGGTTGGGCAAAGCGGATTTGTATATTGATAATATTGCCAATCGTTCCATTCTCTACTAATTCCTTTACTTTCAGAAAATAGGGAAGATAACGGCGATAATAAGCCACAAAACAAGGAACTCCTGTTTCGTTTGAGATACGGTTGATACGGCAGCATTCCTCGTATGTTACCGCCATAGGCTTTTCTATATAAACAGGTTTACCTGCTTTCATTGCCATGATGGCATAGGTGGCGTGCGAAGAAGGTGGAGTGGCGATATAGATGGCATTCACATCTTCGTCATCAATCAGTTCCTGAGCATCATTATACCACTTTGGAATACCTCTTTCCTGAGCATAAGCTTTGGCTTTGGCGCCATCGCGGCTCATGACAGCAATCACTTCTGAACTTTCTACTTTTTGGAAGGCGGGACCACTTTTATGTTTGGTTACTTCCCCGCAACCAATGAATCCCCATTTTATCTTCTTTTCGCTCATAATATATAATGTGTTCTCTTTTACTCTTCTTCAAAATCAAAATCAAAGTCAAAATCATCCATAAATTCGGGAGTAGTGAACTCCTCCAGATTCCGTCGATCTTTCTTTGTAGGGCGGCCGGCACCTTTAGCACGGTCTATGAAGCCGCTGACACGGCTCATTTCCAATAATTCATACTGGTCGGGAGTCGTTACATTCTCCATCATCTCTGCAACGAGCTTTGCCCCGACACGTTTCTCAATGGCTTGCAGTACTTTGAAAGAGTAGGTAACAGGTGGTTTACGCACTTGTATAACATCGCCTGGTTTCACTGTACGAGCAGCCTTTGCCAATGCTCCATTGATGCTGATGCGGCCTTTCTTACATGCCTCGGCAGCGATGGTGCGTGTTTTGAAAATGCGCACGGCCCACATCCATTTATCTATTCTTGCTTCACTCATAATTATTTTAGGAGGAAGTAGTTAGTTGTTAACTACCAACTACTTTTTATTAAATTGATTCATTGTAATATCAATTCCTGCTAGGCAGAAACTCTTGATGATCTCTCCTGCTGTTTTCAGACGTTCATCCATCGTTTTCTGATCTTCTTCGGTAAAATGTCCCAGCACGTAGTCCACTTGGCAGCCTCGTGGAAATTCGTTACCGATACCGAAACGAAGTCGGGCATAATTCTGTGTACCCAGAATAGCAGCAATATGTTTTAAACCGTTGTGTCCGGCATCGCTGCCTTTTCCTTTTAGGCGCAAAGTTCCGAAAGGTAGGGCAAGGTCATCTACTATTATTAACACATTTTCCAATGGAATGTTTTCTTTCTGCATCCAGTAACGCACGGCATTTCCGCTGAGGTTCATGAATGTAGAAGGTTTTAGTAATAACAGTTGGCGTCCTTTGACGGATAGGGTAGTGGTAAAGCCGTAACGTCCGTCGTTGAAAGTTGCACCTGCTTCTTTTGCCAATGCATCTACTACCATAAAACCTATGTTATGGCGGGTTTCGTGATATTCAGGACCTATATTCCCTAATCCAACAATTAAATATTTCATGTTTCTGAATAATGTTTTTAGAAAACTATAAGCTATAAATAGTTATGCTATGAGAATAATAGTAAACGAGGAACGCGGATTATCGCAGCGTTCGCGGATTAATGTAATCTGCGTCTTCTGCGTTAACCCGCGTTCCGGAATATGTCTTCTTACGAAAGAACTAATTAGTTGCCTGCAGCAGCAGCGGCACCTCTTGCAGCACGAGTCAGCTTAACAGCGCATACAACAGCTTCTTTTGCGTTCATCAATTCCAAACCTTCGAAGTTTAACTCACCGACTTTAACAGTCTTACCCAGACCCAAGTGAGCAACATTTATAGTCAGTTTCTCAGGAATAACGTTATATAAAGCTTTCACTTTCAGTTTACGCATCTGCAATACCAGCTTACCACCGGCCTTAACACCTTCTGCCAAACCTTCCATCTGTACCGGAACTTCCATAACGATGGGTTTAGATTCGTCAATCTGATAGAAGTCAACGTGCAGGATAGTATCTTTTACCGGGTGGAATTGAATATCCTTCATGATAGCGTTTACTTTCTTGCCATCGATTACGAGGTCAACTACGTAGATGTGCGGAGTGTAAACCAAGTTGCGCAGACCATCAGCAGGTACAGTGAAGTGAATGTTTTCACCTCCTCCGTAGAGTACGCATGGTACACCGTTGTCTTTACGAATAGCTTTCAAAGCTCTTGCTTGTTCCGAAGAACGTTCTGCAATAGTTCTTGCAGTTCCTTTTACTTCAATTGATTTCATTTTAAAAATTTTTGTGTTACTCTAAATTAAGTAAATTTTTTGCTTAATTCACCATCACACGATGTGGCTTGCCACACGATGTTGCAAAAAAGCGGTGCAAAAGTACAGCTTCTTTTTGAATTATCAAAAGGTTATAACTTAAAATTCAATGTCTATCTTGATTTCTCCTTCCAATGAAGACGCTTTTTCCTCTTTCGGCAGTTCTTCTTTTCCCGTTTCGGGACTTTCAGCCTCTTCGTCAGTGGTATGTCTTGTATAGCAGCCTTGCTGTTCCTGGATGAAGCCGATGGCTTGCTGAAGTCCGTTCATGAACTTTTCAAAATCCTCTTTGTATAGAAAGATTTTGTGCTTTTCGAAACTTACCTGCGAGTCGTCTCCTTCGCCCATCACAATCTTCTTGCTTTCCGTGATGGCGAGAAACATTTCGTCTTTTCTGTTTTTCTTGACGTCTAAATAGTAGATGCGCTTACCTGCTTTGATGGATTGGGAGAATACAATCTCCTTGTCATTCATGTCCGCTGCGTTTTTCTTCTTAAAGTCTTCCATATTATAATAGGTCTCAATTTTGATATTATCACCTTAAAACTCGTATCTCGTAGCTTTTAGCTCTTTATCGGGCTCAAAATTGACGATTTTTTTTAAACTGTCAAAAGAAAAAGACCGGATAATCAATATCTGCATTAAAAAATGTGATTTATTTATGTAAACTCATTAAAAATGCCTACTTTTGCGCCTTGTTAAAACACTAGTATTTACTTTAGAATTATGATCAACAGAGTTCTTATTCGTCTTAAGATTATACAGATTGTATATGCTTATTATCAGAATGGCAGTAAAAATTTAGACTCAGCGGAGAAAGAATTATTCTTTAGTCTTTCGAAAGCGTATGACCTTTATAATTATTTGCTGATGCTGATGGTGGCTCTGACGACTTACGCACAAAAACGCATTGATGCGGCAAAAGCCAAGTTAGCTCCGACCGCAGAGGAGTTGTATCCCAACATGAAATTCGTAGAAAACAAGTTCGTTTCTCAATTGGAAGTGAATAAGCAGTTGCTTGACTTTGCTGCCAACCAAAAACGGTCGTGGACAAATGACGAAGATTTTATCAAGGGTTTGTATGAGAAGATTATATCTTCTGATATATATAAGGAGTATATGGCTTCGCCTGATAAGTCTTATGAAACAGACCGTGAATTATGGAGAAAGCTCTATAAAGCATTTATTTTTAATAACGAAGCATTGGATACTTTGTTGGAAGACCAGAGCCTTTACTGGAACGATGACAAAGAAATCGTAGATACTTTTGTTCTGAAGACAATCAAACGTTTTGAGGAAAAGAATGGTGCCAATCAGACTTTGCTGCCTGAGTTCAAAGATGAGGAGGACCAGGAGTTTGCTCGTCGTTTGTTCCGTCGTGCTATCTTGAACTGCGACTACTATCGTCATCTGATCAGTGAGAATACTCGTAATTGGGATTTGGATCGTGTAGCCTTTATGGACGTGATAATAATGCAATGTGCATTAGCAGAAATTCTAAGTTTTCCGAACATTCCTGTGAGTGTTTCGTTAAATGAGTATGTAGAGATTGCTAAAGTCTATAGTACGATAAAGAGCGGAAGTTTCGTAAATGGTACATTAGACGGAATAGTTAATCAATTAAAAAAAGAAGGTAAGTTGGCTAAAAACTGATATCTTTGTTGAGTATTAAAAACTAAAAACGAATAATTTATGAATTTAATGACCGTATTCTTGCAAGCTCCTGCCGCAGCCCCTGGTGGTGGTAGCATGATGTGGATTCTTCTAATTGCCATGTTTGCTATCATGTATTTTTTCATGATTCGTCCACAAAACAAAAAGCAAAAAGAAATTGCAAACTTCCGCAAATCGCTTCAGGTAAACCAAAAAGTGATTACTGCCGGCGGTATTCATGGTGTTATCAAAGAGATTAATGATAATGATATAGTACTTGAAATCGCTTCTAATGTTAAGATTAGAATTGATAAGAATTCTATATTTGCAGCAGCTGCAGATGCTAACAGTAATCAGGCTGCTAAATAAATTTGAATAGTGAGCCTATGATTGATCGTAGGAACATAAAACGCATATATTTAAAAACAGCGAGAAAAATTAAGGACTTTCTGCTCAGTGATAAGAGCAGAGAGTTCTTAATTTTTTTATTCTTCTTCTTCATTGCCAGTGGTTTCTGGCTGCTTCAGACATTGAATAATGATTATGAAACGGAATTCTCCATTCCGGTACGTCTGAAAGGAGTTCCTAATAATATTGTTATAACTTCTGAACCTCCTTCCGAACTGCATATTCGGGTGAAAGATAAAGGTACGGTGTTACTTAACTATATGCTTGGGAAGAGCTTTTTCCCTATTACTCTGGATTTTTCTGATTATAAAGGAAAGGATAACCATGTACGTATTTATTCTTCGCAGTTTGAGAAAAGATTGCTCAACCAGTTGAACGTATCTACAAAATTGCTTTCCGTGAAACCCGATACGTTAGAGTATATCTATTCTACCGGAGACTCCAAATTAGTTCCGGTAAAGTTACAGGGAACAGTGAGTGCCGGACGCCAGTATTATATTTCCGATACAATTTGTACACCTGATTCTGTATTAGCCTACGCACCTGCCGGCGTACTGGATACGATAACCATTGCCTATACAAAGACGGTGAAATTTGAAGATGTCTCTGATACGCTGAAGAGACAAATTCCTTTGCTTGCTCAGAAGGGGGTTAAGTTTGTGCCAGCTTCTGTGGAGATGATTTTTCCTGTGGATATTTATACGGAGAAGACTGTGGAAGTTCCTTTGAGGGGTGTTAACTTTCCTGCAGGTAAAGTATTGCGTGCATTTCCATCAAAAGTGAATGTTACTTTCCAGGTTGGTTTGAGTCATTTCCGCCAAATAACAGCAAGTGATTTTCATATCAATGTTTCTTATGAGGAACTTCTGAAGTTAGGTTCGGATAAGTATACGGTGAAATTAAGATCAGTGCCGAAAGGCGTAAACCAAATACGTATCAGTCCGGAGCAGGTAGATTTCCTAATTGAGCAAGTATCTCCTGATTATGGCAATTAAGATAGGTATAACTGGTGGAATCGGTAGTGGAAAAAGTGTAGTTTCCCGACTACTGGAAGTGATGGGTGTCCCTGTTTATATCTCGGATATTGAATCCAAGCGCCTGACTGTTTCGGACTCTTTGATTCGCCGGGAACTGATAGCTTTACTGGGAGAAGATATTTATGCCGGTGGAGAGTTGAATAAAACCGTGCTTGCTTCCTATATATTTGGTAACCCCGAACATATCCGTACTGTAAACGGTATTATTCATCCACGGGTGCGGGATGATTTTTATCAATGGGTAAAGCGATACGATGCGTATCCGATAGTAGGAATGGAGTCTGCAATTCTGATTGAAGCCGGATTTGCAGGTGAAGTAGATGCCGTAATTATGGTATATGCACCCGAGGAAATCCGTATAGCCCGTGCCATGCAGCGTGATACTGCTCCGCGGGAATTAGTGGAACGTCGTGTTCGTAGCCAGATGAGTGATGAAGATAAGCGTATCCAGGCTGATTTTGTAATTGTAAACGACGGTGAAACTCCGTTAATTCCGCAGGTTTTAGCACTAATAACTTCTCTATCTAAAAATATTGCTTACCTTTGCCCACCGAAAAAATAAAATATTACTAATAAAAAATAGAACATACTATGTTGAAGACTATTTTGTCTATCTCCGGTAAACCGGGATTGTATAAACTCATTTCACAAGGTAGAAATATGTTGATTGTAGAATCACTTACAGACAAGAAACGTTTCCCTGCTTATGGTAACGAGAAAATAATATCTTTGGGCGATATTGCCATGTATACGGATACGGACGATGTGCCTTTGAAAGATGTATTACTTGCCATGAAAGAGAAAGAAAACGGTGCAGCTGTAGTGATGGATCTGAAAAAAGCTACTGCTGATGACCTTCGTACTTATTTGGGAGAGGTTCTGCCTACTTTCGATCGCGACCGTGTATATGTGACGGATATCAAAAAACTTATTTCCTGGTACAACCTGTTAGTTACTTGCGGAATGACTGATTTCGAAGAGGCTGCAGAAGTTGAAGCTACTGAAGAAAAAACAGAAGAATAAATTTAAAAACAAGCTATTCTTTTCATAGAAAAGCGGATTATGCGGGACTTCTCGGATAATTCGCTTTTTTTTATGCTGTAGCTTTAATTTTGACTACTTTTTTTTCTACCTTTGTTGCCATCCTGAAATGCAGGGTAGGTAGTGGCCTCCCTTTACAATAATTGAAGGATAATTATAGATAAAAGCGTTTTATATTATCTTGTACTTGAAATCTGGACAATTTCACGCTATTCAAGGATAATAGACAACAAACGTTCATGCTCTGTTGTATATGCACATGTATATATAGTTCGGAGCGTGGGTTGTTGTATATTATTTGAATAGTGGCAGTCCAGAGCCCCAGGTACAATAATAACAACAGTTCCCACGCTTTTTTATTATGAATTTACTGCCTTGAGGGGGAACTTGAGGTTGGCAATGATAAGATGGAAGAACATAAGAGCGTAACAGTACAGGTAGATAAAACTGCTGGTAAGATATATGTGGGCGGAGTGTTGCCTAACGCTACGCTTTGTTTATACCATATCCGGGGAAAGGTGATCGATGTAAAGCAGGCGAAAGGAGAAAATATTTCTTTCGATTTGCCATGTGCAGGAGATTATGTGTTGGTTGTGACGCATCCCTTATCCACACCAGTTGTTAAGCAGCTCGCTATAAAATAAGAAAAAGGCTGTCTTGTTTCTGGATGAAATGTACTTCAGAACTAACAAGACAGCCTTTTTTATCTCCGTTTTTTAGGTTTAATTTTTAAATACTAACCCTTCACCGCTGGCATCTACTGTAATCGGTTTGCTACGATCTACTTCCAGAGATAACAGTTTCTTCGACAAGTCATTCAGCAAGTAATGTTGGATAGCCCGTTTTACAGGACGAGCACCAAACTCCGGATCATATCCTACTTTTGTCAGGAATTCTATAGCTCCTTCCGTCAATATCAATTCCACGCCATTTTGGGCAAGCATCTTTTGTACACCTTTTATCTGAAGTACCACAATCTGCTTGATTTCGCTTTCGGTCAATGGCAGGAACATGATTGTTTCGTCGATACGGTTCAGGAATTCCGGGCGAATAGTTTTCTTCAACATATTCATCACTTCCTTCTTCGTTTCCTCAATTACCTGCTCTTTGTTGGCACCATTCAGTTTTTCCATCTGACTTTGGATATAAGCACTACCCATGTTAGATGTCATGATAATGATGGTATTCTTGAAATTTACCACACGTCCTTTGTTATCCGTCAGACGTCCGTCGTCCAATACCTGAAGTAAGATATTGAATACATCCGGATGTGCTTTCTCTATTTCGTCGAACAGTACGACTGAATAGGGCTTACGTCGGATAGCTTCGGTCAACTGGCCACCTTCATCGTAACCTACATATCCCGGAGGCGCTCCGACTAGACGAGATACGCTATGCTTTTCCTGATATTCACTCATATCGATACGTGTCATCATAGACTCGTCATCGAAGAGGAACTCGGCAAGAGCCTTGGCAAGTTCCGTCTTACCAACACCGGTAGTACCGAGGAAGATAAACGAACCAATCGGGCGTTTTGGATCTTGCAGACCGGCACGGCTGCGGCGTACAGCATCAGCGACAGCTTCGATAGCTTCGTCCTGGCCAATCACACGCTGGTGGAGCTCATCTTCCAGATGCAACAATTTGTCTTTTTCACTTTGCAACATCTTGCTGACCGGAATACCTGTCCAGCGGGATACAACATCTGCAATATCCTCAGCATCTACTTCTTCCTTAATCATAGCTTTATCGCCTTGCATCATGTGAAGTTCTTTTTGAGTATCTTCGATTTCCTTGTTCAAAGCTTGTAGCTTACCGTAACGGATTTCGGCTACTTTGCCGTAGTCACCTTCACGTTCCGCCTTATCAGCTTCAAATTTAAGGTTTTCGATTTCAACCTTATTCTGTTGTATCTTGTTGACCAATGTCTTTTCACTTTGCCATTTCGCTTTGTGCGATTTCTCTTGTTCTTTCAGTTCGGCAAGTTCCTTGCCGATTTGTTCCAGTTTCGGTTTATCGTTTTCACGTTTAATGGCTTCGCGCTCAATCTCCAGCTGTTTGATCTTGCGGGAAATTTCATCTAACTCTTCCGGTACGGAATCTACTTCCATACGTAATTTAGCAGCGGCTTCGTCCATCAGGTCGATAGCCTTATCCGGTAAGAATCGGTCTGTGATATAACGATTACTCAACTCCACAGCAGCAATGATGGCATCGTCTTTAATCCGTACATGGTGGTGATTTTCATAACGCTCCTTCAGACCACGCAGGATGGAGATGGTACTCAGCGTATCCGGTTCATTGACATACACTATCTGAAAGCGGCGTTCCAATGCTTTGTCCTTTTCAAAGTACTTCTGATACTCGTCGAGGGTAGTTGCACCGATACTTCTCAGTTCGCCGCGAGCCAGTGCAGGTTTCAGGATGTTGGCGGCATCCATAGCGCCTTCACCTTTTCCGGCACCAACCAAAGTGTGGATTTCATCAATAAAGAGAATTATGTCTCCTTCTGATTTTTTCACCTCATTAATAACAGCTTTCAAGCGTTCCTCGAACTCACCTTTATATTTAGCACCGGCAACCAATGCTCCCATATCCAGTGAATATACTTGTTTATTCTTCAGGTTTTCAGGTACATCACCGCGCAGAATACGGTGGGCAAGACCTTCTACAATGGCAGTCTTACCGGTACCCGGTTCACCTATTAATATAGGGTTGTTTTTGGTACGACGGCTCAGAATCTGCAATACACGCCGGATTTCTTCGTCACGACCGATAACAGGGTCGAGCTTACCGCTTCGGGCGGCTTCGTTCAGGTTGATAGCATACTTTTCAAGTGACTGATAGGTGTCTTCACTGGATTGTGAAGTCACTTTTTCTCCTTTACGCAACTCGGTGATGGCATTACGAAGTTCACGTTCTGTCATTCCTGCATCTTTCAGGATGGTAGAAACGGTACTTTTTACAGTGAGCAATGCCAGCAGCAGATGCTCCAGTGAAACAAACTCGTCACCCATTTCTTTGGAATATTGGGTCGCTTTCTGGAATACCTCATTTGTCTCGCGACTCAAGTAAGGTTCTCCACCCGAAACTTTGGGCAAAGAGTCAGTTTGTTTGTCAAGTACAAGTGCAACCTGTTGACCATTCATGCCCAGCTTCTGAAAGATGAAGTTAGTGACGTTTTCGCCTACCTTCATTACTCCTTGCATTACATGAACTGGTTCGATAGCTTGCTGTCCACGGCTTTTGGCCAGGTTCAGTGCTTCTTGCACAGCCTCTTGCGATTTAATGGTAAAATTGTTAAAGTTCATATCTTATATCTCCTTTCTATTTTTCATTTTCAATAACACCTAAGGGGGCGCAAAAGATTTGCCAATAGCCTATTTATGACAAAATTGCAGTTAGTAAATGAATAATAATGACAAAATGACTGTGTGGCATTGCGGGATTTATATAACTTCTGCCGAAACTAAGATGAGATAGCGGCAAGGTTACTTCAAAAGTGCATAGTTGGTTATGAATTTAAAGATAAATTACTATTCCTTTCTGTTCGAAGATTTCGATTTCTGGAAAAAAGTTAAAGATGTTGATTTGTAATATGTTGTATATTAGGTGTTTAAAAAGAAAGAGTCTAACATAACGACTGAGGTACCCTCACTTAACGACTGAGATACCCTTGCATAACGACTGAGGGTACCTCAAATAACGTCTCAAGTCATATGTAAATATAAAAGAGTAAATTTCAACTTTTTATTTGGTTTATATCGGGAAATTTTTGAATAGTTTTCATGCTGGGTTAAAAGGATTATCGTATCTTTATCCCTTAAAAATAGAATAGAGCAGATTATGGCAGAAAATGTAGAACTCGCAGAGAATGTGGTACTGGTGGATGTAGCATATTTCAATGATGTGGTTAAGGACTTAAAGAAATACTTTGAATTGCAGTTGGGACGTCCCTTGCAAAATATCTATGTGGAAGAATGGGCTTCTTATCTGGCACTTGATTCTGGTGTTCGTGATAAAGAAAACAATATCGGAGTGCTTTTTGTACATGATGGGCAGACTGATAAATTGCTTCATTGTGATCCCGCAGATTTAAATAAAGACTTAAATGGGGTGGGATTTACGAATCAGTTAGGTGAGTTTTCATTCATTTCTGTTTCTTCTGAGGGACTTGTTTCCCGGGCGAACCTCTATCTTGATCTGCTGAATATAGCACTTGATTCTGCTGATGTGAAGCGTCTTATGCTGGTTCCGTTTATAGATGATTACGGTGTTAAACTTATGGAGGTTCTTGAGGAGCATCTAAGGGAAGCTGATCCGGAAAAATCGAAAGAAATTTTTCTTTTCAATATGGATGAACCTGCTCGTCCTCTTGGTTGTAAATGGGATTTGTTAGGTTATTCCATGATGCGTGCGTTAGGCATTAAAGCCGAAGAATTGGAATAGTCCTGTTATTAATCACCTATTATTAATCCTTAATCACTAACTCCGTGTCTGATTTTCGATTAAAAGTATTTCAATCTGTGGCGAAGAATCTGAGTTTCACGAAAGCTTCGCAAGAGTTGTTTGTCAGTCAGCCTGCCATAACAAAGCATATACAAGAGTTGGAGAGTACCTATCAGGCGCGTCTGTTTGATAGGCAAGGTAGTAAAATCAGCTTGACGGAAGCTGGTAAGTTGCTGCTGGAGCATTGTGGCCGTATCTTGGAAGATTACAAGCGACTGGAATATGAAATGCATCTGCTGCATAATGAATATACGGGAGAACTGCGTTTGGGGGCCAGTACTACAATTGCCCAATATGTTTTGCCTCCGTTGCTTGCCAGCTTCATTAAGAAATTCCCGCAAGTAAACCTTTCGCTGATGAATGGTAATTCACGTGAGATAGAAGCTGCTTTACAGGAGCATCGCATAGACTTGGGGCTGGTAGAGGGCGTTTTTCGTTTGCCAAATCTGAAATATTCTCATTTCTTGGATGATGAACTTGTGGCTGTGGTGCACACTAAAAGCAAGTTGTCATTACCGGAAGAGATTACTTCCAAGGATATGCTGAGTATTCCTTTAGTACTTCGTGAACGTGGCTCCGGTACGCTTGATTTGATAGAGCGAGGTTTGAGTCAATGTGGCATTAAGCTTTCTTCACTCCAGGTGTTGATGTACCTTGGCAGTACGGAAAGCATTAAGCTTTTCCTTGAAAATGCAAATTGTATGGGGATTGTCTCTATACGTTCCATCAGTCGTGAATTGGCTTCTGGTATTTTCCGTGTGGTTGAAGTGAAAGACATGCCTATGCTCCGTGATTTCAGCTTTGTGCAGCAGCAAGGGCAAGAAGGAGGATTGGCGCAAGTTTTCATGCAGTTTGCAATGCATAATGGAAGTAAACTGTAATTTTGCAAGTGTTATCTGTGCACATTAATTTTAAAATGTGAAGTGCTTTGTAGTGAATAGTGGGGTGATTTTTGCTTGGCTATTACTTTCTGTTATCATGTATAATGAGATTTAAATAGGATAGAAAATGTGAATGACGTACCTTTGCGCCAGTTAAAAAACAAACATTATAAATACTAAATTTAACTTTATGTTTAGTCGTGGTAACAGAGGTAATACTTTGCATGGCATTCTGCTGATTGCCTTATTTTCTTTTTCAGCTTTTTATATAGCTGAGATTCCTTTCGTAAAAAGTCTTTCTTTTAGTCCGCTAATTGTGGGTATCATCTTGGGTATGGTATACGCCAATAGCTTACGTAATCATTTGCCGGAGACATGGGTGCCGGGTATAAAGTTCTGTACTAAGCAAATACTACGTGCAGGCATTGTGCTGTATGGCTTTCGTCTGACGCTGACGCAGGTGGCAGAAGTCGGTTTGCCTGCCGTGGTTATTGATACCATTGTAGTGGCTGGTACAATTTTTCTGGGTATCTGGTTGGGCAAATTGTTGAAGATAGACAAGGATACGGCATTGATGACCTCTACGGGCAGTGCCATTTGTGGTGCGGCGGCAGTGTTGGGTGCCGAACCTGTAGTAAGGTGTGAAGGGCATAAAACGGCTATTGCCGTGTCTACTGTTGTTATTTTCGGTACGATTTCTATGTTTCTATATCCAATTATGTATCGTGCCGGACTACTTGATGGTTTAAGTAATATGGGAGTTGCTATTTATACGGGTAGTACTTTGCATGAAGTTGCTCACGTGGCGGGTGCGGGTAATGCAATGGACCCTACGGATGCATTGGGCATTGCCGGACCGGCGACTATTACAAAAATGATACGTGTGATGATGCTGGCCCCTGTATTGGTTATAATGAGTTTTGCCTTGGCAGGGCGTAAGAGAGTGGATGCTGAAGGTAAGGCAGTGAAAAGCAAGATTACTATTCCTTGGTTTGCTTTTGGTTTTATTGGAATTATTTGTCTGAACTCTCTTTTGCAATATTTGACAGGTGCGGAGACAGTGAAAGAAATTCCTCTAAATGGGGCGATTGAATATATAGATACTTTTATGTTGACAATGGCTATGACGGCATTGGGTACTGATACCAGTATTGATAAATTCAAGCAAGCCGGTGCCAAACCGTTTGTTTTGGCTTTTTTACTTTACATATGGTTGGTAGGTGGCGGTTACTTGTTGACTAAATATCTGGTGCCGGTGTTGGCATAATCTGATTTATATGTGGAGCCCGGAGAGACTTTGTCCGGGCGTTAAGGTTTCGCTCCTGCAAACTGATAAGTTTTGTAGGGGCGATTTTTTTTATTTTCTTTGTAACAAAGTTCCGTCCCTTTACGTCTAACAAATAGATACAACAAATAAACAGGATTGAGATACAGAAAAAGCCCATGGATGCTGAAAGTTTTAAAAATGAGTTTCTGCCTTACCACCGCAAGCTGTACTGTGTAGCCTATCGGCTACTGGAGAATGCGGCCGATGCGGAGGATCTGGTTCAGGAAGCCTATCTGAAGCTATGGGATAAACGAGAAGGATTGACGGTTATCAGCAATCCGGAAGCGTTCAGTGTCACTTTGGTTAAGAATATGTGCTTTGATTTGCTTCGTTCAGGAAAATATGTCTTATCCAGGCAGACGGTAGAATTAACTGCTGCGCAGGATGTTTCTCAAAATGATAACCTGGAAGTGCGCGACGAAGTACGGCAAGTAAAAGATATCATTGCCCACTTGCCCGAACAGCAGCAACGGATTGTGAACCTGCGTGACGTCAAAGGATGCTCTTACGAAGAGATAGAACAAGTGACCGGGTTGAATTCTACAAATGTTCGTGTACTGCTGTCCCGGGCAAGGAAAAGAATACGTGAGGAATTTAATAAATGGAATAACTATGAAAGTCGAGGAATTTGAAAGGCTGCTCGCCGAGTTTTACGAGGGGAACACTACCGAGAGCCAGGAAGAGGCGTTGAGAGATTATTTCAGAACAACGGAAGTACCTGAATATCTGCAGAAGGATAAAGAAATTTTTCTTAGCCTTTACCAAGACGCAGATAGAGATGTGGAAGTTCCTGAGGGGCTGGGGGATAAACTAAGCCTGCTGATTGATGAAAAGGCTGAGGAAGAGCAACGGTTCTTCAGTCCTAACAAGTCCAAACGCAACTGGCGTTGGATTGGAAGTGTTGCAGCTACCATATTAGTGATTATCGGCATAGGATATGGGGTCGAAAATCTCGGAAGAGGGGTGTGTCCGCCTACACCGCAAGATACATTCTCTGATCCGGAAGAAGCCTATCAGGTGCTGCAAGCTACTTTGATGGAAGTTTCCACCAATCTGAACCAAGGCATTGCTCAGGTGAAGGAGACGCAGGTTGATATGAAGAAAGTAAATCAGGAAATAAAAAAAGAAATACAAAGATAAATGATTATGAAACTCAACAAGATTTTATTGGCAGGTGTGTTGCTGATGTTACCCCTGCTCTGCCAGGCGCAGAAAAATATATTCAACACCTACAATGATATGAAGGGCGTCTCCTCCGTTTATATCTCAAAGGCGATGATTGAAATGAATCCTAACCTGTTCACGAAAGATATCTATATAGGAAAGGTATCCGGTAAATTGGATTGTGTGCAGATTCTTTCTACGATGGATAGCAATATCAAGAAAGACATGCGTAAGGATTTGCGTGCATTGGTGCAGTCCTCTAAGTATGAGTTGCTGATGAAGCAGAAAGGCACCGTATCCAGTTCCGAATTTTATATCAATAGGAAAGGGGATAAAGTAAAAGAGCTGATTATGATTATTGATGGTGCTGCCAACTTGAAGTTTGTTTATCTGGAAGGCGAAATGACTTTAAAGGATATTCAGAATATCATGATGTATCAGAATACAAGTATGAATGAGGGAGGGAATGTATATCGTATCGTAGATGGTACTCTTGATTTGGCCGATTTGGGCGTTTTGAATGGTCTGCAAGGATTAGAGAGCTTGCAAGGATTAGAGGGTTTACAAGGCTTGGAAGGTTTAAAGAGTCTGGAAAGCTTAAAAAGTCTGGAAAGCCTGAAAGGATTGAAAAGTTTGAAAGACTTAGGTAAGTTGAAAGATAGCGAATATTTAAAGAAACAGATGGATGCTGATACCTGGAAACGATTTGAGGAAAGCATGGAGATGCTTGAAAAGCGTTTGGAAGACCTAGAATGAGGCCATCTGCTGATAGGTGTAAATAGTTTGTTGAAAAGGGGGAGCCGATTCCGGTTCCCCCTTTATTGTGAAATTATTTGTCCTTTCTAAGTGCCTCGAAAATCAATCCTTCCAGTTCTTCTGCCAGTTCCGGATTATCGGCAACCACTTGTTTGGCTGCATCACGTCCCTGTGCCAGTTTCGTTTCATTATAGCTGAACCAGGAACCGCTTTTCTTGATGATACCTAAATCTGCACCCAAATCAATGATTTCACCGGCGCGGGAAATACCTTCACCGAACATGATATCAAATTCTGCTCTACGGAAAGGAGGTGCCACTTTGTTCTTTACTACTTTTACTTTAGTCTGCTTGCCTAATACTTCGTCACCGTTCTTGATAGCCTGGCTTCCGCGAATATCCAGACGTACCGAAGCATAGAACTTCAAGGCATTACCACCGGTAGTTGTTTCAGGATTACCGAACATAACGCCAATCTTTTCACGCAACTGATTGATGAAGATACATGTGGTACGCGTCTTGCTTACGGCTGCTGTCAGTTTACGCAATGCCTGAGACATCAAACGTGCCTGCAAACCAACCTTATTGTCACCCATGTCACCTTCGATTTCTGCTTTTGGAGTCAGAGCAGCTACAGAGTCCACGACGATGATATCGATTGCGGAAGAACGGATCAGCTGTTCTGCAATTTCCAGAGCTTGTTCTCCATTGTCCGGTTGAGAAATCAATAAGTTGTCTACATCTACACCCAGCTTGGCAGCATAGAAACGGTCGAATGCATGTTCTGCATCAATGAATGCGGCAATGCCCCCTGCTTTTTGTGCTTCGGCAATGGCATGGATAGCCAGAGTCGTTTTACCGGAAGATTCCGGACCATAAATTTCAATGATACGTCCGCGGGGATAGCCGCCAACGCCGAGTGCTACATTCAGTCCGATAGAGCCCGTGGGGATTACTTCTACTTGTTCGACGCTTTCGTCTCCCATTTTCATGATAGAACCCTTGCCGAAGCTCTTTTCTATCTTGTCCATAGCTGCCTGCAAAGCTTTCAGCTTTTCGCTTGGTGCTATTTTATTTTCGTTCTCAAAATTAAGTTCGTCTTTCTTTGCCATCTTTATGTTTACGATTTTACGAATTACGATTCAAATTAGTTTATTTACGATTTACAAATTTACGAATTACGATTTAAATTAGTCTATTTAGCAATTTGGGATTTCCGTTTACCTTACAAGAGTTACCTTTAATCGTAAATAGTAAATAGTCAAATCGTAAATTATAGGATTTGTGCGGCGTGGTCTTTGGCTTTTACTTCCTTCGGCGTGATAATCCGCTCTATCACCCCTTCTTCGTTTATAATGAAGGTGGTGCGGAAAGTACCCATATACTTACGTCCGTACATACTCTTTTCTCCCCATACTCCGAACTGCTCTACGAGTTTCTTGTCCGTATCTGCAATCAGTGGAAAGGGTAGATTATTTTTCTCTATAAATTTCTGGTGCGACTTTTCATTATCTACGCTTACGCCAATTACCTCGTAACCGGCTTTGCGTAGTTCAGAATAGTTATCACGCAGGTTGCAGGCCTGTGCCGTACATCCCGAAGTCATATCTTTAGGATAGAAATAAAGAACTATCTTTTTTCCTTTATAGTCGCTGAGGCGGATTTCTTCGCCTTTTTCATTGATGCCCAGTACTTCGGGCGCTTTATCTCCGACTTGCATAATCTATAATTAAATTAAAAATGAAGAATGAAGAATGAAGAATTTCCTTTCGGTATGCTTTCACCGTGCAGCTGATTTCTTCATTTTTAGTTCTTCATTTAGTTTATACTTCCAAATCTTTATCAAACACCTCATGCCACGGCAATCCTTGTTTGTTTAGTTGTTCCATGAACGGGTCCGGATTAAACTCTTCCACGTTCCATACCCCCGGCTTCTTCCATAGTCCTTTGAGGAACATCATGGCACCTATCATGGCAGGAACACCTGTTGTATAACTTACCCCTTGCATACCGGTTTCCTTATAGGCTTCCTGGTGGCTGCAATTATTATAAACGTAGTAAGTGCGTTCTTTACCATCTTTCAGACCACGGATACGGCAACCGATGGAGGTTTCTCCTTCATAATTTTCGCCCAGGTCTTGCGGGTTGGGCAATACGGCTTTCAGGAATTGCAACGGAACAATCTTCACTCCGTTATAATCCACTTCGTCGATGCGCGCCATACCAATATTTTGGATTACTCGCAGATGAGTCAGATATTCCTGACCGAAAGTCATCCAGAAACGTGCACGTTTAATGGTTGGGAAGTTTTTCACCAAAGATTCCAGTTCTTCGTGATATAAAAGATAAGAGTCACGTGGCCCGATATTCGGGTATGTTAGATCTTTATGGAGTTCCAGAGGTTGAGTAGTTACCCATTTTCCATTTTCGTAATAACGTCCGTTCTGTGTGATCTCACGGATGTTGATTTCCGGATTGAAATTCGTGGCAAATGCCTTGTGATGATTGCCCGCGTTACAGTCTACAATATCCAGATACTGCATTTCATCAAAATAATGCTTGGCGGCGTAGGCAGTATAAATACCACTTACACCCGGGTCGAAACCGCAACCCAGGATAGCGGTCAGTCCGGCATCCTCAAAACGTTTCTTGTATGCCCATTGCCAGCTGTATT
>ERZ1673742.243-NODE-243-length-77368-cov-33.006157_pt1 | contig 77368 bp, 75 predicted proteins | sample MGYA00580208_ERZ1673742 | MGnify/ENA primary metagenome ERZ1673742 (study PRJEB41218, sample SAMN15661774) | gut metagenome | host: Homo sapiens | place: Canada: London | collected 2015-08-20/2019-03-30 | study: EMG produced TPA metagenomics assembly of...
GGTTTTTATAATTTGTATAAAATTGTAATTATTTTGATGATTAATAGGTTACGAATCTGTTGCTCTACCAACTGAGCTACAGTAGCATGTATTTTAAGTATACTATAATCATTTTTTGTTTGCAATAGTTCTGCATCATTAAATTTAAAATTATGGCAATATTACAGGGCTGTCCCCAATTGTTCAAATGGAACAATTGGGGACTGTCCCTAATTTTGCATCTTTAAAAATGTTTTCCTTTTTTCTTTTTTAAGTCATCGTTTGGGTCTTCATTTGTTTCTTCAAAATTATTATTTTCTATTTTCTCTTTTGTTTCATATTGGTCTAAATACTCGTTTTTGTTTTGTTCATATTCTCCATTATTTGTTGCTTTTTCTTCTTTATTTTTTTTGCTTGCATTTAATTTATCTCTTTTAATTATTAACAATAATATTATTAAGCTTATTATTCCTGCTATAATATAGAATATTTCTTTTGCTGATAGTTTAGGCAATATTCCTTGTTTTTCTGCTTGTTGTACTGGTTTGTTTACTGTTATCTGATATGTTGTTGTTTCATCTGTTTTAGTTGATTTCAATAATATTGTTATTACATTTTCTCCATCTTGTAAATTGCTATTTCCCAAAATTTCTATTGTAGTATTTTCGTCACTTGTTGTAGCATTTACTTTTAATTCATTTATTTCACTATTGCTTAGTGTAGCTGTATATGCAAATATGTCTGGTGAAAATGCTGGCTCTATGTTGATTCCTTCTATAGTTAGTGCTGATAATCTCAAACTTGATTGCACAGTTTTTTCTCTTGTAGCAGTTATTATATATGTTCTAGTTGTTCCATCTTCTGCTGTTACTAATATTTTAACTATATTATCTCCTTCTACTAATTTATCATTTCCAGAGATTTCAACTTTTGATTTGCTATCTTCTGCCTCTGCTATAATATTTAACTTTTCTATACTATTTGGAACTTTGATTGTATAGTCTGTAACATCTTTTTTAAATTCTGGTGTTAGTCCTTCTGGTTTTACTTCTAGTTTTGCTAAATTTTTGTTTGTTGATTTTTCTTCATTTTTAGGTTGTTCTTTCGGTTTTTGTTCTTCTGCTTTTGGCTGTGTTGTAGTTAAATATTTACTGTATATATACCCTGTTGAACCATTAAATGATACCTTGCTCCAATCGTTATCGCCTATTCCTATGCGCGTTACACTTTTGCCTGCTCCTAATGAACCTATTATTCCACTATTTGTTGACCAACTTTTTCTTACATTTACTTCCGTAGTTGCATAAACAGTTTCATTTACTGATGTGAATTTTGGTTCTGTTGGTGTAGTATTTCCACCTGCATTGCCACCTGTACTTCCTCCACCTGTTGTATTATTGTTCTGTTTTGCTTTTACGGTTACTGTTGCTGTTGCCGTTGAAGAGGCAATTGCATTACCTTCCGCATTTTCCATATCTTGTGATGCAAATACAACTTTGTATGTTGTGTCTTTAGTTACAGTTGGTGTTTTGAATTTGTATGTTGCTATTCCACTTGTAATATTTTCTGCTCTTGCAAATGCTACTAATGTTCCATTTACTGTACCACCCGTAACACTTTCAAATGTCAATCCCCCATTAGATGTAACATTTATTGCTCCATTTGCCACTGGTTCCTGACTATTAATTGTTATTGTTGCTGTTTCTCCTGAAGAAACTGTTGGATCACTGGTTGTAATTCGCGCTTGCGAGTAAGTGCACCAACCAACTAAAATTAAAACACTTAGAATTAGAATAAATTCAATTTTCTTAATCATTTGTTATCTCCCCTTATATTGATATATTATTAAGTCCTACATAGGCTCTTAAAATCAAAGTAGAATCTGCTGGTGTTATTTTTCCATCTTTATTTGTATCCGCTGCCAATTTTGCCTCATCCAATAATTTAGATATTCCAACATATTCTTTTAAAATTGCTGTAGAATCTGCTGGTGTTATTTTTCCATCACAGTTTGTGTCACCTTTTACTATTATTATATATTCTTTTTCTTCTATTATTACTTTATATCCTGTTCCTACATTGCCCGTTTTTATCTCTTCATTACCTTTTTTAATTATTGCATTATTGTATTTTGTCTTAATGTTTTCCACTGTTGTTTTTGGTACACATATTAAATTTGTTCCATCTATTTTAAATATGTCATTTGTATTCTCAGGCTTTTGAGGCTCTTGTGGTTTATCACTTTCTATAGGTTCAATATTTTGTTCTGAGCCACCTGCTCTTGCCACATAACCAATAATTCCATTTCCTGTAACAACTTTATCCCATGTATATCCATTTTTATTAGAAACTGCTTTTTGTGTTCTTGTTAATATTGTACCCTTTTCTACAATTGTTAAACATTTAGCGTCTATTCCTGGATTTTCTCTTATCTTAAGGCCATATTCACATACAACTTTTACTAATTCATTACCCGAGTCATCTGAACCTGAACTTACTATATTTAAATATTTTGAAGCTAAATATCCCTGCGTTCCATTGTTTAATTTTACTCTATACCAATTGTATCCATCTATACCATTGTATTGGCCTTTTTCAATTATTGTAAGTGCTTGTCCCTCTGTTAATGTAGTAATTACTGTTGTATTTGATGTTCCTGGCCCGTTTCTTAAATTTACATCTGTATTTGCAATTGCTCTTTCACTGCAATTAGTTATGTCACTAATTCGCTTTATATAAGTTGAATTAATATATCCCTTTGTTCCATTTGCTAATACTACTTTGTCCCATCTTATTCCATCATTTGTAGAAACTCCTATTTCTATTCTTAATATTTTTGCTCCTTTTTCTAGTGTTGCTATATTTGTTGCTGAACTTTTTGCTTCTTTTTTTATGTCGGCTTTTGAATTAAGTTCTACATTTTGTGTTACAATTGTTTGACTTCCTGGATATGGGCAATTCTGTTTTGGCATGTTCTCATATACTGGTATTAAAAAATTAAATGGTATCTCATTACTTGTATTTATAAATCCAAGCTTTTTGTAAGCACCTCTTACTTCTTCACCTTCAGTTTTTGCAGCTGATACATTTTGCATATATTGGTGATAATACAACTCTGTTTCATAATCATCTACAACATCAAATTTTTGTAAATATAATGTAGATTGTCCATATTGTATGTATTCTTTTGCAATAAATTTTGCTCCTCCATGTATTGCTTTTTCCGGTGAAGACCATCCATTATTTTTGGCATATTTTAATCCGTTAGCCATAATGTCACTTCCTGTAGCGCCAATATTAAAGAAGTTATAATATCCTCTGTATGTCGAATTATAATTACCTGAAACCATTGCAGTTCCTGTTGTTCCTTGTTCTTGCAATATCCTACTTGCTAAATGATATGGACTAACATTATATGTTTTACCTGCTTCCATTATAATCTGTGCATAAGATTTATTTATTGTAGCTTGTTTTCCATTTGTATCTATATAATTAATACTATTTCCCTGTAGATATTTACAATTTGCCAAAATACTATTTACTCCTGAAATCGTGTGTAATTCTGCATTATATCCAAGTTCTTCAAATTGAAATATGTAATCTTCATAAAGGAAATTTCTAGGATCCATGTAATATGAAACTGCTACTTCTGAAGCGCCCTTCCATCTTCCCTCATCATATGTTTTTTTATTTGCTTCGCAGTATGCACAAAGCCATTCTCCCTTTCTATCTGCTGGGACTAAATTTCTGCTATGTGCTTCTGTTGTTTCATTTTTTATAACTTGATTCCAGTCAAGCCCTGTAAAAAATATTGTATATGTCCATGTTGGATGTTGCTTTTTTAAGTTGTTAATTAACTCCGTATATCCTGGATAATTTACAAGTTTATTGGTTTTGCTCTCTGGCTCTTTGTATTGAGCAGCATCAACCTTATGTGGTAAAATATTTATTATAAAAAATGATAATATTATCATTACTATTAACATACTAATTATTTTATACATTCTTCTCAATTATTACACCTCATTTGTTATTATTCGACAAATAAAGTATAACATTGTTATTTTTTTTAGTCAATTGATATAAAGAAAAAGTAATATAATTGTAACAAAAATTTATTTTTTCATTTTATTTACAATTTACTACTTGTTGCCTTAGATAGTTATTATTTCTTTAATTCACTTATATAATATTAATATATGCAAAATGAAAAAAATATGTTACAATATCAGCGGAGGTTTTTGTATGAATAAAATCGAATTATTATCTCCTGTTGGAGATTGGGATTGCTTATTAGCCGCAGTTCAAAATGGTGCGGATAGTGTGTATTTTGGTTCTACTCTGTTTAATGCTAGAGCTTCTGCAAATAATTTTGATGTTCCCACATTAAAAAAAGCTATACAATACTGTAAGTTAAGAAACGTAAGAACTTTTTTAACTTTAAATATTTTAATTAAAAACTCTGAATTTAATGATGCCATTAATTTAGCTCAAAAGGCTTATGAATTTGGCATTGATGCCTTAATTATACAAGATCTTGGGCTTGCAAGATATTTAATTAAGAATTTTCCGGATATGCCTATTCATGGCAGTACTCAAATGTCAATACATAATTTAGAAGGTGTTTTAGAATTACAGGATTTAGGTTTTAAAAGGGTTGTTCTTGCGCGTGAATTACCATTAAATGAAATTCAATACATATGTAAAAATTCTAAAATAGAAATAGAAACTTTTATACATGGTGCTCTATGTATTTCTTATTCTGGTCAATGCTTGTTTTCCAGCATTATTGGTGGACGTTCTGGTAACAGGGGCAAATGTGCAGGTCCTTGTAGGTTGCCTTATGAACTTTTAAACCATAATAACGTTTCAAATAAAGAAACAACAATGGATAAAGGTTATCTATTAAGTCCAAAAGACTTATGTACCCTTGACTATTTACCTCAGTTAATTGATGCTGGTGTAAAATGCTTTAAAATTGAAGGAAGATTAAAAAGTCCAGAATATGTTGCAACTGTAACTAGAATATATCGTAAATATATAGATAAAATATTAAATAAAGAAGATTATATTGTTGAAGACTCTGATATGAAACAGCTGTTGCAAATATTTAATAGAGGTGGCTTTTCTAGTGGACATCTTTCAGATTCACCCAATAAAAACCTGATTTTCAAAGAAAGACCTAATAATATCGGCTTATTCCTTGGAAATATTAGCAAATTTAGCAGCAATAAAGGGCATATTACTTTAACATTAAATGAGGATTTGGCAATTGGAGATACTATTTATACAGAAAAAGAAGATTCTAAATATACTGTTTCAGAACTGATGCAGAAAACATTAAATCTTACACATGCTAAGGCTGGCACAAGAGTTACAATTGGTAGAATGAAAGGTAATATATCTGTTGGAGATAAAGTGTACAAATTAAATAGCAAAGAATTGCTAAATACTGCTAGACTTTCTTATACAAATTGTGAAAATAAAAAAATAAATATTAATGCAAACGTTATAGTTAAAAAAAGAATTCCTATAAGCATATCTGTTAACTATAACAATTCTGTTATATCTGTTTCTTCAGATGTTGTCCCTATTCCTGCAATTAACTCCCCTATAACTTCTGAAAGAATTATAAAGCAGATTTGTAAAACTTCAAATACGCCATTTAATTTTAAAACAGTAAATGTTCAACTTGATGATGGATTGTTTATTCCTAATATAAGTGTTTTAAATGAACTAAGACGCAATTTGTTATTAAAACTACAAGAGCATATATTGGCTGAAAGTGCAAGGACATCTAATTTTGAATTAAATAATATTACTTTGCCATATAATATTCTAAAATCCGAAAAGAATAATAATAAAAAAATATCAATCTTACTAAGAAATATTAATTCTGACACGGATTACTCTATTTTAGATTTTAAAAATATAAGTAGCTTATATATTCCTTTAAAATGTTTTGTAAATAAAAAATTGGAAAAAACATTAGTATTTTTATCAGATAAAGTAAATACATATGTATACCTACCATCTGTAATAAAAAACAATTATAAAAATATTATAAAGAAATATTTGGAAGATATTATACAAAAATACAAAATTAAGGGATTTGTTATTTCTAACTTATCAAATTTGAAATTTTTAGAAGGTTATAAAAGCAATTTTGAGATAATAGGAAATTCATCTTTAAATATATTTAATAATTATTCTATAAAAGAATGTGCTGAATATGGAATAAATAAGGTAACTCTTTCAAGGGAATTAAGTAAAACAGAACTGGAAGATATTCTTAAATATAATCTTGATATAGATACTGAACTGATTGTTTATGGAACTTTACCTATAATGTCTTGCAATTACTGCTTTTTAGGAAAATCAAATATGTGCTATCCTGAATGTAAAAGACTTTGCTCTGACGACAACTCTTATTACTTAAAAGACAGATTAGGCTTTAAATTTAGAATAGTTTCAGATAACATTCAATCAATTACATCTATTTTTAATAGCAAAATTTTATCAATTTCTCCTAAGACATTTAATGTTTCGTCTGTTAGAATAGATATATTAGACGAAAATGTAACCACAATAAATAAGATAATTGAAACTGTAAAATCAGGAAAATCATTTGAAGGTAAAGAATACACTTCTGGAAGATTAGAAGAAGAAAAATAACTGACAGGCGGAGGCTTTAGCACCTCCGTCTTTTTTCACAATTATTGTGAAGCCGTTAATTTAATTAATAAATCTATGTTATCGTCTTTTGCTGCTTTGTTTCTACGTATTGCTCCACATTTTTTACATCTAAATATTATTATATATCCTTTTTTTGAATCTAGCTCTACTCTTATTGGTTCTAGTACTCCATGGCATGTTTCGGCTCTATCTCCCGGATTTATATCCACATGTTTTGAATGTAAACAATAATTGCAATGATTCCTGCACGAATAACCTAATGGTTCTATTTTTTTGCCACAATTTTCGCATATAAATTCTTCATCTATTTCAAAAAATTTTCTACCCATTTCTTTTTTTCCTCTTTACCAATATTTAATCTTCGTATATGCTTCCTCCAATAAACTCTCTTAGCAAAGAATTCTTTGGAACTAATTCATCTGGAATATCTTCAAAATAATTTAAAAGATTATATAAATTCTTAGCCTCTGAAAACTCCTTTGAAGCATTTGTTATTTCTTTTAATAAAGGATGTGCATGTTTTTTTAATACACACAATTCATATATTAATGATGTGTTAAACATACTGTCGGCATCTTCTTGAAACGGATATATGTATTTTTCTTCTCCTTGATTAACAGAAAGCCATGTTTCCAATGTATGTAGGGCACTATAACTTCTAAATTGATAATCTCTTACTATTCTTCTTATAAGTCTCGTGTCAGTTGTAGATATTCTGTTAAAATAATCTATATTTAGTACTGTTAATGCACTTATATATATTTTATACTTTTGGTCTTTTGAAATTGCTTCTGTTAGCTTGTCATTTAAGCAGTGAATTCCTTCCATTACAAGTACTTCGTCCTGCGCTAATCTCATTTTCTCTCCATGGTATTCTTTATGACCTGTTTTAAAATTAAATGTTGGCACATCAATTTCTTCACCATTTAATAATTTTGTTAAATGTTCATTAAATAATTTTAAATCTATTGCCTCTATGCATTCAAAATCATATGTTCCATCAGAATGTTTTGGATTATCTTTTCTTTCTACAAAATAATTATCAACAGATATTGTAACTGGTTTTAATCCATTTAGTCTTAAATGTACTCCTAATCTTTTAGAGAAAGTAGTTTTTCCAGAAGAAGATGGTCCCGCTATCAGTATTGCTTTTACATCTTTTCTCTCTACTATTTTGTCTGCTAAATCGGATATTTTCTTCTCATGTAATGCTTCAGATAATGATATAATGTCTTGAGCTTTTCCATCTGATATTGCTTTATTTAGTCTGTACACTGTATTAATTTTTAATGTTTTATATATATCTTCGTATTCGTCTAATGTATTTAAAAGTTTCTTTGTTTCATTATACTTTTCTAAAACATTTGGAGTATATTTTGATGGATATCTTAATAAAAATCCATCATGATATTTTACAACTTCAAACTTATCTATAAATCCTGTTGATATAGGCATTACACCATAAAAATAGTTATAATATTCTTCACAAAAATATAGCGAAACTTCTTCTTTTTCTTTATTATCTAATTGTAATATTCCTCTTAGTGTTTTTTCTTTTTCGTAAAATTTGATTGCCTCTTCTTTGGTCATTTCCACTTTTTTAATTTCTATATTTTTATTTACAATTTCATGCATTTTTTCACTTATTCTTTTTATTAATTCTTCAGTTATTTCCATATTTTCTATTTCACACAACATTGAATTAGATAATTGATAATTTACTGTTAATAAAGCTTGTGGATATAATTCATATAGAGCTTTAGCCATTATATATGTTACCCCTCTTATGTATACTCTTCTGCCATCTCTTGTTGTTGTATCAATTAACTCCACTTTGTCTTCTGGCTCTACCTCATAATTTAAACTTTTTACTTCATTATTGCATTTACAAGCAATTATATTACTATCTTTTAACTCTATTTCTTTCTTAAATATATCTATTACTTTTTGTTTACTTGTAATTTCTAACTTTTTTTCACTTTTATATACTATGTTCATATTTTTTTCTTCCTTTCATGCATATATTTATATCATATTTCTATTATATTATCAATACATCGAGTTATGTCAAAGTAATACAATATGATAGCAAAAGGAGAGACATTTGCCTCTCCTCTAAACTAGTTTGCCATTTTATCCTTTATTTTAACTAAAGTATTTAATGCATCAATTGGAGTCAAACTATTTAGGTCTATTTTGTCTATTTCATGTGCTATTTCTGCTAATTTGTAATTATACATATCTAATTGACCTTCTGCAACCTTTTTATTTTCTTTTTCTTGTTCTTTACTTCCTAAAATGCTTTTTCTTTCCAAGGTTCGTAATATCTCATTAGATCTTTTAGTAACAGTTTGAGGTACCCCTGCTAATTTAGCTACATGCACGCCATAGCTTTCATCCGTTCCTCCTGCCACAATTTTTCTTAAAAAGATAATATCTTCTCCTTTTTCTTTTACAGCTATAGAATAATTTTTCACACCCTGTATTTTTTGCTCAAGCCCTATAAGTTCATGGTAATGGGTTGCAAATAGAGTTTTTGCCCCACACTTTTCTTTATCTGACATATATTCTGCAACCGCCCATGCAATTGATAGTCCATCATATGTAGAAGTTCCTCTTCCAATCTCATCTAGAATGACTAAGCTATTTTGTGTGGCTTCTTTAAGTATTGTTGCAACTTCCATCATTTCCACCATAAATGTACTTTGTCCCATGCTTAAATCATCTGATGCCCCTATTCTAGTAAAAATTTTATCAACTACTCCTAATCTTGCAAATGTTGCTGGAACAAAACTTCCACATTGCGCCATTAACGTTATTAACGCAACTTGCCTCATATATGTAGATTTTCCTGCCATATTTGGTCCTGTTATTATAGAAAATCTATTATCTTCTTTATCTAAATATGTATCATTGTCTACAAATTCTCCACTTGGAAGTATTTTTTCTATAACTGGATGTCTTCCACCTTTTATATCTATAATTCCACTATTGTCTACTATAGGCATGCAATAATTCATATCTTCTGCCACGATTGCAAATGAGTTTAAAACATCAAGTGTCGCAACTATGTCTGCTGTTCTTTGTATTCTTAGCAGTTGCTTTTCTATTATTTCTCTTATTTCGCAAAATGCATTATACTCCAGATTTATAACTTTTTCTTCTGCTCCCAGCAATTCATTTTCTAATTTCTTTAATTCCTCTGTAACATATCTTTCACCATTTGTTAGTGTTTGTTTTCTTATATATCTATCTGGTACCAATGAAATATTAGATTTCGTAACTTCTATATAGTATCCAAAAACTTTATTAAACCCAACTTTTAGTCCTTTTATTCCCGTTTTTTCCCTTTCGTTTGCTTCTAACTGAATAAGCCAGTTTTTTCCATCTGTTGTTGCCATTTTTAATTTATCTATTTCTTCATTATAACCTTTTTTTATTATTCCACCTTCTTTTACACTAATTGGCGGCTCTTCTACAATTGCAACATCTATTATATTATATATATCTTCTAATATATCTAATTCGTTATACAATTCCTTTAATAAAGTACTTTCCGTATTTGACATTATTTTTTTTAATTCTGGCAACTGTTTTACAGAATTTTTTAATGAAATTAGGTCTCTGGCATTTGCATTTCCATAAGAAATTTTGCCAACTAATCTTTCTATGTCATATACTTTTTTTAATAGATCTGCTATATCTCCTCTTAATATTGGGTTATCCTTTAATTCTTTTACTGAATTTAGTCTTTTATTTATTTTTTCAATATCCAATAATGGGTCATTTATCCATCTTCTTAACCTTCTTCCTCCCATTGATGTAGAGGTTTTGTCCAACACCCATAATAATGTACCTTTTTTTGACTTGTCTCTTAATTTTTCTGTTAATTCTAAATTTCTTCTGGCATTTATGTCCAAACACATATATTTTGTATTGTTATACAAAATTATCTTATTTATGTGGTCTAAATTAGTTTTTTGAGTTTCTAAAATATATGTAAGTAATCCGTTTATTGCACATATACAAAGCGTCTTATCATTTATTTCTATTTTATTTTCACTTTCATCAACTACATTATATTTAGATGTCAATTCTTCCACATTATCAGAGAATTTATTGTCTTCTTGCTTAGATATATATATTTGAAACCTTTCTCTTATTTTTGCAATTTCCTCCGTAGTATCATACATTAAATTATTTACTACTATTTCTGCTGGTGAATATCTAGAGATTTCATCTAATGCTGCAGAGAAATTATTTGTTTCTTTTATTTGAGTTGCTCTAAAATCTCCTGTTGAAACATCACATACCGCAATCCCAAAATAAATTCCGCTCTTATATACTGACATTATATAATTATTTTTCTTTTCATCCAATAAATTACTTTCTATTACTGTTCCTGGTGTTACAACTCTTATTACTTCTCTTTTAACTATTCCCTTGGCTTGTTTTGGATCTTCCATTTGTTCACAAATAGCAACTTTGTAACCTTTACTTATTAAGCGTGCTATATAATTTTCCGCTGCATGAAATGGTACCCCACACATTGGTGCTCTTTCTTCTTGTCCGCATTCTTTTCCAGTAAGAGTCAGTTCTAATTCTCTGGAAGCCAAAATTGCATCATCAAAAAACATCTCATAAAAGTCACCCAATCTATAAAATAAAATACTATCTTTATAATCTTTTTTTGTATCCAAATAATGCTGCATCATTGGTGAATATTCTGCCATAGTTAATTTTCTTCCTTCCCTTTTATTAATTATCTCTTTATATTATTTCTCCTTTTAAATACCACATATGTTCAGAAACTATTTTTAAGTCAATAACCTTTCCTATCAAATTGTCTTCTCCCTCAAAAATTACAACTTTGTTTGAATCTGTTCTACCTGTTAGCATATTATCATTGTTTTTGCTTTTACCTTCTACTAGCACTTTTTGTTTAGTATCAATATATTGTTTGTTTTTATTTGCAATCTGATGTTCAACTAACATTTTTAATTTATTAAATCTTATATGTTTTTGTTCTTCTGGAACCTGATTCTCCATTTTGTCTGCTGGTGTTCCAACTCTTCTTGAATATATAAACATATATACTTGTTCAAAGTTTACCTTTTCTACCACATCTAATGTATCTTCAAATTCTTCATCTGTTTCTCCTGGAAATCCCACTATTATATCTGTAGAAAATGTTACATTTGGTATCTCCTTTTTCATTTTTTCTACAAGATTTAAGTATTGTTCTTTTGTGTATTTTCTGTTCATTTCCTTTAATACTTTGGTATTACCAGATTGTAATGGTAAATGTATTAATTTACAAACCTTGTCACATTTTTTTATTGCTTCTATTACGTCATCTGTAAAATCCTTTGGATGAGGAGACACAAATCTAATTCTTTCTATTCCTTCTATTTTATTGACTTCGTAAAGTAGTTCTGCAAAAGATGTTATTTTTTCGTTTTTGTTCTCTACTTTTTCCATTCTCATATATGAGTTAACATTTTGCCCTAATAGAGTTATTTCTTTATATCCTTTATCAGCCAACTCTTGTACTTCTTTTAAAATATCTTCTGCTTTTCTACTTCTTTCTCTTCCTCTTACATATGGCACTATACAATAACTACAAAAGTTATTACAGCCATACATAATAGTAACAGATGCCTTTATTTTATCATCTCTCTTTATTGGCAAGCCTTCCACTATTTCTCCATCAATATTAATTATATCTTCTATCCTTTTCTTATTTAAAATTATATTATATAAGTCTTGAGGGAATTTATGTAATGTGTGCGTACCAAATACTATATCAAAAAAGGGATAGCTTTTCTGTAATTTTTCCACAATGTGTTCTTCTTGCATCATACATCCACCTATTGCTATTATAGTGCCTCTTTTTTCTTTTATCTTCTTTACTTCTCCCAATTTTCCAAATAGCTTATCTTCGGCATTTTCTCTTACACAACAAGTATTAAATACAATTAGGTCTGCCTCTTCTATATTTTCCGTACGAGTATATCCCATCTCTTCTATCATTCCGGAAAGTTTTTCTGAATCATTTTCATTTAGTTGACAGCCCATAGTTAAAATGCTATATTTTACATTTTTATCTTCGTTTAATTTTTTTACTGTTTCTATATATTCTTTTTGATTTTCTATATTTATTGCTTCCATTTTCTATTACATTCCTTTCATAAAGTCAAACAATATTTTACATTAAAAATTGCCATTTTTCAATATTTTATAATAAAATAAAACGTTCCTTTTGGGGAACGCTTCATTTTATTGTAAACCGTATTTCTTTTTGAATTTGTCTGCTCTACCACCTGTTGTCTCTCTTTTTAAATTACCTGTCCAATATGGATGACATTTTGAACATATATCAACTTTCATATCTGATTTTGTTGAATTTGTTTTCATTATATTTCCACATGCACATGTTATTGTTGTCTCTTCATAATTTGGATGTAATCCTTCTTTCATTTTGTCTTCACCTCTCCCTTACTTTTTTAAAAACACTAATAAATATTTTAACATATCATTTATTATTTTTCAAGTGTTATATTATTATTTGTCTTTTTTATCTGATTTTTCATTTAATTGTTGCATATATTGTGCTGAAGATAACAATTCTTTTTCTAATGAAGATTTATGAACTAACTTTGTTGTTATATTGAATATACATGCTATTATTAATATAAAAAATAAAACTTTTTTCCATATTTTACCTAACATATTTTTCTCCTTCACATAATTATATTATTATTATACTATAAAATTTTAATTTGTCAATATATGTATATGAGTAAATTTCTATATTTCGGGTATAATAATACAAATTTATTGAAAGGATTTCTAATTATGAATAAAAAAATATATGCCATTATATTTTTATTATTATTATCCATAACTTTCCTTGTTGGTTGCGAAAATAACAATACTAATAATAATTATACTACTAATAAAACCACTTATGAATCTCCAAAGCAATCTTTAAATGAAGAATTATATTCTTTTTCTACTCCTATAAAGTCCAGTGATCCAAATAGGATGACAAATTTGAAGATAACTTCTTCTAGAATTGATGGAACAATTGTTAAATCAAAATCAGAATTCTCATTTTATAAAGTTATAGGAGAACCTAGTAGTAAGGATGGATACAAAGAAGCCGATGCTTATGGAAAAGATAATGAAATAATTAAGGTTGTTGGTGGCGGTAATTGTCAGATAAGTACAACTATATATAATGCTGCACTTGGAGTTAACGGATTAGAAGTAACAGAGCGCCACGAACATGATATGCCTGTTGCATATGTAGAAGATGGCAAAGATGCTACTGTTTCTTATGGAAGTTTGGATTTAAAGTTTAAAAATAATAATGATTTTGATATAAAATTAACTTGTGAAACTAAAGATGATAAATTAACAGTGAAAATTTTTAGGATTTCATAAAATTCACAAATTTTTATTACATTTTTCAAGAAAACTACTAATTTTCATTAGTAGTTTTCAGCCTTTCTTTCAAAAAATGATTTTGCATGAGCACATACTGGGCAAACTTCTGGGGCTTTTTTTCCAACAACAATATGTCCACAATTACGGCAAACCCAAATAGTATCTCCTTCACTAGAAAAAACCAATTCATTATTTATATTCTCTATTATTTTTTTGTATCTGGCTTCGTGTTCTTTTTCAATTTTTCCAACTTCTTCAAATAAAAAAGCAATTCTTGTAAATCCTTCTTCTCGTGCTTCTTTTGCCATTCTATCATACATATTAGTCCATTCATAATTTTCTCCACTAGCTGCATCTTTTAAATTATCTAATGTTGTTGGAACTTCTCCTCCATGTAGTTCTTTAAACCAAAGTTTGGCATGTTCTTTTTCGTTATTTGCTGTTTCTTCAAATATGGCAGCTATTTGTTCATAACCATCTTTTCTAGCTTTACTTGCATAATAAGTATATTTGTTTCTAGCTTGTGACTCACCAGCAAACGCTTCCATTAAATTTTTTTCTGTTTTTGTTCCCTTAAGATTATTCATTTTTACCCTCCTCGTATAATATTACAATAAATTATATATTTTAAAATTACATTAAAATTATATAATACATATTAAATAAATTCAAGTAGTAAAATTAATTAAATTGTAAATGCATGTAGGTTTGTCAAACATATGTCACACTTCACTACAAATTACTGCTCTATAAATACCTTCTGTGATTTACAAGCTCTACATCCCAATAAACTGTAGATATTTTTCATTTGGACTTTTCCAATTTAATGGTTTCATTGGAAAATTATTATATTCTCTTGTCCAATGTCTTAATTTTTCTTTAAAATCTTCAAAACTCACAAATATTCTTTTATAATAAAATCTTTCTTGATCTTTTCTATGACTTCTTTCCACCTTGCCATTATGTCTTGGTGTTCTTGGCTTTATTAATTTATGTTTTATTCCTAATTCTTCCAATTTCTTTTCAAACATTGTTTTTTCATTCGCTTTTTGAGAATTTAATCTATTTGTAAACTCAAATCCATTATCTGTTTGAATACATTCTATCTTATATTTAAATTTTTTTATTATTTCTTCTATAAATTTCGCCGATGCATATGTACTATGTTCTTTACTTGCCCACAATACTCTTTGTCTTGTATATTCATCTATTGCTGTATATTGATAATATTTTTCTTCCTTATCTTTTAATTCTTTACTCATGCATTCTCTTGGCACATATTTTACATCTACCTGTATTCTTTCTCCTGGATGTGTCATCTGCTGATATGGTTTTGGTATATACTTTTTCTTTTTACTTGGTGTTTTTTTATATAATTTTAATCTTTGCATTACTCGATATAAACTTGTTATGCTCCTTGTATATCCTGCTCTTCTTAATTTTATCCATAATACCACTAATCCTGCATCTTTATTTTGTGCCTTATACTTTTTTATCATAATTATTTCTTTTTCTGTATGCTCATTTGGATGGCTCTTTTGTCTTCTTGACTTGTTTACTAATGATTTTCTTGTTCCATCATATTTTTCTCTCCATCTATATATCGTCTTTCTATGTTGTTTATATCTTTTTGCTGCTTCTGTCACTCCATGTTTTAGAGAATATTCTACAACTGATTGCTTAAATAATATATCTTGTGTTATACTATTCATTAGAAATACCTCCGTGATTTTGATTTTGTTTTTTTCGTCGAAAACATTATATCACATTGGTATTTCTTTTTTTATTTAATGTGTGACATATCTATTGTAAACTAATATAAAATTAATTAAATTGTAAATGCACTACTAGATAATGTATTAAGTATCAACGTAAATACCATATTTTGCATATGTAATGCTAATAATTCTTAAAATTTTATAGAATAAAAAAATAACTTTTGAATATTATGTTTTAGGAGGTATCTTTTATGTTTTTTAAAAAATTGCTATCTTTAGTTTCCATTTTTTCTTTATTTTTTTTCAATATTGTTTTAGCATATAACGATTCTACTTTTGTTTGGAATAATAGCTCTGAAGCTATAAAAACTAATACTAATGTTTCAACTAGTTTAACTTCTAACAATTTGGAGTTGCAGTCATGCAGTGGTATTTTAATAGAACAACACTCTGGTCAAATTTTATATGAGCATAATTCACATGAACAGTTAAGACCGGCTAGTGTTACAAAAGTAATGAGCATATTATTAATAATGGAAGCTATAGATTCTGGTACTTTATCTTATACTGACAAAATACCTTGTACAGAAACAGCGGCCGCAATGGGTGGTTCACAAATTTGGTTAGACGTTAGAGAAGAACTTACTGTTGCTGAAATGCTTAAGGCTATTTGCGTTGTTTCTGCTAATGATTGTACAGTTGCTATGGCAGAATACTTATGTGGCTCTCAAGAAGCCTTTGTAGAAAAGATGAATGCCAAAGCTCAAGAATTGGGAATGAAAGATACCTCTTTTAAAAATTGTCATGGATTAGATGAAGATGGTCACCTAACTTCTGCTCATGATATAGCATTAATGTCTAAAGAACTTTTAACCAAACATCCTGGCATAACTAAATATACTACTATTTGGATGGATTCTCTAAGAGACGGAAAATCCCAGCTTGTTAATACTAATAAATTAATTAGAAATTACAAAGGAATTACTGGACTAAAAACCGGCTCAACTTCACTTGCACTATATAATTTATCTGCTTCTGCAACACGTGAAGGATTATCTTTAATTGCTGTAATAATGAAAGGTCCTACAAGTGCCATTAGATTTTCGGATGCACAAAAACTTTTAGATTATGGCTTTAGTAATTATTCTTATAAATCGTTTGCCAATCAAAATGAAGTTATTAAATCTGTAACTGTAACAAAGGGTGTTAATCAAGAAGTAAATGCTATATATGAAACCTCTCCTGCTTTTCTTATAAAAAAAGGTGACGAGTCTAACATAAATTATGAAGTAAGCTTAGCTAATACAGTTCAAGCACCTGTTTATGAAGGTCAACTTCTTGGAACTGTAAAATATTTTCTAAATGATACTGAACTCGGAATAGTTAATTTGGTGGCAGAATCTTCCGTTAATGAAGTTGGATTACTTAATATGAATAAACATATTTTTGCCAATTGGTTTTCGTTACTTCGATTATAATTTTTTTAATTAGTAATATTTTGAAAAAAATAACGCATATTGTGTGTCTTTACTTCAAAGTATAAAGCATAAATTTTAATATATTTTTTTTATTTGGTTATACTATTAACAAACAAATTATGGAGGTTAGTATGGATAATCAAAACTTAAATGTATTAGATGAAATTAATAAAGGTGCTACTATGGGAATGGATGCAATCTCATTTATATCTCAAAAAGTTGAAGACAATCAATTCAAAAATATTTTAAAAACAGAATATAACAAATATAAAGATATTTCTGCTAGAGTTAATAAATTATATAATAATTTTGCAACAAACAAAGAGCCACACGAAACTAACACTATGAACAAGATGATGACATGGTATGGTATACAGATGAAAACTATAACTGATGATACTACTTCTAAATTGTCTGAATTGTTAATGCAAGGTACTAATATGGGTATTATTGAAGGAAGACGTTTAATAAATCAAAACTCAAATGTTTCTTCTGATGTTAAAAATATTTTGCATGATTTTGTAACTATGCAGGAAGACAGTGTAGAAACATTAAAAAAATATCTGTAGCTGATACTCTTCATTTTCAAAAAATAATAAAAACTACTCTCTTTTTGAGAATAGTTTTTTGTTTAATATTTTAATTATACATATTTGCTTTTTAAAATATCGAATGCATTATAAACAGTGTAGCCGAAAGCGACGATACTAGAGATACTACTGTTATTTGAGTATTTATTGAAGGCCCTGCTGTGTCTTTAAATGGATCTCCTATTGTATCTCCTATTACAGCTGCCTTGTGGGCTTCTGAACCTTTGCCTCCAAAGTTGCCTGCTTCTATATATTTTTTAGCATTATCCCATAACCCTCCACTATTACTCATTAGCATTGCAAGTAATAGTCCAGATAATATATTTCCAGCTAGAAATCCTCCTATTGCTTGAACCCCACCTACAAAGCCAACTATTAAGGTTGATATTATAGCTGATAATCCCGCTGGTATTAACTCTGTCATTGCTCCTAAAGTTGCTAAGTTTATACATTTTGCGTATTCTGGTTGTGCTGTACCTTCTTTTATACCTTTTATTTCTTTAAATTGTCTATGAATTTCTGAAACCAACTTTTGTGAATTCTTATTTACTCCAAATATCAATATTGCGGAAAATACAGCTGGTATTGCCACGCCAACCAAAGCACCAAAAAATACAGATGGGTTCATTAAATCAAATGTAATTATTTCTCCTGTTGTACTAGATACAATTTCTGCAAATGCTGCTAATAAAGCAATAACTGTAAGTCCTGCGGCACCTATGGCAAATCCCTTTGTAATTGCTTTTGTTGTATTTCCAGCCGAATCTAATTCATCTGCTCTTTCTATTACCTCATCCCCTAAATCTCCCATTTCTGCAAGACCTCTGGCATTATCTACAATTGGTCCATATGCATCATTTGAAACTATCATTCCAACAATTGATAACATTCCTATTGCAGACATAGAAATTCCTAGCATTGCATATCCTGGTCCGATTGGTTCGCATAATTTGTATGAAACAAGTGCTGCTAGTCCAATTCCCACTAACGCTGGCAAACTACTTATTAATCCATAAGAAAATCCAGATAAAATTGTAAATGCTGGTCCTTTTAAAGAACTTTTCGCAACACTTATAACAGGCTTTTTATCATCGCCTGTATAATAATTGCTTGTAAGTCCTATTACTACACCAATAATCATTCCTATTATTGCTGCTCCCCAAATTCTTATATTAAAATTGCAGAATATTGTTGCAAAAAATGTTAAAATTGTGAATATTCCACAAGTTAAATAAGTTCCATTATTAAGTGCTTTACCCGGATTTCCTTTTTTCCCTATATGTGCACAAAGTACTCCAATTATTGATGCTAAAAGTCCAATTGCACAAAAGCAAAACATCATGTTAACTTCTCCCAAAGGTAATGCTATTACTAATGTTGCCGCTATTGCTGCAATATTAGAGTCAAATAAATCTGCTCCCATTCCTGCAACATCACCTACGTTATCTCCAACATTATCAGCTATAACCGCTGGATTTCTTGGATCGTCTTCTGGGATTCCTAATTCTACTTTACCTGTTAAGTCTGCAGCCATATCTGCTGTTTTCGTAAAAATTCCCCCACCAGCTTTTGCAAAAAGTGCTAACAAACTCGCCCCAAAACTAAATGCCAAAACAATGTTAGAATTTTTTGTTAATAAATACAAAATCGAAGAACCTGCTAGAGAAGTTCCAACAACAGCCATTCCCATAACTGCTCCACCTCTAAAGCCTGCCATAAAAGATTTTGCTAAGCTTTCTTTTGCTAAAATTGCTGTTTTAATATTTGCTATAGTTGCAATACTAATTCCTATAATTCCAGCTAATCCCGAAAAAGTTGAGCCTAAAATAAATGCTATAACCATTCCTATATTAGTCATAATATTTTCTGTTTTCCATATAGGTTCTGGGAAGAATAATAAAATTACTACTGCTAATACACACATAATAACTGCTAACATTTTATATTCTTTTTTTAAGAATGTGAAAGAACCTTCTCTAATTAATCTTCCTACATTTTCTATCTTTTCATTTTTAGCGGGCAGACTTTTCACCCATTTATAAAAGTAAAACGCTACAATGAAAGAAAGTACTGACACAAAGATTGAAACAATTGCCCAATCAATTTTCATAAATAATTCCTCCTTTTCTTTTGTTACATTAATATATATTATTTAAATTAATGTTAAAATTTAGTGTGAAATTTTTATATAATTCCATGAGTCTCTACACATATCTTCCAATGTTTTCTCAGCCACCCAATTTAACTCTTCTTTTGCCTTTGTTGCATCTGCATAGCATGTAGCTATATCTCCTGCTCTTCTTTCAGTTATTTTGTATTTTATTTTTTGTCCTGTTGTTTTTTCAAACGCATGAACCATATCTAAAACACTATAACCTTTTCCTGTTCCCAAATTATATATATATATACCACTTTTTTCTTTTTCTAATTTTTCTAATGCTTTAATATGTCCCTTAGCCAAGTCTACTACATGTATATAATCTCTAACACCCGTTCCATCTGGTGTATTGTAGTCATTTCCAAAAATTGATAATTCTTCTAACTCTCCTGATGCAACTCTTACGATATATGGCATTAAATTGTTAGGTCTACCTTGTGGTTCTTCTCCTATTATTCCAGATTCGTGTGAACCTATTGGGTTAAAATATCTTAATATACAAACATCCCATGTATTATCCGATTTATATACATCTTTTAATATTTGTTCTATAAACAATTTTGAACTTCCGTATGGATTTGTTGTTCCTCCTATCTTACACATTTCTGTTAGCGGTACTACTTCTGGATCTCCATAAACTGTTGCAGATGAACTAAAAATAATTGTTTTTACATTATGTTTTCTCATAACATCTAATAAATTTAATGTTCCCGATACATTATTTGTATAGTATTCAATTGGCTTCTCTACAGATTCGCCCACTGCTTTGTATCCTGCAAAATGTATAACAGAGTCTATTTTATTCTCTGCAAAAACTTTATCCATCTTTTCCTTATTTGAATAATCAAGTTCATAAAATTTAAAGTCCTTGTTTGTTATTTTTTTAATCTTGTCCAACATCTCTGGCTTGCTGTTTGAAAAGTTATCAACAACAATTACCTCCTTATTTTCATTTAATAACTCCACAACTGTATGACTACCAATGTATCCTGCTCCTCCTGTAACTAAAACTGACATATTATCATCTCTCCTTTATAATAATTTATATATTTATTTTTTTCTTAATTATATATTGAGGCCTTTGTTTTGCTTCATCATAAATTCTTACTAAGTATTCACCTATAATCCAAAGAGAAAGTAAGACAATACCTCCTACAAAAGTTGTTGCAAACATAATGCTTGTCCATCCCTTTAGCATGTTTGTCCATCCAAATATTTTTGATAATATAAAATAAAGTAATATAACTATAGACGCTATTACAAAAGTAATTCCAAAACCACCTATTACTTTTATAGGCTTAGTTGAAAATCCAATTATACCATCAGAGGCTAATTTTAACATTTTTTTTAATGGATATTTTGTCTTACCTGCATACCTTTCTTTTCTTTCATATTCATACTCATATTGTTCAAATCCAACCCAACTAAACAGTCCTCTTAAAAATTTGTTATGTTCAGGCAATGAGTTAATTACATCTACAACTTTTTTATCTACTAGTCTAAAATCTCCTGTATCTCCAGGTATATCTACATCTGATAATTTATTTAGTGTTGTATAAAAAGCCTTTGCTGTAAGTAATTTAAATGCAGATTCTCCATTTCTTTTTTTTCTTTTGCCATATATTACTTCATATCCCTGCTCCCATTTTTCTATCATATCTGGTATTAACTCTGGTGGATCTTGCAAGTCCGCATCTATTATTATAATTGCATCCCCTGTCACATACTTTAGCCCTGCCGTTACTGCCGCTTGATGTCCAAAATTTCTTGAAAAAGATATTATCTTTACATTTTTATCAACTTTTGCTATGTCCTGTAATATGTCTAAAGTCTTGTCCTTTGAACCATCATTTATAAAAATAATTTCGTGTTCATACTTTTCTTTTAGTTCATCTAAGACTTTTTTTACTCTTTTATAACAAACATCTACAACCTCTTGTTCATAATACATTGGTATAACTACTGATACTTTTTTCATACATTTTCGCCGCTTTCTTTAATATTTTTTTACATAATACCTCTAATCATTTTTATGAAATAATCATAAATGAAACTACTGTTAATATGTCTCTAGAATAGTTTTCCAATCTGTCCATGCACATTTTAATTGCTACAAATGTTAAGCCAATATTAACTTTAACGTCAGTATTAATTCAACTAAAAAGTGGCACTATTTTTTATATTTTTTCATTGCTTTTAATAATAAATCATTGTCTTCTGTTGATTTTATTGCCAACCTTATATATTGCTCATTTTCAAATCCTTCTTTTCCAGATAAATCTTTAATAAGTATATTATAATGTTTCATTAAATAATTTGCTAAATCTTCTGCTTTCGTATCTATCAATTTACACATAATATAATTAGCTTGTGATTTATATACTTTTAAATAGCTAATTGAACTTAATTCATCATAAAATCTCTTTCTTTCTTGTGCTATTAAATTACAAGATTTTTTATATTCAGGTAAATATGGTCTTATAATTTGTAAAAAATATTCAGCATAGGCATTTATATTCCATATTGCCATATTTTCTTTTATGTCCTGCAATAATTTTTTATTTCCACATGCTAATACGCCCAATCTTATACCTGCAACTCCATATGATTTTCCAATGCTTTTTATCACAATTAGATTTTTGTATGTTTGTAATATTTCAGAATTTAACAAAGTATATTTTTCATTTTCATCTGCAAAGTCAATAAAACTTTCGTCAATTATTATTTTTTTATTTAATTGCTTTGCTTTTTCTATTAAAAGCATTATTTCATTATATTTTATGAAACTACCACTAGGATTATCTGGATTTATCACAACTAATGTATCCACTATTTCAAATACCTTCTGCATCTCTTTAATATTAAAATCATAATCAAATTTTTTCGAATCTATCTTTACAATTTCACAATTTTTAAAGCATCTTATATATTCATTAAATGCTGGTACCGGTACGGCAATCTTTTCATGTAATAGGTGTCCAAGAACATTTATAAGTTCTGCTGCACCATTTCCAACTATTACTTCGCTTTCATCTATATCAAATAGTATCCCTGCATTAATATTTTGAATCGCTAACCCTGAGGGATATGAGGTAATTAATTCTTTTGATAGCCAATTTATTTTTTTCAACATGTTTTGTGTTGGAAAGTATGGATTTACAAGATAACAATAATCTTTTAGATTATTAAATCTCCAATATCCACCAAATCTTTTCTGATACATAGATATTGTTTTCTCTTCTTTAGAAAATAAACAATTTGCGATATCTAAATCTTGAGCATCATCAATTTCATACCATTTTATATTTTCTATTGGTAATGCTTTCAAATTTGATTTTGAGAGATGAGCTATTGCTTTCAATGCTAATTCGTAATATTCGTTTGTTCCATAAGCGGTCATATATGCTTCCAAAAATGGTATATATTCTTTTTCACTAAATTCTTTACTTAATTTGTAAATATTAACAGTTTTATAATATTCTGTTATTCTGTCATATCTAATATCAGCTTTTTCTATAAATTCTGTTATTCTATTTTCACTGTCTATTGTTACCACTGTTCCATCCATCCATTGTTCATATTTTGCAACAATGGCCAAATTTTTTTCTTTATTATTCACAAGTTCTTCTATTATTTTATTTTCGTATATTAAATCCGATTCTAACATTATTGTGTCATCTTTTTTTAACCATTCTCTTGCCAAGTACAATGAATAAATATTATTACTCTTAGCATAATCTGGATTATCTATAAATACAATTTCCATATCTTTTATATTTTCTTTTATGTATTCTTTTAAATTTTCTCTCTGATAACCTACGACCATAATCAATCTATTAATTCCCACTGATTTCAGTGCATCTGTCGCTCTTTTTATTAACGTTTTCCCCGCTACATCTAGCATACATTTAGTATTATCTTTAGTATATTTTCCCAATCTTTTGCCAACCCCAGCTGCAAGCATTAGTCCTTGCATAGTTTCTTCCTCCTTTAAATATAAAATCTATAAACATCTTCTATTTTATTAATTCCATAATTTTGTGGTATTCCCGTTTCAACAATATCTTTTCCTTCCAATTTATTATCTATAATATATTGTTTATTAAGTTTAACTTGAACCCACTTAATTATATTATCTATCATCGGTGTATCAATATCACATATTAAGGCAAAACCTTTTATAATTAATAGTCCATATGGAAAATCTTCCGTAAAATATCTAGATTTATAGTCTGGAATATATTTCCCATTACTTTTAATCATTGGCGCTTTTATTCCTTTAAAACTCTTAATACTTTTTAATTTATTTGCGAATTCTTCTTCTGTTTTTGACTCATAATACTCTTTTAAAGATGTTACCTCTTCCAAATTAAGTTTGTTCAATTTGTTACAAATTTTTCTTAGTTCATCATCACATTCAAATAATATTTTGGCTGATTCCTCATCCCACTCCTCATAAAACAATATTTCCTTTTCATATTCTTCTTGTTTTTTAAACATTGCATATAACCTAGAAGTGTGTAATATTGGATTTGACGGTGTAAGCGTAACTGCTAGATAATTGTTAACACATACACATGGTATATTAAACAATTTTTCTAATATAATTGAAACGTCTTTACTTTTATTGTTAGGAATTGCAGACGCAAAAAGTCTGTCCTTTTTACCTAACATGTACACAGATCTTCCTTTTTCTTTTAGTCTGGCAATTGAATAAACTCTTTGTAATCCTGCAATAGTTATATTCTTTGTTATTTTAGCTTTAGATATATATTCTTTTCCACCTGTTCCAGGCATAAATATTAAATATGCATTTTCTTTGATATGTTTACCTATATCGCCAATAATACTTGGAACCACATTTGATGGAACCGTACAAAAGATAACTTCTGCATTACCAATTGCTTTTTCCATATCATTTGTTGCTAAATTTATTTTAGAAGAGTATAATTTTTTATTTTCTTGGTTATAAACCTCTATTTCTCTATTGTTCATTTTAAAATTTGTATATAAATTTACTTCATTATTTAAGGCAAGCTCTGCTGCTAACAATGTTCCAATATTTCCGCCGTCCTATAACTGCTATTTTCATTTTTTCCCCCTTATATGTAATATTTACTATATTATATTTAAATTACTCTTGTCAATAATCTTCTTTTTACTATCAAGCTATATTTTTTCTATAAAATTTTCTATAATTTTTACAATGTTATCTGTATTACTTTCTAATTTGTTTGGTGTGAATGTAGATATATTTTTTAATGCTTCTTCTAATTCAGAAACATCCTTTATTCCTTTTATAAAACCCTGTTTTGAAAATGTTTCTATAATTTGAATTTGATGGTCATTTACATGTTCTCCATATTTTTTTAATCTTGGAACCGCAATTACTTTTTTGCCCAACTTAACAGATGTTACTATTGAACCTACTCCCCCGTGTGTTATTATAATATCTGCTTGTTTTATTAGTTCATTAAATTTGTTTTGTTCTATTAATTTAAATATTTCCATATTATTTGACTCAAATCTGGTACTACCTGCCTGTACAACTACTTTGTCTTCTATTGTTCCGTCATCTATACATTTTTGTATTTCCTCTAATAACCTGTGAAAACTGTTATTTTGCGTTCCTAATAATACTAAAATCATTAATATATAGCACCTCCATATATAGATTTAGGATATAATTGTTGCATTTCTTTCCATTGTATAATAAATAAATCTGAAATTGGATAAACCATTCTCCCTGACAATGTCCTTGTATTTTTATTAGCAAATGTCTCTATAAAAATAATTTTGGAACCAAATATTTTACCTATGTAACACATTGGTACAGCAGTATGTGTACCTGTTGTTATAATTACTTTTGGCTTTATTTTTAAATAATAAAATAAACTTTTAAAGCAATTATAGATAAATACAAATGGGTATACCAATATTTTACTTCTTGTTCCATATGTTAAATATCTTATCTTTTTTATACCATCTATTTGTAATCCCTGTGTAGATATATCTTTTTCTGTTATAAGATAAGAGTTGTATTCTTTAAATAGCACTTTTAATTGCAATAGTTCATTCAAGTGGCCACCTGTACTAGCTATAAATAAAATTCTTTTCATTTATTTTCTCCTCATAATATTAATAATTTATACACTAACAAAACATTAATTGTTTTTAGCACCTATGTTATTATGTTATTCTTTTTTATTTTCTAAAAAAATGCATTTACCATTAGATTTTGCTTTTTCTAACAAGTTATGAAAATTTAGTCCTATTAATAAGGAGATTATTAATAATGGTAATGCCCTCTCCAAAACATGCCCTGAAAAATAAGCTATAACCAATCCTAATATTGGAGCCATTAAGTACATAATACTTTCTAAATTAAATGCTTCTTTCCTATTTTTAATAATTCCATATACTATAAATAAAATACATCCAAATTGTCCTCCAAATAGGGTAATAATTCCAAGAATGCCATAACAGTAAAATTGGTATGAATAGTCTGATTCCGTGTATATATAATTTAATGTATAGCCTCCCATTCCCCAAAGTATATCATTTGGGTTGTTGTTCTCTTTGTAAATATTTTCCAGAATGGAAGTTTTTAATGTTCTATAATTAAAGGATTCATAATTTTGTAGATATCTACACCAAAACTCTGGATGTAAGTCTAATTTATAATTATTAATAATATAAGAATGTATGCGTGCTTTATATTGAAAATTACCAATAAAATAGTTTATTTTTTCTATTTCTTCATCACTTAGTTCTAGGCTATTGAATGTCCTTATTTCTTCTAACCTTTTTTCCACTTCTTTTTGTTCTTCTATTTCTTCGTCATTATCTATTCCTTTATCGCCTTGCATTCCTTTTGCATTTTCAAGCTTGTACTTAAAGTTATGGGCAATCGGTGAAAAACAAAATAATATAAAAATCAAAGTCATTATTAACAATATGTCTTTTATAGAATTATATTGTTTTTTTATTATTCTAAGAAAACAATACGATAATATAAATGCAATGTATACTAATATAATACCCACATTAGCGGTTTTTGTCCCTAACATAAGCATTGCCACTGAAGTTAAAATGAGTAAGCAGTAATTAAATCTGCTTTTATTTTTATATGCCTGATACAGAATTATTGGTGATACCATAAGTAGTATAGCAGATAACTGGTTTGCAGAGCTAAAAAGTCCCTTAGATGTAAGTAAATAATAGCCATAAGTACTATCACTTTTAAAAGTAAACCAATCAAATATCGAATATTTTAATCTATCATTTGTAGGATAAGATGTTTCTGAAAATTTAAAAATATTGCCTATGACTATTAACAGCACAATTATTAAAGTAAATATTTCAATAAGCTTAATGCATTCTTCTTTTTTTATACCACTATATAGTAATACTATAATGAATAATATAGGTATAACAAATAATTTAATAAGATAATAAATTTCCTTAATGTAGTCATGAGTAGCATTCTCATATACATTCAAATTAAATTTTGAAATATTTATCAAGTGAAATATAGCATAAAATAAGAATATCAGTCCATAAATTAATATGAATTTAAACATTCTTTTTTTGCTGTCACTTGCATATAATGTCAATAAACAAGAACCAGCTATTAGTATTAAATTAATCATTTCGAATAATGAAACCCCAAATAATTGAATATCATTCACAATATTATTTTTTATTATATCTATTATAGGCTGAATTAATATTAAACCAGCGAGTACTAATTTATTAATTTTTAATGCTTTCTCTTTTTTCATTTTATATACTCCCTCTTCTTTCTCTTATATTTATACAATATATTGGCAATTTTTTTATTAAAAAGTAACAAATATAGCCCCTTTACACTTTTATAAAAATACAAATTGTATCTATACTTCGGAAATTTATCTTTCACATTTTTAATAGCTTCATCTACGGCACTTTTATAATTTTCAAACTCAAAGTTTATACATCTTTTAATAAATGTTGCATATATATACCTAATATATGCATATTCTATTTCTTTTTTGTATTCTTCATACATTTTTGTTTCTTTATAAAACTGTATAATGCCATTAAAATTTTCAATGTAGTGATACAGTCTTTCATCAAAACAGCTTGTAATAGCACCTTCTCTTTGCAAATAGTTGTATAAAGGTACATTAACTACTCCTATTGATTTAATATACGGAAGTAGTCTGTATATAAATTCTACGTCTTCAAACCAAACACCTTGTTTAAATAAAATATTATATTTTTTTAATATATCAGTTTTATAAATTTTATTCCATGCCGCTGGATATATATTTGTAAAACATTTCTTTATATCTTCTTTACCAAACATATCTTTTTTTATATTTGATTTTGCAAGATCCCCGTAATCTGCATATATATACTTTAAATCACATACTACCATATCAAATTTTTCTGTAATTGCCTTATTATATAGCTTTTCAAACATATCTTTTTCCACCCAATCGTCGCTATCCACAAATCCAATATACTCGCCAGTAGAATATTTAATTCCATAATTTCTAGCACTCGACAATCCACCATTTTCTTTTTTTAAGGCTTTTATGTTTTCATACTTTTGAACATACTTGTCAATTATTGCCTGACTATTATCTTTTGTTCCATCGTTTACTATTATTATCTCTATGTCTCTTAATGTTTGATTAACTAAAGAGTTTAAGCATTTATCCAAATACTGTTCCACATTATATACTGGTACAATCACACTTACTTTTGGCATATTGACCTCCTATAAGTTTATTTTATTTTTTTGATTATTCTTAGTAATTCATATTTTTCTTTATATGCTAGTTTGCAAATAATCTTTAATTTCAAACTAGATTTTTTTAAATATTTGTTATTCTTCCAGTTTGGAAAATTTGATTTCATTATTGAATTAATATTATTTAAATATTTTGAGCTATCTGAATAATCTAGGAATCTCAAAGTCGTGCTTCTAAGCAAATGTGTTATATATAAATATTCTATTTCTTCTTGATATTCAGAGAACATGTTATTGTCTATAAAACTGTCTTTTACATGAGCTAGTACCTTAAAAATATCTAAAAATTTAGTAGTAAATTTGGAATTCATAATACTAGAGTCTCGCTGTACATAATAATATAGTGGCTCTTCTATAAAACCTATTTTTTTCGTTTCGATAACAAGTGTCGGCGTTAAATACAAATCTTCATAGTATATTTTTTCTTTAAACATATATTCAGGCGTAAATAGTTCTTTCTTGTATAATCTTGTACAAGCCATCGGATATGAAATAATATAATTCTTTACAATATCAGTTGAATAGTTTAAGTTAGATTTTAAAATTTGCAATTTATCTCCATTAACCTTGTAGCAATCACATACAACCAAATTCAATTTTTCTTTTATAGCTTTTTCATACATTTTGTTTATCATATTGCAATCAATATAATCGTCACTATCTATAAATGCAATATAATCTCCTTTAGCATTGCTAATGCCCAAATTTCTAGCACTTGACAATCCACCATTTTCTTTATTTATTTTTATAAAATTTTTATTTCTAGCTACATATTTATCAATTATTTCTTCACTGTTATCTTTTGTTCCATCATTTACTATTATTACTTCGATATCATCTAATGTCTGTTTTTGAATCGAGTCCAGACATTTATTCAAGTATTGTTCTACATTGTATACCGGTACTATTATTGTTACTTTTGGCATTCTATTCTCCTTTTTTATCTATCTCTTTAAACAGATTTATCCAATCTTTAATTATATTTTCAATTTTAAAGTTTTCATTATACTTTTTAGCATTTTTTGATAATTCCATAAGTCTATTATTATCATTCATTAATTCATTCAATTCATTAATATAATCTTCTTTCTTTTTACTATATACTATTATTCCAGTCTTTCCATTAATCACTTCTTCGTCTGTTGACTCCCCAATGTCAAAGGTAATAGTAGGAACACCGGCACTCATTTGCTTCTAATATGCTAAGTGAAAATCCCTCAAATAGAGATGTATTTAAATTGATTGAAGAGGAAAGCAAAACCTTTTCAGGATTATTAGTTAACCCACATATTTTAATCCTAGAATTGTTTTCTATAAGTTTCTTGCCCTTCTCTAATATTTCTCCCTCTCCGTATAGCTCAAACTCCCATTCTTTATTTTTATTTAGTACTTCATTTGCTATTTCTAGCATTAATTCTATTCTTTTTTCTTTGCTAAGTCTACAAATAGAAACTAACTTTTTATTGTGTGTTACATCACTTATTTCTCGTGTTTCAAACCTAACAGCATTGTAAATACAAACACTATTTTTTATTCCATATTCTTTTGCTCTTTTGTTTGTTTCTTTGCTTAGCCAGACAAATTTGGCTAGCTTATCCCTGTATTTATTATAAGTTTTTATCCAATTTTTTATTTCCAGTACTTTTTCAAAAACCACATGATTTAAATTTATTGTTTTTTTTAGATAACTATTTGGTATTGCATCTAGTTGTTCATAATGACTTGTAATAATGTAGTTTGGATTTATTGCTGTAATTATCTTTTTTGTTTTTTTAAAATCTCTTAGTAATGCTCTTTTATCCTTTTTGTAAAATTTATAATCCTTTATTGCTTGTAATAATTGTCCTTTTTTTAGGCTTTCAATAATTTTACTTCCTCTAGCTGTTTCCCATTTTGTATTTGGATTGATTGTATAATATTTTATTCTCTTATCACAGCATGGAGCAATATTTTTATCATATTCTCTAATAGCCAAATAAATAATCTCATAATTATCGTCTAATAGCTTATTAGCTATCAGCTGATTTACGTTCCAAACTCCTCCTATTGCATTTCCTTTATTAAAAATGAATAAAACTTTGTTCATTGTCTTCCCCCACCAAAAATCATTTTAATTCTATGTAGAAATTTTACTTCTTTTAGAATATAGTATACTAATAACATAACTAATCCATTTATTATTGTAAATATTATGTATACTGCAAACCATTTGCCCATTGTGACTATGTTAATAGAATTTAAAATAACATAGGCAACAAGTAAATCCATTAGCATAATTACAAAAAATTTTATATTTATAATGTAATATTTTTTGGGGTCTATTTTAAATACCGTTTTGTACAGAATTATTCCTTTCATTATATACTCTGCTATAAAAACTGCAACAGCAGTTGCAATTAAAACTCCTGGTATACCTATAATCCACACTAAAGTAAGTGACAATATTAAATTAATAATAGTATCTGTTAATGCACATTTTTTGGTCTCCTTAAATAATCCTGCTGCTGTTATATATGTGACTACCGGTTGTTTTATAATAAAAACTAATAAATATAGAGTAAACGCCAAAGAAATAAAAATATTAGTAGCGATTTTACCTTCATACCAAATATCTATAAACTTATTTAATGCAAATACTAGTGGCACACAAATAACTGTTGCCATATAAAACATCATAGAATTTAACTCCAAAAACAAATCCACTAGTTGCTGTTTGACTTCCTTGTTTAGATAGTTTCCTATTATAGCGAGTAAGGCCCCTCTTATTTTCCCAATAATAGTCATTAGCATATTAACAATGTAATTATACGTAGAATAAATTGCAACACTTGCGAGTCCTAATATTTTTGAAATAATTAACACATCAATGTTAGATCCAACTAAACCATTAATCTTATGAAAAACCAAATGACGCACTTGTTTTGTAAATGAAAAATCCTTTTCTTTTGATTTTGAATTTACATCTGGATATAATCTACTACAAATTAAGTATATAGCTACATTTGATAGAAGCTTGACAATACTATGCATAAATAATATAGAGATAAAACTCCAACCCGATAGTAAAAAAACAATTTCTAAAGCATTTTGAATAATTTGTCCTATCTGTAATGCTAAATTAGCTATATATTTTTTTTCTTTAACTTCTATTAAACATTGATATGGTACAAAGAAGTAAGATATAACGTTACTAAGTGAAAACAATATAAAAGTAAAGACTATGTACATATAAGAAAATGAGTGGTCTTCTATAAAAAATGGAATTATACATGCTACAATTGCTGCGATAGCAAACACTATTATTCCTATTAATGAGAACGTTCTCTTTGCCCCAGCAAGTATTCTATTCATAGTTCTAGTATCATTGTCTGTATTAGGTTTATATAATGCAAACAAGACTGCACTTGATAATCCCCCATCAACTAATGCAACATATATCATTATTTGTGTAAATAGCTGATATAATCCTAAAGTTTCATCTCCCAATATCATAATAAAATATTTTAATTTAAATATTCCTAAAATAGATATGATTATTAAAGGAACAACATCTGTAATAAAATTTAAGATAGCTCTTTTCGTCTTCATAAGTCTCCTTTTTTACTATAGTAACACTAATTTATTATTTATCTTATTGATTATCCTCAAACACTATTTTTATGGCATTATGATTAACTCGTTCCTCTTCTGGAGGAAGTTTCATATAATCTCCAAATACACTTTTAAGATATTCATCCGGATTATTCATCCCTTGATATACTCTATTTTCGAATTGTATGGGCTTAGTTGGTAAAAAAACGCTCTTTGGACTGGTTGCACGTCTATATTCACAAGAACCCGATAATGCAACCAAATAATCTGCACTGTCATTTCGGTTTAAACGCATTAACATTCTTTGTAGTTTCATTAGAAATGGACCAGAAAACATATTAAATATAGAGACTACAAATGTGTGTCTGCAAGATTCTTTTTTTATTATTTTTTTCTTATAGAACATAGTTTCAGTAATTGTTCTGACTAAAATAGCTTGTATTTTTTGAAAAAAACTATCTGCTTTTTTTGCATTTTCGAAAGGAAAAATATCAACAAATATTCCGTGATGTGTTTCGAGTTTTTCTATTGCTTTTTCTAGAAAAATCGTATTATTTTTTCTTATTTTAGCAAATGGTAAATAATATTGCTTATCTGTTTCAAAACAGTGCAAATAATACTTTTGGTCTAATTTGGTTCGACATATTTTTATAAATTTATCATAGTCCTTTCTGGGCATAGCTATATCTATATCATCATCCCAAGGAATAAAACCCTTGTGCCTTACTGCCCCTAGCATAGAGCCCCCCATCAAGAAATAGTTTAAACCATTTTCTATACAAATTCTATCAATTTCATCTAATATTTCCATTTCAACTTCGTGCAATTTTTTTAATACTTCATCATCTATTTTTTTATATCCCATATCTTACCTCTATTTATTTAATCATTCATTATTATTATCTTTATTTATTTTTAAAATATCTTTATAGCCCATTGCAATTATTGAAATAACCAATAATGCAAATGATAGTGCTTTCCATAACCCACTGTCTAATAATATTATTGCAAACATGCCTAGCGTTGCACTTAGTCCATATAATATCAAAACTGCCTGTTTTTGTGTATACCCTTTTGCCATTAATCTATGATGTAAATGTCCCTTATCTGGCTTAAATACAGCTTTTAATGACTTACCTTTGATTATTCTTCTAAAAATAGCAAATATTGTATCAAATATAGGTAATCCTAGTACTATTAGTGGCGCTATTAATACTAAAACCGTATATGTTTTTGCCACTCCTAAAATTGATATTACTGCTAAGCTGAATCCCAAAAAATTAGAGCCTACATCTCCTACAAATGTTTTAGCTGGATTAAAATTAAATGGCAAAAATCCAACTATTCCACCTGCAAGAGCTGTTATTAATATAATGGATAATATTGATGAACCATTCGTTGCAAATATTATTAATAATGATATACAAGATATAAGTGAAATACCTGAAGATAAACCATCTAATCCATCTATTAAGTTTATTGCATTAGTTATACCTACTATCCATCCTATTGTAAGTATATATGAAAATATATTATTTAATGTTATATTACTTTCCATAAAAGGAATTGCAACAATGTCTATCTTTACTCCACTAACTACTACTATTACGGCAGCTAATATTTGTGCCAATAACTTCACTATAGCTGGAATATCTTTGGAATCATCTATAAAACATGTTGTACCAAGTACTGATATTCCCATTAAAAAACCACATAATTTAATCCCATATTTTTCTACTCCATTTAACTTTATAGTATTTTCAATGCTTAATACAATTACTAAATATATAATAGATACTAAGAAACCCACTATTATTGCTAAACCACCTAATCTTGGTATTGGCTTTTTGTGTACCTTCCTTTTATCTGGCATATCTATAGCTCCCACCTTATGCGCCAGTCTCATAGTATATGGTGTTATGACAAAACTCGTAATAAACGCTAGCAAAAAAGCTATTGTTATATTTCCCCACATTTTCTATCGCCTCACTCTTTTATTATCTTTTACATTTTATATCATTGCATATTTTTTGTCAATTTATTTTCTCCTCTACACTTCATAAATTTTCCTATAAATCTCATAATCTCTTAATATTTTTCTTACATAGTTATTTGTTTCTTTAAATGGTATATTTTCTATATCAGTGCCATCTTTTTTTATTATTCCTTTTTGTATCCACTCCGTTACATTTCCTATTCCCGCATTATATGCTGCTAGCGCTATTTCAAGGTTTCCATCATATCTTTCTAGCAGTTCTGATAAGTATTTTATGCCAATTTTCACATTAATCTTCGGGTTATATAATTCTTCTTTTGAGTTTATTTTTTCGTTTACTTTTTCTCCCGTTTCTATAGCTGTATTCTCCATTAATTGCATTAGTCCAATTGCATTACTTGTTGATGTTGCATCTTTTTTAAAATTGCTTTCTGCCTTAATAACTGCAAATACTAGTAATGGATCTACATTATATTCTGTTGCATATTCATAAACATATTCCGAATAATCTTTTACGTACATTTTTCTCAAAATAATTCTTTTTACATTAGCGGCTTTTAGCACCACCACTAAAATTATAATTGTTAATGTGCAAATCAAAATTTTTTTCACTATTTTCACCTTTCGTATTATTTAAAGCTTCTTTTGCTTATTTTGCCTCATACCAATTGTTTGCTTCTGATATTTCTACTTTTAATGGTATGCTTAGTTTTGTAGCATTCTCCATACTTTCTTTTAAGACTTGCTTTACTTGTTCGCTTTCCTCTTTTTTACATTCTACAATCAATTCATCATGTACTTGTAATATTAATTTTGCACTTAATTTTTCTTTTTCTATTCTGTCAAATAATTTTATCATTGCAATCTTCATAATATCTGCCGCAGTTCCTTGTATTGGTGTATTCATTGCCACTCTAGCGCCAAATTGCCTTACCATATAATTGTTTGATGATAATTCTGGAATTTCTCTTCTTCTATGGAATAGTGTTTCTACATATCCTCTTTTCTTTGCCTCTTCTACAATGTTATCCATAAAATTCTTAATTCCCATATACTTTTCTTTGTATTGCTCTATATATTGTTTTGCTTTTTTTCTTCCTATCCCTAACTGCTCTGCTAATCCAAAGTCACTTATTCCATAAACAATTCCAAAGTTTACAGCTTTTGCAGCACTTCTTTGTTCTTTTGTAACTTCTTCCATTGGCACATCAAATACCTTTGAAGCTACTTGTCTGTGTATATCTTCATCATTTTCAAATGCATTTATCATGTTTTCATCTTGAGATATGTGTGCTAACACTCTTAATTCTATTTGTGAATAGTCTGCATCTATATATATATATCCTTTTTCTGGTTTAAATGCTTTTCTAAGCTGTTTTCCTAATTCTATTCTTGTCGGAATATTTTGTAGATTTGGTTCTGTACTGCTTATTCTTCCGGTTGCTGTTATTGTTTGATGAAAATATGAATGTATCCTTTTTGTCTTAGTATTTACATATGGAAGTAATCCTTCAACATATGTTGAATTTAATTTCATTAATGTTCTATACTCTAATATTTTTTCTATAACAGGATGCTCTTTTTTTAATTTTTCTAAAACATCAACATCTGTTGAGTAACCGCTTTTTGTCTTTTTATATACAGGAAGCTTTAAATCTTCAAATAAAACCTTTCCCAATTGCTGTGTTGAGTTTACATTAAACTCTTGTCCACACATTTCATATATTTCTTTTTTTAACTCTCCTATTTTCGCTTTTAGTTCATTTCCAAACATAGTTAATTCATTTTCATCTAAATGAATTCCATTATATTGCATTTCTCCCAATACCTTAATTAATGGCATTTCTATATTATTAAATAATTCCCAGCAATTTATTTCTTTTAGTTTTTCTGTTATTTTTTCTATCAGTTTATTCAATAAGTAGGTCTCTATACCATTTTCATATTTAGTTGTATCATTAAGTTCTTGTGTTTCAAAAAGCGTAATTTGTTTATTTTGATTTTTATCTATGCCCATTTTTTCCAAATAGTCATTCATATCTATATTAAGATACTGATTTGCTAATATAGAAATATTGTATTTTGAATTTGTGGGATTTACTAAATATGCGGCAATTTCTATGTCGAATACCATATTTTTAAACATTATACCATTTTGTCTTAATATTACATAATCTTCTATTAAATTATGCCCATATTTTTCAATGTTTTCACTTTCAAATATCTTTTTTATCTGTTCCTCATTTGTTTTAGCATAGTATATTACATTTTTTTCGATATTATATATGCTTATGCTTATGATTTTTTTCTTAATTATGTCATTATCATTATTACTTTGCTCTTTACCTAAAGTATATATTATTTTTTTCTCAGTTTGCGCATACTCTTCTATTAAATTATAGTTTACTTCTTGTATTTCAAATAATTTTTCTATCTGAGACTCATTTTTTTCCGCTTTCAAGCCAAATCTTTCTATAAACCTATTAAACTTTAGTTCCTTAAAGATTTCTAAAACTTCATTTTTATCCCATTCTGTAATTTTATAATCTTCTAAGTTTTTTTCTATTGGAACTTGTGTATTAATGGTTCCCAATTCTTTAGATAAATATGCCAACTCCTTATTTTGTTCAATTTTTTCTCTAGTCTTTCCTTTTAATTCGTCCTTGCCTTCTTCTATCTGCTTATATAGGTTTTCTATTGAACCATATTTTTTTATAAGTTCTAGTGCCGTCTTTTCCCCTATTCCTGGGACTCCTGGAATATTGTCCGAACTATCTCCCATTAGCCCTTTGACTTCTATTAGTTGTTTTGGCATTACGCCATATTTTTCTATAATATTTTGTTCTTTAAAATCTTCTGTCTCTGTCTTTCCTGCTTTTGTATGCGGAATTCTTATAGTTATATTATTGGTAGTTAATTGGAACGTATCTCTGTCTCCTGATAATATTGTCACATGAATTCCTTGCTCTTCTCCATAATTTGCTAGCGTGCCCAAAACATCATCTGCTTCGTATCCTTCTTTTTCTATTATTGTTATGTTCATTGCTTTAAGAATATTTTTTATTATTGGCATCTGTTCTGCAAGTTCATTTGGCATTCCCTTTCTTGTGGCTTTATAGCCTGCATAAAGCTTATGTCTTGCAGTTGGTGCTTTTAGGTCAAAAGTCACTACCATATATTCTGGTTTTAAATCATCTATTATTTTAAACATTATTGATAAAAATCCATATACAGCATTGGTATATCTTCCATCTGGAGTTGTAAGCATTTTCGAACCCATGATTCCGTAAAATGCTCTGTTCATAATACTATTTCCGTCAATTAAAACTAATTCTTTCAAAACACGCCTCCTGCTTTTAATACATAGTTTTGTTTTCACTTTTATTTTGATAACTTTCAAATGTTTTTATTGTTTCTTCCCTATCCATTGCTATAATTTTTAATATGTCTTCTTTATTAGAGGTTTTGCTTTGCCCCTCCAAATATTCATAAATTAAATTATCTCTAAATCCTATTTTTTCTGCATCTTCCTTTGTGTTGCCATAATACACCATTTTTATGTTTGACCATATAATAGCAGACAAACACATTGGACATGGATAACAACTAGTATAAATTTCACATCCTGTTAAATCAAATGTACCCAAGTTTTTGCAAGCATCTCTAATTGCTACTATTTCTGCATGTGCTGTTGGATCATTTTTTAATACTACTTGATTATTACCTTTACCAACTATTTCATTATTCTTTATAATAACAGCTCCAAATGGTCCACCATCATTTGTTAAAATATTTTGCTGTGCTAATTCATCAGCTATTTTCATGTATTTATTCATTCTTCAAGTCTCCTTTTTTGAAAATATTAAACCTTCTGTGTTCCTAATCAATTTTTATTAATTCATATTCTCTTGTTCCAAAACCCAATTCTTCTGCTACTATTGTATGTATTCCATTTTGTCTTTCTATTATTATATTCAATTAAATCTGTTATTTCCTCGCCCGACATTAGTATTGTACTATACTAAAATAAAAATGGCAATAATAAGTTATTATTTTTTAATTCGATTGAATAATTATTATAATAAATTCTAATAATATTATTATGGAGGTATGTTATGAAAACTTTATATTACATTGTACTTACACTTGTAATAATTGGTGCATTAAATTGGCTTTTAATAGGTCTTTTCAGTCTCGATTTAGTTGCTGCACTTTTTGGGAGTATGAGTGCTTTTAGTAGAGTCATTTATACTTTAGTCGGCTTAAGCGGTATTATTTCATTTGGTTTATACTCAAAAATAAACGAATAATGCATTTTTTATAAGTGTGTATCTCTATTCTTCATTTTTTTAGAGCAGATAATTAATTATCTGCTCTAATCATACTAAATACCACAGCTTTCACAATGATGTTCTTTTAAATTACATTTTATCTTAATTTCTTCTTCTGATAATTTGCCTTCTTTTCTATAGTAATCTGCAATAGCTTCATGTATTGCTTCTTCAGCTAACACTGAGCAGTGTAGTTTTACAGGTGGTAGTCCATCTAATGCTTTTACAACGTCTCCATTTTTTAAAGCTAAAGCCTCTTCTATCGTTTTTCCATTTATCATTTCTGTTGAAATACTGCTTGTTGCTATTGCAGCTCCACATCCAAAGGTTTTAAATTTTACATCTGTTATAATATTATTTTCTACTTTTATAAACATCTTCATTATATCTCCACATACTGGATTTCCAACTTCTCCAATTCCTGAAGCATTTTCTATTTTTCCAACATTTCTTGGGTTTGTATAATGCTCTATAACTTTCTCTGAATATTCCATCATTTATCCTCCTCTATAAATTTTTTAGTAATTTCTTCGAAGTGTGGGCACTTAATATCACTCCTACATTTTTCATAGATTTCTTTATACTAACATAAATCTTTCCCATAATGGTGACATTTCTCTTAATCTAGTGACAATTTCCATCAAGTTTTCTATCAAATAATCTATTTCCTCTTTAGTATTATATTTGCCTATTGATACTCTTAGAGAACCGTGTGCTATTTCATGTGGCAAACCTATTGCAAGCAATACATGTGATGGATCAAGTGAACCTGATGTACAAGCGCTTCCACTTGATGCACATATTCCCTTTAAATCTAAATTCAAGAGAAGTCCTTCTCCTTCTATAAATCTAAAAGAAATATTACTATTACCAGGTAATCTTTTTTCCATATCTCCATTTATTTTTATATATGGTATTTTTTCTTCTACTTGTTTCACATAATAGTCTCTTAATTCTTTTATTTTTTTATTGTACTCATCTAAATTTTCATAAGCAAGTTCAATAGCTTTTCCTATTCCAACAATTCCTGCAACATTTTCTGTACCCGCTCTTTTGTTTCTTTCTTGATGTCCACCAGAAATAAATTTTTCAAAAGGTACACCTGTCTTTACATATAAAGCCCCAACTCCCTTTGGCCCATAAAATTTATGTCCTGATAAAGATAAACTGTCAATGTTTAGTTTCTGCACATCTATTTTTATACTTCCAACAGCTTGTACACTGTCAGTATGAAAATATATATTATTTCCCTTTGCAATTTTTCCTATTTCTTCTATTGGTTGAATTGTGCCAATTTCATTATTCGCAAACATTATTGTTATCAAAATAGTAGTAGGTTTTATAGATTTCTTTAATTCTTCCAAATCAACTATTCCTTTTTCATCTACTGAAATATATGTTATTTCAAATCCTTCTTTTTCTAATTGTTTACAAGTTTCTAAAACTGCTGGATGTTCTATTTTTGAAGTTATTATATGATTTCCCCTTTTCTTATTTGCTTTTGCTATTCCCTTTATTGCTGTATTGTCACTTTCACTTCCTCCTGCTGTAAAATAAATCTCGTTAGCTTTACAATTTAAAACTTTAGCTATTTTTTCTCTTGAATCTTCAATTGCTTTTCTTGCTTCTCTCCCTAATTTATATATTGATGAAGGATTTCCATAGTTATCTTTTAAATATGGTAACATTTCTTTTAGTACCTCATCATCTAACTTTGTCGTTGCTGCATTATCAAAATATATATTTTTCATATTCTTCTTCCTTTCATACCGTTATAATAGGAATTATATAGCTCTTTTCCTACTATGTCAATAGGAATTAATAATAAAATAATAGAAGTCATGTTTTTGACTTCTGCTTAATCAGATCTTCCAATGTTTTACTATCGATATATTCGTTTATTACATTGTCTAGCTCTTTCCAAAAAGAATATGTTTTACAATTCTTCTGTCTATTACATTTTCCGTCTTCTGTTAAACAATATATTGGTGTTAAATCTCTTTCAGTTGCTCTTAATATATCTCCTACTTTATATTCTTTGGGTTGTTTAGTTAATTTATATCCTCCTGTATTGCCTCTTGCAGTTTCTAAATAACCTGCTTTATTTAATAACGATATTATTTGTTCTAAATATTTATTTGAAATTTCTTGTCTTTCTGCTATATCTTTTAATGATATATATTTCCCATTACTATTCATTGCTAAGTCTATCATTACTCTTAAGGCATATCTTCCTTTTGTAGATATTTTCATGTCCTTTTTCCTCCATTGTTTATATATATTATTTTGGGGTTATTCCTCATATCTCACTTCATTCATATAATTAAATCCACTTATAAAATAATCATATGGGTAATCTCTCACTCTGCTTTCCATAACATCATTTATAGGTATAAGCGTATAATCTTTTAACACTACATATTTATATGTAAATGTTAATATTTCATCATAAAATTTAGTTAATAAATTAATTCTGACTGTAGTTGTAACAGTTTTATTTAAATTAGTATCAAAATAACTCATTATTTCGTAAAAGCCTTTATCAGTTTTAAGTATTCTTTCATTATATATTCTAATTACTTTCTCGCCCTCATAATTTCCACTAACTTTATCAACTGCTGGATATCTATCATTATTATACAATAATCTATACAAAATATTATCCTTTACATAAACATAGTTAGACATAAAATCATAATCAGTCTTTTTGCCAAGAAATTCAGTAGAATATTCCCATTTAAGATAATTATTAAGTTTATAATCTGCATTTAGAAACATATCATAACTATCTCTAACTTTATTATCCAAATTTTCATCATGTAATGTATATAATGTATCATTGTAATCAATAAATTTTATATCTGCCCCAGAGCTTGGCCTAATGTTCATAACTTTAATATTTTTATCTATGTCATAAACTTTTTTATATTCAAATTCTCCGCTGTCTAGTTTTTGAGGATTGAAAATATATATTGAATTATTACTTATGAAAGCATATTCGCTAAAATTTGTATTTTCATTTAATATTTCTCCTCCTTTTAGTTTTAAATATTTTTTATCAGGGTTGGTTGCTAATATCTGTTCTATTATTGATTTAGGCTCACAAATAGTATGGTCATTTAATTCAGGTTTCTTATTTTTTATAGCAATAATAATTGCAAAGATAACAATTATCAATATAACAGATAATACAACATAAATAATCTTCCTACTTTTCATTTTACACCTATCTTTCTATATATCCATTTTAATGCACATATAATCAATTACACCTTTTTATATTATAATATACTTCGCAAAATAGGGCAACTCATTTTGCTAATTCTTCTTCCAGATTCTTTAAATCCACATTTTTTATAACATCTTAAAACTTAATACAGATTGGTCAATATTAATCCAATATCTTCTAAAGTAAGAATTTTCTTCTTTGATATAAATTAAATCTTTTTGTATTCCATAATTATTTTCTATGGTTTTATAAGAACCAACATTATTATCTTTACAAGTAATCATTACATCTTCCAAACCTAATTCTTTGCATTTTATTAATGCTAGATGAAGCATTATTGTTCCATACCCTTTATTTCTTTCACTTGGCCTTATTCCATAGCCAATGTGTCCACCATATAATTTTAAAAAAGCATTATCTATATTATGTCTAATTGATATATGTCCTAGAATTTTGTTTCCATCATTCATTAAGAAAAAAACTGTTGAAGGAACTCTACCTTCTTCCATATTTATTCCTTTATTTTCATTTTCTATTTTTATTAACCAATCCTTATAATCAATATTTTCATAATATCCTAATGGTGTAGCATTAATATCTATTTTTCTAAACTCTTTTATATAGTTTTTCCACTCTTGTTCTTCTTCAGCAGAAGGCTTTTTTAAGTATAATTTCATATTTTTCCTCCATTCTAATGGCTTTTTGATAAAATTCCAAGTCATCCCCCAGTTTTTCTTATAAATAATTTTTAACTTTCAAAGTAAAATGCTAATCTTGAATTATTTCTAATATATTTTTCCTCAAAATTATTATTTGTAAAATTTTTTATAGTGTTTCTCCAAAATTTTTGAGCTCTTTCATTTTTTAATAATGTACAAACTTCCCATTTTCCTTTATACACCTCAAACATTTTATTTGCCATAAATGTTCCTGCCCCTATTCTTCTATACTTGTTAAGAACAAAAAATTCGGCTACCTCATTCATATTTTCCTCATTAAATCTCTGTAAAACAAATCCTGCTAATTCATTGTTACATTTTAATATATATGGATGCCTATTTTCTTCCTGCCAATATCTTTCAACATATTTGCTCATTACATACAATCCAGAATCCAACATTTTAAATGTTGTAGTCTCATCTTCAAAGAAACTTAATTCATATGTATATAACTGCATTAAATTATATATTACATTCTTATCTTTCTCTTTAACTTCTATTAAATCAAACATCTTTCACTCTCTAATTATTTTTTTGTTACCCACTTTAATACTGCTACACACTCCACATGCCGTGTCTGCTTGTAAAAAACACCTTGGTTAGACTTGTGTGCTGATAAAAGACATCTAGTTATATAACTTATCATAAATAAAAGTAGCTAATTCAATAAATAATTCTTTATTGTCTATTAAATACTGAATATCCTCTAAAAACTTTTTATATTTTAAATCTTCAACATAGCTTTTATTAATCGCATATCCATTTTTTCCAAATTTTTTTATAACAAATTTATATGAGCTTTCAATAGATTCATTTTTATCAATTTCTGGATTCTTCTTTTTTCCATACGAAATTGAAGCAATCAGATATTGTTTCACCTCGACTTTTCTATCTGCAGAAGATAATATTTTTCCATATATATTTCTAGGTATATATTCTAATGAAGCTCTATGATCTTCAATTGTTTCTCTTATTGTTTTCATTTCCATGATGCTAAAAAATCCATTTAGATATTCATCCTCATAAGCTCTTTCTGCCGATAAAACTTCATGTCTATCTCTATCAATATGACATGCAACATCATGAAAACATACGCAAGTGTATAAGATATCATAATTTATTTCATATCCATCAGCAAGTTCAAAAGCTCGTTTTAGAACATATTTAACATGTTCTGAATTATGTTCTCCATCGTTTAGCTCATATTCCGGTAAAATCTTTCCTTCAATATATTGTTTTAATTCATTATTCACTTTGTTAATTTTTCTATTGATTTTTATTTCGTCAAAATTCAAGTAATCTAAAAATCTATTAATTTCTTTCATTTTTGCCTCCAAAATACTTAACCAAGTAATATTTTATCTAATTTAGGATTTTCTTTATTCTTTCTAATAAATTCAACCTCAAATCCACATTTTTTATAAAACTCTGGTGCCTGAAATCCATAAGTTGTTAGATTTATATTTTCAAAACCTTTTTCTTTAAAATACTCTTCGACAGTTTGCACAAGTTTACTTCCAATATGCTTATTACGATATTCATCTATTATAATCAAGTCACTAATATGAACTTCCTTATAATATGAATTTCCTGTTATTATTCCAACAAATTTTTCATCATCTTTAGCAATAAATGAAAAAGGTGTATAATTGCAAACAACCTTATTTTTTTCTGCAAATTTATTAAATTCATCATCTATTATTTTGTAAAATTCTTCATCCAAATTTTCCTTATATTCTATATTTAGCACTTCTACTTCATCTCCTTTTACTATTTCTTATTTTATATCACATTCTACTCGAATTCTCAAGCCATTTCGAAGTACTTTATTAAGTTTCCATTTTCATCTCTTTCATAAGAAAAATATTTTCTTGTATTTGTAAAATCAACAAGGACATTATTGCTATTTAAATCAATTTTATTATTTTGTATAACAACTTCATCAAGGACATCTTTTGGAACACTTAAATCAAATTCTCGCTTTAGTATAAACCTAATTAAATAAGGATCTATTACTCCATTCTCATCATATCCACCAACTATAACATAATCTACAATAGCATTAAAAATTTCTTGGTCAAAACCTTCCATTATATCTTTAGAAGCTAATAATTCTTTTACTTTCTTTAAACCATCTGAAATAGTTTTGTATAAGATGTAAATCCAGATGTTATTGATAATGGTCTATATGGTGGGTCAAAATATACAAAAGTATTTGTATCTATATATTTAACGCACTTTTTGTAATCTCCATATTCAAACACTACATTTTGCAATAGTTTAGATAAATTTCTTAAGTTTTTTGCATCACAAATTGTTGGATTTTTGTACTTTCCACATGGTACATTAAACTCTCCATTTTTGTTTACTCTATATAATCCATTAAAACATGTTCTATTTAAAAATATAAATTCTGAAGCTCTTTTTACATCTAAATTATCTTCGATTTTATATGAATTGTATTCACTTCTAATTTTATAAAAATATTCTTGCCTATTTTCCAATTCTATATTTAAGAATTCTTTTTCTTTCTCGTTTAGTTTTTCAATTAATGTTTCTACATCTTGTTTTATAACATTATAACAATTAATTAAATCCTTATTTATATCAAAAGCATAGGCTTCTTCAACATCATATTTTTGTAATATATCTATTAAAACTGCTCCACCACCGACAAATGGTTCGACATATTTTTTTATTGTTCCATTTTCTAATTCGAATGGGTAAAAGTTTGTTAATTGCGATATTAAACTTCCTTTTCCTCCTGCCCATTTTACAAAAGGTTTTATAACTTCCATTTTTCCTCCAAAATTCTGTTTACACTATATCACATTTTTCATTTATTAACAACAAAATCCATCTAGTTTTTTTTTAATTTTTTAGTCAAAAAAATAGAAGATTACTCTCCTATTTCTTTGATTTATTATTTATATAATTTATTTGATTCTTAATATCAAAAAATTGCGATAGTTCAATAAATTGCAAGTTATCGCTCTAATCATTTTTTATTTTCTTATTTTCAAATGCTAACAGTATACTAAATATTATTTCTATTACTATCATCATTGTTGCAAGAATATAATTTGCAAAGTTTAAACCAACTATTAGAGATAATATTGGAATAATTATTGACAATACCATATATGTTTTTGAATTATATAACCAACTATATGGTAATAAATGTGCTCCAAATATCATAGCAATAACCATTAGCATTTTATCTGGCATTGTATGATAAATCCACATTGCTATTAAAAGATATATCATTTGATTTACAGAGAATAATATTCCTAACTTATTTAATGGATTACTTTTATCTTGAAATTGTATCTTTAATATTTTAGATATTAAAAATGATATTGGTAATAATGGTGCAGTACAACAAAATGTTAATAGATTTTTTGTTAATATAGGTAAATTGGTTATTTGTACTATTAAAAACATAGACCATATTATTATTGACGCAATAATAAAGTGAATGCCTTTCTTTTGCTTTTTACTACAATCTTTTTTTAATTCTTCTAAACTCATTCTTACTTCTCCTTTAAAAATTACTATCTATCTTTTTCAACTAACTTTTTTATCTTATCTGTATTCTCTATGTAATTTTCGGTATATCCACATTCAGGACATACAGCACATTTGATTTTTCCAATGGCATTTTTGAACATTCCTTTTTCCCTTACATCAATTCCATAACCACCATTAGAAACCATGACCTCTAAATTTTCTACCATTTCATTTTCACATCTTAAACATTTTCTCATTATTATTCCTCCCTATAACTTACTATTTTATTTTTAAGTTATTCAATTTTTTTGAATAACTTATATTACAAAACATAATAGCACAAAATACAATTTTTCTCAACCAATTCTTGCTTATAAAAATTTTTCTTTTTTCAATTTTTCTTTTTTGAAAAGGGATTGGGATTTTATCCCATGATTTACATTTGTGTATATACAAATGTCTTGCTTGTTAGGACATAAAAATTATAATATTTACATAATGTCATATTTCATTTTTATAAAAAAATAAACAAAATGCTCAAATTTTATCTCTAAAACTCAAGCATTTTTAATCAATTTTATTTCAAAATTCCTAACTTTCTGAAGTAAAAATATACATCCATTCCACCTTTAAAGTATATCTCTTTTTCTTCAATTTCTTGTAATTTATAATTCAAAATTATTATTTTTGAAAGCATTTTACACTCTTCTTTTGATAGTCCATTTTCTATATCTGCTTCATCTAAAATTCTTTGAATATTTATATTATTATTTAAAATATTATGCAATCTTTGCTTTATATTTTGATATTCCAAATCGTTATTTTTAAGATACATTCTTACATCTTCCATACTCTCAAAAAAGTCATCTTTGTATGCTTCAAAAAATGGTATAAACCTGTCATCTTCTTTCATTTTCATTCCCCCTTTCTTAACAAAAAATTAGTTCTTTTTCAACAATTTCTTCTGCGATAATTTTAAAATTATTCATCAATTTTACCCATTCCATTTGATTATTTTCTTTTAATTTTTCTGTTACATTTTCTTTTTTACACATATTCTCAACTAATATTTTTACTTGTTCTTTTGCCTCTTTTTCTATCTCAAGTAAATGTTCATTTAACTTATCATCCATTAGCAAAATAGTATAAATATCCATGTGATTATGCTTTAAATATTTTAATCCTAGTCTTCCATATTTGCCTATATTTTTATCTAGTTTTGCATTTGGAAATACCATTTCAGGTATATAATATTCTCCAACTTTTTTATAACTAATTTCCACTTTTCATCTTCCTTTCTTATCAATTTTTTATTAATTTTATCTAACTTGTATACCTTATTCAAAACTATAAATTGCACAAAAATCATTATTTTTTACATTTGATTTTGCTCGCTTTCGCATTATATTATTTAATATTTATTTAAATATATATAATATAAATATAATAAATAATATATATTCTTTTCTCAGATAGTAATTATATTCTCAGTTAGTATAAAGGGGAGGATTGTAAGGAGGAGAAAATTTAAAAATCGTATATACAAATCCATCTTGACAGATTTTCCTTTTGCCTTTGCTTTTTGTTGTGTTCCTGTAAATTATTTCATTTAACTTGTAACCAACTTGGGCACAAGTTAAATATTTTTTTATACATACAAAAAAAGACACCAATTTTTTATTTTGATGTCTTTAAAGGTGGTATGCGGAAACATGTTTCCTACTAACCACGTTATAATTATTTTTTATAAATTTTAATCAAATTTATCATTTTTTAAGTCTTTTTTAGGTGTTATTTTGATATGTTAGAAACATCTCAAATTTGTTTATTTTTCAGTACTTTCCTTCAATTCAAGAACAGATACACACTCCACATGTGATGTATATGGAAACATATCTACTGGTTGTATTTCTTTTATAATATAGTCGTTTTCTAGCTTCTGCAAATCTCTTACCATTGTTGCTGGATTACAGCTTATATATATTATCTGCTCTGGTTTTGTTTTATTTAATATTTCTATTGTTTTATTGTCTAATCCTTTTCTTGGTGGATCTACAAATACAACATCTGGTTTAATCTTTTCCGTATTTATCAATTCCGGTAATATCTTTTCTACATCTCCCGAATAAAATTTTATATTTTCTATTTGGTTTATTTTTGCATTTTCTTTTGCGTCTTCTATTGCTTGTTCTACTATTTCAATTCCATATATCTTTTTGAAATATTTTGCCACAAAAATTCCAATTGTGCCTATTCCACAATATAAATCTAGTGCCACTTTATCTTTTAGATTTTCTTTATCTTTTATAATGCTATTTATGGCCGTATTATATAATATTTCTGTTTGGCTTGGATTTATTTGATAAAATGATTGTGGTGAAATTTTAAATTTGTAATTTCCTAATTTGTCAAAGATATATCCGCTTCCATATAAAATTATATTTTCTTTTCCTAATATTACATTTGTATTTTTATTATTAATGTTTTTAATAACTGTTTTTACCTCTGGAAATTTGTTAATTATATTATTTACTAATTCATCTTCCCTTTCAATTTTCTTTTCGTTTGTCACAACTACACACATTACTTCATTAGTTCTAATTCCTATTTTTATAACAATGTGCCTTATTTTTCCTGTCTGATTTTCTTCATTATATGGTGGTATATTGTATTGCTTAACAAGTTCAAAAATATATTTTGCAATTTCTTCTGCTTTTTCATTTTGAATCATGCATTTACTTACTGGAATAATTTCATGAGTTCTTTTGGCAAAAACTCCCATTACTATTTCTTTGTTTTTGTCTAATCCAACAGGATATTGAAGTTTATTTCTATAGTAATATGGTTGTACCATTCCTATTGTTTCGTTAACTCTTATTGGCGTTTTTGTACTTTTACTAATTAAATTTTGAACTGTTTGTTGTTTCATTTTTAGTGTATATTGATATTCTATATGTCTTAAGTTGCATCCTCCACATCTTTTATATGTTGAACAATCTGGTTCTACTCTTTTTTCTGATCTTTCTATTATTTCTAATATTTTTCCATATGCATATGTTGTATGAACTTTTACAATTAATATCTTACATTTTTCTCCTTTTATTGCTGTTGGAACAAATACTGTAAAATCGTTTATTTTTGCAATTCCTTCTCCTTCATACCCATTGTCAATTATATCAACTATATATTCTTTGTTCTTTTCTATTATCTCATTTTCCATATTTAGTCTTATTCCTTTCTTAAGGCACATTTTATATTTTTTATTCCATGTCTGTATTGTAATATTTATTTCTACAATATTTTTTTGCAAGTCCTCCTGTACTAGTTTCTCTATAGTGACTTCTTAAATCCTTTCCAGTCTCGTACATTGTTTCTGTAATTAAGTCAAAAGATATTTTTTGATTTTCATCTAGCAACATAGATATGTTACTCGCATCTATTGCTCTTATTGCAGCTACAGCATTTCTTTCTATACAAGGTATTTGAACATATCCATATATTGGATCACAAGTTAATCCAAGATGGTGTTCCATTGCAATTTCTGCTGCATGTTCTATTTTATATATATCTAATTTTCTTAATTGACTACAAGCTGCTGCTGCCATTGAACATGCTGTTCCTATTTCAGCTTGGCATCCACATTCTGCTCCACTTATAGAAGCATTTGTTTTAACAATATTACCTATTATACCTGCTGTAGCCAATGCATTGATTATCTCTTCATCTGTGTATTTATCTTCTTTTTGTAGATAATATAAGGTTGCTGGCAATACACCACATGAACCACATGTTGGAGCAGTTACAATTTCTCCACCAGAAGCATTTGTCTCACTAACAGCATATGCATATGCTGTTAGCAATCTTGTCCTCTTAACTTCTGTTGGTTCATTTTCTATTTTATTGTTGTATATGCTTTTAGCTCTTTTACTAAGTTGTAGCTTACCTGGTATAATTCCCTCTGCATTTAATCCAAAGCATATACTTTCTTTCATTGCCTCCCATATTTCTCCTAAAAAGTTTTTTATTTCTTCTCCTTCAGTTTCATATACATAGTCATATATTTGTTTATTATTTTGCTCACAATACTGTTTTATTTCGTTAAATGTATTTAATTTATATATTTCTTCTGGTTCTTGGCTCTCTTTTCCTACTATTCTTATTGCTCCTCCACCTATAGAGTATACCATCCATCTTCCAAGTTCCTGTTGGTCTTTATATGCTATTAAAACCATAGTATTAGGATGCACATCACATTTTGTCTTTTTATCAAATACTATTTTAGTCTCTATTGGTTTTAATGTTTGTTCAATTATGTAGTCTGTTAAGTGTCCTTTCCCTGTCAAAGCTAATGAACCATATAAAATAACTTCAAAAAAATCCGCCTCTTTATATGATTTTTTAAACATTTCCGCTGCTTTTTTAGGTCCCATTGTGTGTGAACTTGATGGCCCATTTCCTTTTTTATAAAATTCCATTAATGATTTCATTATATAATTCATCTCCTGCCAAAGTAATACTTGATATTGTTTTTCTTATCGATAAACAACTACGTAAATAGTAAAAACTCACATCTGTACTTTGCAAGGTAGATGCGAGCTTTCTCAATATATCTGACAAAACCACGTTTGTGGATTTGTCATTTCCTATATTTATTATACTAAAATAACATCATAAAATCAATACTATTTTAATAAAAATTGTGACCTCCCCAGTTTGACACCTGATTAATAAAAAAGCATTGAATAAAGCCTAAAATATAGGCTAAAATTTTTGTCAACTTTTTCTTGTTTAAAAGTAGAATTTATCCTAGAGAAATTATCATTACTAAAAAAGCAAGATATCAAAAAAATTCTAGCAAATACAAAAAAATAATTGTATAACGCAACAAAAAAATATTTAATATAAAAACTCTAAACTTATTGTTGTTCAATAGGTTTAGAGCTTTTTATTCTCTTCCAAGTGTCAAAGTCAGGTTATAGCAAATAGTTTTCCTAAACACAAGAATTATAGTATATTTTTTAAGCTTTTTTTTTGATTCTGCATATTATGTATTGAAAGGATGGTGTTTTTATTTGAAAAAATATAAACTAGCTGTTGTTGGTGCTACTGGCGTTGTTGGTCGCACTGTATTAAAAGTTTTACAAGAGAAAAATTTACCAATTTCAGAGTATGTTTTTTTTGCTTCTTCTAAATCTGCTGGCAAAACTATTCATTTTATGGAAAAAAATTATACAATAAAAGAATTAACTGAAAATTCTTTTGATGACAAATTTGACTTCGCAGTTTTTTCTGCGGGAGGCGACACTTCTAAAAAATATGCTCCTATCGCTGTATCTAATGGTTGTATTGTTGTTGACAATAGTAGTGCTTTTAGAATGGATCCTACTGTTCCATTAGTTGTGCCAGAAGTTAATGCTGATGATATAAAAAAGCATAATGGCATTATCGCTAATCCAAATTGTTCTACAATTCAAGCAGTACCTGTACTAAAACCTTTAGATGACGTTTATAACATAAATCGAATTATATATTCTACTTATCAAGCTGTTTCTGGAGCTGGGCAAAAAGGTATTAATGATTTAGAAAATGGAATTATGAATTACACACATTATAACTCTTTGGAAGTTGAACTTGAAAAATTTCCACATCCTATTTTTAATAACTGTCTACCTCATATTGATGTATTTTTATCTAATGGTTATACCAAAGAAGAAGAGAAAATGATAAATGAAACTAGAAAAATTTTAAATAAACCTAACTTAAAAATAACTGCTACTGCAGTCAGAGTCCCTGTTTTTAATTCACATAGTGAAGTTATAAATATAGAATTAGATAAAAAATTTGAGCTAAATGATATAATTGAATTATTAAAAAATTCGCCTAATGTTATAGTTCAAAATGAAACAGAAAATAATATATACCCTATTGCTACAAAAGTTTCTGGCTGTGATCAAGTCTTTGTTGGAAGAATTAGAAGAGATTTTAGTGTAGATAATGGTTTAAATTTATGGGTTGTTGCAGATAATATTAGAAAGGGAGCTGCTACTAATGCTATACAAATTGTAGAAAAGCTAATAGAATTTGATAATTAACTCGATTCTTTAAGAATGCCAAAGGATACCTTACCTTTGGCACATCTTAACTTTTCTATTGTACCTATTCCATATTTGTGCTATAATTAGTATGTTTGAATAATTAGTCTACTTAATTAATCTTTCAAAATACATATATTTATAAAAAAGGAGGTTTTTATGTTAGAATTAAAAAATATTTATTTCTTTAAAGATAATAAACAAATTTTAACTGATGTTAGTTTAAATATAGATAATCAAAAATTTGTAGCTGTTACTGGCCCTAATGGTTCTGGTAAATCTACACTTGCTAAGATTATTATGGGACTTTTTAAACCTGATTCTGGTCAAATTCTTTTTGGTGGACAAGATATTACCAATCTTAGTATTACTGAAAGAGCTAAACTTGGTATAGGGTTTGCCTTTCAACAACCTGTTAAATTTAAAGGGCTTACAGTTAAGGATTTAATTGAAATTGCTGCCGGTAACTCAATTAAGCTTGCTGAGGCTTGTGACTATTTGTCTGATGTTGGATTATGTGCACAAGAATATTTAAATAGAGAAATAAGTGCTTCTCTTTCTGGTGGAGAACTTAAAAGAATTGAGATTGCAATGCTTGCAGCCAAAAAGTCTAAACTTACAATTTTTGACGAACCAGAAGCTGGCATTGATTTATGGAGTTTTAACAATCTTATTAGTGTATTTGAAAAAATGCATCAAAAAATTAATGGTTCTATTATTGTAATTTCACATCAAGAAAAAATATTAAATATTGCAGATGAAATTATATTATTAAATAATGGAAAAATAATTGACAAAGGTCCTAAAGAAAACATGCTTCCTAAATTATTAGATAAAAAAGTTTCTTGTCGTAAAGCAGATTATTTGGGAGGTGTTCAAAATGGAACTAAATAAATTAGAAAAAGATTTATTAAGCAAGATTGCAGATATAGAATCAACACCTATAGGAGCTTATAATATTCGTAAAAATGGAAAAGGAATTGCCAGAAACACTACTACAAATATAGATATTATAACTAAAACGGACAAGCCGGGAATTGATATTATTATAAAAGCAAATACTAAAAATGAAAGTGTTCATATTCCTGTTATTTTGACTGAATCTGGTTTTAACGATGTTGTCTACAATGATTTCTATATCGGTGAAAACGCTGATGTTGTTATTGTTGCAGGATGTGGAATTCATAATAATACTTGCAAAACCTCAGAACATGATGGTATTCACACATTTTATTTGGAACCAGGTGCCAAAGTTAAATATATAGAAAAACATTACGGCGAAGGTTCTGGTACAGGTGATAGAATTTTAAATCCCCAAACCATTGTACATTTGAAGGAAAATTCTTCTTTAGAAATGGAAACTGTCCAAATAGAAGGTGTTTCTTCTACCATAAGAGAAACTTCCGGAGATTTAGGAGATAATTCTACTTTGACCATAACAGAAAAAATTATGACAAATGGAAATCAATTTGCTAAAACAGTTTTTAATGTAGATTTAAATGGCAAAGACTCTAGTGTTCACGTTACATCTAGATCTGTTGCTAAGGATAATTCTTCTCAAGAATTCTACTCAAATGTTAATGGTAATTCTAAATGTTTTGGTCATGTTGAATGTGATGCTATTATAATGGATAATGCTAAAATTACCGCTACACCTAAAATAGTAGCAAATCATATAGATGCTAGCCTAATACATGAAGCAGCAATTGGAAAAATTGCAGGAGAGCAGTTAATAAAATTGATGACTCTTGGTCTTACTGAAAAAGAAGCAGAAGAGCAAATAATTAGTGGTTTCTTAAAATAAATATATTTAATACTCAAAAAGTACAAACCTTTTTGGGTATTTTTTTTTAATCTTTTCATATTATATACTATAAATTTTTTAGGAGAATTATTGATATGAAAAAAATTATATTTAAAGGCTGTGGAACAGCAATTGCAACCCCTTTTACTGAAGACGGAATAAACTTTAAAGAATTTGAAAAATTAATTGAATATCAAATTAGCGAAGGTATTGACTCTATCATAGTTTGTGGTACCACTGGCGAATCTTCTACTATGACTTTAGATGAAAAAAAGACGCTTATTAAGTTTGCTATTGAAGCAATTGATAATAGAGTACCCATAATAATTGGAACTGGTAGTAACAATACTGCTTCTTCTATTGAGTTATCTCAGTATGCTGAAAGTGCTGGTGCTGATGGCTTGTTATTGGTTACTCCTTATTATAATAAAACTACACAAGAGGGCTTAATAAAACATTATACAGCTATTGCTAATAATACCAATTTGCCTATTATTTTATACAATGTTCCTAGCAGAACAGGCTTAAACATATTACCTGAAACATGTTTAGAATTATCAAAGGTAGAAAATATTGTTGCTATTAAAGATGCTAGTGGCAATATCTCTCAAACCGCTCAAATTGCAACATTATGTGGAGATAATTTGTTTATTTATTCGGGAAATGATGATCAAACTTTGCCTATTTTGTCTTTAGGAGGAATAGGTCTTATCTCTGTTCTCTCTAATATTGCTCCTAAATTTACTTGCAATATGGTTCACGACTTCCTTAATGGTAATATAGATAAGGCTACCTCTGCTCAATTAAGAAGTATTGACTTAATAAATAGTCTATTTTGTGAAGTAAATCCTATTCCTGTTAAGGCTGCTCTAAACATGATTGGATATAATTTTGGTAGCCCAAGACTTCCATTGATAGATATATCTGAAAAAGGAAAGCAACGTTTAAAAAAATCTCTAGAAAATTTTAATTTGTTATAACCATTTATACATATCTATGTTATAATATAATAAATAGTCGTTTTAAGGAGCATATAAATGTATACAAGAGATAATAATACATGTGAAGAATTTGAAAATGTAATAAAAGATTTAACTATAAATCCAACTGTCCAAAAAATGAAGGAATTTAGGCAACACTACAATACATCTTGCTATGAACATTGTTTAAATGTTGCTTTCTATAGCTATTTAATAGCAAAAAAGTTAAATCTGGATTATAAAGCTATTGCACGTGGGGCAATGTTACACGACTTGTTTTTGTACGATTGGAGACACAGTAAAAAAGCATTAAAACTAAAAAAATTTCATGCCTTTATACATCCAGAAATCGCATTAAAAAATTCTTTAAAATTATTTAATCTAAATGAAAAAGAAAAAGATATAATTGTAAAACATATGTGGCCAGTAACAATAAAATTTCCAAAGTATCCAGAAAGTTATATTGTTACTCTCACAGATAAATATAGCACAATAGCAGAAAGTTTGCATTATTATACAGATATATTACATACAAAAAAACTTTATAAATATGCTTATATATTTTTAAGCTTAATTGTATTTAGAGTAATATAAAAGGAGACATTGATGATAAATGTATTAATAAATGGCTGTAATGGTAAAATGGGGCAAGAAATTGCAACATTAATTCATAGTAGCCATTCTTTTGTTTTAATAGGTGGAATTGCTAAAACTATTTCCAACTCCAATTTTTGTGATGTTTTTACACATTATAGTCAAATCCCCTCAAGGCCAGATGTAGTAATTGACTTTTCCAGTCCAGCTGGGACATTTAATATTTTAGAATACTGCCAAAAACATAAAGTGCCTTTGGTTATAGCAACTACTGGCTTTACTTCCGAACAAAATAATAAAATCTTTGCCACAAGTAAATATATTCCCATATTCAAGTCAGCTAACATGTCCTATTCAATAGCTGTTGTGTGCAACCTACTTAATAAATTAGTAAACCTTTTACCTAATAGTGAGATAGAAATTCTGGAAACACATCATAGCCAAAAGTTAGACTCTCCTAGTGGGACAGCTATAATGCTTGCTGATAGTTTAAATAAAGGAAGTAATTATAAATATACATATAACTTTAACAGAAATAACTCTTATAAAAAGAGATTAAACAATGAAATTGGATTTTCTAGTATTCGTGGTGGGAATATTGTAGGTGAACATTCCGTTTTTTTCTTTGGAAATGCTGAAAAACTCGAAATAAAACATACTGCTTATTCAAGAAAAATTTATGCAGAAGGAGCATTAAAAGCTACCGAATTCATTGTAAGTCAAAGACCGGGACGAATTTACACTATGGAAGATTTACTTTAAAGCAATAAAAAATGGTACACTCTTATTAAAAAGTGTACCATTTTTTAATAAATTACCCCATTGATGTGCTATTGCTGTTTTGTCATTTTTATCATTTTATAAGTTCTACATATATTACATTCTCTGCATATATATACTCTATCTTCAAAAATCAGCTTTACAGTTTTTATAAATTCGTCTTCTGAATCTAATAAATGAATTTCTATTCTTTGCGGTAATAATGTTAAAAGTGTATTTAATGCATAATCATTTTCTGAAAAAATAATATCTGATAAAAACTTAGCATTATAAATTTCTTTACATAGTGGAACAATATTTTTATTTTCATCTAATATTGTTAATTCTGATTTTCCATATATTAAGTGTAAATTTTTAATATTTGATTTTTTAGAATTAATATACATTCTTAGTAAAGAAATAAATTCATTATATTCTTTTTCTATTATATATTTATTAACCGCTATATCTACAATGCTATCCAAATATTTAATATACTCTTTAATTCTAAAGTTCACAAATCCTTCCAATATCATGCTTTTATTTTCAATTACATATTGTAGCACTGCTTCATGTATATACTCTTTTTCCTTACTTATTTGTTCATATTCTGAAGATTCTATAATTTCACAACAATTCTGTATTATTATTTTTTTCTCATATTCTTCAAAATAAAAATAGTCAAAGTTTATTATTTTTTTTATCATTTTTTCTTTATAAAATTTTAATATTGTATCTGTTATAATACTGCTTAATTTTTCATCAAAAAAAGATATTTTTTCTCCAATATAATGTACAATTATATTGGAGTATATTTTAAATTTATTTTTAGAATACTTTACCTCTTCAAGTTCTAAATAATCTAACTTATCCAGTAGATATTCCAATATTGCGTTATTATTTGTTTTTATGCAAAAAGATTTCATTGCAAAATTCTCCTCCCATATTATTTTATATTATCTACTAAATACTTTTTAGATATACATATTTTATTCAAAAAAAATAAATATGCAACTTGTTTTATTTTTCAATTTATTCCTGAAATGCCATGCTTTAAACTATATACATTTTTATATCCCATATTTTCCAATATTTCTTTTCCTTTTTTACTTCTTATACCACTTGCACAATACAGTATTATTATTGCTTGCTTATTTTTTATTTCTTTTTCTATACTTCTTTCTAAGTTATATAAACAAATATTTATAGCTTCATTTAAATGTTCTTCTTCATATTCTTGTTTACTTCTTACATCTATTAAATAGCATTCTTTTTCCTTTTTTATGATTTTTTTAGCTGTTTCGTAAGTTATGTCTTTTCCCTCAAATCCTCTATATAATATTCTTTTTATCTTTTTAAACATCATTTTCACCCCATCGCAAAAAAAACACTACTAATATATTATATTAGTAGTGTTCTCTTATGTTACTTTATTTGTTTTCTTCTAATTTTTTCTCATATTTCATATTTAATACTATTATTGTAATTACATATATTGCCATACCTATTGGTATTATAAATTTATTTATAGGTATTCTTGTTATTGCTATTAACGATGCATATGTTAATCCTATTAGCATTAATACAATTATTGTTGTAAGTAAAGTTTTTGTTGCTCCTAATTTTTTAAATCTAATCATTTGATATATCACTATCGCAATTGTAGAAATTCCAAATGGCAATATATATCTTTTTATTAAACTTGATAATTTAACTTTTGGATTATGCACTATTTCTATTTCTTCGTCTTTTATTTCTTTTTCATATTTTTCATTTAATTTATTTATTAATTCTGTCTTTTTTTCATTTAATTCTTCTTCTGACATTTCTTCTGTTGTTATAGAAATCATATCTTCAAATAATTCTACTTTTTGCACTATTGCCTGTTTTCCCTTAAATACTTCCTTAGTAATTTCTTGCATATCCTTGTCTTCTATTTTTTTTCCAACATATACGCTAATATTTATATTGCTTTTATAAGGTAATCCTACATTAAAACCTTTAAAACATACTATAACTGTTCCTGCAAATATTAGACATATTAATAATATTAAAACTATTTTTTTCATTTTTATAATTCATTCCTTTCTTAAGGTATAAATAATTTATTCTTTTATAGAATTTACTATTAATGTTTTAGTTAAGATTATATTCCATACTATTGTAATTGCTAGACCCCAGAATATTATCATAGCAAAGCTATAAATTTGTAACCAACTTGTTAAAATTAATATTACTGATAGTATTAATACTGGGATAAGTGCTATTGATATTTTTGTAAATGCTCTATTAAAGTTTGTCTCTAGCTCTGCTTTATCTTCTGATTTACTAATATAATTTAATATATAAACATTAAATGTGTAATTTATTGCTAATGCAACTATTAGTCCCAATATGCCTTCTATTGTAAGAATCACATTTGTGTATCTTATTGCAAGCAACAATACTGCTATATATCCTATATATGCGACTGCAGTTAATAGACCATTTTTCTTATATTTAATTATTAAATACATTAATGCAATTAATATTAGAACTCCAAATATTATTATTGCTAAATTATACATATCTGTTGTAATGTTAGATTTCATATATCTATTTGCTGTAACTTTATACTCTACAGGCAATGCCCCAGAATTTAGTATTTTTTCTACATATCCAGCTTCTTTTACATATGATTGTAACTCTGCTTGTGTTTTTGTTTCTCCTCCAACAGATAATTGTATTGAACCATTTGTTATTTCTTTTTCAAATTGTGTAGAAAGAACCGTAGAACCATCAATTTTTATAGTAACTTCTTTGCTTTCTTTTTCGTTTTCTTCACTATTTTCTTCTTTTTCATCTGTTGTATTTTCTTCATTGTCGTCATTATTTTCTTCTACTTTTTCTGGTACTTTATATTCATTACTTATATTTTTTAATATTTCTTTTCCTTCTTCATTAAACTCTATGTTTAAATATATGCTTGTCCCATTATCTGTATTAGCATACATTGTTTTTACTTGTTTTATTTTTGAACTATCTAATAAGACGTTTTTATCTGGGTCTTCTATTGTTAAATTTCCTTTTGCATAAGCATATTGAATTACAGTATCTGTTGCAGTATCTTCTACCATATTTACAACTATTTTGCCAGTTTCCTCATCTTGTGCAATTGTATATTGTGCAACATTCATTTCTTTTAGTCTTTTTTCAATTATCTTTCTAGCTTTTATAAAATTTTCCTTTGTGTTTACACTTTCTTTTTCTGTTTCTTCTGTTGTTTCTTCTTTTCCTTGTTCTGTACTTTCTTCTGTATCATCAACTACTTCAAATGTTATATACCTATTTCCTTTTAGATCCATTCCCTTAATATATTCAGGTAATAAATTCGCCATTCTACCATTTTTTTGTATAAATAGTCCTCCAAATGACATTAAGCTAATTAATATTATAATTAATATTAATAAAATAATTTTTAATTTTTGTTCTAGTTTCATTTCCATTTTCACCTTTCTTTTTATAATAATCTTGTATCATTAATTATTAATTCAAACCATATATTTAAATATTTAGCAGCATGTTTACTCATCATAGTTCTTTCCATAAATATTTCAAAATAATCTAAAACTGGAGATATTTTTGTATCTATTGTTAAATCCAAGGTAACTTTTCTATCTTCTTTATTGATTATAAACTTTGAATCTGTTACGGCATAATTTACTCTGTGGTGTATTCCAAATCTAGATATATTATTATCTGTAACTCTATCTCTATGCACATCTGATTTATCTGCCAATATTATTGCAGCTGATATATCACTTACTGCATTTCCTGTATTTTCATCATGATTACCTATCGCAGTCATAATTTCTGTTCTATCTTCTATTGGCATTCCCATTTCTTTTAATATTTCGTATGCCAATATTGCACCTGAATGTGCGTGGTCAACCCTATTTATGCAATTTCCTATATCATGCATATACCCTGCTATTCTAGCTAATTCTATTCTATCTTTTGGATATCCCAATATTTCTAATAAGTCGCCTGCTCTTTGTGCCACAATATTTATATGCCTCTCTGAATGTTCTGTATATCCTAATGCGTCTAATTGCCTTTGTCCACTTTTTATAAGGGCTTCTATCTCCTTGTTGTTTTTCACATCTTGTAGTGTTATCATAGTCTCCTCCTTTATTTTAAGATTTTATATTAAAATCTTAAAAATATCAACCTATTTTGAAAAATTTATCAATTATGTTTGTATATTTCCTTTGCCAAGTGTGTATATTAAAAATATATATTATTGGTAGGAGGTTTTTATGAATAAAAAAAGAGTATGCGAGATTTTAAAAAGTAAAGAAAAGTATGATGTTTTTTATGATAATCGTCCTGTTTGGATTCAAGAAATTGATGGCAATAATATTGCCAAAGTCGGCTTTGTAGACAAGGTTGAAGAAAGAGATGTATATTTAAAAGATTTATATGAATAATTATTATATTTGTTATTACTGTTGTAAGTTAAGTTGTACAAAATGAAGTGAACCTCATCAGTTCACTTCAAAATCGTTTTTAATATTTTTGATTGTATTTTTTATTTTAATGTTTCTATTGCTTTCTGTAATTGTGTATCTTTTTCTTCTGGAATAGTTGTTTTATTCTTGTATTCTTCTAGCACGTCAACTTTTATGTTTGGTTCTATTCCGACTTTATTTATTTTGTAATACTTTGGTGTATAATATTCATTAGTTGTTATTTTCAAACCACTTCCATCAGCCAAAGTGTGTATAGTTTGAATTACACCTTTTCCATAAGTTATTGTTCCAATAATTGTAGCTTTTTCATTATCCTTTAACGCTCCAGTCATTATTTCAGAGGCACTTGCTGAATATTCATTTGTTAAAACTACTATTGGCATATTTATTATGGGATCTTTATCGTTCTTTGTTATTTTTTCATTTTCATTTTTGTCTTTTGTTATTAATAAAGTGTCTCCCTTATCTGTAATCAATTTCAATATGTTAATTGCCTCATCAACTATGCCTCCACCATTATTTCTTATATCAATTATTAACTTTTCAATGCCTTGTTTTTTTAATTCTTTATATTTTTGTGTGAATTCATCAGCACAGCCACCATCAAAATCAGATATATAAATATATCCTATATTATCTTTTAATACTTTTGTATTTATATGACTTATTAATATTTTCTTTCTTTCAACCTCTATTTCAAAAGTCTCTTTTTCTCCTCTTTTTATTTCTAATTTAACTTTAGTTCCTGCTTTTCCTTTTATTTTGTTAGAAACTTCTGTTATTGTATCTAATGTATAACCCTCTCCATCCACTTTTGTAATAATATCTCCTGCTAATATGCCAGCTTGCTCTGCTGGTGAATTTTCCATAGGTTTTAATACTACTATGGTTTGCTTTTCTTTGTCAACCAACATATATATTCCAATTCCAACATAATTGCCATTTGTTGTATCCATAAGCTTTTCCATTTCTTCTTTTGTATAATATTCTGTGTATGGATCACCTAAAGCTTCAACATATCCTTTTAGTGCTCCTTCTACTAATGTTTCGTCATCAATTTCGCCTAAGTATTCTTTTTCCAATAATTTTCTAAAACTTGCCAAAGTTTCATCAAGACCTGTTACTTCTCCGTCTGTTATTTTTACATATTTAATCCCATTTTTAGCTATCGCTTTATAAACTGTAACACTTGTTATCAAAAATGTAATTATTACAGTTATTACAACTAACATTAACGATTTATAAATTTTTTCTTCTCTTTCTTCTTTCATTAAGTTTTTTCCTCCCAAAACTGTTTTTAATTATTATACTCTTTACAAAAATTTATAGAAGTCAAATATTGCTCAATTGGCCTAAGTAATTACGTTGGTTCATTTACATACAAAAGTGGATTTACTGTATAGCCATTTATTCTAACTTCAAAGTGAAGATGTGGTCCAGTTGAATTGCCTGTAGAACCTACTTCCATAATCAAATCTCCCTGTTTTACTTGTTTGTGCAATGTTGTTAATATTGCTTGACCATGTCCATAAAGAGTAGATACACCATCGCCATGGTTTATTATAACACAATTTCCATATCCACCAAGCCATCCGGCATATGAAACATATCCATCCATTGCTGCCACAACAGGGGTACCAAAGTATGCATTACCTATATCAATTCCAGAATGATAGTGTACAATTCCAGAAATTGGATGTTCTCTTTGTTCATAGTAAGAAGTAATAGCCGTTCCTTCTTTTGCTACTGGCCATATCATGTTTCCACCAGTATATTGAATTGGTAAAAATTCTTCTCCTGATGCTTGTGCTATTAAACTTTGTATTCTATAAACTTCTTTTTTATATTCTGTTATTTCTTTTTGTAATTCTTTTTCTGCTTTTGTTAGTTTACTTGCTTGAGCTTTTTGTAATATTTTTTTATTGGTCAGTATTGTTGTCGTTTGCTCTTTTTTTGCCTTTACTGTTCTTATTTCTTTTTGCTGTTTTTCCAATTTTGTTTTTGTTTCTTCTAATTCATTTTTTTCTCGTTCTATTTGTTCTATATATAAATTATCATATTCCACTATTTGTCTCATTAAAAAATATGAAGAAATAAATTCTGTTAAACTTTTTGATGAAAGCAATACATCTAAATATGTTACATCTCCAGCTTTATACATTTCCACTAATCTATCTCTTAAGATTTCCTCTCTTGTTTCACAGTCTTCTTGAGCTATTTCTATTTTATCTATGGCATTATCTATTGATTTTTGCAATTTGCTTATCTGTGCTTCATACTTTGTTAAGTTTGTTTCATATTGCAATATTTCATCTTCTAGCTTTTGTATTTCTAAGAGCGCGGTTGTTAATTCTTCTTTTACATATTCTAATTGTTTATTTTTTTGGTTTAATCTTTCAGAAACTTCTTTTTTTTGTTTATCTAAGTCTACCATGTTTATGGCAATACTTTTACCTATTAACATCATGCATAACATCAAAATACTTATTATTAAAAGTATTCTTTTCAAAGTTTCTTTCATCTCTCTCCTCCGTTCTTTTTATTTTTAGTAATTTCTTCGAAGTGCAGGCGATTAAAATCGCCCCTACATTTTTCATAGATTACTTTTACACTATCTTTTTATTTAGTGGCTATATTTTGGTTGTTACAATCCACTATATAATGTAATTGGGTCAGTGGTTTTTACTGACCCTATTATTATTATATCATTTTTTTATACAAAATCCAATGGATTTTTAACTTCTGCATTATAAAAGAAATTCCATGCATCCGCCCTTCCTGAGCTTAGATACCTTACTTCAAAGTGCAAATGCGGTCCTGTTGAACCACCAGTATTTCCAGAAAGTGCTATTCTTTCCCCTCTTGCAACTCTTTGCCCCACACTAACTAATTGCTCATTCAAGTGACCATATAACGTTATATATCCATTTCCATGATTTATTGCTATATAATATCCATAACCACCTGTATCATATGTACAAATTATAACTTCTCCTGCTTCTGCTGCTATTACTGGTGTATACTCATCTGCACCAATATCTATGCCTTTGTGCATTCTTCCCCAGCGCCATCCTACATAAGAGGTTATATAATACTCTCCTGGAATAGGCCATTCCATTTGTCCACCACTATATGTTGACTCGTAATTACTATTTTCAAATGCCTTTGCTAATTCTTCTTCCATTTTGTCTATTGAATTTTGATATTCTTCTATTTTATCTTTTAATGATTTTTCCTCTGCTGATAAATTATCTGCCTTCTCTTGTCTTGTTGCTCTTTTGCTTTTTAATTCATTATTTTTATCTTCTATTTCCCTTTTAGCAGTATCTATTTCTTTTTTCTCGTTTTCCATTTTTTGTTTTGTAGATTGAATTTTATTTTCTTGTTCTTCTATTGTTTCTAGTAACTTGTTGTCCGCTTCTGCCAATTGTTGTACCATATAATAATTTGATATTAGGCTTGTTATGTCTTCTGAAGATAATAACACGTCTAAATATGTAGTATTCCCTGCCATATATATAGCTACCAATCTGTCTTCTAACAGTTTCTCTTTTTCCGCATGTTCTTTTTGTAGATTTTCTATCTCTATTTCGCTATTTTTTATAGATGCATTAAGTTCTTCTATTTTTCCTTCTAACTGTCCTATTTCCTTTTCATATTCTGATATTTCAGCATCTAATTCACAAATTGCATCTAATTCTATTGATAATTCTTCTTTAATATCTGTATGCTTTTCCTCTGTTTCTTTTTTTTGCTGTTTCAATTCATCTATAGTATTTGCAAATACACACATACCAAAACTTTGTATTATTGCAATTATTAATACTACAGCAATTATTCTTTTTTTCATATATTTTCCATTCCTTTTATTATATATATTCACATTTTTATACATAATCCATAGGGTTTTTAGGCACTCCATTTATTATTACCTCAAAATGTACATGTGCTCCTGTTGAAGAACCTGTAGAACCCATTTCTGCAATTGCTTGTCCTCTTTTTACATGTTGTCCTATGCTTACATTTATTGCTTGGCAATGAGCATATAAGGTTGTTAGTCCATCACTGTGATTTATTTGGACATAGTTTCCATATCCTCCGCCACATCCACATGACCAGCTCTTTCCATAATTATGTGTACAACCTCTATTGGTATCTACCACAACGCCATCTTCTGCCGCAACTATTGTAGCTCCATAGTCTCCACCTATGTCCACACCTTTGTGACCTATATATGTTCCCCATATTGGATGCCATCTATATCCAAATGGTGAAGTTATCCAATCTTTTCCATATCCAGTAAGTGGCCATCTTAATTGCCCCGAATATACATCTCCATCTGTTCTTGAACCAGAATCATATATCTTTTGTAATTCTGCCTCCATGTCATCTATTTCCTTTTGTATTTTCTTTTGATCAGAATTAAGATTATCGACTTTAGTTTGCTTTTCTTGTTTGCTTGCCTTTAATGCATTATTTTTGTTATCAATTTCTGTTTTGGCAGTATTCACTTCATTTTTTTCGTTTTCAAATTTTGTCTTTGCTTCCTGCATAGTTTTTTCTTGATTTTCTATTGAAGTTAATAATTCATTATCTGCTTGTGCTAATTGTTGTACTAAATAGTAGTTAGATATTAAACTAGTTAAATCCTCTGATGCTAATAAAACATCTAAATATGTAGTTTCTCCTGCCATATATATAGCAACCAATCTATCTTTTAATAATTTTTCTTTTTCCTCATACTCTTTTTGTAGCTTTTCTATTTGTTCCTGTTTATCTTTTATTGAAATTTCTAATCTGTTTATTTTATATTTTAACTCTTTTATATCTTCTTCATATTGACTTATTTTGGCTGTTAAATCTTGTATTTCCTGTAGAGCTTCATCTTTTTCTTTTTTTATTTGCTCTATTTCGTTTTCCTTCTGTCCAATTCCCTCTTTTAGTTCTCCTTCTCTACTTGCAAATGAAACTCCACAGAAAAGCGTTGTAATTATTAAAATTAAAATAATACATAACATTTTTCTTTTCATAAATAGATTATACCTCCAAATATTTTTTCATCGATATAGCACTACCAATTGTTCCAATTCCTATTCCTAGTACTAAATATACTATAATCAATAAATTAAACATATCTGAAAATGTTAATAAGTTCAAGCTAACGCGCACACCTGCTAATGATGTAATTATTTTTTCTGCAACAGAATTATATGTAATCCCTAAAATTAATACTGTTATAAACGATGAAATAATGCCAATTAAAATACCTTCTACCATAAATGGCCATCTAATAAATCCATTTGTTGCTCCCACATATTTCATTATAGATATTTCCTTTCTTCTTGCATGTACCGTTAATTTTATTGTATTCGAAATTATAAATATAGATACAAATATTAATATTACTAATATTACACCAGAAATAGTTTTTACTCCATTTGCTATCTTAATTAATGCACTTATTGTGTCATCACTTGTTTGTATCTCTAATACATTCTCGAATTTATTGATCTCTTCTCGAACATCTTTACTTTTCTCTAAGTTTGTAAGAGTAACAACATAAGATGCTGGAAACGGATTATCTTCTTCATATGATTTAACCAAGCCTGGCGTTTTCTTAAACACAGATTTCATTTGGTTTAAAGCCTCTTCTTTAGATTTATATGTTACATTATTCACATATTCTATACCTCTTATTTTGGCTTCTAAATCCTTTTCTTCTTCTTGGGTTGCATTTTTATTTATAAATACTTGCATACCTTGTTGTGCTTCTATTTCGTTTATAACATGATTAACATTTTCTCCTATTACAAAAAATATACCAAACACAAACATTGTTGCAAACATAATTATTAATGATGCCATTGTGGATTTTTTGTTCTTAAAAAAGTTTCTAAACCCTTCTCCTATTAAATACCCTAGTACACTATATTTCACTATTATAACCACCTTTTTTATCATCTCTTATGATGTTACCCTCTTCTATTTGGATAACTCTTTTCTTCATTCTATCTACTATATCTTTAGCATGCGTTGCTACTACAACTGTTGTTCCTCTTGCGTTTATATCATTTAAAAGAGTCATAATATCCCAAGCAGTTTCTGGGTCTAGATTTCCTGTTGGTTCGTCTGCTATTAGCATTGATGGATTATTAACCAAAGCTCTTGCTAAAGCTACTCTTTGTTGTTCTCCTCCTGAAAGTTCATTTGGATAAACCTTTGCTTTATGACTTAGTCCTACTAATGATAACACCATCGGTACTTGTCTTCTTATATGTTTTGGTGTTGCTCTAACTATGTACATTGCATAGGCAACATTATCATATACTGTTTTATCTGGTAATAGCCTAAAGTCTTGAAAAACCACTCCCATGCTTCTTCTTAAGTATGGAACCCTACTCGGTTTTAAGAAGGTTGTGTCTCTTCCATTTATTATAATATTACCCTTAGTTGGTTCTTCTTCTTTAAGTATTAACTTAATAAGTGTTGATTTGCCAGAGCCCGAACTTCCTACTAAGAAAGCGAACTCCCCCTTGTCTATTACAAAATTTGCATTATGAACTGCTTCTGTTCCTGTATCATATGTTTTGCTAACATTTCTAAATTCAATCATGTGTATCTCCTTAACGTTTTATACATTTTGTTTTTATTCGTAATTATCATAACAATAAAATCCTTTATTTGCAATAGTTTTTTTTATAAAAAAATGTACTTTTTTAGGTATTTATTACTATTTATAGCCTTTTTCTCTATTTTATATACTTTCATAAATTTCACAAGAAATTCACAAAAAGTACCAAAATTATTCTGGTACTTTTTGTGTTTTAGTTTTCTTTTATCTTTTTAACTATTGATAATGAGTCTATTTCAAAACATCTTATTAGTTCTTCTGCATTTCCAGATTTTCCAAATACATCTTTTATTCCCATTCTAATAATTTTTGTTGGATGTTCTTCTGATAATACTTCACATATTGCACTTCCCAACCCGCCTATTACATTGTGATCCTCAATTGTAATTATTTTTTTTGTCTCTTTTGCGCATTTTATAATTAATTCTTTGTCTATAGGTTTTATTGTATGTATATCCACTACTCTAATATCAATTCCATCTTCTAGTAATTTTTCTTTTGCTTTTAACGCTTCCTGTACGGTAATTCCTGTTGCAAAAACCGTTGCATCTTTTCCTTCTCCTATTTGCACTCCTCTTCCTATTTCAAATTTATGTTCTTTTTTATATATTACTTCACTTGGTAGTCTACATAGCCTTAAATATACTGGCCCTTCAAATTTTGATATTTCTTCTACTGCCCATCTTGTTTGTGTATCATCTGATGTGCATATAACTGTCATATTGGGAATAGTCCTCATTAAAGAAATATCTTCTATCATTTGATGAGTTGCTCCATCTTCTCCCACTGTTATTCCTGCATGTGTAGCACATATTTTTACATTTAATTTAGGATAACATATACTATTTCGTATTTGGTCATAACCTCTACCTGCTGCAAACATTGCGAATGTGCTTGCATATGGTATCTTGCCAAATGTTGACAGTCCTGCAGCAATTCCAAACATGTTTTGTTCTGCTATACCCACATCTATAAATCTATCTGGAAATTTTTTTGCAAATATATTTGTCTTTGTAGCTCCTGACAAGTCAGCATCTAGCACTACTATTTTTCTGTTTTTCTCACCTAATTCTGCTAATTTTTCGCCATAGCTTTGACGTGTTGCTATTTTCAATTTTTCCTCCACCTTACTCAACTCCTCTTCTCAATTCTTCAATTGCTTTCTCATATTCTTCCTGTTTAGGCGCTTTTCCATGCCATTCTGCTTTGCCCTCCATAAAAGATACACCTTTTCCCTTTATTGTTTTTGCAATTATTATAGTAGGTACTCCTTTAGTTTGCTTTGCCGTGTCAAATGCGTCTATTAAGTTGGGTATATTATGACCATCTACATTTATTACTTTTAATCCAAAATTAGAAAATTTACCTTCTATATTTGTTAGTCCTGCTACCTCCTCTATCTTCCCATCTATTTGCAATCCATTGTTATCTAAGATAATGCATAAATTATCTAATTTGTATTTACTTGCTGTCATTGTTGCTTCCCATATTTGCCCTTCATCTATTTCGCCATCTCCTAATAAACAATAAACTCTACATCCTGCACTATCCATTTTTGAGGCAATTGCCATTCCAACAGCAGCCGATAGTCCTTGCCCTAATGAGCCTGTTGACATATCTACCCCTCTAATGTTTTTCATATCTGGATGTCCTTGCAATTCTCCTCCAAATTTTCTAAAAGTACTTAATTTTTCTTTTGGAAAATACCCCTTTTCTGCTAAAGTGGCATATAACGCTGGACTACAATGCCCCTTCGATAATATAAATCTATCTCTTTCTTGAGCACTTGGTTTATTTTCGTCTATATTCATTTGGTTAAAATATAATACCGTTAATATATCTGTTGCTGATAAAGAACCGCCTGGGTGTCCAGATTGTGCATTATATACCTGTTCTATAATTCCTATCCTTATATTATTTGCTATCTTTTCAAGTTTATTTATATCTTTAATTTTCAAAATTCTTCCTCCTTTTTATAGCCTTCTACATAGTTCTATTTTTAAGAAAATTTTACTATACTACCTTAATTATTTCAATAGTTATTCTTGTTATTTTTTTGAAATTGTTGTATAATAGTATTGTATTATTTTTATGGGGATGTATTTGGTTTCGACAGTATTTTAGAAGTAAAAATAGCGAGTAGTGGATTCGCCTGGCCACTATAAAAAGCGAAAAATAAATATAAACGCTGATAATAGAGAATTAGCATACGCTGCCTAATTAAGGTAGCTCGTCTTACTCTGAATGCCCACGTTTAGAGAATAAGGCGTCATTTAGTGGGAAACAAACCTATTTCTTGCCATAGAAATAGCGGGTATTTTAATGGCTACTCTAATTTTAATTTTGTTTGTTAATTTAATTTTAGAGGAATTTTTATAACAAACTACACTCGTAGAAGTTTTTATGGATGGAATATTGGACAGGAGTTCGACTCTCCTCATCTCCACCAGATTGATAGAAAACTCGAACTTTTATGTTTGAGAGTAATAAATTACTAACAGAAATGTTAGTTTTTTTGTTATTTCAAAATAGAAAGTGAGAGTGATTATATATGACAATAGAAACCAATAAGAGATGATAGAAAGAAAACCTTTAAGCAAATGGTTGATGACTCAAATAATGTAGTTGCAGATGAATTATTATTTACTAGTGATAATGATTTCTTTAAAGGTATGAGTAAAAAACAATATATCAAAGATAAAGCCCATTTAAGCGCTCTTCAAGATAAATACTATCAAAGACTAATATATAATGGTTTTGACCTAGAAAGAGGCATTAAAAACAGTGATAATGAGCATATTTCTATAAAAGAATTTAAAAAGATTACTAAAAAACTAGATAATAGATTAGAAAAGCAAAATTATTTAATGACTAGAGATTTTGAAGAACTAGAAGAAAAACTAAAAACTTCTAAACCAACAATTACAGGTAAAGAAGTTAAGATTGATAAAGATACTTATGATACATTAAATAGTTTTATGAATACATCAAAAAGAGTTATAAAAGATATGCCAAATAATCAAGCATTGTTTAAAGATCTTACTGATTATACTAAGGGTTACAAAGATTTAGAAAATGAAAAAAGAAATATTCAAGTTGAAGTTAGAAAACTAAGAATATCAAAACGAAAAACTAAAAGAAGAAAATAATCGATTACATAACTTTTTACACAATATTTTACAAACCTTAAAAAAGTTCTTCCATAAACTACCTAAAATAGGGACTGAAAAAGATAAAGATGAAGTAATATCAGAAATAAAAGAATACCACAAGCAAGATTTATATGACAATTTTGATTTACACGATATAGCAGATAACACATCAAAAGAAGAAGAAATAAATGATTATTTATATAAAAAAAATTATGAATATGACGATAAAGATTTTGACATTTAAAAAACGAGCTACAGCTCGTTCAATAAAACTAAAATTCCATTTTAGTAACGCACTACGCTATTGGCAGAGCCAATAACGGTGTGCAAAAGGAAATCCCTTTTGAAACCCTTTTAAACATAATTTTAGCAAGGCATAAAGCCAAGCAAAATTATGTTTTTATTGTGATTCTTGTTAAAAAATCACTTCAATAAATGTCGTGCAACTTTTATCTGCTCATATCATCTTTGTTCTCAGAAGGTTTTCGTTCTTTTTTTATCATCATACTTTCATAAAACATTTGATTATATTGCATGACTTCTTCCATTGTAGCAACATCCTTTCCTTCACATGTTTTATAATAAATTCCTTTTTCAAAATCAGTACGAGAATCAATTTTTGTTTGAAACATATAATCTTTATTTTTTTTCATATATATTCACCTTCCTTTCATACTAATTATAGCATATTTCTTGTATTTTTCATAGTTTAACAGTAAAATTGGGCATTTTTTTGCTCCAAAATGTCAATGTTGTGATATATTTATATCAGTTAGTAGTTATTACTACCTATAAATTTATATCTAGAGGTTGTTATACTTCCACCAAAAGGGCACCAATAACGAATTTGTATGGGGACAAAAAAACTTGTCTCCATTGACATTTATTTTATGTATTTTATTTCAAATAGTGTACCTTTTCCAACCTCTGAAGTTGCTTTTATGTATCCATTGTTTTGTTCTATTATTGTTTTTGCCAAAGACAATCCTATACCTATGCTATCTTCATTGCAATTTTTTGCTCTATAAAACCTCTCAAATATATGCTTCAAATCCTTTTGCTCTATTCCTTGCCCTTCGTCTTTTATTTTTATCTTTAGAAAAATACTTGTATTTTCTACAATTATATATATATTGGATTTCGGTTGGCTATGTTCTATCGCATTCTTTAATATGTTTGTTAATGCTTCCTGTTGCCATTTATAATCTGCTATAAATATAGCTTTTTCGTCAATTTTAGTTATTACTTCTATTTCCTTAATTTCTATTAATATTGCCAAGTTATTAATTACACTATCTATTAATTTTTTTGCATCTATTTCTTCGTTTTCCATCTTTATTGTTCCCGCATCAAATTTTGCAATTTTTAATAAGGATATAACCAATGAGCTCATATGTTCAACTTGCTTACTTATATCTTGTATAAAATCTTCTCTTATTTCTTGTGGCATATCTGGATTATCACTAATATTGTCTAACATTATCCTGATTGAAGTTAATGGCGTTTTTAGTTGGTGTGATATATCTGCAATAGCTATACTTAATTTTTCCTTCTCCTCTTCACTATTTTCTGCCGCTTCTCTCAAAATAACTGTGGTTTTATACAATTCATTTCTAAGTCTTGATAATTCCCCATCTTTATTGTCCTCTATTTTTAAAGAGTAATTTTTATTATTTACTTCTTTTATATATTCGTTTATTTCTTTAAGTTCTTTTTCTTGAATTAATACATATCTCATAAATATACTTAAACTTGCTATTCCAAATATTCCTATTAATACTGCCGTATTGATTAAATTTTTATTGATATTTTCTCTTAATTCTTTTATGTATGAAAGTTCATCATCATATCCATATTTTTCTAGAATATTTTCACTTGAATCGTCTCGATTATTTATTATTTTTAGTATATCTTCTTCTTTAACCTCAGGATATTTTTCCATTACATTATTAATAATATCGTTTATTTTTTCATTTACAATTTTCGAATATACTTTGTTTTGCATTTTAATAACTACTACGAATATAATTATAAATAGTAATACAATTACAATATTTGTCAGTAATACTTTTATTAATGTTTTTCTTTTTAATAAATTCACTTTTGTCCCCCTTGTACCTGATATCCAATCCCTTTTATTGTTTTTATACAATCCATTTTACCTAATTTTGTCCTTATTCTTTTTATATAAACTGTAAGTGTATTGTCATTTACAAAATTTCCTGCAACATCCCATATCTTCTCCAAAATCTGTTCTCTTGTTATTATCTTTCCAATATTAGTAAACATTAAAACTAATATTTTAAATTCTAATGCTGTAAATTCAACACTTTCTTCATTTACATATACCGTTTTTTCATCTAAATTTATTTTAATACTTCCATATACTATTTTATTATCTTCTTTATTAAATCTTTTTAATACATTATTAATTCTTGAAAGAAGTTCTCTGTTTCTAAATGGCTTAATAATATAATCCTCTGCTCCTAAATCAAGCCCCTTTACTACATCTTGTTCTTCATCTTTTGCTGTTAAAAAGATTACTGGTATATCTGTATATTTTTTTATATATTCACAAAGCTCAAAGCCATTTCCATCTGGAAGAGCTATATCCAATACAATTAGATGTATTTCCTGTTTTCCTATAACATTCATTGTTTCATTAACATTTTTGCATATGATAACATGAAAGTTTTCTTTTTCTAACAAATATGTTAATCCTTTAATTATAACCTCGTTATCTTCTACTATTAGAATACTTCTCATAAACGTCTCCTTTTCGCATATTATAACATATTCCTATGTAAAATTAAAAGAGCTGTTTGGTTGAAATAATCACAAAGCAAATTTGGGTTACTTCAATACAGCTCATCTAGTCTTAGATATTGTCCTCTCTAATTGTTTCTATTATATTCTGCTTATTTATTCTATTTAGTGAATATTTCATTGTTATTCCCACTATTATAAATACGAAAATAATTGAAACTATTACTGCTTGATATGGAAACATGTATCCAAAATCTATTCCCTGTGCAAATGCTTTATATATTCCATAAGAGCCCAATATTCCTAATGGTATTCCTATTAGTAGGGATTTTGTTCCATACATTATACTTTCTAGTCTTATCATTCTGTTAAATTCTTTCGTTGTCATTCCTATTGATTTTAACATAGCAAATTCTTTGCTCCTCAAAATCATGTTTGTTGTTATTGTATTAAATATGTTAGTCACTCCTATTAGTGTTATTACAGTTATAAATCCATACAGAAATATTTTTATAACTAACAAACTTCTTTGTTCTTGTTTTATATATGTTTCATAGTTCTGTACTTCAAGCTCAAAATACTTTTCGTTTTGTTTTATCAGGTCATTTATTCTGTTCTCTAGTTCTTGTGCCTTTTTTGATTCTATTAACAAGTTACTAATACGATATGAATTATTTGGTACTTCATCAAAAACTTCTCTCATAAAATCTTCAGATACTATTATTTTCCCATTGTCATGATATACTGTTTCTTGCCCCATTGGTGAATTATCTGTACATTTTGTAATTGTTATTTCTCTTATTTTCTCGTCCTTTGCTACATTTATTTTATCACCATTTTTTATTTTATACAATCTTTCTATTGTTTTACTTCCATCATCATTGCTTTGCCTTCCTTCATCTATCAAAATTACTGCAGACTTATAGTTTTCTTCTTTTATTCCTAGTTCCTTTATATACTTTTTAAAATATTCATTATTATATATTATTATTGCTATACTATTTTTGTCATATGGATTTTGTTCAAATCTATTCTTTCCAAAATCAGAAGCATATTTTGCTTTGTCAAAGTCTAAACTAGTTTCATAATAATATGCATATTCGTCCACATTATCTAACTTAGCTATTTCCTCATATATATCTGCATTTCCATTTAATACGAACATATTAAATTTAAAATCCATGTAATAAAAAGTACTTGCTTTTGTACCTATAGTCAAAAAGCTTGATAAGGATATAAATATAAATATACTTACAACTAGTGAAATAACTGTTGTTCTATATTTCTTCTTGCTCCTTTTTAAGTTTTTACTCGCAATTACTCCACCTACACCAAATAATTTTTTCGTTATAACTGATGTTTTAAGTTTCTTACTCTTAATCTTAATATCATTGTTTCCTCTAATTGATTCTATTGGAGAAATTTTAGCAGCCTTTCTAGCTGGAATTAAGCATGACAAATATATTGTTATAATTGAAATTATTATAGATATTAAAATTGCCACCCAATTAATGCTATACATAAACCTCATTCCACTTAACATATCTGCTAATAAATAATTTACAACTTGCAATAAAATTATTATTGCTATTATTCCAAATACAATTCCTAATGGTATCGCAATAAGTCCTATAAGCATTCCTTCAAATATTACGTTTTTCTTTATTTGTTTTGATGTTGCTCCTATACTTGCCAGCATTCCATATTGTCTGTTTTTTTCCGAAACAGATATGCTAAAGCTGTTTCTAATTACAAATATACTACTTACAACAATAATAATAATTATTATTCCTGCTATTGTATATAACACATTTAATGTAATTTCGCTCATAACACCTTGGTATCTTAATAGTTGACTGTTTACATATGTATCTATTTCTTCATTTAATCCTGTATTGGTGCAAATATTTTTATTTATTTCTATATATTCTTTTGGTTCATTATATAATACCGATACGTTTACCTTATCATCTATATTTTCCATATAAGTCATAACTATATACCCTGGTGAAGTGTATGTTTCATAGTTCCATCTTTCTATTTCGCCAACTATAGTATATACTTTTTCTTCTACATTTACTAAAGTTTCTTCTGTATCATCTATGTATGGATTATTGCCATTTAGATCATATCCGTCAGAAGTTTGCCTAGTGCCAACGTTGAAGGTAATTTTATCTCCAATTTTCAAATTTACTCTTGCATTTGTTTTTATATGCTCTGGTATAAGTATTTCATTTGCGTTCTGTGGTAATCTTCCTTCTTTTAAGTTTATTCCATAGTTTTCTAGTGCTGTTTTGTCATATTCCCAGATGTTCACATATGGTTTGCTCTCGTTCTTGCAGCCTTCTAACTTAGCCCAACCAACTTGATTTGTAAAAAAATATTTTGCAACTTTTTGATTTTCAGTTATATATTTTGTTTTTTCTTTCTCTACTCCATAAAATGTTGTATGATAATTACCATCTTTATATTTTGTCCAATTTATAAGTGAATTCTGAAAACTAGACACCAATCCTGCAACACCACAAATAAGTGCTGTAGAAAGTATTATACCAATAATTGTAACAATGGTTCTTTTTTTGTTAAGTTTTAAACTCTTAACTGTAAATTTATTTAATATATTCATCTTTAATTCCTTTCATCTTTAATAATCTTTCCATCTTCTATTGTAATTACTCTTTCTGCCTCCTTTGCAATTTCTAAATCATGTGTAATTATTATTACTGTTTGGTTAAATTTTTTATTTGAAAGCTTAAGTAATGCAATTATTTCTTCACTTGCCTTTGAATCTAAATTACCTGTTGGCTCATCTGCTAGCATTATTGCTGGATTATTTATCATAGCTCTTCCAATTGATACTCTTTGCTGCTGCCCACCTGATAGTTGATTTGGTAAATGAGTCCTTCTGTTCTCTAATCCTAGTGTTTTCAACATTTCTTGTAATCTTTTTTTATCTATTTCACAGCCATCTAAATCGCATGGCAAAGTTATATTTTCTTCAACATTTAAAATTGGTATTAAATTGTAAAATTGATATATTAACCCTATTTGTCGCCTTCTAAAAATTGCTAAATTATCATTGTTTAATGCGTAAATATCTTTTCCGTCTATGTATACTTTTCCAGAGGTTGGTCTATCTACCCCTCCTATCAAATGCAACAAGGTAGACTTTCCACTACCACTTGCACCAACAATGGCAACAAATTCTCCTTTATTAATTGTAAATGAAATATCATCTACTGCATTTATTTTTGTCTCTCCTTTGCCATATGTTTTTACTAAATTTTCTACTTTTAATATTTCCATACTATTATCCTTTCCTATAAAAATTAGATAAGAAAATCCTATCTCTATATTTGTAAATTATTTTAACATTGTAAAGTGACTCTAAAATGACTAGCGCAAAAAAAGAAGCATTTTACCATTGCTTCTTTCTTATGGCTCTCCGTGTTGGACTTGAACCAACGACCTATCGGTTAACAGCCGAGCGCTCTACCAACTGAGCTAACGGAGAATATATAATCTGGCAACAACCTATTTTCTCAACAGGGTAACCCGTAAATATTTTCGGCACGATAGAGCTTGACTTCTGTGTTCGGGATGGGAACAGGTATTTCCTCTATGTTATCATCACCAGAAATGTATTGTAAGATGTTAAACATCATTACTTACTATAACTGAATTCATTTTGTATTATACTACATACTTTTAATAATTGCAAGTATTTATACAAAAAATTTATTATTATTATGTACTATTATTTTTTTAATATACATATATAATAGCACACTCAAAAATACATAGAGAGATAAATTGTAAACCAATATATATT